>Ga0126371_10003222_pt1 | contig 14251 bp, 13 predicted proteins | sample PanSoiMetaPlot_4_FD_110145 | JGI IMG/M metagenome (GOLD analysis project Ga0126371, IMG submission 110145) | Tropical forest soil microbial communities from Panama - MetaG Plot_4 | ecosystem: Environmental > Terrestrial > Soil > Tropical forest > Bulk soil | place: Panama | collected 2016-02-17 | reverse complement strand
TAAGGGTGAGGCGGAACGTCGTGCCCCTTCGAGATGTCTCGCAAGCCAACGTTCCGCCGTTGCGTTCCATAAGTTCGCGTGCGATTGCGAGGCCGTGCCCTTGAGCGGCGCCGGCCTTTTGTGGCGAACGATAGAGCCTGGCGACGACTTGGGCCGGCAGACCTCCGCCATCGTCGGCGATCTTCACTTCGGTGATTGCGCCGTCGCGCTCGATCGTAATTTCGATCCGGCGCAGCTTGGCGCTGGAGCGTGCTACCGTCAGACAGTTGTGCAGCAGATTGAACAGCACGCGGAATATCTCGGTATGGTCGCCGAGCACCACGTGCGATCCGAGGCTGGCGACATTGATGATGAAACCTGCCGGACCGAGCGGGGCTACCAAATCGACGACGTGGCGGACAACGACTGCGATGTCGAATGGATGCCGCCGGCTGCGGCCCTCGGCGGCCCCTGTGGCTGCGACAGCCGCGTTGCAAATCCCACCCGCTTTGACGATCAATGCATGTGCAGCGTTCACCGCCTTGGCGCCGTGCGGCCCGGACAGACGCGCCAGTGAATCGAGATGAAGCCCGAGGGTCGCCAGTACGTTGCGTAGATCGTGCGCCCAATGCGCGGGCCGCAATGCCGTTTGCCGGCTCGAAACAAGCGCAAGATTGGTCATGGCACCCTCCGGCCGGCGCGGGAGCTGTCGCATCGGCTCCCGCCCGGTGGCCGATAGGAGCACGTCCAAGTATCGCAATTCCAATGCCGATTGGCGCTGGATTGGATAGACGTTCGCTATGATGACTTTCGGTCCCGTCAGGCGCAATGCGCTGTCAGCATGCGTTCCGCTGGCATTCATTCAAGGTCGTTGCCGTGACGGACTTGATCCAGGGATTGATCCGGCAATCTCGTGTGAACCCGGAGCTCAAGCTCGCAGGTGACAGGTGAAGGGAGGATCAATTTCATCGGGACACGCCGTCGTCCGCGCCACCGCCATGATGCGGCCTTCATCCATCTGTAGCCAGCGATGTTGACTTTCACGGTCGTCAAGGATCACGCCACTCCCCCGCAACACTGCCTGCTCCCCCCGCAACACTACTCTCACGCAACACTAAGCCCGCCGCGCTCCGGAAATCGGTGAAAAGCCGCATTCCGATACGCGAACGCTCGGATCGTCCGCTGGCCCCTGGTTTGACCGGGGGCATAGTCGTGCGGTCCGCCGCGCTTTCGGTTGTCGACCGGATGCGCATCGCCGAAGCTGACGGGCCGCTCGCTGTCTGGTCAGTGCAGCGTCAGCGAGGAGTCGATACCATACGGCTCGCCCGGTCACTTGGACACCGTTGCTACGAGTTTCCGGGGCGCCTTAAAACCTGATGCAAGTTCAATGCCCAGCCTCAAGATACTCAGCCTCCGTACGCAACGAATTCGTAACGATCAGGTCGTAGGATATCGTCGCGGACGCGTTGCGTATGGTCCGACGATTGGTGTGGCCCCCCACCCACCGTGCGGGTGGGGGGCAGCCGTCCCTCTCAGAGGCCGTCGTGATGTGCGTGGCGCGGATGAATACCGCGCGCATAGCATAGATCATCAACTATGACCACCGAACCCACCGAAGTGCTCGTCGTTGATCGAAGTAGCGGTCTTCCGACGTTTTGCGCGCTCGCCTACCAGGGCGAGAACCCGGCCGTTGTCACCTGGATCGATTTCTGGGCTGTCGAGCCATGCAGCAGTGTGGAGGCCGACTATGTGCGCGGCCAGGGCTATGCGGACGAAGCCATCTGGCACGTGCAGAGCACCGGGCAGCTTGTTTTTATCGAATGCGTCCTGATGTTCATCGGAATGAAGTTACGCGAGAAGGATCGATGCGCCGGCGGGCTCGAACAGGGGTTCATTGATCGTATTGCCGGTCATTTTCCGGGCGCGATGGATAATGTCCTCATGCGTATCTTCCGGCGCCATCCCAAGATGTTGAATTGAGAGAGCCAGCCACGTCGGCAATGGCCAATATCACGCCGTCCCCAGCCTCCCGATTTGCGATCTCAAGCGGCGGCCCCATCTGCCTGCCGCGGCGGGGCCGCAGATCGGCGGCGCACCGCAACGAACCAATCGCAGCTGCTCAGGACTGGCGCGATGTCGACCAGCGATGCAGCACGGCCGGCAAATTGTGCTCCGTAAGGTTGGAGCCATCCGGCTTGACGTTCCACATCGATGCGGCGAGTTCCATCATTTCCCCGTAGGTGAGGGTCCGCACCACGTCTGCGATTTCGTCCAGGCGCCGCCGGCCGAGTTCATGCTCCAGCTTGCGCAAATCGACGATCGGCGCATTCATCGCGCGAGGCAGAGGCGGGGCATCGTCGCTTTCAACAGGATCGAGGCGCAAGGCCTTTGGTTTATAGGAATCCGGCAACGGGCGCCGGCTCAACTCTCTCACTCCGTTCTGCCAATCGACGTTACTCATGTCAGCGCTCCGTCGTTTCGGCTGCCTCCTTGAATCGCACAGCATCCGCCGATCAAGGGCAGCCCTACGTAGTCGAATCTCACTATTGTGATTCAGTATCCCCAGCCGATTAGCAGCCCGGCGGCCTGCTAATCGAATCAACAGTACTACAATTACTACGGTAAAGAGCGCAAAGCGTCAAAAATATGGCGCAAAAAACCTTGATTCGCCTCAGTTGTACACTGGATTATGGGGAAAAGTCCGCGAATGCTTAACGTCATCCCGTCTCGATGGTGCGTGGCTACGGCCGATCGATGTGGAAAGCCTGTGGCCAAGTGGCCGCGACTCCCTCCCCTTGGCCCAAGGAGAGGGTAAGGAGACCGCAAACGGGGCGACCGCATGGTTCGCCCCTAAGTGAGAAAATTCCTATTTCGGCGAGGCCATCCGGATGCCCTGCGGCCTCGACCGCCGGCTTGCCGCGTGGAAAGCCGGCTGCTACCAACCGCGCCTGTTCAATTGCAACCGGAACGCCGCGATGGCCGACCCCAAGCGCAACAAGCTGAAAGCGCGGCTGCCGCGCGGACTCGCCGATCGCGCGCCCGCCGAGATTGCGGCGACCCGGCGGATGATGGAGACGATCCGCGAGATCTACGAGCTTTACGGCTTCGAGCCGGTGGAGACGCCCGCGATCGAATACACCGATGCGCTCGGCAAGTTCCTGCCCGACCAGGACCGGCCCAACGAGGGCGTGTTCTCGTTCCAGGACGACGACGAGCAGTGGCTGTCGCTGCGCTACGACCTTACCGCGCCGCTCGCCCGCTATGTGGCGGAGAATTTCGACACGCTGCCCAAACCCTACCGCAGCTACCGGGCTGGCTATGTGTACCGCAACGAGAAGCCGGGGCCGGGGCGGTTCCGCCAGTTCATGCAGTTCGACGCCGACACCGTGGGGAGCGCATCGATGGCGGCCGATGCCGAGATTTGCATGATGGCGGCGGACACGATGGAGGCACTGGGCATTCCGCGCGGCAGTTATGTGGTGAAGGTTAATAACCGCAAGGTGCTCGATGGGGTACTGGAGGCAATCGGGCTTGGTGGGGAGGAGAACGCGGGGAAGCGGCTCACAGTGCTGCGGGCGATTGATAAGCTGGATCGCTTGGGGCTGGCCGGAGTCTGTGCGCTTCTTGGGCCTGGTAGAAAAGACGAAAGTGGAGATTTCACGGGAGGTGCCGGATTATCGAACACCACAATTAACCGGATTGTCAATTTTACCGGGTGGCGTGAGCCGGGTTCCGGGTCGATGAGCACGCTGCCCGTGAACGACGTTACTATCGCAAACTTTGAAACGTCTGTTGAAGGGAATCCACTGGGTGAAGCTGGCGTTGCTGAGCTTGCCGAGATAAAGCGTATTTTCCAGGTGTCGGGTTACGACGAAGGCCGCATCATTATCGACCCCTCCGTTGTCCGCGGCCTCGAATATTACACCGGCCCCGTCTACGAGGTGGAACTGCTGCTCGACACCACTGACGAAAATGGCCGGCCAGTGCGCTTCGGTTCCGTCGGCGGCGGTGGCCGCTACGACGGCCTCGTGTCGCGCTTCCGCGGCGAACCGGTGCCGGCGACCGGCTTCTCCATCGGGGTGTCGCGGCTGCTCGCGGCGCTGATGCACCTCGGTAAGATCGACGCAAAGCCCGAGCCAGGGCCAGTGATCGTCACAGTGCTGGATCGCGACCGCCTAGCCGATTACCAGCGCATGGCCGCAGCCCTGCGCCAAGCCGGCATCCGCGCCGAGCTTTATCTTGGCTCAGGCAAATTCGGCCCGCAGATGAAATACGCCGACCGCCGCCGCAGCCCTTGCGTGGTCATCCAGGGCTCGGACGAGAAGCAGAGGGGCGAGGTGCAGGTCAAGGATTTGATCGTCGGCGCAGAGCTGGCAGAGCTGTCCAAGGAGCGCGACGACTACCTGCGCAAGCAGGCCGAGGCCCAGTTCGCGGTGCCGGAGGAGCGGCTGGTCGAGGCGGTACGCGAGGTGCTGGCCCGGCACGGCGTCACGTGGGGTTGAACCCTTGCCCTAGCCCGCTCTTAAGTTAGCAGCACTTGATCGACGACTTCATTTGTTAGAATGCGAGCACTTGCCTTGAGGCCGGATATGTTGGCAATGGGTTCGTTGACGAAAATTTAACCATGTCCTGATGATTTTTTTTCAACCTATCCCGAGTTCCCGGAACCACGATGATTGCGTTGCGTTCACCGCCCATGAAGACACTGGCACACATCGCAGGGAACGCTCGGATCAGCGAGATGTCACCTGCAAAGGTGCGTGCCGAGTGGTATAGTACCCACGCCACCGAGTGCCACGAGTTCGCGCGGCAAGCGTTGAGCCACGACGACAAGGCCATTCTCGAAAGCACGGCAGCGGTCTGGCGCCGTCTTGCGGAACTCGTCGAACGATTCGAGTTAGCATAGCGGTGGGTGGAGATTGCGATCCACTCCGTCCCTCCTCGGCTGTGGGTAGAATTCTTTTGCGTCATCGACCGAAGGACGCGTTCATTTCCGGCCTCACCCGCAAGTGGGGTGCCTACAAGTGGGGCAAGGTAAGTGTGCGGCTACCGTGCCGGTAACGGAATGCCCTGCGAGAGGCCGCGCTTTTGCATCTCCAGAATGTTCATCTTGATGCCGCCCGGCATGATCATGTCGCCGGGCTTCTGGTCGGCGGCGCAGGGGCCGAGCCACTTGGCCTCCATCGTCATGGTCATGCTGCCGCCCGGCAGGGCATCGCTCTGCGACGTCACCGTCATCGTGTACGCGCGGTCGAAGCTGCCCGTGATCACGGAATGAGACGTCGCGGTCTTCCCCGCGAGGGTGCAGGTCGCATCGATCGTGACCGTATTGCCAGACTTTTGCACGTCGCGCTTGGCGCAGGCCGCTTGGGCCAGGGGGCCGGCGCCCGACAGCATCATCTGGTCGGTCGAGGCATCGATGCACTGCTGGATCGCCGGCCCCGCCCCGTTGCGTTTCTCGAAGCTCATCCTGACTTCCCACAAGCCGGCCTTGCGGGTCGGCAACTCTGCCGCCAGCGCTGACATTGCTGCGGCGAGAACCAGAAGCAAAGCTGCTCCGATGCGTCGCATGCGATTCCCCTGCGTCTGGCAACCAGTTCGAATTCGTTACGGCCGTGCTCGCGCGCCTGCGCCTGTCACCCGCGGCTCTCATTCTTCGTCGCCATGATCAGCGCCCAGAACACCTTGTACTTCGACTGCGGCGCATAAACGGCGGCAATGCCCAGGCGGTTGACTCCGCCCTTGAGCATGTTGGCGCGGTGCGGCGGCGAGTCCCGCCAGCCGGAAAACGCCTCCGCGAGCGTGTGGTAGCCGGCGCCGACATTCTCCACGGCGACCTTGCCGTCAAAGCCCGCCGAGGTGAGGCTGCCGGTGAATTCGCGGCCGGCGGAGCGGTCAACCTTGTCTTTCGCCGCCATGACGCGAGCATGGTCCATAGCCATGCGCATCAGATCAGGATCGACCTCCACGGCACCGAGACCATTGTTGCTGCGATAACCGGAGATCATCGAGGCGGCCGCAGCAGCATCAACCGTCGCGCCGGCGTCGGCCATGCTGGCATAGAAGCTCGGCTGCGCCGGGTTTTCGGAATCGCTTGTGCAGCCCGGCAGAACCGCGAGCCCCAAGAGCGCCAGCGCAGGCAGGATACAGACCTTCATTGATGATGGACCCCGAGTCGAAAGGAGAAGGGCACCATTGTGGCCCGGGCAATGTGAAGAAAGTGTGCAAGCGGAGGATCAGCCATAAATGCAGTTCGCAGAGCGGGCGCGACGTCGACGAAACCGAGCCTGTAGGGCGGGTAGCCCGGGCGGAGCGTCACTTCGACGCCGAGCCGATCGCTTGTCTCAGCAAGTCAGCGGATCCAGCGAGCATCGGTTGGCCTCGCGGGCGGCTTCTTCGGCTTCGTCGAACAGTTTCTCCAGCATTGCATTAGTGCCGCGCAGGCCGGCAACGACCTTGCAGCAGAACTCGATGTAGTCGAGCCGACGCTCTGTGGACCAGTCGGCAGGGGGGCTCAACCCAAGGGACCGCACGTTGCTGATCTTGTCGGCGAGCCTGATGAGCTTCGCACCCGGGCTGAGGCTGGGAGCCACGGCGATCTCGATCGCCTTCCGCTCGGCCTTGGGCAGCGACTTGTCGTTGGTGACCTCGCACACCAGCGCGGCCACGTCGGGTCCAAACTCACGGTTGATCCGCGTAGCGGTTATCCGCTGGTCCTCGATGGCGTCATGAAAAAGCGCCGCGCAGATTACATCCTCGTCGGCACCGGCCGACGCAACTAGGTGGGCGACCTCAATCAGATGGTTGACGTAGGGCTCGCGGTCGGCGCCCTTGCGGCGCTGCTTGGTGTGCCATTGCGAGGCGAGATGGGCGGCCTGAAGGATTTTCAGCGGTTGGTACCCCATACAACGCAGACATGGTTGCGCGAGTCGTGGAAGGCAAGCAACGCGTTTGCATTTCGGGATCGCAATACTTCCAACCCAGGCTACGGCTCCGCTTCGCCGGCGCGGAAAGCCCTAGCGAAATTCTCAAGCTCGGAAGCCACGAGATCGGACACCGCCCAGTAGGTGAGCTGGCCGTCGGTCCATTCCACGATATTGTAGCCGTCGATCGGGGGAAGCGTCGTTTCCCCACGGCGCGACGCCGGCAGCGCCGTCAAGCTGATGACATGCTGGCGGGCGCGGTAGACCAGCGTGGGAACGGGCGTAAGCCCGATCACGTCGATCCGTCCGCCGACAAGAGGAAAGCCCTGCGCCGTCAGGTCGACTACCCGCGGCGACTGCGGCAGCTTGCCGTTGAACCACGGTTTGACGGTATGGCGGTCTGATGACGCCACGTCGACCGTCTGACTAGCCATCAAGGCGCGCACATGGCTTGCGACCAGAACTTCCGGTAGCGGCTCACGGCTACCCGGGCCGATTGCCACAAGCGTGGCAATGCTGCCGGCCGCGAACGCGATCGCGACGGACGCCGCCATCGCCGCCATTGAGGCCCATCCGGCGCGCCAAGTCGTTGCGAAGGGTTGCGGGCGCGCCAGCGCGGCGACGCGGCGTCGCAGCGCCGGGCTCGCGGTTTCACGCGGCAGCCGCTCCCGCATGACGCCACGGAGCGCTTCTATGCGCGTCCTTTCGTCGGCAAACGCGGGGTTGTCAGCAAGCCTACGCTCGAATTCCAGCGCATGCGCGGGATCGAGTTCGCCGTCGATGTAGGCGTTGAGCAGCAATCGATCGTTCTCAGTCATCGTCACGTATCGGCTCCCAGCATCACGATCACCCGGCCGCGGGCGCGGGCGAGCCGCGACATCACGGTTCCAATCGGCACACAGGTGATCGCAGCAATCTCCCGGTAATCGAGGCCCTGCACGTCCCGCAGCACCAGCGTATCGCGAAACATTGCCGGCAAGCTCGCGATCGCGGCCTCAAGCTTTGCTTCGTCGGCGCGGGCAATTAATGCCGCCTCTGGGTTGTTGCCCGCAGAGGTAGCATCATCTGGCACCTGCACGCGCTCGACAGCCTCAAGATCGTGCACTTGGATGACCGCAGGCGAGCGATTCTTGCGCAACCAATCATAGGCGGCGTTGCGGACGATGGTAAGCACCCAGGCGCGACCATTGCCGCCGGAAAATCCCCCAATGCCGCGAAAGGCGCGAAGGCACGCCTCCTGCACCACGTCCTCGGCATCGGCACGATTTCCCGTAACCCAGCGCGCCAAGCTGTAGGCGTCGTCGAGATGAGGCATCACCACGTTGGCAAACCGTGTTCTGCTGTCCCCCCGGTCCACGGCGTCTCCTGATCCGCATCTGCCCCGGCCCGGATTACCACGGGATTGTGAAATAGTCCCGCATGCATCGCCGGCGCAAAGGTGCAACGTGGCTGACAGGCTTAACGGAGGCGGTCCGCGTCCGGGGATGACCTGTGAGGATATGACCGGCCGCGACGGGCGTTTATTCCCGTGCGGCCGATATTTTCTGCGCACCTGCGCTGGCCGGTGGCCCGGCAGAGCCGCCTACCGGGGATGAAGTCGCCGCTCGCGTCTGTGAGCATTAAATTTGGACCGATAGGTTCGCCAAAGTAACCTCCCCGTCGGTAATGTAGCGGTTGACGCGCTCCGTGGTCAGCTCCTGGCCGGCTTGATATGATTTCGTGTCCCCGATGACGCGATTTTTGCTCAACTCAGCAATGACATAGTCCCGCTCCGCATTAGTATCCGCATCGGTGGCGTGCGTGATCTGGAATGTGAGTTGGGTTAGGGAGAAACCGGTGTCTTTGGTGCCGGCCCCGACCCAGAGAACGCGTGCATCCTCCGGTGGCCGATCGGTGTTTAGCCAGAAGCTGGCTGTTCCCACAGTTTCCTCTGCGCGCTCAGGGCTCAAAGCCCAAAATCGTACGTGGTGGCGCTTGCGTGGGCTGTTATCAATTGCCTTCTGGAAACCGATGTCTTGACCGCGCCCGAAAAGATAGAGCGTGCTGAACGGGGCGGTCGGATATGGTGAGTTGAATACGAACGCTCGGACCATGCGCCACGAGCTTACGAGACCCAACCGGTCAGCCTCTGACCAGCCGGCGGTTGCAAAGGCGGTGCGAAGCTGTTGGAGCGTTCCTATGAGCGCGAGATTGACGGGGTCACCGGGCAATCCGTCGCCGGTAATTGTGTAGCGAGGCACGTGCTTGCGCTTGAGGAACTTAAGGCCCATGCGAACGGCACGCGGGAGGATCACATACGCTGCGATTCCATAGGTGAAGCCCAAAGCCAAAATCCATGGCAGCCTGCGGTCCGCAAACTCAAATACAAAGACAATCAACCAGATACTGAGAATACCTAACCCTAGGATCAGCAAGCGCTGCAAAAAGCGTGTCAATATCCTCACGATCTAGCACCCCGGCATGAGTAGCAGCGATTTGAGTTCGACTTTGCGGGCGCGGCGGCATCACTCCGCTGCCGCAACCCGAATCTCCGCCGGGGCCGCGTCGATGAAGCCGCCGGATTGGCGTCGCCACAGCGACGCATAGTGGCCGCCGGCGCGCAGCAGCTCATCGTGGGTGCCCTGCTCGACGATATGGCCGTGGTCGAGGATGACGAGCCGGTCCATGCGGGCGATGGTCGAGAGCCGGTGCGCGATGGCAATTACGGTCTTACCCGCCATCAGGGTGTCGAGGCTTGCCTGGATGGCGCCTTCCACCTCGCTGTCGAGCGCCGAGGTCGCCTCGTCCAGCACCAGGATCGGGGCGTTCTTGAGAATAACGCGCGCAATGGCGATGCGCTGGCGCTGGCCGCCGGAAAGCTTCACGCCGCGTTCGCCGACCTGGGAGTCGTAGCCGCGCCGGCCGCGCCAGTCCTCCAGGTCCTCGATGAACTCGTGCGCATGGGCGAGCCTGGCGGCCATGACGATCTCGGCACTGCTTGCATCCGGGCGGCCGTAGCGGATGTTGTCGCGGATCGAGCGGTGCAACAGCGAGGTGTCCTGGGTCACCACAGAGATCTGAGCCCTCAGGCTTTCCTGGGTGGCGACCGCAATATCCTGCCCGTCGATCAGGATGCGGCCGTCCTCCAGGTCAAAGAAGCGCAGCAGCAGATTGACCAGCGTTGACTTGCCGGCGCCGGAGCGGCCGACGAGGCCAATGCGTTCGCCGGGCTTCACCCTCAGTGTCAGCCCATCGATCAGGCCGCTCTCGCGGCCGTAGCCGAACCGCACGTCCTCGAAAACAATCTCGCCGCGCGTCACCTTCAGGTCCTCGGCGCCGGGCCGGTCGGCTAGCCCGATCGGCCGCGCGATCGTCATCATGCCTTCCTGCACTACGCCGATATTTTCGAAGATTTCAGTGACCCGCATCGCAACCCAGCCGGCTATGCTGATGATCTGCCACGACAGCGGCAACGCCATTGCCACAGTGCCGACCTCGACTTTACCGTGCACCCAAAGGGCGATCGCGATCGCGCCGGTCCCGGTGACCAGCATGGCGTTGAGGGTTGTCAGGCTGAAGGCAAACAGCGTGTTGAGCCGCAGCGAAGCGTAGAACAGGCCGGTGTGCTCCTCGATGGCGTCGCGTACATAGGCATCTTCGTAACGCGCCCGCGCGAACAGCTTCACCGTCAGGATGTTGGTATAGGTGTCGACGATGCGCCCGGTGAGCATCGAACGCGCCTCGGAGACCTTCTTGGAGCGGTCGCGCATGCGTGGCACGAACGCGCGCAACAGCACCATATAGCCCAGGAACCACATTGAGATCGGCAGCGCGAGCCAGCGATCGGCGGAAGCGAGCAGGACAAGCGCGCTCGAGCCGTAGACGAGGATGTACCACACGCCGGTAACGAGTGCGACGAGCGACTCGCGCACCGCCGGCCCGGTTTGCAGCACCCGCGAGGCGATGCGGCCGGCAAAATCGTTCTGGAAGAACGCCCAGGACTGGCGCGCCACATGCCAGTGGTTCTGCCACCGGATCATGTTGGAGACGTTGGCGGAGATCGCCTGGTTGGCGACGAGGTTCTGGCCGGTCTGCGCCAGCGGGCGCACCACCAGCAGCACCGCCGCCATCGCGAGCAGGGTTCGCCACGACTCGTCCCACAACCGGGCCGGATCGCTTGATGTCACCATGCCGACCACCCGCCCCATGAAGACCGGGATCATGGAATCCAGCAGGGCGACCAGGAAGCCCGTGGCGAACAGCGCAACAAACAAGCCTTTGGCTTGGCGGGCAAAATGCCAATAGAACGCCGCCAGCCGGGCGGGCGGTTCCGGCCGCGCCGGCTGTTGGGTGGGATTGAGAGCCTTTTCGAACAGACGAAACATAGCGTTAACAGCAAAAAACTACGCCCACGGCGCGCCGTGGGCGCCGCGGCATGGATCATTCATCAGTGGATATTTACGTTTAAACCGATATCTTGACCGCAGCAAGGCGGTATCCTACGCGCTGTGCTTTAACTTTCACTACGTGTGCACAGCTTGGTTGTTGGGCACCTTTGCCTTCATGGTGGTAAATGCGGTAGGTAAAAGCTGCATCGTCCGCCATCCGTTCCAACGCCTCGAAACACTGGACCGCATACCATGCCGTCTTTGCAAAAGCTGTTCGTGGTCCCGGCATGCGCGCTTGCCCTGACGGCGGGCGCCGTGTTGGCCTTAACGGTGCTTGATGTACATGCAGCGCGGGCCGATGCGCTGCTTCTGGTCGACGTCGATTCCGGCAAGGTCATTGACGAACAGAATTCTACCTATCCGTGGTATCCTGCTTCGGTCACCAAGCTGATGACCACTTATGTGACGCTTAGAGCCGTGCGGGACGGCCGCATCGGCCTCGACAGTGTGTTCTCGGTATCGCCCAATGCGGTAGCGCAGCAGCCATCCAAGATGGGGTTCAAGACCGGAACCCGGGTGACTGTCGATAACGCGTTGAAAATGCTGCTGGTGCATTCGGCGAACGACATGGCGGTGGTGCTTGCCGAAGGCGTGTCGGGATCGATCGAAAAGTTCGCCGACGAAATGAACGCCGCGGCGAAGAGTCTCGGGATGACGCAGACGAACTATGTAAATCCCAACGGCCTGCCGGCCGACGAGCAGATCACATCGGCGCGCGACCTCGCCATCCTTGCCCGCACCTTAATTCGCGAATTTCCCGAATATGATTATTATTGGCACATCGCATCGATCCGGCTGGGCAAGCGCATCTACCGTAATACCAACAAACTGATTGACGCCTATCCGGGCACCGACGGCATGAAAACCGGCTTCATCTGCGCCTCCGGTTTCAACCTGGTCGCCACCGCCACCCGAGGCAACAAGCACCTGATAGCTGTCGTGCTGGGCGCACCATCGTCAGCGGCACGTGCAGTCAAAGCAGCGCAGTTGTTCGAGCGCGGCTTCGGCGCGGACCCGCTCGGTTGGCTGATGCCTTCGCTGGGCACCGTGGATTCGTTGGTGCCGATCGCCGCGTCGCCCCCTGATCTGCATGAGGCCATTTGCGAAAATCATCACCGTCGCCATCCGACCGAGGACGGCGAGGAGAGCGGCGAGGCAGGAGCCGCCGCAGCGGCGGCGGGGACAGACGATCCGGGGCAGCGCTCATTCCTGCTATCGAACCTGCGGGGCGCGATGTCCAGGGGGTCAGTAGCGCTCACGTCCGGTTTGGCCGCCGCTATTCCTCCGGTCGACGTCTATACCGGACCGGCGCGCAATGGTGCTGCGCCCGGCGCGCCGGCAGCGATTGCGCCGGTAGCAAAGAAGAAAAAGTCAGAGCCGATCGCTGTTGCTGCCAAACCACCTGCCGCAAAGCCCGCACAAACCGCTAATCCGGCTGCAAAATCTCCGGCGACCGCCGTTGCGACGCCTCCCAAGCCGGCCAACACGGCAAATGGGAGCAAGCCGGGGCCAAACAACGACAAACCCGCGCCCGCGACGGCCCGGTCGAAAACCAAACCAGCCGTCGCGGCCTCCCCGAAACCGCCGCAACCTACACCTAAGACGGAGACACAATAGCGCTACCCGTGTTGAAGGCACCACCTCCTCTGCCGCTTTCGGTGCTTACCGGTTTTCTCGGTGCCGGCAAAACCACGCTGCTCAATCGCCTGCTCAAGGGGGCAACGGACGGCAGGCACCAACTTACCGATACGGCCGTCATCATCAACGAATTCGGCGAGGTCGGTCTCGATCATCTGCTGGTCGAGCATGTCGACGAAGGCATCGTGCTGCTATCGACCGGCTGCCTGTGCTGCACCTTGCGGGGCGATCTCATTGATGTATTGGAGCGGCTGCTGCGCAGCCTTGACAACGGCCGCGCCGTCTTCTCCCGTGTCATCATCGAAACCACCGGCCTTGCCGATCCGGCACCGGTACTGCATGTCCTGATGACGCATCCTTATTTGGTCATGCGCTATCGGCTCGACGGCATCGTCACTGTCGTGGAAGCCGTCAATGGAGCGGCGACGCTCGATGCTCACGCGGAAGCGGTGAAGCAAGTCGCAGTGGCGGACCGGCTCGTGCTCACGAAAACCGACTTGATGGTGTCTCCGGCCGGCCAGACCTCGCTCGAGGAGCTGCGGGCGCGGCTGCACGCCCTCAATCCCGCAGCGTGTCTGCTTGACGCCGCTGCCGGCGAAGCGGTCGCGGCGAACCTTCTGAACTGCGGCCTCTACGATCCGGCCAACAAGATTCCCGACGTGAAACGTTGGCTTGCCGCCGAGGCTTATGCGAACCCGCATCGCCATGACCATGGACATGATCCCAATCGCCATGACGCTCATATTCGGGCGTTTGTGCTGACCACGCCGCAGCCCATTCCGGCCGGCACATTCGATATGTTCATGGACTTGGTGCGTTCGCTGCATGGGCCGAACCTGTTGAGAGTTAAGGGAGTGGTAAAACTCGCCGAGCACCCGGATATGCCGATCGTGATTCATGCTGTCCAGCACCTCATGCACCCGGCGGCCCGGCTGGAACGCTGGCCCGACGACGACCACAGCACCCGCATGGTCTTCATCGTGCGCGATATCGAGCCAGGCATCGTCTCGGCGCTTTTCAACGCCTTTCTGGGTGCCGGCACACCCGACCAACCCGACCGCGCTGCGATTGCCGACAATCCCCTTGTGCCGTTCGGCGGCATCGATCGCTGAAGTGTTTTGAACGCGTTCCGATGAAATAGAACCATCCCCCGCAACTGACTGTTCCCTCTCCCAGCAAGCAGAGAAGTCAGAAAGCTGCTGCGTCGATTTCGCCGTAACGCGCTCCAGTCTGGGCTTGCCACGCCATCGCAATTCCCGGATGTTGCACGCGCATCAGCGGACC
>Ga0126371_10003219_pt1 | contig 14259 bp, 12 predicted proteins | sample PanSoiMetaPlot_4_FD_110145 | JGI IMG/M metagenome (GOLD analysis project Ga0126371, IMG submission 110145) | Tropical forest soil microbial communities from Panama - MetaG Plot_4 | ecosystem: Environmental > Terrestrial > Soil > Tropical forest > Bulk soil | place: Panama | collected 2016-02-17 | reverse complement strand
CCAGACGCCATCCCAGACTCTGGTAGAAGCGCTTGGCCACATCGACATCGGAGACGGGCAAAGTCACGACCTCGAGCTTCATATCGACGGTCCCGAGTTCAGGCGTCTCCACCGAAGTGTTGCCGCTGGTGTCCGTGCTGCTCATGTTGGCCTCCATCGCGGAAGGGGCGCTTTTAGTGCCCTGTCGTTTTACAGACGCGGAAGATAGCGCCGCGCACGCATGGCGGTGCGGCCTGCGGGTGCTTAGCTGACGCTGGTAAGGCATGCATCGACATAGTGCGGCGAACTCGCCATGAGCCCGGAACAGGAACGTGTCCCGCGTCACGGTAGATCTTGACCCGGGCGTGCGGAGTCAAACCCCGGACGCAGATTGGACTACCAGGGCAGGATCATCGTGATCTCGAGCCTGATGCGCCGCCACCGCCTATGTGAGTGGACCGCACATTTGCCCTGATGCTGATCCTGAGAGGTGCCCGACCCAGGTGTCTCATGGGTTGACATAAATTGAACCGTCCGGGCCGTACCGGGCGATTTGCTTGGAAGCAGCGCACGAATGGTGCGCACATGCGAGGGCTTGAGGACGGACGCGGATGCTCCCAGTCTCCTTGATCTTCAGCAGCGGCGTTGCCAGCGGTGTCAACAGCTACGCGGCGGTGCTGGTGCTAGGCCTGCTGGGCAGGTTCGGGCACGTCGCCGCGATACCGCCAGTGCTGGAGCGCCCGTCGGTGCTGGCGGCCGCGGCACTGCTGTTCATCGGCCAGTTCGTGGTTGGCAAGATCCCGATGCTGGACTCGGTGTGGGACGTCATTCACACGGCTCTGCGGCCCGTTGTTGGCGGTGCGGTCGGCGCCGTTATGGCCCAGCAAGCGCACGCTAGCTCGGCCGCGACAATCGCGGCGGCCGCGCTCGGCGGCGGGTCGGCGCTCGTCTCGCATGCGGTCAAGACCGGCGTGCGGGTTGGCGTCAACACGAGCCCCGAACCGTTCAGCAACATAGTCGCCAGCCTGCTTGAGGACCTGGGCGTGGCCGGCCTCGTGTCGTTTGCCGTGTTCCACCCGGCCGCCGCGGCGATGATCGCTGCCGTGGTGCTGGCTGTAGGCATCGCCTTGCTCGCACTGCTGGCATCGCGGATCCGCCGGGTCTGGCACCGCCGCCGCGATGCCCGGCTGTTGCGGGAGTCCTCCGGTGGTCGAATCGCCAGAGTTCCGTCGCCGCAGCGCTAGGAGGGTCCAACCCGGTCCGCGGCGCCCAGGTAGCGAGCTTGTCGAGCCGGTCGTAGACGGCGATTTCGCGCCGCTTACCTGTCTGCTCCGACTTTCTAAGTGCCGGCGGTGATCGGGCTATGAAGCGTTTGCCGGCCAGCCACCTGCGCATCGCGCGCCCCTGTCGCGACCTGCAGGCGTCTGAGCAATTCTGGGTCGACGGCCTGGGCCCTGACGTGTTGTTCAGGGCCGGCCCTGCCGCGGAAGGCGGACATGCACTGCTAATGGTCGGATGGCAGGATACTGGCTGGCATCTGGAGCTCGTCAGTGACCCAGACGGCGAAACACCGGCCGCACCGACCGAGGAAGACCTGCTCGTGCTCTACCTCGACGGGGAAGTCGAAGCAGCCACCATCAGCCACCTGGTTGCGTCGGGCGGTACCCAGGTCACCTCACGCAACCCATACTGGGACAACGGAGGCGTCACTATCGCCGACCGGACGGGTACCGGCTGGTCCTTACCGGCCGCAGCTGGCCATGAACGACCGGTCCGGCTGATCAAAGCGGCGGAGTTCACGGCCGATGTTCCGGTCGGCGCCGATGGTCTATGACGTGCGGGTGTGCTCCTGGCGTACTCGCCGGCGGCGGACGCAAATTCACAATGCCGGCGGCCGCCACGCAAGCTGCCAGTATGACAAAGGCCAACGGCGCGTGCCGAGCGTCCAGCGCGCTTCCGACTAGGGGTACCGCGACTATCGGTACGACGTTCGGTCCGGTCTGGAGGAGGGCGAGGGTCGCCGTGGCCTGGCCCGCGAACAATCGACCCGCCGCGTCAATCATCACCGCATAGGGCAGCGCGAACCCGGCACCCATGAGCACGACCGCCAGGATGGCGAGCGTCACAGACCGGCTTGCGGCAAGCACGGCAAGACCTGCCGCCGCGATCAGCGATCCGCCGGCCGCGAGCGTGGGGAACGCTCGGCTCCCGCGGGCAAGGCTCGGTCCGAGTGGCCGGACTAGGGTGGTCAAGCCGAACATGACGAACGCCAGGCCGCCCGCTGCCGCCGGGCGCAACTGCGCCTGTCGCGTCAGGTAGGCGACGAGCCACGCGCCGACGATGAGCGGCACCCCATTGACGGTGACGAACAGGGCCGCGAGTCGCCAGAGCGCGGCTGCGCGGAGTGCGGCCGTAACGAAAGCGCGCTTGGGCAGCGGCGCCGGCCGTGCAGCCAGCCGCGGCGGCAGCACCAGCAGCGGCAAGGCGCAGACCGCGGCGGAGATGACGAAACCCGTTCGCCAGTTTGTTCCGGCATCCTCCAGGGCGCTGCCCAGACCGAGCGCCACCGCGATGCCTAGTGAGATCGACCCGCCTAGCAGGCCCAGCAGCCGCACGCCGCCCAGCTCACGTGCGATTACTGGTCCTGCGACCAGTGCAAGCCCGGTTCCGGCGCCAACAATGATCCGGGCCCCTAGCAGGCCGGCGAACCATGGACTCACCGCGAACACCACGTGCCCAGCTGACATAACAACGGCGGCGACAGCGGTCGCGCACACCACGCCGGTGCGTGCGGCCAGCGGCACGACGAGCGGTGTCGCGACCGCTATCGCGGCGAAGTACGCTACCCCCGACAGCAGCCCGACAGCTGCGAGCGACACACCGAAGGAGTGTGTCAGCGAGACCGCAATTGGCCCTACGTTGCCTGCACCCCAGCCGACGCCGAGGCCGAGCAGGATGACGCACAGTCCACCAGAACGGACCGGCATAGTTAGAGACTAGACCAGCGCGAATCCGATCCGGCCCGACTGGCGCGCTGTCGCCGGCTTCAGCCGACAAGCTTGCGGGGTGCGGGCATGACGGCGGCGGCAGGGACGGGTTCCCAGTCAAGGAAGCCGGTCCCGGTCCTGGTAATGCGGCCGAATGCCTGGTCGCCGAAATGGCACGCGAAGCCCAGGGTGCCGGGCTGCTCCAGCTCCTGAGTGAGCTTTCGTCGCGCGGCCAGGACCGCGTCGACGTCAATGTCGGGCAGGGATGGCCAGTCCGGGTGCCCGAGCTGGGCCGGGATGTGGAAGGCGTCACCGAGGGCAATCAGGCGTTTCCCGGTGCTCGAGGTGATGATGTACGAGGTGTGGCCGGAGGTGTGCCCGGGAGTGACCACGGCGCGGACGCCGGGGAAGATCTCCTCGCCGTCCTCGAAAAGAGTGCGCGTCGCCGCGAACTGCTCAAGAAGAGCGGATGGCGTGGCCGCGGGCAGTGTCTCTCCGCGGCCATAAGGTGCCCATTCCGCGGCGGCCACGAGGTAGCGCGCCGCGGGGAATGTCTTGCGGTAGCTGCCGTCCTGCGTCTGGGTGAATGCCCATCCGGTGTGGTCCAGGTGCAGGTGCGTAAACGCCACCGTGTCGATGTCGGCAATGTCGCAGTCGAGCGCGGTGAGGGTATCGGGCAGTGCGCCGCTGTTGACAACCCCCAGGGGCGTCCGCCCTGCCTGCGTCCCGAGTCCGGCATCGATCAGGAGCCGTTGCCCGCCGCGTTCGACGAGCAGGCCGCCGACAGACATGGCGATTAGCTCTTGGGCATTGAGCGCTTCGGGCTGCCCGGCCCAGTACTCGGCGGACAAGAACGGGAAGAACACACCGGGGTTCACCCCCATCGCCCCATCGACCGCGTAGGTGAGGCGCACGTCATCCAGGTTGATCGTCCGGACGGCTGACTGCTCGCACCGCAGTCCTGTGGCTGAAGCGTTCTCGTTCATCGGTAGCTGCCTTTCGCCTGCGGCCGTTCCGGTAGGGGCCGTTTATTTCGCCAGGCAGCCTCCATCGGCTACCAGGGTCTGGCCAGTCATGTAGTCCGACGCGGCGGAGGCGAGGAAGAGTGCCGGCCCCTTGATCTCGGCGGCCTCCGCGATCCGGCCCATCGGGATGAAGCCAGAGATGCTGGCACGGACCTGCGGATCGTCAATCGCGCCACGGCTGAGATTGGTCTGGTAGAACCCCGGGCACAGCGCGTTGACCTGGATTCCCTGCTTGGCGTATTGCAGCCCCAACTCGCGGGTCAGGTTGACCACAGCTCCCTTGGCGGCGTTATACGCCAGCGCGGGGAACAGGCTGGACGAGCCGGCCAGGCCCCAGATCGACGCGATGTTGATGATCTTGCCGGACTGCTGCCGGACCATGACCTTGAGCGCTTCCCTGGCGCAGAAGAACACTCCATCGAGGTCCACGTTCAGCACGGCACGCCAGTTAGCGGTCGGGTACTCGTGCAGCAGCAAGGCCTGCGGGTCGGCAATGCCGGCATTGTTGAACAGGATGTCAAGCCTGCCCAGATCGTCCACGGTGCGCGTCACCATCGCCTCGACCTGGGTTTCCACTGTGACGTCACAGCCGATCGCCGTACCGCGGCGGCCTAGGCCCTGGACTACCGCCGCCGTCTCCTTGGCCGACTCCTCATCGATGTCCGCGCAGGCGACGTCCGCGCCCGCCTCTGCCATCGCCTCGCTGAACTGCCTGCCCAGACCGCTGCCGGCCCCGGTGACCAGCGCAACCTTGCCTTGCAGGCTGAACAGATCCAGTGGATTGCCCACAGCAGCCTCCCGCCTTCGCTTATCTCCCTGAGTACTCGCCGCCGCCGGGTCGCGGAAGAGGGAAATTCGAGCGTTTGACGAGAACCACAATCACGGTGATTCGCCGCACCACGCGAACCACAAACCAGCCGCACACATGTGACGCAGGCAGGCTCCTGGCAATGGAAGGTGTGCCATGTGCGCGGTCGCCGTGCGAAGGTGTTCACCGCGGAGTTCGAGCGCGCGATGATGCTTACTGTGCGCGCGATGGCAGGCAGCACCACCGTTGCCCACAGTGCGCCTGCCAGGACCCACCTGACGGGACCCGCCTGACGGAAGAGGAGCGAGCGAGTGGGAGTCCACGAGAACGGGGTGACCACGGTCGCCGAGGCTTACCTGAGCGTGCTGAAGGATCGCGGCGTCGGCCGGCTGTTCGTGAACGCGGGCACCGACTTCGCCCCGCTCGTCGAGGCATACGCTCGCCAGAAGCAATCCGGACTGGATTTCCCCGAGCTGGTGGTCTGCGCACACGAAAACCTCGCCATTTCGATGGCCCATGGCGCCTATCTCGGCGACGGGCGCGTGCAGGCGATCATGGTCCACACCAGCGTCGGAACTGCCAATGCCGTCTGCGGGACGTTCAATGCCGCGACGGACCGCATCCCGATTCTGCTCACCGCGGGCCGCAGCCCATTGTTCGAGGACTCTGTGCTCGGTTCGCGCGACGGGACCATCCACTGGCCGCAGGAGATGTACGACCAGGCGTCCCTCGTGCGCGAACTCGTCAAGTGGGACTACGAACTGCGAGACGGCGTGCAGGTCGCCGCGGTCCTTGACCGTGCCATCGACATCGCCATGACGGCGCCGCGGGGTCCGGTCTACCTGTCGCTGCCGAGGGAGGTACTCGCCCGCGAAGCTACTGGTGCCGTCCCTCCCCGCCGCACCGCGACCCCCACCGATGCCTCCGGTGACGCCGACGCGGTCGACCGGCTCGCGGACCTGCTGGCCGGCGCGAGCTTCCCGGTCTTCGTCACTGCCGCGTCCGGGATCGACGCTGACACGCCCAACCTGCTCGGGCAGCTGTGTGACCAGTACTCGATCGGCCTGCTTGAGTGCAGGCCGCGCTGCTACAACGTCAGCACGAGCCACCCCCTGCACATCGGCTACGACCTAGGCGCGGCTGTGTCGAACGCCGATGTCCTGTGCTTCCTCGACGTCGACGTGCCATGGATTCCGGCGGCGGCCATGCCGCGGCCCGACGCGATCGTCGTCCAGTGCGGGCCGGACCCGCACTTCTCCCGGTACCCGATCCGCACCCACCGGTCGGATCTGTCGGTCACCGCCAGCGTCGGGAACCTTCTCGCGGCGCTCGCAGCGGCCTTGCCCGGGCGAAGCGGCCGGATAGACAGGCGACGCCGTGCCGCCATCGAACGAGCCGCCGTGGCCAGCCGCTCCCGGATCAGCGACCGCCTGGCCGCCGCGAGCCGCGCGGACGGCCCGATCACTAAAGCCTTCATGAACTGGGCGCTCGCTCAGGTGCTCCCTGACGACGCCTCGGTCGTCAGCGAGTACTGGGCCCGCCCGGAGATGCTGCCGCGCGGCGGTCCGCTGAGCTACTTCGGCACTCCGCCGGCCGGTGGTCTTGGGTGGGGTTTGCCGGCGGCCATCGGCCTGAAGCTGGCCCGGCCCGAACGCACCGTAGTCGCCGCCATCGGCGACGGCGCCTACATGTTCGCCAACCCGGCCGCGTGTCACCACGCGATGGCGATGCACGACATTCCGGTGCTGACGGTGGTCTGCGCGAACCGCAAGTGGACCGCGGTTCAGGGCTCCGCCCTGGGCATGTACCCGGCTGGTGCCGCCGCGGGGGCTGGCCAGCTTAGCCCGCTTGCCGAGCTCGGCCCTGCGGTCGCGTTCGAGCAGTACGCGGCCGCCTCCGGCGGACACGGCGAGGCCGTCGCCAATCGCCGGGACTTGGTGCCGGCGCTTAGCAGAGCGCTGCACGCAGTCCAGGCCGAGCACCGCCAGGCCGTGGTGAACGTCTCGTGCGAGGACTGAGCGGCTGATCGACAGCCAGGACCTGGCCGGGAAAAGGTAGCAGCGCGGCGTCTCACGTTCTGGCCGCCTGCGGCGTCTTCCTGGTATGACCAACCACCCACTTGAGCAGACGGCGACGGGAACCCCGGCCGGTGGCGGGCTCGTTTTCGAGGCGATCCCGCAGGCCAGGCTGCAAGAGATCAGGGCGGCCGGGGTTGACGAGGCCGGCAACCGCCTCACCGTGCGGGGCGAGACCTCGGGCGGCAGTCCGCTGCGGTGCTGCCTGCGTGAATCGGCTCCAGGCGAACAGCTGCTGCTCATCGCCTACACGCCGCCCGGCGGCCGCGGCGCCTACGCCGAACGCGGCCCGGTATTCATCCACGCACGGCCCTGCGACGGCTATCGCACGCCGCACCAGTACCCGCCTGGCCTGAGCCACCGTCAGCAGGTCGTCCGCGCCTACGACCTGGACGGCCAGATCGCCGACGGAGTGCTGGTCAGCGACGGCGAGCACGCCATGAGGGCGATCGGCGAACTGCTCGCCCGGCCCGATGTGACGCTCGTGCAGCTGCGCAACGTGGGCTACGGCTGCTACAACTTCGCCGTCCGGCGCGCCTGAAGCTCCGCAACGTTCCGCGCGGCTATGAACTATTGCATTCGTCACTGACGCGACATATCTTAAGTTGCAGTCGGATGTGATGAAGGGTGAACGAGATGGCTGGCTGGGATGCGGCCCGGACGATGCGCCGGTCAACGAAGCTGGTGATCGCCGCTGCGCTGCTCGCTGTGCTACTCGTGGCCGCGGTGCCGGTCGCGCTGTTCGTCGGCGTGATCATGATGCTGCTCGGGCACATCGTTGGCGGGCTCGCGCTGTTCGGCGCTTCGATCCTGGCGGCGGTCGCGGCCGTGGTGATCGCCAGCCTGAGCGGCGTGCGGCACCTGCGCAGGATGCTTAATGAGCAAGGCATCCGGGTCACGCGGCTGGGCCAGGGCAACCACTACTACCGCTGACGGCGGCTGCGACCCCTGACGGTCCGCGCAATTGCTCGCGCTGCATGGTGAGAATGGCGGCGACGAACTCCCTGTGTGGATGATGCCGCCGCCGAAGGTCGCTGACGACGGTTTGATTTACCGATCGATGGCGGTTCCGTAACCTGACCATAGGCGGCGGATGAGGTCAGCCGCCGGTTCACGCTGACTGCCTTCTTGAGGAACAGGTGCGATGCCGGACAGCCTTTCCGTCTATGCCCAGAGCCAGCCGGGTAAGCCGGGCGTCATCGATGACAGGCCGGACGGGGCTGTCGTCACGTGGACATACGCAGAGCTCGACGCGCAGGCGAACCGGGTAGCGAACCTGCTGATGCGGCTGGGCGCCGGCCCGGGCAAGAAGGTCCTTTGGTGCGGGCCGAACTCGCCTGAGGTGGTCGCGGTCATGAGTGCAGCGCGGAAGATCGGCGCGGTCGCCGTGCCGTTGAATTACCGGCTGACGCCGGAGGAGGCGCTGTACGTCATCGACCACAGCGACGCCGAAGTCGCCTACGTCGACTACGAGCACGCCCCGATGTTCGCCGCGCTCCGCGGCCAGCTGGAGAAGGTGCGGCACATCATCGCGGTCGGCGGCCCGGCTCCGGACGGGATGCTGGGCGACACCGACATCGCGGCCGCGCCGGAGACCGCACCTGACGTCGGCGAGGCAGCGGGCACCGGCGGGACGATGATCTACACCTCCGGCACGACCGGCAAGCCGAAGGGTGCGGTCCGCGCCGGCCCCCCTGACCCGGAACTTCTCGGCGCCCTGCTGGGCCTGTTCGGCTACCGGCCCGACGATGTCTACATCACCTCCGGGCCGCTGTACCACAGCGGTCCCAGCGCGTTCCTGGGCGCGGGCCTGCTGTATGGCCAGACGGTCATCGTGCAGCGCAAGTTCGACGCGCAGGACTGGCTGCGGCTAGTGGACAAGTACAAGGCAAGCTCGACGTTCTCCGCGCCTGCCCTGATCCGGATGATCTGTGCGCTGCCCACGGAGGTCAAGGACCGTTACGACCGCTCCTCGATGCGCGTCATGCTGGCCAACGCGGCACCGTGGAGCTACGCGCTCAAGCAACGGTACGTGGCCGACTTCCCGCCCGAGTCGCTGTTCGAGATCTACGGGTCGACCGAGCTTGGCGTCGACACGGTCCTGATGCCCGAGGACCAGATGCGCAAGCCGGGATCGTGCGGCAAGCCCACTCCCGGCATCGAGATCATGCTGGTCGACGCCGACGGAAATGAGGTCACTGGCACGGGACCGGACCACCCTGGCGAGGTGTTCGTGCGGTCCAAAGGCGGGTTCGACAGCTACTACAAGAACGAGGCCAGCTACCAGGCGAACAGCCGCGGCGACTTCCACACGGTGGGCGACATCGCCTACTGGGACGATGAGGGCTACCTGTACATCTGCGACCGCAAGACCGACATGATCATCTCGGCCGGCATGAACGTCTACCCTGCCGAGATCGAGGCCGTGCTTGAAGAGCATCCCGGCATCTATGAAGTCGCGGTGTTCGGTATCCCGTCCGAAGAATGGGGCGAGGTCGTGCACGCGACGGTCGTGCGGTCACCGGGATCGTCGCTAACCGGCGCGGAGGTCACCGCGTTCGCGCGCGAGCACCTGGCCGGCTACAAGGTGCCGCGGTCGGTGGACTTCACCGACGAGCTGCCGCGCACCGGTTCAGGCAAGCTCCTCAAGCGCCAGCTCCGGGCGCCCTACTGGACTTAAGCGCAGGCGGCTGGGTGGATGCGGTAAACATTGCCTGGTGCGAGACCTTGGTGGAAGCGGCGCGCGCAGCCGCGGCGCCGCTCTAACCATGCAGGCTCGGGCCGCTAATTTTATTCCGAACGGTGCCCTAGCCGTCTCTTTCTAGCCCGCGTGAGCGTCAGGCCGGTTCCGCTGGCAGTTCGGCGGCGATCTCCCGTAGCCGTCCGGGTCCTGGAAGTTGACGGTCCGCATGCCCCAGGGCCGGTCCTCCGGGCCGTTGAGCAGTGCGACACCTCCCGTGCGGCCTTCCCTGACGGCGCCTGACACGCCTGAAGCACCGGATCATCCCGTGCGGACGATGTGGCGACCGCGTTCGGCGCGATCGAATGAACCGCGACGGGCCAGGGCGACTGTGCCGCTGGCAGACCGGCGCCAATGCGTCACCGAGAAAGTGAAAAGGAGCCAGCCATGGCCAAAGGAGAAGCCCCAGTGCTCGAGGCACTCGCCGACATCAACGCCGTGTCGCTAGAGCGAACCGAACTCGCCCCGGCCACGCTCATCCTCGTCCGGCTCGCCGCTCTCGTCGCGGTGGACGCCCCGCCCACGTCATACCTGGCTCACCTCGGACCGGCGGCGCAGGCAGGCGTGACCGCTGAGCAGGCCCAGGACGTGCTGGTCGCGGTGGCGCCGATAGTGGGGACTGCGCGAACCATGGCGGCAGCCGCCAAGATCGTTCAGGCGCTCGGGCTGGCGATCGACCTGGCCGAGGAAGATGACGACATGGACGCCTGACGTCAAGCGTCACGCCGCGGACCGGGGTCGCACTAGTGCGACCCCGGTCCGCGGCGTGAGATGAACGGCAGAGTCAGCTGCCTGGCATCCACACGCGCATCGCGCCAGGCCCGCGGTTGTCCCACTGGAAGTAGGGAATCGCGACGGCGGTCGTCTCCCTGCCGGCCGAGCCAGGTGCGGACGGCACGTGCCGCGCGGGCATGCTCACCCGGTACGTGCGGCCGATGCCGTCCAGCGTGACTTCGCGTTCGGTCAGTTCCGCGCCCGGCGTGACGGCAAGCTCGTCGAGCCGGACGGACTGGTCGGCCTGCTCGAAGCAGTAGACGAGCGGGCCGCGCTCGATGGCCGCGCAACCGCGAACCGCGTCTACCCGGCGGTCGGGGTAGGACCAGCGCGGCGTGATGTCAAGGCGCAGCGTGATCTCGTCGCCAGGCCGCCATTCCTGATGCAGGTGCAGGTAGCCGGCGTGAGGCGCCACCACTCGTTCGGATGAGTTGTTGATAGTGACAGTGCTGGCGGCGCTCCAGCTCGGGATGCGCAGAGCCAGGCCGCGGGCAGAGGCTGGCGCGGAAAGCACCGTGAAAGTCAACAGGCCGGACCAGGGGTAGTCGGTGACCATTTCCAGCTCCAGGCCTGCCCCAGACAGGCGGGCGCCGGTGTACTGGTGAATGTAGAGCGTGTCGTGTGCCCTCGTGGCCAGGTACTTATCTAGTGAAGCCAGCAGCCGCATGATGTTCGGCGGGCAGCAGGCGCAGCTGAACCAGGCGCGGCGGCGGCCGGGGTCGTCCTTCTCGAAGTGATCCTCGCGACGTTGCAGCGGGTTCACGTAGAAGAAGCGATCCCCTTCGGTGGCGATCGCGGCGGCGAAGCCGTTGTACAGCACGCGCTCCATGTGGTCGGCGTACTTCGCGTCGCCGGTGGCCAGCAGCAGTCGCCAGCTCCAGTGGAAGCTGGCGATCGCGGCGCAGGTCTCGTTGTACGCGCGGTCAGGTGGCAGCTCGAACCGGTCGCCGAAGCCCTCGTCGACGTGCCGGGAGCCGTTCCCGCCGGTGAGGTATGTCTTCGCGGCGAGCATGTCGTCCCAGCGGCCTATCGAGGAGTCGAGCAGTTCCCGGTCGTGGGTTTCCGTCGCGACGTCGGTGACCCCGGCTTCCAGGTACAGGGCGCGGACGGCATGCCCTGTTTCTGTGGCCAGTTCCCGGACGGGCATGTGGTCCTGCAGGTAGCGGCGGCCCATGCCGGAATCGCCGGCCAGCCCATGGCCGCGCTGGTCGACGAACTGGCGCGCGAGGTTCAAGTACGCCTCGGTGCCAGTTTCGCGGTACAGCTCGACGAGGGCGGTCTCGATGATGGGGTGGCCGTCAAGGCCCATCTCCTTGCCCGCGAACTCACGGACCAGGTGGTCGGCGAGCCGGGTGGCGATGTCGAGCAGCCGCGAGTCGCCGGCGCCGCGGTGCGACGCGATCGCGGCCTGGATGAGGTGCCCGTCGCAGTAGTGTTCATGACTCCACGCGAGCCTGGAGTACCGCGGCTCGCCGCTGGCCTGGACGTAGGAGTTCAGGTATCCGTCCTGCTGCTGCGCGTGCGCCAGCAGGTCAATGGTGCTGGCCGCGAAGCCGGCCAGGTCGGGCTCGGGGCCGTGGCCGAGTTCCCAGCCGATCGCCTCAAGCGTCTTGTAGACGTCGGAGTCCATGAAGACGGGCCCGCGGTAGTCCGTACCGGGCAGTGGATCGACCGGGCCGAGCTGGCGCGGCCGGTCCACGCTTGCGTGCCCGTCGCCATCGGCTGTGCCTGCCGCACCTGCACGGATGGCAAGACGGACGTTGTCGAGGTTTCCGGCCGCCTCTAGCTGGCGGAGCGCGAGCGGCATGCTTGCCGACGCGTTGCGCCGCTGCCAGTCGTGCAGCAGCCCCGCGGTCAGCCGCGGCCTGGAGGTCCTGGTCAGCGGGCGCTGGGCCCCGAGTGCCGACGAGGTGGGCGCGACGGGCCCGCTGGACGTGGCACCCGGACTGGTGGTGACGGGTGTTGCTTCCGATTCAGTCGGCGTATGCAGGGGGCACACTCCCATTGAGGAATAGGTTTTCCTAGACTTAGGACCGTAGGCTAAAGTCTCGGCCTGAATGCGTCAACAGCCGCCGCGTGCAAGCCCGAGAGCAGACGGCCGCTCGGTACTCCAAGGGAGAGCGCGAGGGACTTAATGAGGCGGGTCACCATCAAGGATGTGGCGGCGGCAGCGGGCGTGTCGATCGGCACCGCCTCGAAGGCGCTCAACGGGCACGGCAAGCTTCGCGCCGAGACCAGAGACCGCGTTGCGCAGGCGGCCGAACGCCTCGGTTTCGCGCCGAACACGCTGGCCCAGGCCCTGCTGGCCGGCCGCTCCTTCACGGTCGGGCTGATCACCTCGGATAGCTTCGGCCGGTTTAGCATCCCGGTGATGCTCGGTGCCGAGGACGCGCTCGGCAGCGGACTGATCTCGGTCTTCATGTGCGACACCCGGGACGACCCCGAGCGCGAGCGGCGCTACATCGAGATGCTGACGGCGCGCAGGGCCGACGGGCTCATCGTCACCGGCCGCCGGATCGAGCCCCGGCCGGCGGTGCAGGCCGGCCACGGCATTCCGGTCGTATACGCGATGACCCAGCCGGACCGCGGTGGCGTCGCGGTACTGCCCGACGACGAGGGCGGCGGGCGGATGGCCGCCGAGCACCTGCTCGGTATCGGCCGCCGCAGGATCGCGCACATCACAGGCCCCAAGCGCTTCCTCGCCGCGCGACTGCGGGCGCAGGGATACCGGGCCGGGCTGGCCGCGGCCGGGGTCGAGCCATGCGGGCCAGACAGGTACGGGGAATGGACCGAGCACTGGGGCCGTGAGGCGGCCGGCCAGCTGCTCGCCGACCGGCCCGACGCGATCTTCTGTGGCAGCGATCAGATCGCTCGCGGCGTGGCCGACACGCTGCGCGCCGTCGGCCGTCGCATCCCCGAGGACGTCGCCCTCGTCGGCTTCGACAACTGGGCTCCGATGGCTCTCGGTGCCCTACCGCCGCTGACCAGCGTAGACATGTGCCTGGAGGAAGTCGGCCGGGTGGCCGCCGGCTGCCTGCTCGCCGCGATCGCCGGTGAGCAGCCGCAAGGCGTGCACAAGGTGCCCTCCCGGCTAGTCGTGCGCGAGTCCAGCGGCGCCTAGCGGAGCCCGCGCCGAAATTTGGGGGGTTGACTGGCGGGCCCGAGCTTTCTAGCTTTTGAGGAAAAGGATTTCCTTGAGGATCGCGCGCCTATCTCGTTGCAGGCGACATGTTCAGCTTGTCCGGCTCCAGCACCGCGTATCACCATGACGGAGAGCCCGCGTGGTGACGCGGAGCGGCTCGGCTCGGCGGCTGCCAGCTCGCCCGCTACATCCCCCATACCTCACTTAGCAGAGAAGGCCCGAAGCAATGAAGCTCTTGAGCAGACAGGCGCTTACCGTAGCCGCGGCGGCCACGCTGCTGGCCGTCGCCGGGTGCTCGTCCTCGGGGTCGACGACCTCCACGGCCCCGGGGACCAGCACTAGCAATTTCGGCGTCAACGCCACCGGGACGGTCCAGTTCTGGGCACGCACCGTATCCAAGCCGCTGGCCCAGAAGCTGGTCAGCGAGTTCAACGCCACCCACAAGAACTTGCAGGTCAAGCTCACGCTCACGTCCATCAACGACGACGTGACCTCGCTAGCCACGTCGATCAGGGCCGGCGACCCGCCGGACGTCGTCGGGCTGAACGACATTGACGTCCCCGCGTTCACCCGCAACGGTTCGTTCATGGACCTGACGTCGCAGATCAACGCGCTGCCCTACAAGAGCGCGCTATCGCCCGGGCACATGGGACTCGCGGCGCTCCAGGGCAAGCAGTACGGCGTGCCGTACTGGGGCGACCTGTCCGTGCTCTGGTACAACAAGAAGCT
>Ga0126371_10003218_pt1 | contig 14259 bp, 13 predicted proteins | sample PanSoiMetaPlot_4_FD_110145 | JGI IMG/M metagenome (GOLD analysis project Ga0126371, IMG submission 110145) | Tropical forest soil microbial communities from Panama - MetaG Plot_4 | ecosystem: Environmental > Terrestrial > Soil > Tropical forest > Bulk soil | place: Panama | collected 2016-02-17 | reverse complement strand
CTTCCACCACGCGGCGCGGTATACGAGGCTCCACATTTCACGGTCGAGCAGGTTCAGAAAATTCTGGCCGTCGCCCAAGAACCTTGGCGCACCATGTTTTGCATCTTCATGATGGACGGATTGCGAGCGGGCGAAGCACTTGGCCTGCAATGGACTGATATTGATTTTGAACGAAGCCTTTTGCACATCCGGCGCTCAGCTTGGTACGGTAAATTGCAAACTGCCAAAAGTGAGTCCAGCGAAACCGTCCTGCCGATTCCGAACCCGTTACTCATCATTCTTAAGAGTTATCGGGCACAATGGCAACCGAACCCGCAGGGGTTTCTTTTCGTTACCCGAAATAACCGACCACCTTCCTCCAATAAAGTCGTGGAATATCACCTCTGGCCGATTCTTGACGCGCTCGAGATCCCCCGATGTGGCGTCCACGCGTTTCGTCACACTCATACTGCCCTCTTGCTCGACTCTGGAGCTACGCCAAAGGTCGTACAACGCCAGCTTCGCCACTCCGATGCACGGACGACGCTTGAGATTTACGGGCATGTTGTTGGGGACGCGCATCGGGCGGCGGTCGAAAAAGTAGCCTCGATTGTGGACCCCAGTGGACCCCAATCAGGTAGAAGTGATAAATGGATTCAATAGGTTAGCCGTGTACAGCGATGGGTTCGATTCCCATCGCCGCCCCATAAACTCAAAACGATGTCCCAATTGGTCTTACACGGCTAACCGCACTGAATTCAACGTAAAAACGGCCCGTTTGGGACCCCAAATGGACCCCAGCGATATCGTCAGAGACGCTGTATGGTGGGACCGAGGGACTTGAGCCGCAAGGTCTGCGTACTTAGTTTTTCGGGACAACTTCGGGACATTTGAGAGAGCGGGAATTTCCTGGGTTTCTCCGTAAGCGACACCAACGAAGCAATTTAGTGTTTGTCGGACCCTAATTCGGGACCAGGAGGTCGATGGTTCAAATCCATTCGCCCCGACCAATCCTTTTAGGGCCAATGAGTTACAGTAGCAAGAAAAGCGGAAGCTTGGTTGGTCGTGGACCAGGAGGTCGATGGTTCAAATCCTTTCGCCCCGACGATTTTTAATTCCAGCTCTCTCAATCATTTACGCTGCAATTTCTACTGCGCTAGCTTTCTGAATTTTCGGTACATTCGGGACAACTGACATCGGAAGAGTGAATCCGACGCCTACTCTTTTGGCTTCTTGCTTTCTCCAGAGTTTTTCCTTTCGACGTTTACATAGAGGTCCGTAACCGTCGAGCCGCCGCCCGAGGCACATACGAATCAAATCCTCTGGCGCTTTCTGTCTCCGCAGCCACGTTGCTCGAAAACGCCCGAAGACATGAGGGCCTCCTTTTTCGACGCCCATCATGTCAAGAATCGGATAAAGGATTCGATTTCCATTCTAGCTGACAGCTATGCGGAGAGTTTTTTGACTTGCTGTACCGACACGGCATTTCGTTCCGCCAGATGCTCTGAAACGTTTTTCGAGTATTGAACACAATTCATTCAGAGACCGAGGGGGTGCGGACTCTCCAACTCGTTTTCTAGAAGGGAAAAACATGAAACATCGGTTTTTTGCGGTGGGGTTTGTAATCGGAGTGTCACTAGTTTTGGTAGGAGAATTGTTTGTCGTTCTCTCCAGAACAGGCTTCGGACTATATAAAGCGATGCAAGCAGCTAAAGCTGGGGTCCAACAACCTCTAACCGCCACTGATGTCCGAGTCATCATTCACAATCCGATTCTTTGGTTCGCGTTCTTGGCGGCGATCGGAGTTGGGCTTTGGATTGTTCGGGCCAGAATGCATCAACCAAGCTGATGAAAAGAAAACGCAGGGGCCAGTGGGATTATTTCGTCTTCGCATGTGGGCTTTGATTCGACTCTCGACGAGGCAATCGTTTTGTGTGGGTTCTTTGCACTCTACTCCTGTCGTAACGCCACCACCGGATTCAGTCGCACAGCGCGCAATGTCGGCGGTAGCGCGGCGAACAAGCACACCACCATCAAACCCAGCAGCGGAAAGACCACCGTTGCTGCGTGACCTGGTTTCACCTCAAACAACAGCCTGGTAACGTAATGCCCTAAAACAAATCCGCCCGCCAAGCCCGCAACAACCCCTAGCGAAACGGTAACAGCAATCTCCGAGATCACCAATCGGATCACCTGGAATGCCCGCGCACCCAATGCCATGCGAATGCCGATCTCCCTCGTGCGTTGCACGACAGAATAACTGAGCACGCCGTACGAGCCGATGGCCACCAGCAGAAGGGCCACCATACCAAAGAAACCGGACAACAAGGCCAGCAGGCGATCCCGGACCAACAAGTCGTCGATCAGCGTGGCCTGCAACGTCACACTCCTTACCTTTACGGAAGGGGCCGCGCGGAGGATTTCTTGACGTAACAACGGTGCGATTCGCCCGGCATCGGCAGCCCGGACGGCTAGGACGGTGTCTCCCTGTCCTCCCAGAGGCACGTAGATGGTCGGCGACATTGGCTCGCGGATCTCTAGGTACTTCGCATCACCAACCAAGCCGACGATCTCCAGCAAGTCTCCGTCGCGGTCAAATTGTTTGCCGACCACACTCTGGCCCGGAAAAAAGCTGCGGGCGAACGCTTCATTCACCACCACGGCGGACGAATTAGGGCCCAAATCACGCCTAGCAAAGCCGCGTCCTTCCAGCAAACGAATTCCCATCGTGTCGAAAAAGCCAGGTGAAATGCCGAGTTGGTATGTCTGGCCGGAATCCGTACGGCCGGGAATCTTGACCTTGGAGATCCACCGGTTGTCATTCAAGAGAGCCCACGCGGAATAAGCCGCAGCCTGAACTCCGGGGAACTGCCGTACGCGATCCAACAGTTGCAACGCGGGGGCCTGTCCGCTTTCGCCCAGGTCCTCGAGGTCGAAGAACACGATACCGGACCGGAAGAATCCAAGATCCAAAGTGCTCAGCTTCTGAAACGAGAGCAACAGCAGGCCGCCGGTGAACAATACGGTAACGCTGAACGCCACCTGTGCGGCGACCAGGGGCCGCAGCAGACCGCGCCGCGTGGAATGACGGTCGCTTCCCGCCCTAAGCACGTCGCCGGGAGAAAGCGACGACGAGCGGAATGCCGGAATCAATCCGATGAGAGTCGTTGCCGAAGCGCCGATCAACGCCACCAGCGTGAGCACTCTCCAATTCAAGCCCAGATCCAGATACGCGGTTTGCCCCGTCGGCAACAATCTGCTGACTACAGCCGGTCCCATGGCTTGCGCGAATCCGATCCCCAGGAGGCAGGCCATGCCCGCCAGCAATCCGCTCTCAATCAACAACTGTTGCACCAGGCGGCGGCGCCCCGCTCCAATCGAGATGCGCAAGGCCATCTCCCGGTGCCTCGCCGCGGAGCGCGCGACGAGGAGGTTGGCCACGTTCGATCCGGCGATGAGCAGCACAAGTCCGGCGACAGTCGCCAGAATCCATAGCGGTCGCTCGAAGGTCTTGCGTATCACCGAAGCTCCGTTGGCCCCGGATCGGACATTGATTTGTTTGCGAAAGTCGCCCGGATGATCGTGACGATAATCCAGGAGCGTCCGCTGCATCAGCTGTTGGGCCTGTTCGCGTGTAACATCCGATTTGGGACGTCCCAAGATTAGAAGCCAATCCCAGCCATCGTTCGTGAAGGCTTCGGGACTAAACATCATGTTGGGAATCCAGGCATCGACCTTAACTCCCGGATCGACGCCGGTGAATCCGCGTTGGACCACGCCGACAATCTGCAAACGACGTTTGGTGTCCTTGGTTCGCGTGGTCGGGGACGGTTCGATATAATCGAGCAGCTGGCCAAGAATGTCGGGACGGCCGCCCTTGCGCATCCAAAACTCATAGCTGACCACGGCCACGGGGCTCTCGCCTGGATAGCGGTCGTCCTCGGCGTTGAGCAACCGTCCGAGTGCCGGCTTGGCGCCAAGGATGGCGAGAGCGTCCCCGGACACGAATTGTGCCCGGATCTCCTCCGTCGAATTTCCCAATGTTACGTCGCGAGGGCGCGGCCAGCTCACGCCGAACAACTCAACCTTCTCGCGAGAAGCGTCGCGAAGGCGTTCGAACAGCGGATAGGTGAAGGAGTCGTCCTCCGGGGCGCCCGGAAGGTCCGAAGGATAAGTCAGGTACACCAGCCCTTCCGGATCTCGCACCGGCAGGGGCCGGAGGATCAGGGCGTCGATCAGCGAATACGCGGCGGTGCATGCGCCGATGGCAAGGGCGAGCGAAAGGATGGCCGTTGCCGTAACTATGGGACTTTTACACAACATGCGGGATCCGTATCGCGTGTCGCGCACCATGGAATCGAGCCAAACGAAACTCCAGGCTGAACGGCTGTCTTCAACGGCGAGCATCGTACTTCCCATGGAGCGTGAAACATGGTGGCGGGCTTCATCCTGCGAGGCGCCGAGGCGCAGTTCGTTCTCTTCCGCCATTTCCCGATGGATGCGCAGTTCCTCCTGGAGCTCGCGCTCAAATTTGCGGTGCTCGAATAGGTGACGAATACGATTCCAGGTTCTCATGGCGTTTCCATCACACGACCAATGGCGCTCACTAGGAAATCAAAGCTCTTCTTCTCTTGGGCCAGCCGTTTCCGGCCCTTAACGGTGATTTTGTAGAAGCGAGCGCGACGGTTGTTTTCCGAGGTCCCCCACTCGGCGACTGCGCAGTCGTCCATCAACAGGCGTTGCAAAGCGGGGTAGAGCGAGCCTTCCCCCACGTTCAGCGCGTCACCTGAAACTTGCCGTATGTGCTGAGCACTGCCATAACCGTGATTTGGGCCGCGGCTCAGGGTGCGCAGGATAAGCATGTCCAAAGTTCCAGCAAGGAATTCCGGTTCGGGCGTGCGTTTGTTGGTTCCCATCGACTGTCGATGGAAGTGTGTCACCGCTAGTTCACCATGTCAATCGGCAAACCGGAGGTTGGGATTGTCCCCAGGCCTGGAGGCCAGGCGAGTACAGTGCTGGCGACACCCGATTGGGCCCGGAAGTCTTGGTGGCTGCAATTCTTTTGGTTTTGACGAACATCGTAGTCATCTTGGGATTTAGCCTGTTCATCAATCGCATGACCAACAAGATTTTGAACGCGATAGACCTGTTGTCAAAGTATCAAAAATAACGTTTGCGTGACGCTAAGGCCGAGGCCACGCGTGGGCATTCTTAGGAGTTGGGGCTAAAATGCGGAGCATGGCTCGCCAAGGACGCATCGGGCATTGGCTCGATTCAGCTTTGTTGGACTGTCGCATAGCCCTCCGGATGCTCCGCAAATCTCCCGGCTTCACTGCCGTCGCCCTGCTCACACTCGCCGTTGGCATCGGTGCTAGCACCTCCGTCTTCAGCGTGGTTAATGCGGTGTTGATACGGGCGCTGCCGTACCCACATCCCGATCGCCTTGTCTATGTGTGGTCTCCTAATCCCCGATTTCAAGTGCCTATCGAATACCTCACCCCCATGTATGCGGACTTTTTCGATTTGCAGAAGCAGAACCATTCCTTTGCAAGCTTAGCTCTGTTCAGCGTTGCAAAATTCAATGTTTCGGCAGACGGGCGTTCGGACGCTCTAGGCGGAGCACGAGTTACGGGGGATTTCTTTGAAACGATGGGAGTCCCACCGGAGTTGGGACGGGCGGTGAATCGGGAGGATGACGAACCGGGACATGAGCTAGTCGCTGTTATCAGCCACAGTTTGTGGCGAGAGCGGTTCGATGCTCAAAGAGACGTGTTGGGCAAGTCATTGCTCCTCGACGCGAGGCCGTATCGCATCATAGGGGTCATGCCGGCTGGCTTTGCGTTTCCGCGCTCAACCGACGTAATGTCCGGCCCTAAAGTGCCGTATCTCTGGATTCCTTGGGCAATGCCACCTGAACGAAAAGCCAACCGTGAAGACGGCGAGGGTAACGCCATTGGCCGATTACGTCCGAACGTTTCGATTGAGCAGGCACAGTCGGAGATGAGCACGCTCATGGCGGGCATCGATTTGCTGCGTCCGCCAAAGGATCGGGGGTTTGGCGCGCAAGTCCAGCCTTTGTTCGACTCCGTGACCGGAGGCTCGCGGCATGCGCTCGTCCTTCTGTTGGGAGCGGTGGGACTGCTGTTGCTCATTGCTTGCAGCAATGTCTCTAGCCTAGCGATGGCTCGCGTAAGCAACAGGATTCGAGAAATGGGTGTGAGAGCCGCCCTCGGTGCTGGGCCCTCACGTTTGCTTCGCCAACTTCTTACCGAGTCACTCCTTCTAGCCATTGCTGGCGGCGCCTTGGGGGTTTGTTTGGCGTTTGCCTCAATTCGCCTTTTCTTGCGACTCGATCCTGGCAACATCCCTCGACTGGAAGAGGCATCCGTTGACATGCGAGTCCTCTTCTTCGCGCTTGGTGTTTCCCTGTTGACAAGCGCAGTATTCGGGTTGTTCCCCGCATTCTCCGCGTCGCGTTTCGACCCTTGCGAAGTTCTCGCTCAATCTGGAAGCAGGAGCGTGAAGGGCACGCGAAACCGATTTCGTCAGGGATTGATTGTTGGACAAGTTGCGCTGACTGTTGTGTTGCTAACTGGGTCCGGATTGCTCATTCGCAGTTTAATCAAAGTCCTCTCTGTGGAAAAAGGCTTTGACCCACACTCAACTGTCACAATGAGCCTTTCCCTGGACGAACGCTACGCTAAACCCGAGCACCAAGTAGCTTTTTACAGAAACCTCCTCGATAGACTCGGCGCATTGCCGGGCGTGCAGGCAGTCGGCGCCGTTACGACCTTGCCTCTTGGGCACGGGGAGATGATCAGCTGGTTGGCAGTGGAAGGCCACAACTTTGACGAGAAGGTTTTCTTCCAAACAAGGTCCGTAACGCCGCGCTACTTTACGGCCATGGGTATTCGGCTTCTGGAGGGGCGATTCTTTACCGACGACGATTCAGCGGGCCATCCGAATGTGGCAATTGTCGGCCGAACCTTCGCACAAACGTATTTTCCGGACCGCAATCCATTGGGGAAGCGGTTCCATTTCATTGATGGCGCGCCTCAGCCGACTTGGTGGACCATTGTTGGGGTTGTCGATGATGTACGCAACGAGAGTCTGGAGGAGAAGCCGCGGTTGCAAGCATACATACAGTTCTGGCAATCGGCTTTCCCAGCTGCCTCCGTGGTCGTTCGGACGAGGACAAACGCAGAAACAATTGCAGCTGCCGTTCGCGGGGAAGTGAGTACGCTCGATTCGGCCTTAGCAGTCGCCGATATCCGGACGATGGACCAACTTGTTTCCGAGGCCACGGAAGAACGGCGTTTTCAAACGTTGGTCTTATCTGTATTTTCAGGCATGGGGGTTGCTCTCTCGCTCGTTGGACTATACGCGTTGCTTGCCTTTATCGTCCGCCAAAGAACCGCGGAAATCGGAATCCGCATGGCGCTCGGAGCGCAAAAGCGCGATGTAATGCAAAACGTTCTTGGGCAAGGCGCAAGTCTTGCGTTTGCGGGCATAACATTAGGGCTGCTGAGCGCCTGGATGCTCACGCGAGTATTGACCAGCCTTCTTTTTGAGGTAAAGCCGACCGACCCGCTAACATTTGTTGGCGTCGCGTTCGCTTTCTGTTTAGTTGTGCTCGCCGCTTGCTACATTCCCGCCCGACGCGCTACACGCGTCGATCCGATGGTCGCTTTGCGTCACGAATAGAGAACGCGTTTTTTGTGACACACCTGTGAGAGGCCCTTGTCTGGCCGTGCTAACATTTAGCGTTCGAGTGGGCTGAACGGCTGGAGGTACAGACATGCAAGGACGCATATTCGCTGGTCTCTTTCTTTGTTCTCTTTTTCTCGTTGTTGGGGGAGACGCGCAAAGCCGAGATACGGAAAAGCCAGTTTGGACGCTGGAATTCATCAAAGTAAGGCCTGAAAATTTCGGCCCCGCAATGGGGTACTTGGACGACCACTGGATGGCAGTCCGCGCGGAAGCCAAAAATCGAGGTGCGGTTCTTGACTATCACATCATTCAAAACGCCGTATTGGTGCGTCCGGGTGAAAAGGTGGGTGACCTACACTCCATCGTGTTGCTAACGGAATACAAGAACATGGATGCGTTCATGGAGAGCCAAAAAGTGTTTGCTGCGATGCGCGAACATACCAACTGGCAGACGGGTGGCGTCGTAAAGCCACGGGCACTAGAAGACCTGGTCGAAGGGTTGAATACGCAAGTGTTCGTCGAAGAACCAAAAACTGGCTCGGGGTTCAAGCTTCTTACAAAAGAAACGAGCTCGGGTTTCAAACTGGGCATCAAGCAGTAGAGCTTCCAGTTTTTAGAATGTCTATTTGCTACGGCTACTGATGCGGCTTTGCCAACGCTTTTTCTATGAGCATATCATTTTAGCCGAGGGTAACGTACTTGGTGTGCTAAACTTCGCTGATTAAATTCGCCCGGAGCCGGGTATCCAAAGACTTTGATGGTTATTTTTCGTGGGGGGGACCTTCGATGAAGGTAAACCGAATCGCGTTGATTGGTGTGGCGACTGCATTTCTCATCTTGTTCTGTATTCCGAAAACAATAGCCAAGCGGGGAATGAAAAATCTTGGGATGGTCGGAATTAAAAGTGTGGCGGGTAACTACCTACAAGCGCACGCTGACAATGGCGAGATGCACGCGAGCAACGGGAGTCGCAATGAAGAAGAGACCTGGTTTCTTATTGAAATTGACAAACGACATCACATCTACGGCATTCAAAATTGGAAAAACGGGCGGTATATGACCCACAGCGTGAATGGCTGCGCACCCGCCAGCAACACTACGCTCGGCAATACCGAGAAGTGGGTGCTGGTGAGCGGCCATCGATTCGGTGTAGAGAACGCCGTTGCAATTAAGTCGCTGAATGGAGGTCTCTTTCTCAATGGCGGAACAAACGACACATCTTGTGGCGGTGAAGTTGCACTACAAAACGCTTCCGGTCCTTCCAGCAACAGCAGTTGGCAGGGTTGGTGGGTACTTGAACCTGCTCAGACTCCAACTCCGGGCTCTAATCTCTGGAACACTGTTGGCGGTATCTTTCAAGGAATCGCAAATGTAATCGAGCCGGTTGCTGTTGACGCGTTACTCGCGGCACTGTCAGCGAGCTAGTCATTCACGCAATCCACGCAAACCAGTGTCCTTCGCCGAAACTCCGGCCGACGCTGAGCTTGGCTGCTGTAACATTGTTACGGCGATGATTTTGACGAGGGACAGCCAGCAAGCCAGCGAGGATGCGGTCCGACGAGCGCAGATTGGGCGTGCGTTGCCGGGAGCGATTCACAATCAGCAGTTGGTGCTTAAGAAGAAGCGACTCCGCAACGAGGGAACGGACACCGCGGGGTCCGAGCAAGCGGGCCAGGGTAGCGATGAAGTGGATGAAAAGGACGACCAGATGACGCATTGAAGAATGGTAGCAGGGCGAGGAATCGTAAGGAATTATGGGCGAAATAACAATTCGCCAGCCACAGGCTTCTTGAAACGAAAATTCATTTCCGTTGCCAACCACCCAATTTGTCCGCCGATCTCAGTGAGTAGGCTGGCAACCAAGAGTCCCTGACAAAGTGGGCCTGAAAATTCTTCGCCTTTGCGAAGGGAAGATCAAAATGCACAGGGATATAGTCTCTGCTGATGTCCGCAAACGCTGTCGCATCGTGCTCCGTGAATGTGCATGAAGCAGTGAAAGTGTCCCCTCGCTTCAGCCCTGCGATCGTCTTTTTTCGGATGTTTGACATTCCAATCTCCGTGGGCACTTGTCCATAGTGTCAAACGGATTGGGCTTTGCCGACCAAGAGACGGCCTACATCCCGGATCACATCCAAAAGATAGTCCACATCCTCGCGGCTCAACCGGTGATTTACACTGCACGCCCGAAGCACTTTCTTTCCATGGATCCTGTGCCGGACAGAAACACCCGGCCGTCTTTCTCCAGCGACTCCAGCAGCCGCCTGTTCACAGCCGCAGCTCAACGCCAGGAAACATTGAACCTTAATGCTGTCCTTGTTGTACAGCTCAAGGGAGGACGTATCGGCCCACCCAAGAACCATTTAACTCTAGTTTACCTGAGCTGGCGGCTCCGCCATAGGCTCTCTGGGTTAGTGGGTCAGTGACCCCGGTGAATACCGTGGCCGGTGACGTGCAGAACGAGTTTGAACAACGCCGCGAGCGCACCGGTGACTGCTAGAAGGATCTTGAACCCCACTGGAGTCGGAGTCTCGGTGTCAGGTTGCTTCGGTGCCTTACCACGTTCCTGCTGCTTACACCGCCCGTAACGTGTCAGTCCCCATGGTTTGTACACCGACAATGTCGTTATGACGAGCAGCACCAGTACGGCGCCGCTAACATCGCCCAAGAGTTCTGTCCCTAGCGGACGGAGCTCGGCGCTGGGCAGTGTTGGTGCCGCAGCATTTGACACGAGCTTCGCCGCCTGGGCCACGGCCGAGAATTGGTGCATGAGCAAGGCGTAAGTGGCAAGCAGAGCAAGCAAGAATTTCGCCAGGACCCAATAGTGCCGGAGCAAGCCCCAATGGGTGCCTAGTGCTTGAACTACTCCGGTCGCGAGCGCGGTAAGACTGAGCGGGACGATGGCATACAAGCCGATCAGATCCATCGAGAGATAGGTGCCGCGCACGACTTCAGGATCATGGCTGGTCAGGCCGGCAATGCTAAGGACTAGGAATCCAGCGGCGGTGCCGAGCCAGCCAACCGAGCAAGCGACATGCGTAGTGAGTGCGAACTTACGGAGGCGGGGTGTCATCGTCATGAGAATAGTTCTTCGTGCGCTATTGCCGACGCATGGTCATCTTGGTAACCGGACTTCGCGTAACTGTGACGTCGCGACCAGCAACCGGCGGGTGAAGTTTTTTGCATCGAGCACCTGAAGGCATTGTGTCGCTTCAGAAAAAACGCCACTCGAGCCCCAACACTGGAAAGAACCCCTGTTGTTCTAGAGGCTGAGTCGTGTTCGTGGTTCGGTTCCAGATATTGAGAAGTAGGTTTTGACGATTCGTTACGTTCTGCCCACCAAAGAACACCGTCAGCGGTTTGTCGCGGACGGTCCAAGTGCGATCAACGCGGAGGTCGAGGCGGAAGTACGCTGGGGCACGCAGAGCATCAACGCGCGTTAGGTCGAAGATGCCGCGGCCTTGTTGGCGCGACAGGGTTTCGTCGAACGGAGTGTACGGTCGTCCGGACAAATACTTGAAGCTTCCCGATACAGCCCACCTCTGCTGGAAACGACGCCCCGCCAGAAGGTTGAAGACGAAGGGAGAATCGAATGATCCTGGCCGCAGAACGCCGTCAAGTCCAGCGTGCCGTGTCCGCGACCACGCTAGACTTGCCTGCGCATTCCACTTCGTCGAGCGTCGCATAGCGAAGAGCTCGACGCCTTCCGCCTGCCCGCAACCAGCGCTCACCAGCGGCATAAGACTTTGCGTTGGGTCGAACGTGTCGCCCAAGTTCGCCAACGACAGTGTGGGGAATTGTGCTGAGACAGGATAGTCTCGATAGTTCTTCCTGTAGACCTCGACGCTCAGTTTCGATTGAGGATTCGCGGTGTAGGCTAGCCCCGTAACGAAATGCATCGAGCTGAGAGGCAGGAGTCTCCGATTCTCAGGAAAGGCGCTAAGAAAGAGAAACGGTGCCTGTTGGAAGTAGCGTCCGTAGCTGGCAGTCCAGGCCACATGGCGCGAGAGCCTATACCTCGCCGCTACCCTGGGACTAAAGCGATTTGACCCGATATATTCGTAGTCGTCGAAGCGTCCGCCAAGTGTGACGTTCAGTCTCGACGTAATGTTTCGCGTTGCCTGAACATAAGCTCCGGGCTGATAGGCAGAAAAAGCCCGACTCAATTCGAAGGGGTTTGAATCGGGAGTCGGCGAGTACGGGTTGTCTTGGCCGAGAGGAGAACTCGTCTGATAGTTGAGCGCGAACCGCTTGACACTTACGCCGGCCTGCACTTTACCAAAGAGGGGGACTTTTTCGACGGTCAGGTCGTACTTGAAGGTGAGTTCCCGTTCCTGAGAATGGTCGTCGTAGACGATGGGAGTTCCCGGCTTCAGAAGATCTTTGACGATGAAGTTCGGGCGAGCGTCCGAGTATGTGACACCAAAAAGCCCGACTGCGCGTTCCCCGAAGATGTGCTGCCAGTTCGCGCCGGTTGCATAGCGCGAACTCCGGGACACAATGTCCTGCTCGATGTCCTCTTTAATGACGGTGGGATCGTCGAGTGGGCGGCCCTGGAGACCAATGTGTATACGATCGATGTCGGTGAGATTGACGAGCCAGACGCGGTCGCGCGGCGTGAGATCGTACAGTGCCTTCAAATTTATGTAGTAGGAAATCGGGACGCCCCCAGGGCCGATGTCGTCCGTGAAGAGGTCGAGAAACGTACGGCGGGCTGAAAGAATCCAGGAACCCTTGCCCTTACTAAAGGGGCCTTCCAGGATTACGCCAGCCCCCGCGAAGCCCACGGTGGCAGTACCTTTAAACGCCTCGCGGTCTCCTTCGCGCAGGTTGATCTGAAGGACGCTCGACAGTCGGTTGACATACGAGGCTGGATACCCGCCAGTCAAAAAGGTAACATCCTGCAGAAGGGCCGGGTCGAGGATGCCCACGAGCCCGCCGCCGGATGCGAAGTTAGCGAACGAGTTGATGTTCGGGACTTCGATGTTATCCACTATAAAGAGATTCTCGAGCGGACTGCCTCCGCGGACGATGAGGTCGTTCCGTTCTTCCTCGCCGCCCGCTACCACGCCTGGAAGAGACTGCAGGTAACGCGAGATGTCCTGCAGCGAACCGGCGCTGTTTTGTACTGCCTCCGGCTGCACGAGAAAACCCGAGGTCTTGATTTCGGCTGGAGGATCTAAAGTTGAGGCGGTGACGGTAATGGTCTGATGAGAGGGTTGCAGCACTGGCAACTCAATCTCTAAAGAGGTATTCAGCCCTGCCCGTATCTCAACCTCGCCTGACAAGATCGAGGCTTGACCGGGCGGCGTGATTTGCAAGGTGTAACGCCCTGCGCGAAGATCGCCGAGCCGAAAACGTCCCGCCTCGTCGGTCAGCCCACAACGGGTCGTCTCGGCAACGCAAATCACGACATGTGCGCTGGGTTGCCGATTGGCACCGGTGACGACACCGGCGACGGCGCCGACGCCGGTAGTGTCTTGCGCCAGGGCAGCTGTCGTGGAGACGAGAAACACAAAAGTTAGGAGTGCTACCAAGGCCGCAGGCCGTATGAGCTGACACCGAGCAAAGGTTCGGCGGATTTGTAAATGCATGGGGCTATTTCAATACGTGCGGGCGGGAGGCGAAACACCCTGAGGAGGGAAGTTCTGTATCCTCATTGAGTGGAGATGAGTCCCCCCTTAGGGGGAGGCCAAGGGCGCGTCCTGAGCGGTATACTTGTAGCGCCATGTCGTCCTTCGCCACGGCGAGTAGATTTTCTTTGGTCCGGCCGAGTTTAGGGCCGCTGGTTGACATCGGACTCGCAGTTGCTCTCTTTTTCGGCTCGCTAGTCGGCTTCCATGCTGCACGCCCCGGATCGGTGGAGTTAAGTCTTACCTACGTTGTGCTGACGGGGTGCGCAACAATCCCGCTTAGCGTGTGGCGGCGCTTCCCTTTTGGGGTGTTTGCGGTCACTGCGGTGGCGAGCGCGGCACTGGCGGGCATTGGTTACTTGATTGACGTGCCGCTTGGCCTGACTGCCGCTCTCTATCTGTTGACCGCGAGCCACGAGCGAGAGTCTCCCGCGGCACGGCGCAAGACGATAATCGTCGTGGCGCTGTTGGTTACATATTTGAGCGCAGAGACAGCGGTTCAGAAAAGTTTTCCTGCGATCGTCGAGTTCCACACTACTCTCGTGTGGGCGATTGCGTGGTTCGCGGGCGAGCAAACGCGTCTGCGGAGCGAGCAGATCGCTGTCCTTAAGCAGCGTGCTCTGGGCGCCGAGCGCGAGCGCCTGCTTGCTGTAGCGGAGGAGCGCGCGAGGATTGCCCGCGATCTCCACGATTCGGCTGGCCACTCGATCAGTCTCATCGCGGTCCGCGCTGGCACAGCTCGACTGCGGCACCAGCAGAACCCGAATCGCACGCTCCCCGCCCTCGAAGCAATCGAGGAGCTGGCACGGCAGACGGTCGGGGAGATCGACCAGATCGTTGGTGCCCTCCGCGAGCGCAGCTCAGCGAACGGAGTGGTCGAAGCCCCGCCCGGTCTAGCGTCTCTGGACACACTGGTCGCGGATCGCTCCGCCGCGGGCCT
>Ga0126371_10003216_pt1 | contig 14259 bp, 13 predicted proteins | sample PanSoiMetaPlot_4_FD_110145 | JGI IMG/M metagenome (GOLD analysis project Ga0126371, IMG submission 110145) | Tropical forest soil microbial communities from Panama - MetaG Plot_4 | ecosystem: Environmental > Terrestrial > Soil > Tropical forest > Bulk soil | place: Panama | collected 2016-02-17 | reverse complement strand
CGCGCCCTGGCTCGCGCCGATCCAGAAGAGCTTCACGTTCGGCCGCTACGTGGCCGCGACGCTGGTGCTGATCGTCACGCTCGCGCTGGTGCACAAGTGGCTGCCGGCGGGCCGCCGGCGCCTCGTCGAGGTCATGCCCGGCATCGGGGTGACGCTGCTCCTGTGGATCGTCACCGGCGTCGGCTTCGGACGCTATCTCGCGCGATTCGCCGGCACCTACGTGTCGACCTATGCGGGCCTCGCCTCCGCCATGGTGGCGCTGGTCTTTCTCTATTGGACGGCGGCGATCTTCGTCTACGGCGGCGAGCTCAACAACGCCATCCGCAAGGCGCGGCACGAGCGCGCCGAGCGCGAGGCCGCCAGATCTTGAGATCACCCGCCCGCCGCCTCGACCACGTCCTCGAAGCTGCGCAGGCCCGGGCGCGGCGAGTTGACCAGCACCGCCATGTTGCCGGGCTTGTGCTGGTTCTTCCACATCATCTGGTGCGCGAGCGGGATCTTGTCCCAGGGAAAGACCTCGCTCATGCACGGATCGATGCGGCGGTCGAGCACGAACTGGTTGGCGGCGCTCGCCTGCCGCAGGTGGGCGAAGTGCGAGCCCTGCACGCGCTTCTGTCGCATCCACACGTAGCGGGCGTCGAACGTGATGTTGTAGCCGGTGGTGCCGGCGCAGAAGACCACCATGCCGCCGCGCTTGACCACCAGGCACGACACCGGGAACGTCTGCTCGCCCGGATGCTCGAACACGATGTCGACGTCGCGCTTGCCGGTGATGTCCCAGATCGCCTTGCCAAATTTGCGCGCCTCCTTGACCCAGGCGTCGTACTCGGGGGTGTTGACCTTGGGCATCGCGCCCCAGCAGTTGAAATCCTTGCGGTTGATCGTGCCCTTGGCGCCGAGCTGCAGCACGTAGTCGCGTTTCGTTTCGTCGGAGATGATGCCGATCGCGTTCGCGCCCGCCGCGGCGGCAAGCTGCACGCCGAAGACGCCGAGGCCGCCTGAGCCGCCCCACACCAGCACGTTGTCGCCCGGCTTGAGGGTGTGCGGCGGATGGCCGAACAGCATACGGTAGGCGGTCGCGAGCGTGAGCGTGTAGCAGCCCGCCTCCTCCCATGTGAGATGCTTTGGCTTGGTCATCAGCTGGCGCGACTGCACACGGCAGAACTGCGCGAACGAGCCGTCGGGCGTCTCGTAGCCCCAGATGCGCTGGGAGGGCGACAGCATCGGATCGCCGCCGTTGCAGTCCTCGTCGTCGCCGTCGTCCTGATTGCAGTGGACAATGACCTCGTCACCGACCTTCCAGCGCTTCACCTTGGCGCCGATCGCCCACACGATGCCGGCCGCATCCGAGCCCGCGATGTGGAACGGATTCTTGTGCACATCGAGCGGCGAGATCGGGACGCCCAGGCCCGCCCACACGCCATTGTAGTTGACGCCGCCGGCCATGACGTAGACCAGCACCTCGTCGTCGCCGATCCGCCAGGTCGGCAGCACCTCGAGGCGCATCGAGGACTCGGGCGGACCGTGACGGTCCTTGCGGATCGCCCAGGCATGCATCTTGGCCGGCACATGGCCGAGCGGTGGCACCTCGCCCAGCGCGTAGAGGTCCTTCGGCTCGCTCGATGCGGGTTTGAGCTTGGTCGTGGCAGCCATGGCGGTCCTCCCGGCGGGCGGACGAGCCCCCAACCCCGAAGTCTGACTCAGAAGATGTTGCAGTGCAACAATTCCCCGGCCGCTTAAAGGTTCCGCAACGCGAAAAGTCTAGCTCTTGTGGATAATGCCAACCGGGTTCCCGGACGTGACCACGCTCGACGCCGCCGCACCGTCTCTGCCATCGAGCGACCCACGTCGGCTGATCGCCTTGCTCGGGCTCACGGTACTGCTCTCGGAGGTGGTCTTTCTCGGCGGTGCGTTCTTCCAGGGCTTCTTCATCGAGGACAAGGCCGGACACGGAATCGCCAACGACTTCGTCAATGTGTGGGCCGCCGGACGTCTCGTGCTCGACGGCCACGCGGCGCAAGCCTACGACTGGACCATCCATCGGCAGGTGCAGGAGGCCGCGGTCGGCCACGCCTTTGCGGGCGCCTATCGCTGGCACTATCCGCCGCCCTTCCTGTTCGCGGCGGCGCTTGCCGCGATTCTGCCCTACGTGCCGGCCGGGCTCGCCTGGCTCGCGGCGACCGGCGCCGCCTACGCGGCGGCGATCCGCGGCATCATCGGCCCCCGCGTCGGCTGGCTGTTCGCGCTCGGCTTTCCGGGCGCGATCTGGAATGTAACGGCGGGGCAGAACGGATTCCTGACCACGGCGCTGATCGGCGGCGCGCTCGGCTTCATGGAGCGCCAGCCGGTGCTCGCGGGATGCTGCCTCGGGCTTCTGACCTACAAGCCGCAATTCGGCGTGCTGTTTCCGCTCGTGCTCATCGCGACCGGGCGCTGGCGCGCATTCTTTGCGGCCGCGGCCACGGCCATCTTGCTGGCGGCGCTGTCATGGCTCGCCTTCGGCGGCGCGCCGTGGCTCGCCATGACGCAGACGCTCGCGACCGCGAACCAGCTCGTGCTCACCGACGGCGGCATGGGGTGGGAGAAGCTGCAAAGCGTGTTCGGGCTCGTGCGCGCGCTCGGCGGCGGCGAGACATTGGCCTGGATCATCCAAGGCGGATTGGCGCTTGCGATCGCGACGGCGCTCACATGGCTCTGGCGCAGCGATGCGCCGTTCGAGCTCAAGGCCGCGGGGCTCGCCATCGGTGCCGTGCTGGTGACGCCCTATGTGTTCGCCTACGACCTCGTGACGCTCGCGGTGCCGGTGGCGTTCCTGCTGCGCTACGCGCTCAAGTACGGATTTCAGCGCGTCGAGGGACCCGCGCTGGTGGCAGCCGGTGCCCTGTTGCTGAGCTATATCGTGGCGACGACGCAGGTCGGGCTGGCGGCGAGCCTGATCGTCGCGCTGCTCGTGACTGGGCGTGTCCATGCCTGCCGGCGGGCGAATAATACCGATCTGACTGCAGCCGCCTGAATATCGTGAATTGTCTTCCGCGGTCCGCTGACAGATTCCCCCCATCGCGATATCGTCCTCCCGTTTAAGATGCACACGGGGAGGACACACATGGGAATCATCGTCTGGCTGATCGTCGGCGCGATCGCGGGCTGGCTCGCGGGTCAGGTCGTCAAGGGCGGCGGCTTCGGTCTGATCGGGGACATCATCGTCGGCATCATCGGCGCTGTCATCGCCGGCTATCTGCTGCCGATGATTCATTTCCCGACCATCAATCCGTGGTGGGCCAATGCGATCCTCGACGCCTTCATCGGCGCCGTGATCCTGCTGGTCATTCTTCGGCTCATCAAACGCAAGTGAACTTGAAGCGAACGTGAGTCGGGGTGTCGCGCGCGCGACACACGAGTTGGCCATTCGTCCGCCGGCTCTTGCGGCGCGCGTGCGCGTCCCGCAAGCTTCGTGGCATCATGAAATGATTCCACACGCGGGGAGCTGCTCGTCATGTTCGGGGGCCAAAGTCTGCTTGTCATCCTGGTGGTCGGCCTGGTCGCCGGCTGGCTTGCCGGCAAGATCGTCTACGGCACCGGCCTCGGCATCATCGGCGACATCATCGTCGGGGTGATCGGCGCCTTCATCGGCCGCTGGCTGTTTGGCCAGTTCCATATCGACCGCTGGATCACGGCTCACCTTCACGTCCATCTGGGCTTCTGGGGCGATGCCATCCTGTCGGCGACGCTCGGGGCCATCGTCTTGCTGCTCATCATCAGGCTCGTCCGGAGCATTTGACCGCCGGCAGCGTCCGCGTCAGCCGGATGCCGCAACAGCGGGGATAACGGGCGCTTTTGCTTGCGCTGGCGGCTCAATTCGGCGAAGGCATAAATCCTAGTCTGGGTTTTGTGCGCTTGAGCCCGCCGCTGCCTGCGGCGGGTTTTTTATTGCTCCGAAGGAGCGCGACCTTTGGTTGAGTCTCTCATTGTTTCCGGCTGTTCTGCGCATTGTTCTTTATTGTTTTTCCATTGTTCCCCATTGTTCTTGCGCCGACGGCCTTTCTCTCGTCTATTCAACGTCTTGCATTGTATTTGGGACGAATCTCGCACTGTAAATCGCCTGTATTTTTTTGAGACCTCCTCCGGAGACCCGAAGAGGCAGTTGAAGTATTGGATCGCTCCCTTGATCCGGCGATTTGCCAGCGCATCTTTCGCAATGCACAATGGATTTGCGGGACTGTGAGGAGCCTTTGACCGACCAACGAGCGCAGGCTGAGAGCCGACCCGACAAGCCGTGGATCTTCCGCACCTATGCGGGGCATTCCACGGCGCAGGAATCGAACGCGCTCTACCGGCGCAACCTCGCCAAGGGCCAGACCGGCCTCTCGGTCGCCTTCGACCTGCCGACCCAGACCGGCTACGACAGCGACCATCCCCAGGCGAAGGGCGAGGTCGGCAAGGTCGGCGTGCCGATCTGCCATCTCGGCGACATGCGCGCGCTGTTCGAGGACATCCCGCTCGGCGCGATGAACACCTCGATGACCATCAACGCCACCGCGGCGTGGCTGATGGCGCTCTACGTCGCGCTCGCCGACGAGCAGGGGGTGCCGCGCGGCGCGCTGCAAGGCACGACGCAGAACGACATCATCAAGGAATATCTCTCGCGCGGCACCTACGTGTTTCCGCCGGCGCCATCGATGCGGCTCACCCAGGACACCATCCTGTTCGCGGCACGCGAGATGCCGAAATGGAATCCGATGAACGTCTGCTCCTATCATCTGCAGGAGGCAGGCGCGACGCCGGTGCAGGAGCTCGCCTTCGCGCTCGCGACCGCGGTCGCGGTGCTCGACAAGGTGAAGGCCTCGGGCGAGGTGCCGGACGAGGAGTTCGGCGTCGTGGTCGGACGCATCTCGTTCTTCGTCAATGCCGGCCTGCGCTTCGTCACCGAGCTCTGCAAGATGCGCGCCTTCGCCGAGCTGTGGGACGAGATCACGGCCGAGCGCTACGGCGTCACCGATCCAAAACACCGGCTCTTCCGCTACGGCGTGCAGGTGAACTCGCTGGGGCTCACCGAATCGCAGCCTGAGAACAACGTTGCCCGCATCCTGCTCGAGATGCTCGCCGTGACGCTGTCGAAGAAGGCGCGCGCCCGCGCGGTGCAATTGCCCGCCTGGAACGAGGCGCTCGGCCTGCCGCGGCCATGGGACCAGCAATGGTCGCTGCGGCTGCAGCAAATTCTCGCCTACGAGACCGACCTCCTCGACTACGGCGACATTTTCGACGGCTCGTCCGAGATCGACCGCAAGGTCGCCGCGCTCAAGCGCGAGGCGCGCGAGGAGCTTTCGCGCATCGACCAGATGGGCGGCGCCGTCGCGGCGATCGACACCGGCTACATGAAGCAGCAGCTCGTCTTATCGAACACCCAGCGCATCGAGGCGATCGAGCGCGGCGAGCAGACCGTGGTCGGCGTCAATCGCTACGTCGAGAGCGAGCCGTCGCCGCTCTCGACCGGGCAGGAGTCGATCCTCACGGTGCCGGACCATATCGAGGCCGAGCAGGTCGCGCGGCTGGAGGCGTGGCGCGCGGCGCGCGACGAGGCGGCCGTCAAGGCGGCGCTCGCCGATCTCGCCCGCGCGGCAGGCGCGGGCCGCAACATCATGCCGGCCTCGGTCGCCTGCGCCAAAGCCGGCGTCACCACCGGCGAATGGGGCGCCGTGCTGCGCCAGGGTTTCGGCGAGTACCGCGCGCCGACCGGCGTCAGCCGCGGCATGCGCAACGACGCGACCGGCCTCGACGACCTGCGCGCGGAGGTCGACCGCGTGTCGCGAAAACTCGGCCGGCGCATGAAATTCCTGGTCGGCAAGCCCGGGCTCGACGGGCATTCGAATGGCGCCGAGCAGATCGCGGCACGCGCGCGCGATGCCGGCATGGACGTGGTCTACGAAGGCATTCGTCTCACGCCCGATGAGATCGTGCGCGCGGCGAGCGAGCAGGATGTGCACGTGGTCGGCCTGTCGATCCTCTCGGGCTCGCATTTGCCGCTGGTGAAGGACGTGGTCGCCGGCCTGCGCGCGGCCGGGCTTGACGAGGTGCCGGTCGTGGTCGGCGGCATCATCCCGCCCGGGGACGCGCAGACCCTCAAGCAGTTCGGCGTCGCCGCCGTCTACACGCCGAAGGATTTCGAGCTCAACCGGATCATGCGCGATCTGGTGGAGATCGTGGATGAGCGCGCTGATTCGACGTAGGCAAGCGTCATGGCCGGGCATAGCCGTTCGAAGAACGGCGTCGCTTCGCTCGCCTATGTCCCGGCCATCCACGTCTTTGTATTTCACAAAGGAAGACGTGGATGCCCGCATCCGCGGGCATGACGACAACGTCCTCAAGTCGCCGCAAGCGCCGACAAATACGTGTTCAGCTTGCTCGGGCTGATCGGCTTGGTGATGTATCCGTTCACCCCGGCCGCGTGCGCGCGCGCTTCCTCTTCGGTGCTGCTGCGGCCCGAGACGCCGATCACCGGGGTGCGGCCGGCGCTGCCGCCGAGCGCGCGGATGCGACGCGTGGCCTCGAGGCCGTCGATGTCGGGCAGCGCGACGTCCATCAGCACCGCGTCGTAGCCGCCGCGCGCGGCAGCCTCGACGGCGGCCTCGCCCGAGCCGACGAACTCGGCACGATGACCGAGCTCGCCCAGGATGGTCTTGAGGATGACGCGGCCGTACGGGTTGTCCTCGGCGCAGAGTATGCGGAGGCTGCGCGCGGGCGCGGCCCGTCGTACCTGGCGGGCGCTCGCCTGCCGGTCGGTCAAGGCGGCCTCGCGATCGGCCGCGGCGACGACCGACAGCGTGAACGTGCTGCCGTGCCCCGGCCGGCTCTTGACCGCGAGACTGCCGCCCATCGCCTCGGCGAGCCGCTTGACCAGCACGAGGCCGAGCCCCGCGCCGCCATAGGTGCGCGCGATCGTCTCGTTGCCTTGTGCGAACGGACGGAAGAGCCGCCGCATCTCGGCCGGCGTCATGCCGATGCCGCTGTCGCTGATCGCAAAGACGAGGCGCAGGCGGTCGCGGCCGGCGCGCGCCGCCGACATGCGCAGCACCACGTCGCCGCGCTCGGTGAACTTCACCGCGTTGTCGATGAGGTTCTCGAGCGCGCCGCGCAGCCGCACCGGATCGCCGATCACGTGGCCGGGAAACGCCGCCGCGATCTCGGTCTTGGCGCCGAGACCTTTTGCCTGGGCGCGCGCCGCGCACGAGGCGGCGAGCGACTGCGCCAGCGCGCGCGCATCGAAGCGTTCGCGGCGTGGCACGATCCCGCGCTGGCCGGCGCGCGCGGCGTCGACCACGACGGTGGTAAGCGCGACGATGTGCTCGGCCGCCTCCTTGAGCGCCGCGACCCAGCGCCGCTCGCGCTCGCCGAGCTCCGAGGTCGAGAGCAGCTCGCCGATCGCGATGATCCCGGTCAGCGGGGTGCGGATGTCATGGGCAAAGCCCGCGAGCGCGGTCTCGATCGCGCGCGTCGCCGCGCGCGGCCGCGACGCCGGCCGGCGGGATTTTGCTTTTCTGCGCACGCGCTTGACCATGACCACCCGAGTCCCAGGATCGCATGAATGGGGCGGCCGGACCAGACAAAGCGGGAACGGCCCGGATGAGTGTAGCGAAATCCGGGATGTCCGCCCCGCTACGGCGCGAGCCCCACCATGCTCCGGATCTCGGCCGGCGCAACGCCCCGCGCGCGCAGCTCGCGCAGGCCGGTCGCGTGGGTCGATTTGGACAGCTTGCGGCCGTCGGCATCGAGGATCAGCTCGTGGTGCAAATATACCGGCTCGGGAAGGCCGAGCAGCGCCTGCAGCAGGCGATGGACGCTGGTCGAGGCCGAGAGATCCGCGCCCCGCACCACCTCGGTCACGCCCTGCGCGGCATCGTCCACCACGACCGAGACGTGGTAGCTCGTCGGCGTCTCCTTGCGCGCCAGCACCACCTCGCCCCAGGCTGCGGGGTCGGCGGCGACGGTCGCGATGCGGCCCTCGGGCCCCAGCTCGCGCCAGGTCAGCGGGCCGACGCGCGCCACCGCGGCGGCCATGTCGAACCGCAGCGCGTAGGGTGCGCCCGATCGCATGCGCGCTTCGCGCTCGTTGGCGGACATTGCGCGCGCATCGCCGGGATAGAGCGGCGCGCCGTCCGGATCGCGCGGCCACGCGCCGCCCGCCTCGCGCGCCGCGACCAGGCGGGCGATCTCGGCGCGGCTCTCGAAGCTCGCATAGACGAGGCCCTGCGCTGAAAGGCGATCGATCGCCGCCCGGTAGTCGGCGAAGTGCTCGGATTGCCGGCGCACCGGCGCTTCCCAGCCGAGCCCGAGCCAGGCGAGGTCCTCGTAGATCGCGGCCTCGTATTCGGGCCGGCAGCGCGTCGCGTCGATGTCCTCGATACGCAGCAGAAAACGGCCGCGGCGTGCCCGCGCGCTGTCGAAATTGATGAGCGCCGAATACGCGTGGCCGAGATGCAGATGGCCGTTCGGGCTCGGCGCGAAGCGGAAGATTGATTCGGTCATGATCGCAAGATGCGAGGTCCGAGGTGCCCCTTCCTTTACACCATGTGAGCGTTGCCTTAACTCCTGCGTCCGCCCGACCCGGGGGAAGATTTGACGCTGCGTCTCGAAACCCAGGCCGATGTCGATGCCGGCGTGCGCCAGCTTGTAAAGCTGGACCCGCGGCTCGAGCAGGTGCTCGCCGTCGCGGGCCGCCCGGCGTTGCGCCGGCGCGCCGGCGGCTATACCGGGCTCGCGCAGATCATCACCAACCAGCAGCTCTCGACCGCGAGCGCGGGCGCGATCTGGGGGCGCGTGACCAAGGCCTACGATCCGCTGCATCCAGAGAAGATCCGGCGCGCCCGCGCGACGACGCTGGCGCGCCTCGGCCTCTCGGGCGCGAAAATCCGCGCCCTGAAGGCGATCGCGGTCGCGATCCGCGACGGCCTCGATCTCGACGCGCTGGCCGAGCTTCCCGCCGACGACGCGCACCGCGCGCTCACCGCGCTGCACGGCGTCGGGCCCTGGACCGCCGAGATCTATCTCCTGTTCTGCCTCGGCCATGCGGACGCCTGGCCGGCCGGCGACATCGCGGTGCAGGAGGCGATGCGGCTTGCGTTCCATCTCAAGGCGCGACCGACCGAAAAGCAGATGGGCCCGCTCGCCGAGCCGTGGCGGCCGCTGCGCGGGGTGGCGGCGCTGATCATGTGGACCTACTATCGCGCGGTGAAGAAGCGCGACGCCGTGCCGATCGCGCCCGCCACGCCATCCACCGCATCATGACGGAGCATTGAATGGCCGCCGATCTCGATGGCCCGCGACTCGAGCCGCGCAACGGTGCCGCGAAGAAGCTCGTCGTGTTCCTGCACGGCTACGGCGCCGACGGCAACGACCTGATCGAGCTCGGCCGCGTCTGGCAGCCGCTGCTGCCGGACGCCGCATTCGTCTCGCCGCACGCGCCCGAGCCGTGCGCGGGCGCGCCGATGGGACGGCAGTGGTTCGCGCTCACGTTCCGCAATCCCGACGAGCGCTGGCGCGGCGTCAATGCGGCGGCGCCGGTCCTCAACCGCTTCCTCGACGCCGAGCTCGCGCGGCGCAAGCTCCCCGATTCGGCGCTCGCGCTGGTCGGCTTCAGCCAGGGCACCATGATGGCGCTGCATGTCGGGCTGAGGCGCGCGAAGGCGCCGGCCGCGATCGTCGGCTATTCGGGGCTGTTCGTGCTGCCGGAGGGCACCGAGCCGAAGTCGGTCGCACCGGAAATCAAGTCGCGTCCGCCGGTCCTGCTGGTCCACGGCGATCGCGATGAGCTGATCCCGGTGCAGGCGCTGCTGCAGGGGTCGCAGGATCTCGCCGAGCTCGAGGTGCCGACCGAATGGCACATCTCGTCCGGCATCGGCCACGGCATCGATCAGGAGGGCTTGCGCCACGGCGGCGAATTCCTGGCGCGGCGGCGATTCTGAAGCCTGCGCGGGCGTCTGCCTGGCACGGCCATAAGCCTCGGGCCGGCCTTCACAATATCGTCACGGCTTAATATAAACTGCGAGGTATGGAGTACGAGTCGGGCGGGCCAGCGGCCCGCGGGCGAGGAGGTAACGAGAGGAGCTTCGGCTTGACCGCCGCCATGTCGCCGAACGGATTTCCGGCTCTGGTGCTCAACGCGGACTTCCGCCCGCTGAGCTACTACCCGTTGTCGCTGTGGTCCTGGCAGGACGCGATCAAGGCCGTCTTCCTCGAGCGCGTGAACATCGTTGCGCTCTACGAAAAGGTGGTGCACAGCCCGAGCTTCGAGATGAAGCTGCCGAGCGTGGTGTCGCTCAAGACCTTCGTGAAGCCCTCGACCCACCCGGCGTTCACGCGCTTCAACGTCTTCCTGCGCGACAAGTTCGTTTGCCAGTACTGCGGCGCCGACGACGACCTCACCTTCGACCATCTCGTCCCGCGCTCGCGCGGCGGCCAGACCACGTGGATCAACGTGGTCGCGGCCTGCTCGGGCTGCAACCTGCGCAAGGGCAACATGACAATGGCCGAGGCGCACATGTTTCCCTCGCAGATGCCGTTCCAGCCGACGGTGCATCACCTGCACCGCAACGGCCGGCTGTTTCCGCCGAACTATCTGCACGACAGCTGGCTCGACTATCTCTACTGGGATACGGAGCTGGATCCGTGACGCACCGCGGATGACCCGAACGCATGGGTCATCCGATCTAGTGCAATCGTTCGCGCCCGCCTGCCGCCATCGTTTCGGCGGATAACGATGGCGCGACCGTCCAAACATGAACCGCGAGGCTCCACATGACCGCCAGCGACACCATCGTTTTCTTTCACTCGCCCAATACGCGCTCGGGCTCCACGCGCATCCTGCTCGAGGAACTCGGCACGCCCTACGAGCTGCGTGCCATCAACATGAAGGCGGGCGAGCAGCGCAAGCCCGCGTTCCTCGCCGTCAATCCGATGGGCAAGGTGCCGGCGATCCTGCATCGCGGCGAGCTCGTCACCGAGCAGCCTGCGATCTTCATGTATCTGGCGGACCTGTTCCCCCAGGCCGGCCTCGCGCCGGCACTCAACGACCGCCTGCGAGGGCCGTATCTGCGCTGGATGGTGTACTACGGCTCGTGCTTCGAGCCGGCCGTGGTCGATCGCGGCCTCAAGCGCGAGCCGGCTCCGCTCGCGATGTGTCCCTATGGAGACTACGACACGATGCTCAAGACTCTCACCGACCAGCTCGCCAAGGGCCCGTACCTGCTCGGCGAGCGTGTCACGGCGGCCGACGTGCTGTGGGGCGCGGCGCTCACCTGGACCACGATGTTCAAGCTCGTGCCCGAGCTGCCGGTGATCAAGGACTATGTCGCCCGCATCGGCGCGCGACCGGCGGCCGCGAGGGCAAAGGCGGCCGATGACAAGCTCGCGGCCGAGCACGAGGCCGCGGCCAAGTCCAGCGCCGCCGCATGATGCGGCGGCTCGGCGCGGCGCTGGCGGCGGCGTGGCTCGCCGCCACCCCCGCGCACGCGCAGACCACCGACGACGCGGCAGCCGGCTACCCGAACCATACGGTGCGCATCATCGTGTCGGCGCCGCCGGGCGGCGGGCCCGATCTCGCGGCGCGCTTGCTCGCCGACAAGCTGCAGCGGCGCTGGGGCCAGCCGGTGATCATCGAGAACCGTCCCGGCGCCGGCGGCACGCTCGGCACCGCCGATGTCGCGGCTGCCGAGCCCGACGGCTACACGCTGCTCGCCGCCCAGCCGGGGCCGCTGACCACGCACGCGCTGCTCTACAAGAACCTGCGCTTCGATCCGGCCACGCTCGCGCCGGTGATCGTCATGACCAAGATTCCTGTCGTGCTGGTGGTGCGCGCGGATTTTCCCGCCAACACGGTCGGCGAGCTGATCGCCTACGCCAAGAGCCATCCGGGCAAGATCACCTACGGGTCGCAGGGCATCGGCACATCGCCGCACCTCATCACGGCGCTGTTCGCACGCCGCACCGGCACCGTGATGACACACATTCCCTACAAAGGGACCGCGCAGGTCGTGAACGATCTGGTCGCCGGCAACATCGACCTCCTGTTCATCCAGCTCGACGCAGTGCGGGCGCTGTGGCGCGCCGGCAAGGTGAAGATGCTGGCGATCGCAAGCGACAAGCGCCTCCCCGACCTGCCGGACGTCCCCAGCCTCGCCGACGCCGGCATCGCCGAGTTCCAGGCCGATACCTGGAATGCGATCGTGGCACCGCCGAAGACGCCGCCCGCGATCGTCGCCAAGATCAATGCGGCAATGAATGACGCGTTCGCGATGCCGGATGTCCGCAGCCGACTCGCCACCATGAGCATGACGCCGGCCGGCGGCTCGCCCGCCGACATGGCGGCCTTCGTCAAGGCCGAGACCGTCCGCTGGGGCGACGTGATCCGGGCGGCGGGCATCAAGGTGCAGTGAAAAAGTTGGCCATCATGCGCGGGCGTGTCCCGCGCATCCACGTCTTGTTTCGGGGCAAAGACGTGGATGGCCGGGACAAGCCCGGCCATGACGGATCGCGTAAGATGTGATGTATAGGTTGTTGACCCACCGCCGCCGGACCCTTCCCGATGACCGATCTCACCGCTCTCATCCGCGACCTCGTGGTCGCCAACCGCATCCTTGCCTCGGAGAACGTGGTCGACGCCTACGGCCATGTCAGCGTGCGTCATCCGACCAAGCCGGACCGCTTTCTCATCGCGACCTCGCTCGCACCCGAGATGGTGGGCGAGCCGGACATTCTCGAGCTCAATCTCGACTGCACGCCGGTCGTGGACGAGGGCCGGCCGCTCTATCACGAGCGCTTCATCCATGGCGCGATCTACGAGGCGCGGCCCGACGTGCACGCGGTGGTGCATGCGCATTCCGAGGACGTGCTGCCGTTCACGATCTCGAAGACACCGCTGCGGCCGGTGATCCATTCGGGCAGCTTCATGGGCCAGCACGCACCGGTCTGGGACATCGCCGACCGCTTCGGACCCGGCACCAACATGCTGGTGACCAACATGGAGCAGGGCCGCGACCTCGCGAAGTGCCTGGGCAAGAACAATGTCGCGCTGATGCGCGGGCACGGCTTCTCGGCGGCGGCGCGCTCGCTGGTCGACGCGGTGCGCATGTCGGTGTTCGTGCCGCGCAATGCGCGTGCGCTGCTCAACGGCCTGCGACTCGGCGAGATCACGCCGCTCTCCGCCGGCGAGATCGCGGCGCGCGACACCGGCTTCAAGCCGTATTCGCTGGAGACCCGCCGCGCCTGGCGCTACTGGGCGCACAGGGCCGGCTGCGCCCACCTGGTTCCGGACCATCCGAACGACCACAAGCACAAGCCGTGGGGACACGGCGAGTGAGCAGACAGGAAGCATGACGATGTTGACGACCAGTCTAGGAAGCCCCAACCGGTTGAAGCTCACCATTGCGACCACGGACTACGATCACTTCCGCGATTTCCGCACCGGCGTGGTGCAGGCGGAAGGGATCGAGCACACCTGGCTCACGCTCGGGCACCACGAGATCTTTTCCCGCTTCACCTTCAATCGCGAATGGGACGTGAGCGAATTATCCTTCGCCAAGTTCGCCGCCCAGGTGACGCGCGAGGATTCGGACATCGTGGGCATCCCGGTGATCTGCTCGCGCCTCTTCCGCTTCAGCTCGTTCTACGTCAACAAGAAAAGCGGGATCAAAACCGCCAAGGACCTCAAGGGCAAGACGATCGGCTCGCCCGAATGGGCGCACACCGCCGCGGTCTACATGCGGGGCTGGCTCGGCGACGAGGTCGGGATCAAGCTGCAGGACATCCATTGGTACCAGGCGGGCGCCAACGCGGCCGGGCGGATCGAGAAGGTCGAGCTCGACTTGCCCAAGGGCGTGCAACTCACCCGCGTCGCCGACAAGTCGCTGAGCGAGATGCTCGCCGCGGGCGAGATCGACTGCGCGCTGATCGCGCGGCCGCCGACCTGCTTTTTGCAGGGTCATCCCGACATCGTGCGGCTCTATCCCGATTTCATGGGGCTCGAGGAAGAGTACTACAAGAAGACCAAGGTCTTCCCGATCATGCACATCATCGCGGTCAAGCGCTCGGTGCTCGACGCGCATCCGTGGGTCGGGCGCAATCTCTACAATGCGTTTCTCGAGTCGAAGAAGCGCAGCCTGGAGCGCCTGCTCGATCCGGCGGTGTCGCGCTATCCGCTGCCGTGGCTGCCAACCTACGGGCGCAAGATGCGCGACCTGTTCGGCGGCGATCCTTATCCATTCGGGATCG
>Ga0126371_10003215_pt1 | contig 14260 bp, 13 predicted proteins | sample PanSoiMetaPlot_4_FD_110145 | JGI IMG/M metagenome (GOLD analysis project Ga0126371, IMG submission 110145) | Tropical forest soil microbial communities from Panama - MetaG Plot_4 | ecosystem: Environmental > Terrestrial > Soil > Tropical forest > Bulk soil | place: Panama | collected 2016-02-17 | reverse complement strand
TGCACGGCGATTGCGCCGGCGCTCACCGGCGGATCACGGCGGGATCACGGGCTGGGGTGCACGGGCGAAGGGCCGAGGTGGATGCGCGGCGCACTGCGGCTGCCGCGCTTGGCGCGGTCGGCATCCGAGAACTCCCTGATCGGCAAGCTAATGCGCGCGCGAGGGTGTCGAAAGCCGGTCCCGCAAACGCTGGAAGCCATCGGCGCTGTCGAGATTCTGGATCTCCTCGATCACCGCGCGGGTGCCCGGCAATGGGGCGATGTTGAGCTCCTGCCTGAGCAGACTGCTCCAATGCTGGTAGCTGCGGATCGCCTCGCACCTTCGCTCATCGAGTGCGAGCAGCACCAAAAGACTTCGCATCAACTCTTCGCGGAACGGATCGAATCGCAGCGCGTGCCGCGCGAGGCTTATGGCCTCGTGGTATTGCCCATTGATTCCGAGGGAACGCACGACGATCGTGGCGGTGCGCAGGAAAATCGAGTGGAGGCGCTCGCGTTCCTCGAGGATCCAATCGCCCTCGTCGCCATCGAGGAACGGTCCCTCATAGCGATGCAGGATGGTGGTGATCGCCGCGAGACGCTGCGGATCGAGCGGCGCCGCCGGATCCTTGAGCACGGGCGCCGTGAGGCTCTGCAACGACCAGATGTCGACGTCGAGCCATGGCGCATTCTTGAGAATGGTTTCGCTTCCCAGGGTTTGCAGATTCTGCCCGCCCGCGCTCTCAGGCTGCGTGCCGAGGAGCTTGCGCAGGCGCCAGATGGCGGAATTCATCGCGCGGCGCGCGCGTTCGGCGTCGAGCTCCGGCCAAAACAGCTCGGCCAGCTTTTCGCGGCGGTGACTGCGGTCCGGATAGGTGAACAGGAAGCTCGCCAATCCCCTTGCGGCTGGTCCGAGCTCGCACCAGACACGCATATCGACACCCGCCACTCGGAATACACCGAGAAGCCCAACGTTCAACATTGCCCGCCCCCCAAGCCTCAACATGCGAAGCTGGCGACGGCTCCCGACTGATTGAAGAATTTCGAGCGCCCGCCGGGGTTGCAGCGTGACCCAACGCCCGCTCTTGTCAAGTACAAGGCCGCGGCTTTGCACTCTGCTCGCTGTGCGGGAAGCGGGGAGGTCGCTCGCTCGCAATCGACGCTGCGGGTTCCATACAACAGCGATTTCGCGGTGATGCGCGGCAGGGGATACAGTCGGGCGTGGCAACGTGTGACGCGCGGCGAGATCGGGAAGACGCACCTCGAGTCGAGATTCTTACCAATTGTGATTTTTTTGACACACACATCCGGGCGCAGTATCCCAAATCCACGCGGCGGCGCTTCGCCGAGACCTCCCAGTCATAAGAGGCTATTTGTCGGCGATCTCCGGCAGACAGATCACATTGGTGCTCGGCGGCGCGCGCTCGGGAAAGAGCCGTTACGCCGAGGCCCTGGTCAGTGCATTTCCGCCGCCGTGGATGTATCTGGCCACCGGCGAGCCGCTCGATGACGAGATGGCGGCGCGCATTGCGGCGCACCGCGCCCGCCGCGGTGCCGACTGGCGCACGATCGAGGCGCCGCGCGAGCTCGCTGCGGCGATCGCCGGCGCGCCGGCCGGCGGTGCCGTCCTGGTCGACTGCCTCACGCTATGGCTCTCCAATCTGATGCTCGCGGATGCCGACATTGGCGCCGAGACCCATCGCCTCGATGCGGCGCTTGCGCACGCGGCGGGTCCGCTCGTGCTGGTGTCCAACGAGGTCGGCCTCGGCATCGTGCCCGACAATACGCTAGCCCGCCGCTTTCGCGACGCTCAGGGCGTGCTCAATCAGTGCGTCGCGGCCCGCGCCGACCGCGTCGTGCTGATGGTCGCGGGCCTGCCGCTTGTCGTAAAAGGTGAGCCATGAGCAATCCCGTCGATGAGGCCGCCCGCCATCGCGCCAAGATGGAAAAGCGCAAGACCGTGCAGGATGCCGAGGTTGCGGGCAAGACCGTCGAAAAGGGTCTGCTGATGGTCCACACCGGCGCCGGCAAGGGCAAGTCGACGGCGGCGTTCGGGCTTGCGCTGCGCATGCTCGGCCGCGGCCAGCGCGTCGGCGTCGTGCAGTTCATCAAGGGCGCCTGGCACTCGGCCGAGCGCGATGCGCTGGCGCGCTTCGGCGACCAGGTCGCCTGGCACAGCATGGGCGAGGGTTTCACCTGGGAGACGCAGGATCGCGCCCGCGACATCGCGGCCGCCGAGCGCGCCTGGGGCAAGGCGCAGGAGCTTATTGCCGACGAGCGCTTCGCGCTGGTCATTCTCGACGAGCTTAGCATTGCGCTGCGCTACGACTATCTCGACCTCGCAGCGGTCGTTGCGGTGCTGAACGCCCGCCGCGCGGGGCTGCATGTCGTGGTCACCGGCCGCAACGCCAAGGCGGAGCTGATCGCCGCCGCCGATCTCGTCACCGAGATGACGCTGGTGAAGCACCACTTCGCCGCCGGCGTGAAGGCGCAGCCCGGCATCGAATTCTGAGCAATGGCTGGGCGCGCGCTGATGTTCCAGGGCACCGGCTCCGACGTCGGCAAGTCGCTGATCGTCGCTGGACTCGCGCGCGCCTTTACCAACCGCGGCCTCTCCGTGCGGCCGTTCAAACCGCAGAACATGTCGAACAACGCCGCCGTCACGGCGGACGGCGGCGAGATCGGCCGCGCCCAGGCGCTGCAGGCGCGCGCAGCGCGCGTTCCGCCGAGCGTGCACATGAATCCGGTGCTGCTCAAGCCACAGAGCGAGATCGGCGCCCAGGTGGTCGTGCAGGGCAGGGTGCGGGCGACCGCCAAGGCCGCCGAATATCAGGGCCTCAAGCCGGGGCTCATGCGCACAGTGCTCGAAAGCTTCGCGCACATCAAGGCGGGGGCCGACCTCGTGCTGGTCGAAGGCGCGGGCAGCGCGTCCGAGATCAATCTGCGCGCGAACGATATCGCCAACATGGGCTTCGCGCGCGCCGCCGATCTCGCCGTCGTGCTGATCGGCGACATCGACCGTGGCGGCGTGATCGCGAGCCTCGTCGGCACCAAGGCGGTGATCGACGCTGAGGACGCGGCACTGATCCGCGGCTTCATCATCAACAAGTTTCGCGGCGACCCCGCGCTGTTCGCCGAAGGCATGGCGCAGATTGCGCGTGCAACCGGCTGGGAGCCGCTCGGCCTAGTGCGGTTCTTTCCCGAGGCGCAGCGGCTGCCCGCCGAGGACGCGCTTGCGCTCGACCATGCGCGCGCCGCCAAATCCCAGGCGCGCGTGCGCATCGCCGCGCTGGTGCTGCCGCACATTTCGAATTTCGACGACCTCGATCCGCTCGACGCCGAGCCGGCGGTCGAGGTCGTGCGCGTGAAGCCCGGCATGGCAGTGCCGGGCGATGCTGCGCTGGTGATCCTGCCCGGCTCCAAGGCGACCGTCGCGGATCTTGCCGCGCTGCGCGCCGCCGGCTTCGACGTCGACATTGCGGCGCACCTGCGGCGCGGCGGGCGGGTGCTCGGCCTGTGCGGCGGCTACCAGATGCTCGGGCGCACCGTCGCGGACCCGGCGGGGCACGAGGGCCCGCCCGGCAGCGTCGCGGGTCTCGGCCTGCTCGATGTCGCAACCGTGCTCAGCGACGACAAGCGGCTCACCCGCGCGAGCGGCACAACGGCGGATGGCCGGCCCTTCGCGGGCTACGAGATGCACATCGGCACGACCGACGGTCCCGACCGTGCGCGGCCGTTCGCGCATCTGGCCGATGGCTCACCCGACGGCGCCGTCTCGCCCGACGGCCGCGTGCGCGGCACCTACATCCACGGTCTTTTTACCGACGACCGGCAGCGCGCCGCCTGGCTCGCGCGCCTCGGGGCGGGCGGGTCGACGGTGGCATACGAAGCGCAGGTGGAGGAAACGCTGGATCGGCTGGCGGCGCATCTGGCGGAGTGCATCGATCTCGATCGGTTGTTGGCGCTCGCGCGCTGACGCACTTGCGACAGATTCTGAGTCTGAGCCTCTCCCCCGCAAGCGGGGGAGAGGCTCGCACGAGTTTTTGGCAAGTCACAGCATCCAAACCAGGGTGGCGACTACCGCCATTACCCCGACCAAAATTCCATCCGCCCGCCGATACAGCGCCAGCGCCGCCCGAATATCCGCCGCAGTCGCGTCACGCCTCCCATCACCCATAAAAGCATCATCGACCACGACGCCGCCGTAGACGCGCGGCCCGGCGAGCGCGAGGCCCAGCGCGCCGGCCATCGCGGCCTCGGGATAGCCCGCATTGGGCGAGCGATGCCGATGCGCGTCGCGCCAAACCGCGCACCAAGCCGCGCGCCAGGCGGCGGCCGCGTGCGCGCGGTCCGTGAGCGCTGCCGCGGCGATCAGCAGCAGCGCCGAGAGTCGCGACGCCGGCAGGTTGACGACATCATCGAGTCGTGCCGCCGCCCAGCCGAAGGCCGCATGCCGCGCGGTGCGATGGCCGATCATGCTGTCGGCCGTATTGACCGTTTTGTAGATCGCCGCCCCGGGCAGGCCCGCGAGCGCCATCCAGAATGCCGGTGCGACCACGCCGTCGGAAAAGTTCTCCGCCAGGCTCTCGATCGCGGCACGCGCGATGCCGCTCACATCGAGCGACGCGGTGTCGCGGCCGACGATATGCGCGACCGCGGCGCGGCCACCGGCAATGCCCTCGCGTTCGAGCGCATCGGCGACGCGCGCCACGTGACCGTGCAGGCTGCGCTGCGCCAGCAGCGCGCTGGCGACCAGCGCCAGCGGCAAGAGACCGAACGGCACCGCGAGGAGGCCGCGCTCGATGAGGCGGCCCGCGAGGCCTGCCGCCAGGACGAGTAGGACCAGCGCCGCAACGCCGGCGGCACGCCGCCGGTGATCGCTATGGTGCGGGTCATTCAAGCTGCGGTCGAGCGCGCCGATCAAGGCGCCCATCCAGGTGACTGGATGGCCGATTGCGCGCACGAGCCAGTCGGGATAACCGACCATCAGCTCGATCAGCAGGGCCAACAGGGTCAGCGCGGCCGTCATGGTTCTCCCGGACTTTTCAGCGCCGCTCCTGCATTGCGGCGACCTCGGCGCGGCGCGCAAGCTTTTCCCCGCCGCGCCCGAACCTTTCATCGACCTGTCGACCGGGATCAATCCCTTTCCTTATCCGCTGCCACCGCTCGATCCGGCCACCTTCGCCCGCCTGCCGGAGCCGGCCACGGTCGAGCGCCTTGCCGCCATCGCGGCCGCGGCCTATGGCGCGCCATCGGCCGCACATGTCGTCGCGGCGGCAGGCGTGCAATCGCTGCTGCCGCACGCCTTTGCGCTCGCGCCGCGCGGCCGCGCCGCCGTGCTGGCGCCGACCTATGCGGAGCACGCGCGGGTCGCCGCGCTCGCCGGCCATGCGGTGCGCCAGGTGGCCGATGTCGCGGATCTTGCCGGCGCCGATCTTGCCATCGTGGTGAACCCGAACAACCCGGACGGCCGGCTTGTCGCGCGCTCCGAGCTCTTGGTCCTCGCCGATGCGCTCGCGCCCGGCCTGCTCGTCGTCGACGAGGCCTTCATGGATGTGGCGCCCGCCGACGCGAGCCTTGCGCCCGAGGTGAGCCGCCAAAATCTCGTGGTCCTGCGCTCCTTCGGAAAATTCTTCGGCCTCGCCGGTCTGCGGCTCGGCTTTGCGCTCGCGGCGCCACCGGTCGCGGCGCGCCTGCGGGCCGCGCTCGGGCCGTGGGCTGTGTCCGGCCCGGCGCTCGCGATCGGCGCGGCCGCGCTTGCCGACAAGGCCTGGATCGCGTCGACACGCGCCCGCCTCGCCGCCGCCGCCCGGCGGCTCGACGGCCTGCTCGTCGCGGCCGGCCTTGAGCTCGTGGGCGGCACGGCGCTGTTTCGCCTGGTGCGCACGTCCGACGCAGCGCGCGTGTTCGACCGGCTCGGTCGCGCCGGCATTTTCGCGCGCCGCTTCGCCAGCCAGCCAGCGTGGCTGCGCTTCGGCCTGCCGCATGGTGAGGCGGCATGGCAAAGGCTCGCCATGGCACTTGGCCCGGGCACCGCACGCCCGGAACCGCATGGTTAACGATGACAAGTCTGTCGCGCCGAGCACTTATGCGGCACCGTAAATCCCTGGTAACGCTTTGATGCTATAGGCCATTCTCTCGCCGTCTGGGCAAGCCATGGCCAACAGCAAAGCGCACAAACCTCGCTTCAGCCTGCTCGGCTACGGCGCGATTGCGGTCTACGTCTCGCTTCTGGCCATCGTGGGGGCCGGCGTTTACGGCTTCAACGCCAGCAGCCTGTGGGCGCTGATTCACAAGAGCGAGCTGATGCGCGCACAATTGCGCACCGGCCGCATGGTGATGACCACCGCCGAAGACCGCACCCAATGCCGGTCGGTGAAGTTCAACAACGAGACCACGGAACTCAGCGAGGAGACCGTGGTGGACTGCGAAGTCGTCATCGGGCAGCCGCGCTCCTCGGGCAGCTCGTTCAACATATTTCGCAACGGCTTCGTCAATCGATAGCCGCCCCTGGTCATTTTCCCGTGTCATAGGGACTTGATTTTACCGCCAGTCGCGGAATCAATCCGGCATGACTGGTATTGATTGCTGGGGAGTGGACGCGTGCCAGGTCGGGGTTACGACTACATCATCGTGGGTGCCGGTTCGGCCGGCTGTGTGCTCGCCAATCGGCTGACCGAGGACGGCGATGCGCGCGTGCTGCTGATCGAGGCGGGCGGGCGCGACGTCGATCCGCTCATCCACATTCCGCTCGGCATGGGCAAGATGCACGATCTTGGCCTGCACGACTGGGGTTTCCATACCGAGCCAGAGCCCAATCTCGACGGCCGCCGCATCGAGGCGATGCGCGGCAAGGTGTTGGGCGGCTCGTCCTCGATCAACGTCATGGCCTATACGCGCGGCCATCGCGGCGATTACGACCGCTGGGCGCAGAAGGGCGCGCGCGGCTGGTCCTATGCGGACGTGCTGCCTTACTTCAAGCGCGCCGAGAGCTGGGAGGACGGCGAGAGCAAGTATCGCGGCGGCTCCGGGCCGCTCGGCACCCAGTGGGCGAAGACGCGCGATCCGCTCTATGCGGCCTGGATCGATGCCGGCCGCGCCGCCGGCATCCCGCACACGCACGACTACAACGGCGCCAGCGCCGAAGGCTTCGGCCACAGCCAATATACCATCCGCGATGGCCGGCGCTCGTCGACCGCCAATGCTTATCTCAAGCCGGCGTGCAAGCGCCGCAATCTCGTGGTCGAGGCGCGCGCGCAGGTGACGCGCGTGCTGATGCGCGGCACACGCGCGGTCGGCGTCGAGTTCGTCAAGGACACGTTCGTCGAGCAGGTTACCGCCGAGCGCGAGGTGATCGTCGCGGCCGGCGCCTTTTCGACGCCGCAGCTGCTGATGCTGTCCGGCATCGGCCCGGCCGCGCATCTCGACGCGACCGGCATCGCGGTTGTCGCCGATCTGCCGGTCGGCAAGAACCTGCAGGACCATCTCGCATCGCAATTCTGGTTCACGCGGCCCAGTCCCGGCCCGTTCCGCGACGTGATGCGCTTCGACCGCATGGCCTTGGCGATGCTGCGGGCCCACCTGTTCGGCAGCGGCCCCGGCACGGTGGTGCCGGGCGGGCTGCATGCCTTCATCAAGACGCGCCCCGAAATCGCCGTGCCCGACATCGAGTTCATGTTCCGCGGCCTGCCGCGCGACGCGCATCTGTGGTTTCCCGGTATCCGGAAGCCCTATCTGGACGGCTTCGGCATCCGTCCGACGCTGCTGCACCCCGACAGCCGCGGCGAGATCCTGCTGCGCTCGCAGGATCCGCTCGCGCCGATGCGCATCATCTACAATTTCTTTTCCGCGCCCGGCGACCTGCCGCTGCTGCGCGAAGGCGTCAAGCGCGCGCGCGACGTCGCCTATCGCGCGCCGATGGACGAATTCCGCGGCGAGGAGCTGGCACCGGGGCCACAGGTCAAGACCGATGCCGAGATCGATGCGTGGATTCGCAAGGTCTCGATCACGGCGCATCACCCGTGCGGCACTTGCGCGATGGGAACGAGCCCGGAAGCGGTGGTCGATCCCGAACTGCGCGTGCGCGGCGTCGAGGCGCTGCGTGTCGTCGATGCTTCCGCCATGCCCGACCTCGTTTCGGCGCATATCAACGCCTGCGTGATCATGCTGGCCGAGAAGGCCGCGGACATGATCCGCGGCCAGCCGCCGCTCGCGCCGATTCTGGATGCGTGAGGTTTGTGACTGCGAGCGCTGTGCGAGGGAGCGCGTGCGTCGAGCGTCCCTCACTCCAGCTTCACATTCGCGGCCCGACCGATCTCGGCCCACATGCGCGTCTGCTCCACGATCGCCTTGGTGAATGCAGCCGAGCTGCTGCCGACGGTCGGCGTTGCCATGTTCTTGAACTTTGCCTTCACGTCGGCCTCCTGCATGATCTTCATCAGCTCGGTCTCGAGCTTCTTGGCGATCTCCGGCGGCAGATGCGCGGGGCCGAACACGCCGCTCCACAGCGAGACGTTGACGTCCGGCACGCCCGCCTCCGTCATGGTCGGCACGTCGGGCAGATCGTCGAGCCGCTTGGCATCGAGCACCGCGAGCCCGCGCACCAGGCCGCCCTTCACCTGCGGTGTGGTCGGGGGCGGGTCCGCGATGGTCAGCAGCGACTGTCCCGCAATGACGCTGAGGATCGACTCGTTGCTGCTCTTGTAGGGAATCGCGATGCCGGGCACGCCGGTCTTGAGCTTGAACAGCTCGGTTGCGAGCGTGAAGGCGGTCGAGGAGGACGCGTAATTCGCCTTGTCGGGATGCGTCTTCATCCAGGCGATCAGGTCCGGCACCGTTTTGATCGGGCTGTCGGCCTTGACCGCGAGGATGAGCGGAAACGCCGCGATCATCGAGATCGGCGTGAAGTCCTTGGCGGCATCATAGGGCGGCTTCACCGAGACGGCCGGGACGATCGTCATGCCGCCGGCGGCGCCGACCAGCAGCGTGTAGCCATCGGGGGCCGCCTTCTTCACGTACTGCGCCGCGACCACGCCGCTGGCGCCCGGGCGGTTCTCCACGATCACGGGCTGGCCGAGATCGTCCTGCATCTTCTGCGCGATGATGCGGGCGAAGATGTCGTTGCCGCCGCCGGCCGCGAAGCCGACGACCAGCTTGATCACATGGTTGGGGTAGGGCGCCTGCGCGCTGGCGGGCGCAGCCGTGATCGCAAGCCCGGCGAGCAGCGCGACGCCGCAACCGAGCGCGCGCCGGAAATGGCCGGCATTCATCGAATTCCTCCCGTGCGTGATTGTTCGGCCGTGGCCGATCGGATCGCCGCAGGATAGCCGGCGCCGCTCACACGGTCACCCTGCGGTCTGCGCATGGGTGTACCGGTTGAAATAGCGTCGCGTTGCGCGCATGGTCCGCGCCTTCATTGCATCCGAGGATGACCGCCATGCCATATTCGATGTCCCAGGCTTCGCTTCCCGTTTTCGAGATCGGCCTCAACGCGCTTGTGGGCGTGCTCGACAAGGCGGCAGCATTCGCGGCCGCGAAGAAAATCGATCCCGCGGTGCTGCCGCAATACCGACTCGCGCCCGACATGTTCGCGCTCGCCCGCCAGGTGCAGGTCGCGTGCGACATGGCCAAGAACGGCGGCGCCCGGCTCGCCGGTGTCGAGCCGCCGAAATTCGAGGACAACGAGAAGACGAACGACGAGCTCAAGGCGCGCATCGCCAGGACGCTCGCCTTCGTGAAGTCGCTCGACGCCGGCAAGATCGACGCCGCGGCCGAGCGCGAGATCACCTTCCCGCTCGGGCCCACCAACAAGGGCCACATGAAGGGCAGCGATTTTCTCAACCACTTCGTGCTGCCGAACTTCTACTTCCACCTCACCGCCGCCTACGCGATCCTGCGCCATTGCGGCGTCGAGATCGGCAAGCGCGACTTCCTCGGCGCCATTCCGCTGCGGATGACGTGAGGCGGGCTGGCATGGCCTCTCGCTCGCTCTCCCCGCAAAGGCAGGGAGAGGGAGCGGCAGGCGCAGCGCATCAATCCCACATCACGAAGGCGTAGATCGCGGCGAGCGGCAGCAGGACGAGGCCGAGATAGATCCAGGTGCGGTAGGCGGCGGGATCGCGCGGCGGAATGAACAGGTGGACGACGACCCATATGCCGGCCGCGATGCCGAGGACGAGGCGTACGAGGTCGGCCGGGGTCTCGTAGGCGGTCCAGATCGTCTCGCTCTGCGGCCGGGCGACGAGCGCGATCACGCCCAAGAGCGCGCACATGAACAGCAGGCGGAAGATGTTGCCCGCGAGCTTCAGGGCCGGCGAAATCGGCCGGTGGCTCGCAGGCGTGTGAGGGGCTGCCTCGGCCCGTTCCTTCATGTGCGCGTCCGATTTCAGGTCACGCATGGCGTTCGTCGCCAAATCGCGGCGCGAACAGGCGAATCATACATGAATCGGGGGCGGGGCGTAAGTTCGCCACTGCGAGGATATGCCGATCCAGCGCAATCGGAACATGCTCTGACATCACTGATTGTGCATGTTCTTGCGGGCGAACCGGCGCCACTCCCCGATCCCAGTCGGGGGGCGGGCTTTCGCCGGGACATGCGCCTGCAGCGTGATGGCTTTTCTTCGAGTCGCCATCACGCTTCAGCTCTTTGTTTGAGCATGATCTTTTCCGAACACCGCGACACACTTTTCGGGATCATGCTCTAGCGCGACGCGCTTACTTGCACTTGCCGTCCAGGGTGGCGAGGAGCGCGGCCAACTTCTTGCCCTCGGCCGAGTTCTCGTCGACCTGCTCGAGCCCCTCCATCACCTTCTCGAAGTCGGGACCGAGCTTCTGCGCCTCGGCGTCGGCCGCGTTGCTGAGATCCTGCAGCTTCTTCATGTCCTTCTTTTCGTCGAGTGCGCCCATCTGCTGCTGGATCTTGACGATCCTGCAGTAGGCGTCGAGCTTGGCCTTGTCGGCGCCGATCGTCTGCACGACTCTGCGCACCTGCGCTTCGGTGGGCTTCGGGGCCTGCTGCTGCGGCGGCGCGTTCTTGGGCGGTGCGGGCTGGGCGAACGCCGGCGTGGCGATCAGGGCGACGGCGGCAATGACGAGCTTCAGGTTCATGAAATTTCTCCTGGAATGATGTTTCCCCGGAAGGGCAGGGCGCGGCAGGGTATGGCGCGCCATCTGCCGGTGCAACCTCACAGATCGGGCAGCGGCGGATGGGCCGGCTCGGCGGGCGGCTCGGGCGCCGGAGCGGGCGGGGCGGTCTGCTGGCGTTCGAGAAACAGGCTCTGCAGCGCCGGGACGACGATCAGCAGCATAATCGGCCCGATCAGCATGCCGCCGACGATCACGGTGGCGAGCGGCCGCTGCACCTGGCTGCCGATACCGGTCGAGACGGCGGCGGGCAGGAGGCCGATGCAGGCCGAGAGCGCCATCATCAGGATCGGCCGCATCTGCTGCTCGACGACGCGGAACATGGTCTCGGTCGCTGACATCTCGCGGCTCGCCAGCCGGTGATAGCCGGTGATGATCAGGATGCCGCTCATCACCGACACGCCGAACAGCGAGATGAACCCGATCGCGGCCGAGATGCTGAAGTCGATCCTCGACACGTAGAGCCCGAGAAGCCCGCCGCACACCGCGAACGGGATGCCGAGCAGCGCCATCAGGCTGTCGCGCAGCGAGTTGAACAAGCCGTAGAGGAGCACCATGATCAGCAGGAGGGTGATCGGCACGATCACGGCGAGGCGGCGCTTCGCCTGTTCCAGGCCCTGGAATTCGCCCGCCCATTCGATCCGGTAGCCGGTCGGCAGCTTCACGTTCTTGCTTATCCGCTCCTGGCCGTCGGCGACGGCGCCGGCGAGGTCGCGACCGCGCACGCTGAACTTGATCGGGACGAAGCGCTGGTTCTTCTCGCGGAAGATATAGGACGCGCCGGTGTCGAGCGAGATCGACGCGAGCTCGCTCAGCGGGATGTAGGCGTTGCCGCCCGATGCCTGCACCCCGACCTTGATACTCTGCACTCTCTCGACGCTGTCGCGATATTTCGGCGCGAGCCGGACCGTGACGTTGAACTGCCGGTCGCCCTCGAGCAGCGTGGTCGCGACCGTGCCGCCGAGCGCGGCCTGCACGACCGAGTTCACGTCGCCGACATTGAGGCCGTAGCGTGCCGCCTTCTGGCGATCGACCGTGATGTTGAGGTTGGGCTGGCCGAGCACGCGGAAGACGCCGAGATCGGTAACGCCCGGCACCTGCTCCATCTGCTTGAGCACCTCGCCGGCGATGCGCTCCAGCGTCGCGAGATCGGGCCCGATGATCTTGATCGAGTTCGCGCCCTTCACGCCGGAGAGGCCCTCCTCGACGTTGTCCTGGATGTACTGCGAGAAGTTGAAGTCGATGCCGACGAATTCCCTCTCGAACTCCTTCTGCAGGTCGGCGACCAGCATCTCCTTGGTGTAGTTGTGCCGCCACTCATCGAACGGCTTGAGCGGCACGAAGAACTCGGCGTTGAAGAAGCCGGCCGCATCGCTGCCGTTGTCGGGGCGGCCGTGCTGCGAGACCACCGTGATGACCTCGGGATGGCGCAGCAGGATCTTGCGTATCTTGGAGACGATCGGCTCGCCGGCCTCGAGCGAGATGGTCGGTGGCATCGAAGCGCGGATCCACAGGTTGCCTTCTTCCAGCGCCGGCAGGAACTCGCCGCCGAGCCGCGCGCCGAGGAAGCCGGCGACGACGAGGAAGACCAGTCCGGCAGCGATCGTGAGCTTGCGATACGACAGCGACCAGCGCAGCACCGGCATGAACACCGACCGCAGCGCGCGTACCAGCAGGGTCTCGACCTCGCTGAGGTGCTCGGGAACGAGCAGCGAGGCGAGGCAGGGTGTCACCGTGAAGGTCGCGATCAGTGCGCCGACCAGCGCGTAGCCGTAGGTGCGCGCCATCGGGCCGAAGATCTGGCCCTCGACCCCCTGCATGGTGAACAGCGGAATGAACGCCGCCACGATGATGGCGGTCGAGAAGAACACCGCCTTGTCGACCTGCAGCGCGCTGATCAGGATGATGCGCAGCCGATCCGTCCACACCGGCGCCGTCACTCCCTCGGCCCCGCGCGTCGGATCCTCGCCCCAGCGGCCCTGCGCGAGCTGCGCCAGGAGCGCCTGACGCTCCGCCGGGCTCGCCTGGAAATTGCGGTAGATGTTCTCGACCAGGATGACGGCGCCGTCGACGATGATGCCGAAATCGACGGCGCCGACCGAGAGCAGGTTGGCGTCCTCGCCGCGCGCGACCAGGATCACGATGCTGAAGAACAGCGCGAACGGGATGTTCGCGCCGACGATGAGGGCGCTGCGCAGGTCGCCGAGGAACATCCACTGGATGAGGAAGATCAGCACGCAGCCGAAAACCAGGTTGTGCAGAACGGTGCTGGTGGTGACGCCGACGAGTGTCGTGCGATCGTAGAACGGCACCAGCTTGACCCCCGGCGGCAGGCTGCCGTCGCGGTTGATCCGCTCGACCTCGGCCTTCACCCGCGCCGCCACGTCGTTGGTGTGCAGCGTGCGGTTCATGATGACGATCGCCTCGATCACGTCATCGTCGTTGTCGCGCCCGGCCTGGCCGAGGCGCGGCACGTTGCCGACATGAACCCGGGCGACGTCCTTGACGTAGACCGGCACGCCGTTCTGCTGCGACAGAACCACGTTCTCGATGTCGCCGACCCGGTAGCCCTGGGTGAGGTCGGCATCGCCGCCGCTGCTCATCAGGCCGACGCCGCGCACGTTCACGGACTGCTGGCCGATATTGATGGTGCGGCCGCCGACGTTCACGTTGGCATTGCCGATCGCGCTGATCACCTGTGGCAGCGTGACGTTGTAGGCGTCGAGCTTCTGCAGGTCGACCTCGACCTCGTAGTCCTTGGTGGTGCCGCCCCAGGTATTGACCTGCACGACGCCCGGCACGGTGAGCAGGCGGCGCTGCAGGATCCAGTCCTGCACGGTGCGCAGGTTGGTGAGCCCGAAGTGCGGCGGCCCGACCAGCTGATAGCGGAAGATCTCGCCGACCAGGCTGCCGCCCTGGATCTGCGGCACCACGTTGTTCGGCAGCGTCACGTTCTGCTGCAGGCTGATCTCGGCCTGGGTCAGCGCGAAGTAGTAGTCGACGCCGTACTCGAACGTCACGCGCACGAAGGAGAGGCCGTAGAACGACGTCGAGCGGATGACGCTCACTCCCGGCGTCGCCGCGAGGCCGACCTCCATCGGGATCGTGTAGTAGCGCTCCATCTCCTCGGCCGACTGGCC
>Ga0126371_10003213_pt1 | contig 14270 bp, 8 predicted proteins | sample PanSoiMetaPlot_4_FD_110145 | JGI IMG/M metagenome (GOLD analysis project Ga0126371, IMG submission 110145) | Tropical forest soil microbial communities from Panama - MetaG Plot_4 | ecosystem: Environmental > Terrestrial > Soil > Tropical forest > Bulk soil | place: Panama | collected 2016-02-17 | reverse complement strand
TGCAGTCCGGAAGTCGACAAGCTGATCGATCAGCAATCCGCCGAGGCCAACCAGGCAAAGCGCAAACAGCTGGTTTGGGAGATCGAAAGGCGATTGGCCGAGGACGGCGCCCGGCCGATCATCTTCTATCCGCGCGGCGGGACGTGCTCGCAGCCCTACGTGAAGGGGCTGACGACGATGGTCAACAGCATCTACAACGGCTACCGAATGGAGGACGTCTGGCTCGACAAATAATCGGCCAGCCGACAGGGAGGAGAAGTATGAGGGGAAGACGTTGCCTTTCGGGCGCGGTCAGCGGCCTCCTGCTGGCAGCGACGACGCTCGCGCCGGCATTCGCGCAAAAACCGGGCGGCATCTTGCAGATGCCCGATTTTGCGAGCCCCGCGAGCATGTCGATCCACGAGGAATCGACGATCACCGCCGGGATTCCGATGATGGGGGTGTTCAACAACCTCGTCGTCTTTGACCAGCATGTGCCGCAAAACAGCCTCAAATCGATCGTGCCGGATCTGGCAACCGACTGGTCGTGGAGCGAGGACGACAAGGAGCTCACCTACCACCTACGCCAGGGCGTCAGATGGCACGACAGCAGGCCGTTCACCGCGGCCGACGTCAAATGCACCTGGGACCGGCTTCGGGGGGTGGATGCCGAGAAGTTCCGCATCAACCCGCGTAAGGCGTGGTACCGCAACGTCGCCGAGATCACGACCAATGGCGATTACGAGGTGACCTTTCACTTGAACCGGCCGCAACCCTACCTGATTGCGCTACTCGCTTCTGGCCAGTCGCCGGTCTATCCGTGCCATGTGCCATTGCGCGACATGCGCAGCCATCCGATCGGCACGGGTCCGTTCAAATTCGTCGAATACAAGCCCAATGAACGCATCACGGTGACGCGCAATAAGGATTATTGGAAATCGGGCCGACCCTATCTCGACGGTATCGAATATACGATCATTCCCAACCCGGCGACGCAGCTCCTGGCCTTCGTCGCCGGCAAGCTCGATTTCACCTTCGCCACGATCCCGCTTCTGAAAGACCTGAAGAGCCAAGCGCCGCAGGCTGTCTGCGACGTGGTGATGGACAACAACAGCCGCGACTTGTTGATCAATCGCGCCGTGCCGCCGTTCGACAAGCCGGAGCTGCGGCAGGCGATCGCGCTCTCGCTCGACCGCAAGGCGTTCATCGATATCCTTGCCGAGGGACAGGGCGCGGTTGGCGGCGCGGTTCTGCCGCCGCCGGACGGCGTCTGGGGCATGCCGCCCGACGTACTGGCCAGCCTGCCCGGCTATGGCCCGGATGTTGCCAAGAACCGGGAGGACGGCCGCGCGAAGATGCAGAAGCTCGGTTATGGTCCCGACAACCGCCTGGCGATTAAGCTGTCGACGCGCAACGTCCCCGGCTATCGCGATGCTGCCGTCGTCGCGATCTCGCAATTGCGCGAGGTCTATATCGACGCCGAACTCGAGCTGGTCGACACTGCGAACTACTTTCCGCGTATCATGCGCAAGGATTACACACTTGCCGTCGAGGTCAGCACCGGAGGTCTAGACGACCCCGACCAGAAATTTTACGAGAACTATATCTGTGGCGCCGACCGCAACCTCACCGGCTACTGCGACGCGGAAACCGACAGGCTGATCGACCGGCAATCGATGGAAGCGGATCCGGAGAAGCGCCGCAAGCTGGTATGGGAGATCGAACGCAGGCTGGCCGCTGACGCGTCGCGCCCGGTGCTGCTGTATTCGCGCTTTGCGACCTGCATGCAGCCGCGGCTCAAAGGGCTGACGACAATGACCAACAGCCGCTTCAACGGTTGGCGAATGGAGGATGTGTGGCTCGACCAATAAGGGGCCCCATGAGGGAGACGAAAATGATGCCCAAGCCTGCAAGGCTCGCGGTGGTAGCCGCTCTGCTGGTTGCTTTTCTGACCACGGAAAATGCATTGGCGCAAAAGCCGGGCGGGGTTCTACGGATGTATCACTTCGACAGCCCGGCGAGCTTGTCGCTACATGAGGAAGTGACGTTTGCAGCGTTGGGGCCAGCAATGGGGCTCTTCAACAATCTCATCATGTTCGATCCGCATCTGTCGCAAGCGAGCCTCGCATCGATCGTGCCGGATCTGGCGACCGACTGGTCGTGGGGCTCCTCCAAAACCGAGCTGCGATTCCGCCTGCGCGAGGGCGTCAAATGGCACGACGGCAAGCCCTTCACTGCCAATGACGTCAAATGCACCTGGGATACCTTGCTCGGCAAGTCGGCCGAGAAGTTTCGGCTCAATCCGCGCAAGGCCTGGTACCAGAACCTCGAAGAGGTGACTGCGAAAAGCGATTACGAGGTCGCCTTCCAGCTGAAACGGCCGCAGCCGTCGTTCATCGCGCTATTGGCTTCCGGCTGGTCGGCCGTCTACCCGTGTCATGTGACGCCGCGCGAAATGCGCAGCCGGCCGATTGGCACTGGCCCCTTCAAACTGGTCGAGTTCAAGCCGAACGAATCGATCAAAGTCGCCAGAAATCCGGATTACTGGAAGAAGGACCGGCCCTATCTCGACGGCATCGAATACACGATCATCAAAAACGCCTCGACGCGGGTATTGGCGTTCATTGCCGGCAAATTCGACATGACCACCCCCCACAATCTGACGATCCCACTGATGCGAGATATTCAGAGCCAGGCGCCGCAAGCAATCTGCGAACTCACCCCGACCAATGTCAGCCGCAACTTGATCGTCAACCGTGACAAGCCGCCCTTCGACAATGCGGAGATCCGGCGGGCGATGGCTCTGGCCCTGGACAGGAAGGCCTTTATCGACACGATCAACGAAGGCAAGGCCGATATCGGCGGCGCTATGCTGCCGCCGCCGGAGGGGATCTGGGGAATGCCGCCAGACATGCTGCGCAGCTTGCCCGGCTACGATCCCGATGTCGCGAAAAACCGCGCCGAAGCTCGCAAGATCATGGAAGAGCACGGCTACGGCGCCAACAACCGGCTCAAGATCACCGTATCGACGCGCAATATCCCGCAATACCGCGATCCCGCTGTCATCCTGATCGATCAGTTGAAACAGATCTATATCGAGGGCGATCTCGAGGAGGTCGATACCGTCAACTGGTATCCCAAGGTCACGCGCAAGGACTTCATCGTCGGCCTCAATCTCCAGGAGAACGGCCTCGACGACCCCGACCAGACCTTCTACGAGAACTTCGCCTGCGGCGCCGAGCGCAATTACACCGGCTATTGCAACCATGAGCTCGAACAGGAGTTCGACCGGCAATCGAGGGAAGCGGACATCGAGAAGCGCAAGCGCCTGGTGTGGGACATCGACCGGAAATTGCAAGAGGACGGCGCCCGGCCGATGATCTACCACAACCGCGCGGCTTCCTGCTGGTACCCGCAAGTAAAGGGGCTCACCATTATGGTCAATGGCATCTATAACGGCTGGCGGATGGAAGACATCTGGCTCGACAAATAGCGGGGCGCAGTGATGAAGAGACGTATGCACCGAACCCGTCGAGCGCTCGCGACGGCGAGCGGACTCGCTGCTACGATGTTGCTCGCCGCAACAGCGCTCGCGCAAAAGCCGGGTGGGGTCTTGCGGGTCCATCATCAGGATAGCCCCGCCAGCATGTCGATCCTCGAGGAGGCGACCTATTCGACGGTCGTTCCGATGATGGGCGTCTTCAACAACCTCGTGATGTACAAGCAAGACGAGCCGCAGAACAGCCTGCAGTCGATCGTGCCGGATCTCGCGACGGACTGGTCGTGGAGCGAGGACGGCACCGAGCTTTCCTTCAAACTCCGTCAGGGCGTCAAATGGCACGACGGGAAGCCGTTCACGGCCGCCGACGTCAAATGCACCTTCGACCTGCTGCTCGGTAAGTTGCCGGAAAAGTTGCGGGTCAATCCGCGCAAGGCCTGGTACCGCAACCTAGAAGAGGTTACGACCAAGGGTGACGACGAGGCAACCTTCCGTCTGCACCGGCCGCAGCCGGCGCTGATTGCGCTGCTCGCTTCCGGCTATTCGCCGATTTATCCCTGCCATGTCTCGCCGCGCGACATGCGCACGCACCCCATCGGCACCGGCCCGTTCAAATTTGCCGAGTTCAAGCCGAACGAACTAATCAGGGTGGTTCGCAATCCCGATTACTGGAAGCCGGGCCGGCCCTATCTCGATGGCATTGAGTACACGATCGTGCCGAACCGCTCGACCGCGATCCTCGCGTTCACGGCCGGCAAATTCGATATGACCTGGCCCTATATCGTGACGGTCCCGCTATTGAAGGACATCAAGAACCAGGCGCCGCAGGCCATCTGCGAGCTGCGGACGACAAACGGCAGCACCAACCTGCTCGTCAACCGCGACAAGCCGCCTTTCGACAATGCGGATCTGCGGCGCGCCATGGCGCTAACACTGGACCGCAAAGCGTTTGTCGATATTCTGACCGAAGGGCAGGCAAAGATCGGCGGCGCGATGCTGCCGCCTCCCGAAGGGCTATGGGGCATGCCGCCGGAGTTGCTGAACACGATACCCGGCTACGACCCCGATGTGCAAAAGAACCGCGCCGCAGCGCGGGAAATTATGGAGAAGCTCGGTTACGGGCCCGACAAGCGGCTCGCGGTCAAGGTAGCGACGCGCAACATTGCCGCCTATCGGGACCCGGCGGTCATTCTGATCGACCAACTCAAAGACATCTACATTGATGGCGAGCTCGATACGATCGAGACCGCGAACTGGCACGTCAAAGTGACCCGCAAGGACTACACCGTCGCCCTCAACGCCACTGGCGGCGGGGTCGACGACCCTGACCAGCAATTCTACGAAAATTACGCGTGTGGCTCGGACCGAAATTATAGCGGCTATTGCAATCCGGAGATCGATAAGGAGTTCGACCGTCAGTCGGCCGAAGCCGACCCGGAAAAGCGCAAGAAGCTGGTCTGGGAGATCGACCGGAAATTGCAGGAGGACGGCGCGCGCCCCATCATCTATCACGGCATCGCCGCGACCTGCTGGCAGCCAAATGTCAAGGGGCTGACAACGATGGTCAACAGCATCTACAACGGCTGGCGCTTCGAAGACGTCTGGCTCGATAAGCGGTGATGTTGCGGCCGTTTCTAGTAATCGCCGCCGCGGCTTGGCTCATCGTCGGCGCGCAGGCGGCGCTGGCGCAGAAAACCGGCGGGATCTTGAAAATCTATAATCGCGACAGCCCGCCGAGTATGTCGATTCTCGAAGAGTCGACGCTGTCGACAGTGCTGCCCATGATGGGCGTCTTCAACAACCTTGTCGTCTATGACCAGCATGTTGCGCAGAACAGCGAACGTTCGATTCAGCCGGAGCTCGCCACCAGCTGGTCGTGGAGCGAGGAGGGTACGCGTCTGACTTTTGAGCTGCGCAAAGGCGTCAGATGGCATGACGGCAAGCCGTTCACTGCGCGGGATGTGAAATGCACGTGGGATCGGCTGACCGGCAAGACGAGCGAGAAGCTGCGCATCAATCCCCGCCGTTCGTGGTACGGCAACCTCGAAGAGGTTGAGACCAACGGGGATTATGAAGCGACTTTCGTATTGAAACGGCCGCAGCCGGCCCTCCTCGCGCTGCTCGCTTCAGGGTTTGCGCCCGTCTATCCCTGTCATGTTTCGCTGCGCGACATGCGCACCCAGCCGATCGGCACGGGGCCGTTCAAGTTCGTCGAGTTCCGCCCGAACGAAAGCATCCGGGTGACCCGAAACCCGGATTACTGGAGGAGAGGCCGTCCCTACCTCGACGGAGTCGAATATACGATCATTCCGAACCGGTCTACGGCGCTGCTTACCTTCGAAGCAGGGAAATTCGACATGACCTGGCCGTACGATGTGCCGGTGCCACTGCTGAAGGAGGTGCAAAGCGAGGCGCCGCAGGCGATATGCGAGACGGCACCGCTCAATGCCAGCCGCAATTTGATCATGAATCGCGATGCGCCGCCTTTTGGCGATCCGGAGGTCCGCCGGGCAATCGCGCTCAGTCTCGACCGCAAGGCGTTCATCGACATTCTCGATGTCGGGCAAGGCGATATCGGCGGCGCGATGCTGCCGCCGCCTGGCGGGGTTTGGGGATTGCCCCCGGAGCAGCTGACGGATCTGCCGGGCTACGCTCCCGATGTCGAGAAGAGCCGTGCGGAGGCTCGCGGAATCATAGCACGGGCCGGGTACGGACCCGACAAGCGCCTGCAGGTCAAGTTGACGATCCGCAACATCCCGATCATTCGCGACCCGGCAATCATCCTGATCGACCAATTGAAGACGATCTATGTCGACGCCGAGCTCGATCTCGTCGAATCGGTGAACTGGTATCCAAAAGTGTTCCGCAAGGATTACACCTTTGGCCTAAACATGACGGCCAGCGCCATCGATGATCCCGACCAGCAATTCTTCGAGAACTATGCGTGCGGCGCCGAACGCAACATCACTGGATACTGCAATCCGGAACTCGAGAAGGAGTTTGCACGGCAATCAATAGAAGCGGACCGGGAGAAACGCAAAAAGCTAGTCTGGAAGATCGACCGCAAATTGCAAGAAGACGGCGCCCGGCCGATTATCTTTCACTATCGCGCCGCGAGCTGCCGCTGGCCCTACGTCAAAGGGCTGACGATCATGGTCAACAGCATCTACAACGGCTGGCGCTTCGAAGACGTCTGGCTCGACCGGTAGCCCCGCCACGCTGGGCTGTTGCGGCTTTGCTCTTTATTCCGGCCCCCTCCGTCTGCTAAAATCACTAGCGTCATTGGGGAGTAGCCGCCCGCATTAGCGGGGTCTGTGTCAACACGCTTGGCATTCGGCCATGGCGCAGACGCGCCCCCGCCCTACCCCCGGAACGCCCGCCTTGGCGGGCGGCCGTCCGGGGGCTCTCCCGCTTGCGGGGAGGGTTGGGGTGGGGGTCTGGCGAGACCTTTGGCATTGGCTCCCTGCACCCGGGTCGGGCGGAGGGCGCCGTGCCAAGGTTCGCCTCCGCCCGACCCCCGATGGCATTCACACGTGGAAGCATTCTTCGTCTCAGCCTTGGTCGTCGGCCTCGCCGAGATCGGCGACAAGACTCAGCTCCTGTCTTTGATGCTCGCGTCCCGCTTTCTGCGCCCGCTGCCGATCATCTTCGGGATCCTCTTTGCGACGCTCGCCAACCATGCTGCCGCCGGCCTCGCCGGAACCTATCTTGGACGCCTGCTGACCGGCGGCTGGATGCGCTGGCTTCTCGCAGCCTCTTTTCTGAGCGTCGCAGTATGGGCACTATACCCAGACCGGGCAGCAAAAAACGGCCGCGGCTACGGCCGCGCAGGGGCGTTTCTGACAACCCTCGTCGCCTTCTTTCTTGCAGAGATCGGCGACAAGACGCAGATCGCCACCGCCGCGCTCGCCGCGCGTTTTGAACAGTTTTCTCCAGTCCTCATCGGTACGACTTGCGGCATGATGGCGGCGAATATACCGGCGGTCCTGATTGGCCACCGACTTGCCGACAGGCTGCCGGTCCGACTCATCCGCATCGCAGCCGCCGTTGTATTTGCCGCGCTCGCAGCGTTGACTCTTATTGACGGCGGCGCATGAGCGCTGCATCGCGGCCTTTGATCGGGACAGTATCCGTCGTACTCTTATCAAAACAATTGGTGAATGGAGGGCGCGTAGCCCAATGTTTCAGCCCACCTCGGGAGGAATGCAATGAACCAGAAGACTTGTGCGTTCGCTGTTCTGGCTGCATTGCTGACCATGACCCTCGCCGGTCAGGTAGCCGCCCAGAAAAAAGGCGGCATATTACGGGAATACATGGTCGACAGCCCGGCCAGTATGTCGATCCACGAGGAATCGACCGTCGTCTCGGAACGGCCGATGATGGGGGTCTTCAACAACCTCGTCCTGTTCGACCAGCATGCGAAGCAAAACAACCCCGATGCGATCGTGCCCGAACTGGCCGCCGGCTGGTCATGGAGCGAGGACGGGACGGAGCTGACTTTCCCGCTGCGCGAAGGCGTAAAGTGGCACGACGGCAAGCCCTTTACGGCCAGGGACGTCAAATGCACCTGGGACATGCTGGCCGGAAAGTCGAGCGAGAAGCTGCGCATCAATCCGCGCAAGGCGTGGTACCGCAATCTCGAAGAAGTCACGACGAACGGCGACTACGAGGCCACCTTCCATCTGAAACGGCCGCAACCGGCTTTGCTGTCGCTGCTCGCTTCGGGCTGGGCCCCGGTCTATCCCTGTCACGTCAGCCCTCGTGACATGCGCAGCCACCCGATCGGCACTGGCCCGTTCAAATTCGTCGAATTCAAGCCGAACGAGCATATCTGGGTGGCGCGCAACCCGGACTACTGGAAGCCGGACCGGCCGTATCTCGACGGCGTCGAATACACGATCCTCAAAAACCGATCGACAGTCATACTGGCGTTCATTGCCGGGAAATACGATCTGACCTTTGCCGGCAGTGTGACGATCCCGCTGATGCGGGACATCAAGAGCCAAATGCCCGATGCGATTTGCGAGTCGAACCCTGGCAGCGTCAACACCAATTTGATCATCAATCGCGACGCGCCGCCCTTCGACAACCCCGACCTGCGGCGGGCCACGGCGCTGAGCGTCGACCGCAAGGCGTTCATCGATATCCTGACCGAAGGGCAGGGTAATGTCGGCGGTGTTCTGCAGCCGCCGCCGGGCGGTTTGTGGGGCATGCCGGCGGATGTCCTGCAGACATTGCCCGGCTACGGTACGGATATGCACGAAAACCGGGCGGAAGCTCGCGAGATCATGCAGCGGCTCGGCCACGGGCCCGATCACCGGCTCAAGATCAAAGTCTCGACGAGAGACATCCCGCCCTATCGTGATCCGGCGGTAATCCTGATCGACCAGCTGAAGGACGTCTATATAGACGCCGATCTGGAAACCATTGACACGACGCAATGGTACCCCAGGGTCATGCGCAAGGACTACACGGTCGCCCTCAACCTCACTGGCAGCACTGTCGATGATCCAGATCAAGGCCTCTACGAGAACTACACCTGCGGCGCAGAAGGAAATTACAACGGGTACTGCAATCCCGAGATGGATAAGCTGGTCGACCAGCAATCGGTGGAGAGCGACCGGACCAAACGCAAAGAGCTGGCGTGGGAAATCGAAAGAAAGCTGGCGGCCGACAACGCCCGGCCGATTGTCTACTATGGGCGCGGCGCAGTGTGCTGGCAGCCCTATGTCAAGGGGCTGACGGTGATGGTGAACAGCATTTACAACGGTTGGCGTATGGAAGACGTCTGGCTCGATAAATAGTCCGCCGGTTTCGCGCTAGTCGGAGTGATGGTGGGCTCGCTTGAAATGTGATAGCCTCCGAACGCCGCCAGCTTTGTACGAGAGCCCAATAAATGGGCCAGCAAGGACGCGGCGCGGGCCCGTCAGGCCCGCATCCTTGAACAGGAGGCCCGGATATGAAGCATCTTCTGCGCGTGGTCGCTGCCGCAAGTTCGTTGTCGTTTGCGTTGTCCGCTACCGACGCCGCATTCGCGCAAAAAGCGGGCGGTATTTTCAAAATCTCGCATTTCGACAGTCCCGCAAGCATGTCGGTCCTCGAGGAGGCGACGGCCGCGGCACTGCGCCCGATGATGGGGGTCTTCAATAACCTCGTCATTTACGACCAGCAGGTCGCGCAGAACAGCATGCGCTCGATCGTCCCCGATCTGGCCACCGGCTGGTCGTCGAACGAGGAGGGGACCGAACTGACTTTCCCCTTGCGACAAGGGGTCAAATGGCACGACGGCAAGCCTTTCACCGCGCGGGACGTCAAATGCACCTGGGACTTGCTGAGCGGCAAGGCGAACGAGAAGCTGCGGATCAATCCGCGCAAGTCCTGGTACAGCAATGTCGGGGAGGTGACCACGAACGGCGACTATGAGGTCACCTTCCATCTGAAGCGGCCGCAACCGTCGCTGCTGGCGCTGCTCGCCTCGGGATGGTCGCCAATCTATCCCTGCCACGTATCGCCGCGCGACATGCGCAGCCATCCAATCGGGACGGGTCCCTTCAAATTTGTCGAGTTCAAGCCCAATGAAGTAATCCGGGTGATCAAGAATCCGGATTACTGGAAACCAGGCCGGCCCTACCTCGACGGCATCGAATGGACGATTATAAAAGACGTGTCGACGCGAAATCTCGCATTCATCGCCGGCAAGGTCGATCTTTACTCACCCTATGGCGTCACAATCCCGATCCTGAAAGACATAAGGAGCCAAGCGCCGCAGGCAATCTGTGAAGTGAGCGCGACAAACGTCAACCGAACCCTCATCATCAACCGGGGAAAGCCGCCGTTCGACAATCCAGATCTTCGGCGGGCGATGTCACTCACGCTGGATCGTAAAGCATTTATCGACATCATAACCGAGGGACACGGGGATATCGGAGCGACAATGCTTCCGGCGCCGGAAGGCGTCTGGGGAATGCCACCCGAGGAGCTGAGTAAATTGCCGCGCTACGATCCGGATGTGGCAAAGAACCGTGCCGAGGCCCGCAACATCATGCAGAGGCTCGGCTATGGGCCAGACAAGCGGCTCCCGGTCACTGTGTCGACACGCAATATTCCTCCTTATCGTGATGCGGCGGTGATCCTGATCGACCAGTTGAAGGAGATCTATATCGACGGGGTGCTCGACCCCGTGGACACCACTCAGTGGTACCCCCGGATCCTGCGTAAGGATTACACCGTCGGCCTTAACGTCACGGAAGCCGGTGTCGACGACCCGGACCAGCAGTTTTACGAGAGCTATGTTTGTGCGGCCGAGCGCAACTATACCGGCTATTGCAGCCCCGAGCTCGACCAACTGGTCGACCAACAATCGGCCGAATCCGATAAGGAAAAGCGCAAGCAATTGGTGTGGGAAATCGCGAAGCGATTGGCGCAAGACGGCGCCCGGCCGGTCATCTTTTACCCCCGCCAGGCCACCTGCCGGCATCCGCAGGTCAAAGGCCTGACTGTCATGGTCAACAGCATCTACAACGGTTACCGCTACGAGGATCTCTGGCTCGACAACTGAACGTGTCGTTATTGCGCCGCTCCAATATAAGCGGCGTCGACGAGAGAGCCCGGTGAATGGGCCGCCGCGGCAGGGTAGACAGAGGGAGGTAACGGGGATGAAGCGAGATCTGCGCGCGCTCGGCGCCGTGGCCGGCTTACTCGTAGCAATGTCTGCCGCCGATCCGGCGGTTGCCCAAAAATCGGGCGGTATTTTGCGCGTACACGCCCTCGACTCGCCACCAAGCCTGTCGATGCACGAGGAAGTGGATGCCGTGCCGGCGCGGGCTTTGATGGGGGTATTCAATAACCTCGTCGTATTCGACCAGCACGTAAAACAAAACAGTCTACAGTCGGTTGTCCCGGATCTGGCGACCGGCTGGTCATGGAGCGAGGACGGCACCCAGCTGACGTTGCCGTTGCACGAGGGTGTCAAGTGGCACGACGGCAGGCCTTTTACGGCCAACGACGTCAAATGCACTTGGGACCTCTTGACCGGCAAGTCGAGCGAGAAGCTGCGTCTCAATCCGCGCAAGGCGTGGTATCGCAACCTCGCGGAGGTGACTACGAACGGCGACTACGAGGTGACCTTTCATTTTCAGCGGCCGCAGCCGGCCTTTGTCGCATTGCTCGCTTCCGCGTATTCGGCGGTCTATCCCTGTCATGTACCGCCGGGTGAAATGCGGCAGCATCCGATCGGTACCGGCCCTTTCAAATTGGCCGAATTCAAGCCCAACGAGCGGATCACAATGACGCGAAACCCGGATTACTGGAAGAAGGGCCGGCCGTATCTCGACGGCATCGAATTCACGATAATTCGCGACGTTTCGACGGCTGCTCTCGCCTTTGTCGCTGGCAAGGTCGACTGGATCGCGACAACGATACCTGTATTGAGAGACGTCGAGAGCCAGAAGCCGAATGCGATCTGCGAGGTGACCCCAGGCGGGATCAGCCGCAACCTGATCGTCAACCGGGATGCGCCGCCCTTCGACAATGCGGATATGCGGCGGGCAATGGCGCTGAGCCTCGATCGCAAGGCGTTCATCGACATCATCAGCGAGGGCCAGGGCGACATCGGCGGCGTCATGCAGCCGCTGCCCGAGGGGCTGTGGGGCATGCCGCCGGATGTCATGAAAACATTGCCCGGCTATGACCCCGATGTGCAGAAGAACCGCGCCGAAGCCCGTGATATCATGCACAAGCTCGGTTACGGCCCCGATAAGCGGCTGGCGCTCAAGATCTCGACGCGCAATATCCCGCCGTTTCGCGATCCGGCAGTGATCCTCATCGACCAGTTGAAGGAGGTGTTCATCGACGGCGAGCTGGACATCGTCGAGACCGCCCTTTGGTACCCCAAAATGTATCGCAAGGACTACAAGATCGGGCTCAATCTCACCGGCGGCGGCGTCGACGATCCCGATCAGCAATTTTATGAGAACTATGCGTGTGGTGCGCCACGCAATTACACGGGGTATTGCAATCCCGAGCTGGAAAAGCTGTTTGCACAGCAATCGGTGGAAACCGATGAGGCAAAGCGCAAAAAACTCGTGTGGGAGATCGAAAGAAAGCTCGCCGAGGACGGCGCTCGGCCGATCATCTTCTACAACCGCTTCGCCTATTGCTGGCAGCCACGGGTCAAGGATTGGACGATGATGGTCAACAGCATCATCAACAATTGGCGCATGGAAGACGTCTGGATCGACAAATAGCTCCTCGCCGACCGCCCCTCAGCGCCGTAGTGCCGGCGATGGAAATCTGCTAGCCTCCCCGGCTGCGACTTGCGGCAGAGCCAATAAACCGGCCGGGAGTAGCAGTAGCGGGCTTACCGAGCCCGCATCCTTGAACAGGAGGCACTGGGAATGAGACGGGATCTGCGCGTGCTCGCGGCAGCGGGTTCGCTGTCGCTCGCGTTTTTCGCCACCGATGGAGCGTTCGCTCAGAAATCGGGCGGCATTCTCCACATTGGCCATTTCGATAGCCCGGCGAGCATGTCGATGCTCGAGGAATCGACACAAGCGGTCAACCGGCCGATGTCGGGCGTCTTCAATAACCTCGTCATGTTCAAGCAAGATGTGCCGCAGAACAGCTTGCGCTCGATCGTCCCCGACCTGGCGACCGGCTGGGCGTGGAACGAAGAGGGGACGGAATTGACCTTTCCGCTGCGCGAGGGCGTGAAATGGCATGACGGCAAGCCCTTCACCGCCGCCGACGTCAAATGCACCTTCGATCTCTTGATGGACAACGCCAAGGAAAAGCTGCGCATCAATCCGCGCAAATCCTGGTATGCGAATGTGGCGGAGGTGACCACCAACGGCGATTACGAGGCCACTGTTCATTTCAAGCGGCCGCAACCCTCCTTCCTGGCACTGCTGGCGACCGGCTGGTCGCCGATCTACCCCTGCCATGTCTCGCCCCGCGACATGCGCAAGCATCCGATCGGTACCGGCCCGTTCAAGTTCGTCGAGTTCAAGCCCAATCAGTCGATCACTGTGACGCGCAACCCGGACTATTGGAAGCCGGGCCGGCCCTATCTCGACGGCATCGAGTACACGATCATCAAAGACGTGTCGACGCGACTTCTCTCATTCCTCTCCGGCAAAGATGACGTCTATTTCGGAGTGACGATACCGCAATTGAAGGACGTCAAGAGCCAGGCGCCCGATGCGATTTGCGACGTGGTCACGACAAACGTCGCCCGCAATCTGATCGTCAACCGCGACGTTCCGCCCTTCGACAACCCCGATCTGCGGCGGGCGATGTCGCTCGCTCTCGACCGCCAGGCCTTCATCGACATTCTGACCGAAGGTCAGGGCGATATCGGCGGGATCATGATGCCGCCGCCGAGCGGGCTTTGGGGCATGCCGCCCGATATGCTGCAGACATTGCCGGGCTACGACCCCGATGTGGAAAAGAGCCGCGCGCAGGCGCGCACATTGATGGAAAAGCTCGGTTATGGGCCCGACAAGCGTTTCGCGGTGACGGTCTCGACCCGCAACCTCGCCCCCTACCGCGATCCCGCGGTGATCCTGATCGACCAGTTGAAGCAGATCTACATGGACGGCGTGCTCGACCCGGTCGACACCACGCAGTGGTACCCGAAGCTCATGCGCAAGGACTACGCGGTCGGTCTCAATATTACCGAGACCGCCGTCGATGACCCCGACCCCGCCTTTTACGAGAACTATGTGTGCGGGGCGATGCGCAACTACACCGGCTACTGCAACCGCGAGATCGACAAAATGGTCGATGAGCAATC
>Ga0126371_10003211_pt1 | contig 14272 bp, 12 predicted proteins | sample PanSoiMetaPlot_4_FD_110145 | JGI IMG/M metagenome (GOLD analysis project Ga0126371, IMG submission 110145) | Tropical forest soil microbial communities from Panama - MetaG Plot_4 | ecosystem: Environmental > Terrestrial > Soil > Tropical forest > Bulk soil | place: Panama | collected 2016-02-17 | reverse complement strand
GATCTCCTCGAGGGGTTTGCCTTTCAGCTCCGTGCCGTCGACCGCCTTGTTGAGGTTATCGACATAGGCCTTGTGGTGCTTGCCGTAGTGAAAGCCGATTGTCGTAGCGGAGATCACCGGGACGAGCGCGTCCTCCGCATAAGGCAGCGGCGACAAGGAAAACGGGCCCACGGTTTGCGAAAGCGCAGTGCGAGTGCGGAAGGTGAGAGCCAGCGGGCCGGCGGCAAGGGCGGCGCCCATCAGGCGCCGACGCGTCATTTGCGGGGTCGGAGCGCAGTGCATAACGAATTGCCCCATCGAAAGGTGGCGTAGCCTACCACACTCGGTACGCGGTGAGGGTGCCGGCTTATTGCAGTGTGTCGCGTGCGAACTGGGAACAATGGCCCGGTCGCGCTAGTCCAATCCGCCTAGATAACGCGGCAAGGCGCTGACCCTGGTGAAATTTCCCGGGTAATGGCAAATCCGAGCGGCGTTTAGGCGGCGCGGGCGGGCCAAGCCGGCTGGTGATAACCGAGCGGCACCGAGGGACGCGCCCAATAAGGTGGGGTTTCCGATAAACGGACGGTGGGGGCAAGATGGCGCAACCGGCCGACCGGTGTGTCGCTCTCGATCGACCAGCGGTCGATGTCCGCTTGCGCGATCTCTTTCGGCACGTCCTTCAAGGCGGCTTCCGGCACCTCGCCGAGGCCGACGAGCCAGCGGCCGGTCTGCGCCAAGGAGATGCGGACAAGCCAGCTGCCGCCTGCGCGGGCGCGGCGCGCCAATGCGACCATCGCGCCGAATGCCATCAGATAGCCGGTCAGATAATCGATCGCCGAGACCGGGTAGAATTGCGGGCCAGGCTCGGCGCCGGGGAACAGCTCCCCCTGCCGGCTTGTGATGCCGCTCACGGTCTGCACCACTGTGTCGAAGCCGCGGCGCGAGACCCAAGGGCCTTTGTGGCCGAAGGCGCACATTGATATATAGACGAGACCGGGGCGCAGCTTCGAAAGCTCTTCCGGGGAGAGGCCGCGGTTGCTCAAGGTCCCCGGCCGGTAGCCCTGCGAGAACACGTCGGCCTCGCGCGCCAATCCGCACAGGGTCTCGAGATCGCCCTTTTGGCGCAGGTCGAGATGCGCCGCCAATTTGCCGTGCCCGGTATCGTATTCCTGATAGCCGATATTTGGCAGGTGCGGCGCGGTGATTTTCATTACGTCCGCGCCGTGCTCGGCCAAGGTGCGGGCGGCGGTCGGCCCGGCGAGAACGCGGGTCAGATCGAGCACCCGGATCCCCGACAGCGGCCGGTCGCCGTTCGGCAGCTTCTCGGGCGGGCTGTCGCCGATTTTGAGGATCTCCATCAACGGCAGTGACGCGACCGCCGCAGCCTGCGGGTGCCGCGCCCATTCGGCCATGCTGCGCACCATGCCGCCGGCGCCCTTGGCGGCAATGATCGCCTCTTCGAGCTCGAGCGCGTCCCAATTGGCGACCGCGCGCCTTACCGCGTCGCGGTCTTCCGGCACCCCCAGCACTTTTAGGGCCGCTTCGCGATGATTAGGGAAGTTGGCATGGATATAGCTCCAGCGGCCGTGGCGCGCCGGATAGACGCCCATCACCTTGTTGCGCTCGGTCGATATGCGAGCGCCGTTCATCTGCATGTAATGCCCGCTGCGCAGCGAAGCGACGGCCCTGCGCAGATCGACCGAAACCTCCTGCCGGCGGCCGGTACGCAATTCCCACAAATCCGCTACGGCGAGGCCCGTCGCGGTAAGCGCGGCGGCGCCGGCCGCGCCGATTCGGAACGGCGTCGGCAATACCGGGTCGGCGCCGCCGGTGAACTCGACAGCGCGCACCCGTTCCTCGGGCCGGCCAGCGACCCCCAATATCGTGCGCAACGCGTCGTGTGCCATCTACGAGACCTCCGCAACTTGCCGCAGGCGCTTGCCCGCACTCGGCCGATCGCCGATGATGCCGTGGATTGAAGTCGGAGGGAATGCCGATGAGCCGCATCATGATCGTTGTCGAGTTCGCGGTGAAACCCGAGCACCGCAATCCGTTCATCGAGCTGATGAGGGGACATGCGCGGCGCTCACGTGCGGAGGATGGCTGCCAGCAATTCGATGTGCTGCTGCCCGAACAGGACCACAGCCGCGTCTTTCTCGTTGAAGCGTGGCGCGACCAGGCGGCGCTCGACGTCCACGCGAAGACCCCGACACTCACGAAGACGCGCGAGACTTATCAACCCTGGCTCGTCAGCCGCAAAGTGACGCGCTGCATCGCCGACTGACCGCTCCCGGAGAGAGGCGCAGGAACGGGAGGTAAGGGGATAACCCGCTTGGAATCCTGGCAAACAACCCCGATCGACCCCATATAACCTTCATGCTTGCCGAGGCACAGGAAGGCCGCCGCAGCCCCGGTGCCGCGGTCGGCCGCGTCGGCGTGACGCGGCTCGTGTTGACAGATTTCCGCAACTATCGCGAAGCGAGGCTGACCCTCGGCACCGAAGCCGTGGTGCTGACCGGCCCCAACGGCGCCGGCAAAACCAATTTGCTCGAGGGCCTCTCGTTCTTGGCGCCGGGCCGTGGGCTGCGTGGAGTAAAGCTGAGCGAGATCGATCGCCGGCAGCCGACAGAGCGTGACCGCCCGGCCGATGGGTGGGCCGTCTCCGCGGTTGTGGAGACGCGACGCGGCACCTTCCGCGTCGGAACCGGCCGCGATACGACAGTTGGTGAGCGGCGCATCGTCCGCATCGATGGCGAGCCGGTGCGCGGCCAGGCGATACTGAGCGAGAGGCTCGGCCTGGCGTGGCTCACCCCGTCCATGGATCGTCTCTTTACCGAGGGCCCGAGCGGACGTCGGCGCTTTCTCGACCGGCTGGTGCTCGGCCTCGATCCCGCCCATGCCACACATGTCACGGCCTACGAGCAGGCGCTGCGCGAGCGCGCTCGGCTGTTGCGCGACGGCCTCGCTGAGCCGGCTTGGCTCTCGGCGCTCGAGCAAGTGATGGCCGAGCGCGGCGTCGCCGCCGCCGCGGGCCGGCGCGAAGCGGTAGAGCGGCTCGACCGGGCTTGCGCCGGGGCCGAAGGCCCATTCCCGCGGGCTCGGCTGAGGCTCGTCGGCACCGTCGAGGAATGGCTCGCAGCAATGCCGGCGCTCGCCGCCGAAGAGCGGCTTGCCGCCGCATTGGTCGCCAACCGGCAGAATGACGCGCAGACCGGTAGCACCTCGATCGGACCGCACCGCTCCGATCTCGCCGTCGTCTTGGCCGAAAAAGGGATCGCCGCCGAGCTCGCTTCGACGGGTGAGCAGAAGGCCCTGCTGATCTCGATCACCCTCGCGCATGCGCGGCTGCAGCGGACGGTGCGCGGCGAACCGCCGGTCCTGCTGCTCGACGAGATCGCCGCGCATCTCGATGCGAGCCGGCGCGCGGCGCTTTTTGAAGCGCTGCTCCGGCTCGACAGCCAAGTCTGGCTGACCGGCACCGACGAGGCACTGTTCGCGCCGCTGCGCGGCGAGGCGCAGTTCATCTCAGTGCGCGAAGGCAAGCTAGCCGCGACTTTCTTCTAGAATTGCAAACTTCGAATCGAGAGATATGGCGAACACGACACCCGCATCCGATCCCCTTGGCCCGCTCGGCACTGCCGCTGCCCGGCGAGCAGCGGTCGATGCCGTGTCCCCGGCCGATAGGGGGCGAGCTGGCCCTGATGGCAATGGGGCTGGCAATGGCGAAGATGCGACCTACGACGAACAGTCGATCGAGGTACTGCGTGGGCTCGAGGCCGTGCGCAAGCGGCCGGGCATGTATATCGGCGACACCGATGACGGCTCCGGCTTGCACCACATGGTCTATGAGGTCGTCGATAACGCGATCGACGAGGCCCTCGCCGGCTATTGCGACACCGTCACGGTAACGCTGAACGCCGACGGCTCGTGCACCGTAACCGACAATGGGCGCGGCATCCCGGTCGGCATCCACGAGGAGGAAGGAGTTTCCGCCGCCGAGGTCATCATGACCCACCTGCATGCCGGCGGTAAGTTCAACCAGAACGCATACAAGGTCTCCGGCGGCCTGCACGGCGTCGGTGTGTCGGTTGTCAACGGTCTCTCCGCTCGGCTCGACTTGCGTGTCTTCCGGAACGGCTCGGAATGGTTCATGCGGTTCCGCGACGGCGTGCCGGAAGCGCCGCTCGCCGAAATCGGGCCCGCCCCTTCCTGGCCGGCAGGCGCGAACCGCGAGGGGCAAGCCACTGGTACGGAGATCACCTTTCTGCCCAGCCCCGAGACCTTTAGCAAGACCGAGTTCGACTTTGCGACGCTCGAACACCGGCTGCGCGAGCTCGCCTTTTTGAACAGCGGCGTCACCCTCGTGCTGAACGATCTGCGCGGCGTCGAGCCAAAGGCCGTCACATTGCATTTCGAGGGCGGGCTCGAAGCTTTTGTTCGCTATCTCGACCGCTCCAAGCAGGCGCTGCATTCGCCGCCGATCGTCGTCCGCGGCGAGCGCGACGACATTGTGCTCGAGGTCGCAATGGAATGGACCGACAGCTACCACGAGACGATGTTCTGTTTCACAAACAACATCCCGCAGCGGGACGGCGGCACGCATCTAGCCGGGTTTCGCGCGGCGCTGACCCGAACGGTCAACGCTTATGCGGCCGAAAGCGGTATTGCCAAAAAGGAGAGGGTCACGCTGTCGGGCGAAGACATGCGCGAAGGCCTCACCTGCATCCTCTCGGTCAAGGTGCCCGATCCCAAATTCTCCTCGCAAACCAAGGACAAACTGGTTTCTTCCGAGGTCCGTCCGGTCATCGAAGCCATTGTCGCCGACAAACTGACACAATGGTTCGAAGAGCACCCGGCCGACGCGAAGAAGGTCGTCGCCAAGGTCGTCGAGGCGGCGGCGGCGCGCGAGGCGGCGCGCAAGGCGCGCGATCTGACCCGCCGCAAGGGTGCGCTCGATGTCGCCAACCTGCCCGGCAAGCTCGCCGACTGTCAGGAGCGCGACCCGGCGAAGAGCGAGCTCTTCATCGTCGAGGGCGACAGCGCCGGCGGCTCCGCGAAGCAGGGACGCGACCGCCGTTTTCAGGCGATTCTGCCCTTGAAGGGCAAGATCCTCAACGTCGAGCGCGCCCGTTTCGACAAGATGCTGAGCTCGGCCGAGATCGGCACGCTGATCGCCGCGCTCGGCACCGGCGTCGGCCCCGAGGATTTCGACCCCGACAAGGCGCGCTATCACCGCGTCATCATCATGACCGACGCCGATGTCGACGGCAGCCACATCCGCACCTTGCTGCTGACCTTCTTCTTTCGCCAGATGGCGAGCCTGATCGAGAAGGGATTTCTCTATATCGCGCAGCCGCCGCTCTATCGTCTGCAGCGCGGCAATGCCAAGGCGGTCTATCTGAAGGACGACGCGGCGCTCGAAGCTTACTGCATCGATGCGGCGCTGAAGGATGCGGTGTACAGGCAGCATGACGGGACCGAACGGGCCGGTAATGACCTGCATGATCTGATGGAGCAGGCGCGGCTCCATCGACGCTGGCTGCAGCCTTTGGCAGGCAAGATCGGCAATATCGTTGTCGCCGAGCAGGCAGCAATCGCCGGTGCGTTGTCCGCCTCATTGCTTGCCGACCCGAACCGCGCGATAGAGACCGCCCATCTGACGGCGGAGAGGCTGAACCGTCTCGCCCCCGAGCACGAGCGCAACTGGCACGGCGAGGTTATCGCCGGCGAAGGCCTGGTATTGAGCCGCACCCATCAGGGCATCGACGAGCGTCGCCTGATCGACGCGGCCCTGTTGCGCAGCGCCGAGGCGCGTCGGCTCGAGGCAGACAACACAAGGCTGCGCGAAGCCTATGAGCGCCCGGGTATTCTCACCGCACGCGACAAAACCTACCCGATGACCGGCCCTGTCAGTCTTGTCGAGGCGGTGATGGAATTGGGGCGTCGCGGCATCGATGTGCAGCGATACAAAGGTCTCGGCGAGATGAACCCGGAGCAGCTGTGGGAGACGACGCTGGATCCCGAGGTGCGTTCACTTCTCCAGGTCAAGATCAGCCACGCCGACTCGGCCGAGGAGACCTTCTCGACCTTGATGGGCGACCTCGTCGAGCCGCGCCGCGACTTCATCCAATCGAACGCCCTCTCCGTCGCCAACCTCGACGTGTGAGCGGGTCACGACCTGTTCATCTTCTAGGATCCGCGGGTCACGCCTGCGGATGACGCGCCAGCGAGGCGATGCAACTCGACCGGAATACGCGCTAGCGCGGCAAGCGAGCCATGGGCTCGTCGACGATCGGTTAGGCGCACCGGGCGCGCATCGGGACCTCCTCTACTAGCCGCATGCCGCGCCACGAGCCGGGCTTGGCAGCGCTTCGACGTTGCAAATCGAGGCTAGAAATTATATAATTGACAATTGCTAATATAGTATGATAAGGATGCAAGGGCTGGGCCACTTCGGCTAACCGCAATGGGCTGGCTCGGACTGCAATCGCCCGTCCCGCTCAACCGCGGACGACCTGAACTTTTGTACCGCTTTACTGACCGCCACTTAGCATCACGACAATAGCCGAATATTATCTTTCAGCATAGCTTATTTTTTTGAAAGTGACAGTATGATTACATTAATACGTGTGACCGTGGCTCTTTTAGCGCCACTAATAAGCTTAACTGCTTTCTCCTATGGAGCCGAGGTCAGTGGGAATTTATCGATCAAAGTTGTCTCACCAGGAGCAACCGGCTGCGGCACCGCTAGCTCTCAAGTGCCGGCCGGTTATACATCCAAAACGGCTGCGTCTGATGAGTTTGGTGGTACGGCACTTGATTACAGTAAGTGGGCGGACCTTGCCAACCCCTCACTTCATCCCGTGTCTGGCGGCGTATTGCATATGCAGTATGCTCCGGACGGGAGCAATGGCGGCATTATAGGGACGGCCAGTAATGGGTCTGGCAACGCCCCATTTTATATCGAAACAAGGGTTCGCTGGCCCGCCGGCCAAACGGCGGGAAATGTGACGAACTGGTTATGGTCTTATACCCCTCGTTGGGATCTTTGCCCTGGCGACTGCGCCGAAATTGATGTCGACCAACGTTTTTGCGGCAATCAAGATATCAACATATGGGATTGGCACGGCGGGGGCAATACGTGGGATGGAGCGGGGTATACCGGCCCAGTGGGGTGTCTGTCGAGTGCGCCCCGAATAGGTGACGGCAACTGGCACATTCTTGGTGTTCAGGTCCTGGTGGACGGAACAGTGATCTTTACTACAGACGGCACGGTCGTTTCTAGCGGAAGGGTCAGCGACATGATTATCGCAACACCTAATACAACCGGGACTGGCGGGTATCATTGGGTGATTGGCGGCAATCAGACACAATACAATTTCACGATTGAGATGCAGGTCGATTATGTCCGCACCTATTGCCCGGGATGTAATTAGCGCTGCGCGTGGGATGACTAACTGATGAACAGGTTCACACTATGCGAGAAAGAATCAGTGGCTTATGAGATCCAAAAATTAATTTCAAGGCGGCCGCGCTTGCGTTATGCAATTCGCCGGTTCGCGGTCTCGGTCGCCTCACGGCAAGCTCCGCCCCCCGAATTGAATATGCCAATGCTGGCGGCACTTCGGTTTGTCTCAACGCAACATGGCTTGCTGATTGATAATGGGATCGGTCGGAGCAGCCGCGATCATCACAACAACCATGCTCGCAGCATGCGCTCGGCATGTTTTCATGGGCGGCCGGCGCCAGCACTGCTTTGACGATCGACGTCGTCCTATCACAAGCGGCTCCGACCGTGCCGCCTAGGCGGCCAACTGGTGTTGAATCTTGTTAGATCTTGGCTCTATTTCTCACATATGTGTTTTTATCTCCTTTCTCTTATGGAGCTGATGTTAGTGGCACTTTGACGATCGATGTTGTCACACCGAACAGAGAACCCGAAGGTGCGCGGCCCCCTCATATAGCGAACGCCACGCTTGTGGCCGATAACGGCTCGATACTGCTTGGCGTGCACATGCACCCGGATCCTGGAGCAGGAGGCTTGTTTTCGCAATGGTATGGCTCGTTGAGCTGGTGGCAAAACATTCGCAATATCGGTCACTTCAATGTCGTGCGCGCCGACTCGCGCCCCGATGTCGTAAGCCTGAGCAACATCGAATCGGCTTATGACACGATGGTGTCGCTCGCCGGCCAGACTGGGGCTTACGTCATTATCGGCAATGCCTATGGCGCGGGCAGCAAGACGAACTGTCCGTCTTTATCGCAGTTACTATCCTTCTGGTCACAGATCGCGCCGCGCTATGCTAACAACACGAACGTCATCTACGAGATTTTCAACGAGGCTGACTTCTGTTTTGGCGGGAGCGATTGGGTAACATGGAAAACTCGGTTTACAACACTATCCGGAGCGGCCCTCCCAATACGCCGATCATAGTGGCGTCATTTACCGGGTCGAGTTACGGCGAAATGGCCGGACGGATTGATCCTCCAACGGTTCTGCCACAATTGACGAGCGTAAATTGGTCAAACGCAGTGGTTGGCTGGCACGGGTACAATAATAACTGTCCCGATCTCAATACCATGAATGACGGCGACAACCAGATGCGACGGGCGGGATATCCTACCTTTATGAACGAAGCAGATAATGAGGTTTGCGGCGGGAACGGCGGGTTCTCGGCGGGTTTCCCGCTGATTGCCAACTACATGGAGCCAAAGGACGAGTCGTGGGTCTGGCTAGATGCTGATGGCTTCCTGAGCTGTACAGACGGAATTACCTACGGCAATCCGAGCCGCAATCCACAATGCCTCAATATAACTTGGCCGCTGGACTAAGGATGAGATCGGTCGTAGCGATAGCCACCGGGAGCCTATTTGCGGCCTGAGGCGATCACGGTCCCTAATACTGACCTCCAAACGCGCCTTAATCCTGGATACCGGAGGCTGACCATTTGGCGGAACCTCGCGGCCTCCGATGACAGAATCAGGCGCGCCCGGAGCGGCAGCGGAGCGAAACCAAAATCCCAATGGGCGTTGAACGGTTGTTTGGTCCAGTCCGTCAAATCGCCTTGCTCGATCATCGGCTCGTTGATCAGCGAAAAGACCGCAGTGCGGTTTTCTAAAATCGCGTCGAGCCGCCAATGCGGATCGGCTTGCATGAACCGGAACACACAGGAGACGGCGGGTATCGGAATATCGTCAAGCAATAGTTTGCCGCCGACCTTCAGTGCGCGGCTGACGTAATGCCAATCAACGGCTGGGTAAGGGAAGCCGTGAGCTCCGTCGATAAAGGCCACATCAAGCGATGCTGCTTCCGGACTAAGTCTCGGAAGAAATTGGTCAGACCAGCCGACGATAAAAACGAGCTGGTTGTCATCGATCCCAATCTGTTTGAGGTATCCGCGGACCCGATCATGCTCTTCACCGTCCAAGCTTATTACGGTGTGACGGGCGCTTTGTGCGGCAAAGACGACGGTGGAGGCACCACATCCTATCTCGAGGCTATGATCGCCTTCGCGAACCGCCTGTTGGATGGCTCGCAGCGTACTTGCCGATGCATCCCATCGTTCAGTGCCGCGGGCGTGGAAAATCGGGCGATCCCGCAACAAGCGATCGACTATATCCATCAGCTTCGTCTCCCTCCGCGTGCAGCATTATCGCGGCTATATCCCGCCAGTTTCAATTTCTATTTCGCTGCCGTTTCGCACTGGACGTCCCGACATTCGTTAAGATCGTTCATTGCTGTCGGCCTCCTGAAGGCTCTCATATCCTGAGAAGCACATCGTCACTAGCGGCTCCTCCGCGAAACGGGGTCCCCGCCCCAGAGGCGCATCAGGGGATCTCATAGATCGCGACTTCGTCGGTGATGCCGCGCAACGCGCGGCGCTGCGACATCGGCTTGAGGCCGTTCGTTTCGAGCAATATGGAAGCCTGCGGGTGGCTGACGACCGGTCCAGTCGCGAGGATCGTACGCGAATCCGCCAAACCCTGGACGCGCGCCGCAACGTTCACGGTGGTTCCGAAATAATCCTGCCGGTCATTGAGCACGACCGCCAGGCAAGGCCCCTCATGGATGCCGATTTTAAGCAGCAGATCCTCCCGGCTCCGCCCGTCATTGAGCCGGCGCATCGCTTCGCGCATGCGCAGCGCCGCGGCGACCGCCCGGTCAGGGGTCGGGAATGTCGCCATCACCGCATCGCCGATGGTCTTGACGACGGCCCCGGCCTCGGCGGCGACGATCTCGTTTAGAACCAGGAAATGCTCTCTCACCAGGTCGAACGCCGCCAGGTCGCCAACCCGCTCGTAGAGCTCGGTCGACCCCTTCAGGTCGGTGAACAGAAAGGTGAGGCTGGTAATTTTGAGCCGCTGCTCGACATCGATCGTGTCGGCGCCATAGAGGTCGCGAAACACCTGGTTGGTAAGCAGCCGCTTGGCGGTCAGGAAAGGTCTGCGACGGCCGAGGAGCTCGTGGAGCTTGTCTCCAGCGATCCATAATCCAGGCAGCACCCGAGCGTCGGTGCGGTTCTCAAGCGACAGACGCAGCGGCCCCGGCCGCAATGTCATCGTGCCGGTCGGCGCGTGCAATCTGTCGAATACGAGCGAGAAGTTCTGACGTTCGCGCGTCGGCTCGCCTTTGACATCGAGAAATTGGGTCGCGTGCGTCACGGGATCCATGACGATGATGAATTCTGCCGGCAATTGCAGCGAAAGCAGCGCCTTTTCTCCCGGCGGCAGCTCGATCGCATCGAGGACAATCTCCTCGATCAGCTGCTCGAAATTGTCCGGAACGTCGATGCCGGAGCCCCAGAAGATCTGACGAAAATACTCCGCGAATGAAAGGTCGTGCGGATCATGCGCGGCGATCCTGCGCACTCGCCGGCTGACGGTGAACGTCACTTCGACCATCTCGTCGAGCGTCGGCCGATAGCCGACCGCACACAGCGCGCAGTCGTATTCCTCCTTGTTGACGCTCCTCAACGTCGCGCTGGTATCGAGCACGCCGCCGCAGCCGGGGCACAGCACATTCCACGACAGCTCGAAGAGCCCGACCCGCGACGCGTGCAGAAAGGCGGCGATTGCATGTTCTTCATCGATCCCGGCCCCAGCCGCAAAATCCAGCACATTGACGCGGCTGAGCGCACGGTCCGGGGCGTCACGAACTAATTCCTCGATGGCGGCAGCCGCGACGGGATCGGCCGACTGCCGAAGAACCGTAAACAAGTTTTTGGCTTCGCTCATCGGGGCATCTTGCGGCTAGGGGATCTCGTAGACAGCCATTTCGTCCGCGACGCCGCGGAGGGCGCGGTGATGCGCCAGCGGTGTGAGCCCGCTGGTTTCGAGCAGGCTGGAAGCCGTCGGGTGCGTAACCACGGATCTCGTCGCCAGAATCGAGCGGGAATCGGCAAGCCCTTGGACGCGCGCCGCGATGTTTACCGTCCGGCCGAAGTAATCCTGACGGTTGTCGAGCACGACCGCGAGGCACGGCCCCTCATGGATGCCGATCTTGAGCATCAGCCCGTCGCCGCCTCGCGCATCCTTCAGAGCGCGCATCGCCTCGCGCATCCGAAGGGCGGCGGCAACCGCTCGGTCTGGGGTCGGGAATGTTGCCATCACCGCGTCACCGCTGGTCTTGACCACGGCGCCGGCTTCGGCGGCGACGATCTCGTTGAGGATCTGGAAATGCGCTCTGACGACGTCAAAGGCGGCCAAGTCGCCAACCCGCTCATAAAGCTCGGTCGAACCCCTCAGATCGGTGAACAGGAATGTCAGGCTGGTGATCTTCAGCCGCTGATCGACATCGATCGTATCGGCGCCGTAGATATCGCGGAAGACTTGGTTTGTGAGCAGCCTTTTTGCGGTCAAAAATGGCCGGCGCCGGCGCAGCAGCTGTTCGAGCTGGCCGCCCGCGATCCACAAACCCGGGAGCACGCGAAACTCCGTGTGGTTTTCGAAGGAGAGCCGCAAAGGCCCGGGGCGCAGCTCGATCGTTTCGGTCGGGGTGCGCACCTTGTCGAAAATCAGGGAAAGACTCTGGCGTTCGCGGGTTGCTTCGCCCGTGACCTCAAGGAATTGCGTCGTGTGCGTCACCGGGTCGAGGACGATTACGAGCTCCGCCGGCAATTGCAATGATAGCAGAGCCTTGTCGCCGGGCGGCAGCTCGACTGTATCGAGGGTGATTTCCTGGATCAACCGGTCGAGGTCTTCGGGCAGGTCAATCGCCGAGCTCCAAAAAATCTGGCGAAAATATTCCGGTAACGGGAGTTCGTCAGGATCATGCGCGGCGATCCTGCGCACCCGCCGGTTGACCGTGAACGTCACTTCGACGATCTCGTCCAAGACCGGCTCGTAACCAGCCGCACACCAGGCGCAGTGATATTGCTCGCGGTTAACGCTCTTGAGTGTGGCGCTCGCATCGAGCACACCGGCGCAGCTCGGGCAGAGCACGTTCCACGACAGCTCGAAGATCCCGAGCCGGGCGGCGTGCAGGAACGCCGCGATCGCGAGCTCTTCATCAAGGCCCGCTTTGGCGGCGAAATCCAGCACATTGACCCGGCACAGCGCTCGATCCGGGGCATCGTGCACCAATTCTTCGACGGCGCTTACCGTGCGGGGATCGGCCGACTGCCGTAAGAGTGCAAACAGGTTTCTGGCTTCGCTCATTTTTGAAACCTATCCAGCATTATTGCGTGGCGAAACCCCGGCGAACGTTGGAGACCGCACCGGCCTATTGTCGATCCGACGCAATCGCCTTCGCCCTTGTCACCGCCACTCCGTCAGTAAATTTGGTTACGAATTGCGCGCGCGCCAGCTACCCTGCTGCCACCTGCTGTCAGCATTGTTAGATAGAAATGGTTCATGAGACCTGCAGATCGGCTTTTTCAGATCATTCAGATCCTGCGGCGCACGCCTAAACCGGTAACCGCTGCTGCGCTTGCCGGCGAACTCGGAACCTCCAAGCGGACCGTCTACCGCGACATCGCCAACCTCGCCGGTCAGCAGGTGCCAATTAGGGGCGAGGCGGGCGTCGGCTATGTGCTGCAGCCCGGGATGGACCTGCCGCCTCTCATGTTGACGCCTGAGGAGATCGAAGCGGCCGTGCTGGGAGCCCAATGGGTGGCGCGCCATAGCGATGCGGAGCTGGCGCGGGCGGCTCAGGATCTGATCGCCAAGATCGGCGTCGTCGTGCCGGAACAGCTTCGACCTTTCGTGTTCGAGCCGGCAACCGACATGCCGCCGGCGCGAAGCCTCGCGACCGACGGTCTCGACATGGCACGCGTGCGCGCGCAGATTCACGCTGGCCGGAAAATCAGACTGTGTTATCGCGACGAACAGGGCCGGGAGAGCGAGCGTATCGTTTGGCCGGTGACGGTGGGCTACATGGAGACAGTCCGCCACCTGATCGCTTGGTGCGAACTGCGGCAGGATTTCCGAAGCTTTCGGACGGACCGAGTGATTGCGGCGGGGTTCCTCGACGAACGCTACCCCGAGCGGCCGAGCGTGCTGCGGGCGAAGTGGCGGCGAACGCCTAACGGCGCCCAACCAACGAAGGTCTGACGTCGCCCCTGCGGAAAGCGGGATCCAGCAATCGGGATCAAGCGCGCCGTGATCCTCCAGGTCGACGATCTTGGCATGTGCCGCGACGCGAACCGCGGTTTTCTCTCGCTGGCCGCGCAGGGCTATGTCAGTTGCGGCTCGGTCATGGTGCCGTGCCCATGGTTCCGCGAGATTGCCGAGGCGGCTGCCGCGGATCCGGCGCTCGACCTCGGCGTTCATTTGGCTTTGACCAGTGAATGGGCGGGCTATTGCCGGGCGCCGATTTCGACGGTGAGCTGCGCCTGCGGCCTGATCGACGACGACGGCTATTTGTGGCGCGATGTCGCGAGCCTCGGTGCTCGCCTAATACCCGAGGCGGCGGAGATCGAGCGGCGCGCACAGATCGCGCGGGCGCGGTCGGCCGGTCATCGACAGCATCCGAGGCACCTTGCCGGTAGCTGCCGAAGCAGTCGAGACGGAGTATCGTGAAACGATCGAAGAATTACCTTCCGGGGTAACGCATTTTGCGCTGCACTGCACGGCGCCCGGCGAAAATCGAAGCCATAAATCCGCAGCGCGCGCCGTGGCGGACCAACGAGTATGCGCTCTTCGCATCCGGCGCCGTCGCCGAATGGTGCGTGGCCCTGAACATCGTTCCGATCGGCTATCGAGACGTCCAGCGCCTTTGGACCGAGGCTCGGTAGTCGTAAGCTCCGACCGCCCAAAGATTTCTCTTGCGCGTCGAGCGGAAGCCTCATAATTT
>Ga0126371_10003210_pt1 | contig 14272 bp, 12 predicted proteins | sample PanSoiMetaPlot_4_FD_110145 | JGI IMG/M metagenome (GOLD analysis project Ga0126371, IMG submission 110145) | Tropical forest soil microbial communities from Panama - MetaG Plot_4 | ecosystem: Environmental > Terrestrial > Soil > Tropical forest > Bulk soil | place: Panama | collected 2016-02-17 | reverse complement strand
TCAAAGCGCTGTGGGGATTCGGCGCGATCTTCCTGGTATGCGTCCTCTTCAGCTATCCGCTGTTCAAAATTGTCGAGCGGCCCGGATTGATCGCGCTGAAGAATACGGGCGTTCCCGGAGCCCATTTCGTCCAGACCAACGTGATGGAAAGCTTCTCCATCATATGGGTCTGGACGCCGGTCGTGGCCGCCATGTTCTTGGGATCTCCATGGATTTTGTGGCAGGCATGGGCGTTCATTGCACCCGGGCTGTACGAGCGCGAACGGAGATGGGCTGTTCCCTTTTTGCTCTGCACGGCTGGACTCTTCATCGCAGGCGGCCTTTTCGGCTACTTCGTCGCGTTTCCCTACAGCATGTCCTTCCTGTTCGGCATCGGAAGCCCCGCGGACATCCTGCCGCTGATCACCATCGACGACTATTTCGACAAGTTCGTCGATGTGCTCCTGGGCATCGGGCTGGCGTTCGAACTGCCCGTCTTGATCTTCTTCCTGTCGCTGCTGCGCGTCGTCTCGCCGGCGTTCCTGCTCAATCACTCCCGTTACGCAATTATCGTGATCCTCGTTGTCGCCTCACTCGCCACGCCGAGCCCGGATGCATTCACCATGATGTTGTTCGCCGCGCCGATGTGCATGCTCTTCTTCCTTGGCATCTTCGCGAGCTATCTACTGGTCCTCCGCCGCGAACATCGCCGCTTCCCCTGGAAAGCCTTCCTCACATGGGTCGCCGTCACGATGGCGCTAGTCGCCTTCGCTGCTTTGATCGCCGTGGTGGAGTTCCAGCACCATCTCACCTGGCGTCCCCCTTTGCTCGTCAAGTAGGCGCTTCTGAAGTAGGGCCCAGAATCGCCAAACTACACAGGATTGAGAGGGTTCGTCCATCGCAGTTCCGAAAACCTTCGGACGCCTTGATCGCTAGAGGCCAGCAACGCTCCGTTCTCCAGTGCGAGCGCGGCCAGGACGGCGTCCGTAACCAGTGGGCCGGCCACGCGGTGCTCCGTAGCCAACTGCTTGAGAATCTCCGCATGCCTCGGCCCCGGCTGCAAGACTACGACGCCAGGCTGTGCGATCCATTCCTCCATAATCGAGAATACTTGCTCCACCGATAACGGATGAGCCCAGATCCTGGAGTTCGTAGAGATGCGAACAAACGCCCACAGAGTCACCCACGGCAGCGCAATGGTTTCGCCGCTCTTCAGCAGTTCGCCCAGCCAGCGCGCCGCCGCGGAATGTTGCGGGGCATCCGCGTTATAGGCATACAGAAATAGGTTCGCGTCGACGATTGTCACCGATGCTGTTCGCCTTCCCCATATTCAAGCAGCGACTCAACATCGTCGTAGTTCAACCCAGCTCTATATCCCATATGAACCGGCTTGATCTTTAGGGTGCGGCGCGGAAGTTGGTTCTGGAGGCTCAGAGCCGTGCGTAGCAGATCGTTCAGGGTGCTGCGGAAGGAGGCTCCCCTCGACCGGCTTTCACGCCTGACCCGGTCGCTGACGTCGTCGTCCAGGGTAATCGTGGTGCGGACGCTCATGATGCCTTGATTCTAGCATCACAAGCATCAGCGGTCTGAGGCTGTATTTGGAAAACGGAAACTCGCACTGAGAACAAGTGATGTACCGATCACAACTCTTGCTCTGTATGCAACTCGGATGGCTGACTGCACGCGGAACGACGAATCGGAACAGCAGGTGGCTCAGCCGGCGGTCTAAACGCCGGCCGATCCATCTTGAGCAGCCGTATAGCATTTCCGCCCAGGATCAGAGCCTCCTTTTCCTTCGGCAACCCAAGCAGGCGAATCTTGTGTAGCTCCACACCTGGATGCAGCCACGGCCCATCCGACCCGAAAAGCAGTTTGCGGGGCCCAGCTCTCTTGACGGCTTGTACGATGTAATCGAAGCGCCGGACCCCCGAAGTGTCGCTATACACATTGGGATATCGAACCAGTTGATCGACCACATGCTGATGAGCGCGCCAATCGTCGCCGAAGCTGCCCAGATGAGGAACGATGAAGCTCACATTCGGATATTGCGGCGCCATCATGTCGATCACATGTGTTTGCCCGGCGACGTCCACCAGCAATGGCACGTTCAGAGCCTGGGCCGTTTCACAGACTTCCCGATTGGGCATGGCTTCGTGTCCGTGGATTTTGATGCCGCGGAACTTCCACTGCTTCACGGCGCGCTCCACCATGCGGTAGATGCGCCCGCGGTCGCGCAACGCATGCACAAAGGCAAAGCCGATCAACCGGCTGGGATATCGCGCCACAATGCGCGCGACCTCGGCATTCGCCCGTTCGTAGTCGCTGTGAAACGGGGCGAAGACGACCGTCTTGGCGATTCCCGCCGCGCCGGCCCGGCGAAGATAAGGTTCTATGGGCGCGTCCGTGTTCCACGGCGCTGTCATCAGATCGCCCTTCCCGGCGTGACAATGAGCGTCAATGATCATGGCCTGTCTCCGAGCGCTTTTAAGAACCAGATGCTGGTGGCGACGCCGTTGAAGAAATTAGGCAGATGGAACTTTTCGTTGGGCGCGTGCAAGCGGTCGTCGGGCAAAGCGAAACCCATCAGCACTGTGGGAATTTTCAGCGTGTGCTGAAACGCGCTCACTACAGGAATGGTGCCGCCGGAGCGCAGAAACACCGGCGCCGCGCCAAATCCCTTTCCGTAAGCGGACGCGGCCGCTCGCATCACCGGGCGTCTCGGATCGACCACCGCAGGGTTGGCCCGAGAGACCGTTCGGACGCTGGATGTCACGGTGGCTGGAGTGATCCTCGCGATATGCTCGCGAAAGAGTGTTTCTACGTCTTCTGGCTTCTGATCGGGGACAAGGCGAAAGCTCAGTTTGGCCGTGGCGTGGGCTGGGATGATCCCTTTGCCCCCGGATCCCTGATACCCGCCGGTGATTCCGTTGAGAGTCAAAGCCGGCCGCAGCGTCAGGCGTTCATACAACGTAAAGCCGCGTTCGCCCCATGGCCGCTTCACGCCGGCGTTTCGAAGGATTTGCTGGTCGGAAGGACCCGCCTCCGACAGGTATTCGCGCTCGGCGCCTTTGGGTTTTCCAACACGGTCGTAAATGCCCGGAATGGCAATGCGCCCATCCTCGCCATGAAGCTGGCTGATCATCTCGCACAACGCTTGCAGCGGATTGTGCGCCACTCCGCCAAAGTTGCCCGAGTGCAGATCGCGCCGCGGACCGCGCACTTGCAACTCCAGCGCCAATGTGCCTCGTTCGGCGTAGCTGATAGCAGGCCGGCCAGGGCCGAGCATTTGGGTATCGGACACCACAGCTGCATCCGCCGCCAACGCTTTCCTATTTCGTTCCACGAAGGGCAGTAGGTTGGGGCTGCCGATCTCTTCCTCGCCCTCAAAGAGGCACTTCACGTTCACTGGCAACGCGGACTGAGTCCGGAGCAACGACTCCAGCGCCTTTACATGCGTGAACATCTGTCCCTTGTCGTCGCATGCTCCCCGGGCGAACAAATCCTCTCCGCGGACGTTAGGCTCAAACGGCGGTGACCGCCACTCCTGCAGCGGCTCCGGCGGCTGAACGTCGTAGTGGCCATAAATAAGCACCGTGGGACGTCCCACAGCCTTGAGCCAAGTCGCAAACACGAGCGGATGGCGCGCCGTCGGGACAATCTTCACCGTCAAGCCGATTTTCTGCAAATGTTCCGCCAGCCACTGAGCGCACCGCTTGACATCCGCCGCGTGGGCGGGCTGTGCGCTCACAGAGGGGAAGCGAAGAAACGTCTTCAACTCCTCGAGAAAGCGTCCCCGATTGGCTCGAGCGTAAAGAAGTGAGCGTTCCGCTTCCATTGGGCGGGACCCGCAACCTAGCACCATGACCGCGAGGATTTCCGCTCGCCGCGACGATTTTTGTGGCGCGCGCACTCTTGCATGCCGCGTCGAGACTCGTCTCGACGCCTGCGGGAGTCTTCGCCTCCGCCAGGCCTCGACACGAGTGCCTGCGCCACCGCGTTGGTTTGGGAACCGGCCAACTGTGCGCCCTCAAGCCACCCCAGGACACGTCCCCGTTCTGATTCGAACCTCGACGCGGCGATTCAGCGCTCTGCCTTCATCGGTCACGTTGGACCGGATGGGCCGGACAGGTCCCGCGCTAGAGATGGTGAAAACGACGTTGCGGCGGTCGCCCGCCGGCAATTTCGCGATTTCCGTTCGAAGCGCGGCAAGAATCAGGCCCGCGATGGCTTTGGCTCGCTCCCCTCCCAGACGTCCATACCGCGCCGGGTCGCCGACCTCATCCTCATGCCCTTCGACGTCCAGGAACACGCATCCCACGAAGCTTGGGAGCGCCGCCATGCGGCTGGCGGCTGCCTTCGCGACCCTCGCGGCGAGCGTTCGATGTGCGGCAATCGGTGTGGGGCTCCCGAATGCGAATCTGGTGAACAGAATCGTGCCGGGCCGCGGGGGCGCCGGGTCGAACCGCTCGACTTCCATCTCCGCGGCGCCCTTTACGTACCGGATGCTGATTTTTGGCGGACGCGGCGCCTCGAATTCTAACTCTTCTTCTAATTCCAACTCGCTGGCATAGGGCATCATAGACAATCCTTTCATTCGTGTCGTTAGTGCGTGCGGATCGATACGGGTCTCATCTGGAACGCGGAAACCGCTTCTTGTAATCGTCCAGATCCTTGGCGATCACCTTCTTCTCCGCCGTGTCGAGGATGTGGCCATGCTGCCTGCACAGGACATGGTTGGCGGGCCCACCTGGAACCCTTCCCTGAGGGTCGCAGTCGATATCCATCGACTGGGGAAGCGTGGCTTTCTCCCATTGAAACTTCTTCATCTGCGGCGCCGTAGCAAAATATCGGGCGTGCTCCGCAGCTTCGAGCGCTTTGTTTACGACAGCCTCCGGATCGCTAAATTTCGAAGCAGTCCCCGAGAGGGCGTCCTTGAGATATGGTTCGATATCCTGCCTGAAGTCTTCGGGACACCCTTGCATGGCGCGTATTCTTTGATCAATGCGGCGCACAACTCTCTCGGCGATCTCCCTAGCCTGTGCCACCGCGATGTAAGGCCGATCGAACTGGCCCGAGGTTCCTTGGAGGGCCGCTTCAAAGAACCCCCGAAACCTCGCCTGAGCCAGGCCTGCGTCTTGGTTTTGACTCGGTTCGAGCACCGGGAGTTCGGCGTTTCTTCCCAATACGATCAAAACGCGGCGGTTGCGCCGGCGCTCTGCCTCCGTTCGAGCGTTAGGGACGGCCAACACCCTGGCGCCGCGTCCCACTCTGATCCATCGAATCCCGGACGCTAAGGGCCCACCCAACTGGCAAGACAAATAGAAGTACACCGCAAGCGCCCGCCGCTCGCTAATGAATTGGAGAAAACCGGGCTCGCGGTTCTCGCGCGCAATATCCCGATCCGCATGTCCCACCATCAGCACATGCGTCACCGGCTTGTTTCCCGGATCTCCAGATAGGCTCTGCTTAATCTCCTGAGGGATCGCTTGGAGTTTGCGGCGTTCCGTTTCTGGCAGGAGCGCTATGTCCTCGCTGAACCTGTTGAACCCTGCTACAGTTTTGCCGGCGTCCGCCGGCGTCTCGAACTCGGCTTCTCTCCATGGAAGCGAGAACGGGTATTCCTCCTCGAGTTCCTCTTCCAAATCAAGTTCGCTGGCGTAGGACATGCGGCGTGCCCCTATATGCAGGGTGCTTTCGGGCTCTGGTTATTCTGGCGGACCAATGCGTCGAGCTGCGCGCAGAGTTGCGTGTACAAGCTGCGATGCGTCGCGGTCGACAGCTTCGAAAGGACAGCGACGACGTATCGGACGCTGCTGTCCTGGATCCAGGCGCAGTCGTGAATCCAGCCGCCATAGATGCCGCATTTGGATGCCACCACGGGGAGCGCCGGGAACAGACTGGTGGTGCAGCCGCTCCGGAGGGCGGTCTTAATGGCAGCGGAAGATGCATTGTCGACCAGGCGTCCTTGCGCAAGCAGCGTAAAGTAAGCCGCGGCGGAGAGCGCGGTCGCGTTGTGGACCCACGGCGTTTTTACGGGACTCGCCCAGCTACCCATGTCGCAGTAGGACGACCGCAGCCACAGGCCGCTCCGCATAGGATGGTACAGACCGGATTGCCATGCGAGCGAACCGATATACGGCATGCTCACCTTCGCGATCAGCGTTCCGGCCAGGCAGTTGTCATCGATGTGAGCGATGGCCGATTTTGCGGCGGTGGTGAAGTCAAGAGTGGCGGATGGCGTCCACTTGCGGATATCGAACAGCCACGCCAGATCGGGGAGGCCGGCTTTGAAACCTTTCGCGTTCCACTGCGCCACCGCCTTGGCCTCGAGCTGCTTGCCATCGGAGGGCGACGTACGGTTGGCGAGATCGCGCAGATCGGAGCGAAGCTGGAACGCGCCATACAACGCGAGAATCTTCGGCACGCTCGCGCCGTAGATATCGACCGAAGCGCCCCAGCCTGCGAATTCGGGCGCAGTGAGCTTCTGTCCCGTTAGATCGACCAGGGCGACGTGCGCGATGTCGCGGGCGCCGGGAGCGGTCTGGGTCGCCGAGCCCAGCAACCCGCCGAAACCACTGGCGATCAGGCGATCCAGGCAGTTTTGCAAGCCCGTTGGCGAGCTATCGAGAATCAACAGCCCGGCTGGAGTATAGAAGAGCGGATTCAGATCGTCCCGCGTCAGTTTTGTTAGAGTCCCCGCGGCGAACGTTCCGGGATGCGCCGCGTCCGGCGTTTTGGGAATATGCATGTGATCGAGCAGCGCGAGGCCTTTGGGAGGAAGCTCGTGCTCTTCGAACTCTTCCGAGACCTGAGGTATGACTTCGTAGACGCTCTCCGCAAAGCTTGCTTGGACCCTCCGTTGATCGCCTTTGAATTCGAACTCCGGCGACCTTTCCCCCTTCAGCATCCATCCGTTCAGCCTCTGGACCATGTCCCAGGAGAGGCGGATGATCCGGTTCACGCTGCCGCGCGAGACCACGACGCCGACGAGATTGATTGTGCCGCCCTGTCGAATCCACGCAGGTGATCCACTCTGCCCCTCGGTAAGGGAGCCCGTGAAAATCAAAATGGGACTCTGTGGGCGCGCGATCAACATGCCGGAGAATGCCCACATGTCTGTCCCGCCCCGGTTCCCCGGATATCCGGCTGTGAAGGAGGTTTCCCGGTCCAGGTTGGCCGGTTCCACCGGGACGGCGGTGGTTCCGCCACCGCATTGGGAGCTGCCCCAGTAGCACAACTTAGCGCCGTTCAGCGGGCGGGGGGTCAGATCTGCAATCCGGCTGCCGAGCGTCAGGATGGCGTAATCGTAGGCATCATCGCCTCTGAGAAATTCGTCTGGAACGTCCGGACGCTTGGAGAGGGTGCGCGTAACGAGACTCTTCCCCCGATCAAGCGCGATCGTGACCTGCACCGAAAACTGGCCGGGATCGTTGAGGACGTCACGCACCACGTGGGCGGCGGTGAGCACGTGAACGTCTGAAATCAACACTCCCGATCCGTGCGGCGCGAGCCGCTGAGACTTCCCGTTCTGGAGGATTTCAACGCGGGCGATCCACCGGAATGGAATATCGAACGGATTGGCGACGTGGTTTACTGTGGGCGCGGGCACGCCCCTTTGCCCCGTTTGAGGGGGTCGGGATGGCCCGAACTCGCCGGAGAGCTCGGCTTCCGTCGGCCAAAGCGAGAACGGGCGCTCCTCCTCGCGTTCCTCTTCTCGTTCAAGTTCGCTAGCGAATGACATGCGGGATATCCTTATCGATTCGGGTTCATCGCGCGTACAGTCTCTGTCGTGCCGCGGCTCTGAATCTTCGCATAGGAAGCGTCTCGCGCCCGATGGCATGCTCAACACGGCCCAGGCAGACGGCCAAAAGGTCGACTTCTTCCCTGCGCAAATGTCGTAATAGCGGGATGAGCTGCCGGCCTAACCGATTGACTTGCTCCGCCGCACGGCTTCTGATGGCTTCCGCGCGCCAGAGGGCCCCGTTTCCGGGCAGACCTCGCAAAGCGTAGCGTGCTTGGTTCGCGATACCAGCCGAGATGGCGCAAATCCTTGCCACCACGGGACCAAGCTGTTCCCGCTCGACCTCGAATTCCGGATTTGAACCGCTGGGTTTAAGGGGCCCTAAAAGATCGGGAAGCCGCTTTGCGACCATCTTGCAGTGATCGTCGTCGACTGGCGTAACGACGACCTGCCTGCCGATATCGGGATCAAGGGACAGCCGGCCAAACGCTTTGCCGCATGCGGAAGTCTTGTCGCTTTCTCCTATATAAAACAGGCGCAGCGTAAGACCTTTCCATGCTTTAAGCCATTTTTTCCAGTCGTCACTCGGGCAACTGTAGGATGTGTCGAACCCCCAAATCTCAGAGATCTTAGCCAGCGGGTCACGCTTCATCTCCGTGGCGCCGAATTTTTTCGCAACCGCATCCAGAAATCGATATGCCCCGGAGTGGCCGGAAAGGATCAGCCTGTTCACGCTCGGGGGCTTCCCTGACCCGCCGATGGTCTTAAGGGCCTCAACGACGATGCGTTCTAGTTTGGACGGATCGCCCAGCACGCCCGACCTTGTCCAGTCATCGAGAAGGGGCACGACCAGCACCGCGTCGCTACCCGCCTTGTCAAAAGCGCTGCCCAAGCTAAACGGAGCCTTCTTAATCAGATCCTCGGGATCTTTAGCTATTGGCTTACAGGTTTCAGGGCGTCCGTGAACGTACACGACGACGTCTACCGACCGTTGTGATGCCCCCTTCGCGGGGACATAAACGGCGAACCTCATCCGCCCAGAGTCGATGCCCTCTAGTGCGAAGGACAAAACCTGCCCGCTTCGGGAGACCGGCGGCGGAGACGGCGTCGGAGCCGGCCCGCTCCGCCCGCCAAGAACTCTTTTTGCGGCGCTAGCAGGGAGCCAGGTCCATTCGGCTTCGCGTATCGGCGATGGCCACTCTAGGGAACCGCGCTCCCTGCGAAGACAACGGGTGCAGCCGCAGGAGCACGGCCCAAGCGAAAAAGGGGCGTTCTCGATTGCATTCTCGTACTCGAGTTCGCGGGCATATGACACGCGAGACATCCTCACAGATTCCGCTACGATTGCCTTGTTTACTCGGATTGATAATTGAGCTCATACTCGAGCGCGGGTGGCCGCGCTGGAGCTCGCTGCGCCCTCACGCCCGGGGTCCGCCCGTTCCGCCCGTTTCCAGACGGCGTAAGTGGCGCGCTCTGACTCCAGGGCAGTACGCGCGCATCGGCCGGCCGGCCCGCGAGTCCCATGGCCTGCGCGCTGGTCAGCCATTCTTCGGCGTACTCCGCGATCTCCAGCAGCAACGTCTCGAACTCGGAGCGCGTAGTTTTGAGAATGTGGTCCTGCCCCAGCCAACGCAGGATTTCGCGCCCGGTGACGCCCATGCGCTGGCGCGGGGAGGTGACCAGCCGCTCGTTAAAGTAGCGGATCAGGACTTCTTCCACCACGTCCCAGGCGTTATCCGCGCCAAACAGTCGCTTGATGTCGTCTGAATTCAGAATCTTGAATGCTTCTTCCAGCAGTTGCATCACCTCCACGCGCAGTACGTTGAGATGGCCGAAGGACAACCACTTCAGGTTATTGCGCAGATCCAATCCTGCGCGCCGGACAATCGCGATGGAGCCGAAACTGGGATCGTAGGCCCGCTCGCGGATCACGTCGGAGATGCGCTTGTCCCGCCAGAACAGCGTCACCTGGTGGATGAAATGCGCAAACAGCTTGTGAAAGTCCGTGTTGGGACGCGATCCCGCGGGGACTTGCGAGCTGCCGTAGTTGAAGATGCGGCGGTAAGCGGCCAGGCGGTCCCGCTGCGTGTAACGCAGCACCTCCCGCCGGTCGAATTGATACAGCGCAAACGCGCCCGCTCCACCCGACAGCCGCACCGTGCCCGCCCGGAACAGCTCCTGGAGTTTTTGCACCACGCGGAACACGCCAATCGTCTCGTGCTGGTAGATGTAATACACATCGCCCACCGCGATGATCCGCTCCGACGTGATGGTTTCGTCGTAAGCCTCGACTCCCGGAGGAATGCGCGCGGTGCCGAGCTCGGCGGCGGCTTCGGGGCCGACGCCGGCCAACGCGCCCAGCCCTTTATCGGGCGGCGGAGGCGTCTTGGCGTCGGCGCTGACCACCGACTGCAGCATGTCGTCAATCTGCTTGGTGAGCGCGTCGGCGAGCTGCGGGTTGGAGATCAGGTCGGATGCCAGCCGGCTGGTTACCGTGTCCCGTAAGGCCGCTATGCGGTCAAATAGGCTTTGATATTCTCTCTCTGTTGCCATGGGTGAATCTCCTCGCCGGGGATCGAACGCTATTGAACGGTAATGCCCCTGGGCAGCGTAACGTCAGGTCTGCCAGGGTTCGTAACAACTACGTCAAACGTGGCAGTCGCGCTGAACGTAGGAGTAAGCGTTAGTAGATTCGGGCTTACGACGTGCACACTCGCTGCCCGCCCAGTTGCCGTGCCCGCTGTTGGCTTGAAGCTGACTTTGACGCCCTGGACGAAGCCGGAGCCCGCAATCAGCACACTCTTGGGGGTGATTACGCCGCTGGTGGGATTGCGAGAAACCGTGTCTGGAACCACGTTGAAAACCTGTAAAGGCCCTCCCTCTTCGGGTGTGGGAATCTGCTGACCCACCTGTTGCGAGAGATTGAACAAGGTCTGTAACTGGTCAGCGAGATCGTCCAGGGCGTTCCGGACGCGAACCGTCCTAAAGCCGTCCGGCAATTGATTGATATTGAGAGGATCGTGGGCCAGCTCCACCAGATTCTGTAGCGTGCCCACCACGGGGAGGATATTGTTCGTAACCGCAATTCTGCCGCCGTCGCGCATCAAACGCGGGCCTTCGTCGCTCACAAAACTGACAACCTCGTTCAGGATGTCTTCCAGGAACATGGGAGGCGTGTTCGTGTTGGCGGGGAAGGTAAGGAGCAAGGTTTGGCGCTCCGAGGCTCCGATAAAAACGGAATCGAGCACGAAGCGGACCTCGTTTACTGTATCCGCGATGACCGAAAACTGGCGCGAAATCAGCACAAGCTGCGTGCCGAAGAAGGCTTGCTGAGTGGACGGCCCGACTACAAAGAACTGCCGGTTGCTGGTCCAGCTCTGGAGCAGCGAAGTCATGTAGTCGGAGATCACGCGGAAATTGGTGATATCCTGCTCATCCCCGACGGAGTTGGAGAATGGGTTATTTAAAAAGAAAATCCCGTAGGTGTCCCGGACGGATCCTAGAGTGCCCCGGACTAGATCCGGTTCAAACGTGAGCGGCGGAGGAGTCTGGGAGTTCTGACCCAGCAGAATCTGGAAATAAGTGTCGACGCGCAGTACGGAAGGCCCGCCTGCCGTTCCCAGCTCCTTCACAATCTCGGTCATCTGGCTTCTTGCCATCTCACGCAGCGCTTTGACGTATTCAGGATCTGCTTCGGGATCCAAGGCGTAGAGCCCGCCGAGCAACGGCAGACTGCTGTCCAGGGCCTCCTTGGCCCGTGTGTACAAACTCGCCTGTGCGCCGGTGATGCCGCCGCCGAGATCGGTTTGAACGGCATAGGTGCGTGGAACCCATGTGGCTTCCGTGTGCCCTTCGACCTCGGTGAGCGTGAAAGCTTGCGTCAATGCGCCCACAAAGCCCTTGGGGTCCGACGGATTGACTCTCCAACCTAGAACATCGGTCACAGCCTTGGATGCAATTTGTCCGATCGACCCGGCTCCGGGGCCGGGCATGCCTGTCATGGGAGCGGTGGGCTGCGCGCCCACTTGCTCCGTAAGAATCGGATACGCAATCGCATCCTCCACATCCCGCGTAATCCGCCCTGCCGTGCCGCCGCCGCCGGGCACGGTCACGGCCACGATCAGCGGGTCCTCGGCCAAACCGGAGGTCCCAGGGTTGGCCGCCGTTCCAATATTCTTAAGAACGATGACTACCGAATCGCCCTCCTGGAGACTGCTCGTAGGAAGAGTAAGGTCGACTTGCGCTGGATTCGCAAAACTCACTTGAGCGCTGCTCGGATGCCCAGGCGTCGAGAAGACGGACGAATTAGAATCGAAGATCGTGTAGTCGGCGGCGTTATTGGCGCTGTTCGGGTCGGTGCTCACCCCGTTCTGGACGTCTTCAGAGAAGACAATCGTAATCGACGTCGTGGTTGCTCTGCAATCCGTAATTGTAAGGGCCATACTTGCTCTCCTTCCACTTCTCCTTCCGGCGTCTCTTCCTCTTCTATGCGCCCGGCGCGCCAAAATCTCTAACCCAGTCCGGGCCAGGCGCTGCCCGAGCCGTTCCATCGTTCAGGGAATGCCGCGGCGCGCGAATTCCCCAGTCTCGCTGTCGCTAAACTCGTGCTCCGGCACCGTGATCTGCTGTCCGATGGTCGTATTCTGAACGGAGACCGATCCCGTACCGAGCCTTTCCGCCAGCTCCTGCCAGCACAGGAAAAGCGCGTCCCGAACTTGATCTGCCAAAACCCTGCATTGATCCAGGCCCTGCCGCACCACGCTCACCCAGCGTTCCCAATGGCGGCCACGCTCGCGGGCGACGCTCATAAGATCCTCGATGCTCTCGTATGAGGTCAAATCGGAAACAAACTGGCTCGCGAAACGATGAAACTGTTCCTGGCAGGCGGCGAGGGCGCGTCTCGCGCGCTCCGTGTCTATGGGATGCATTGCTGCCTGCACTGCCTGGACGACGGCCGCCCGCGCCTCCTCGATGGCGCCGCGAACCGCGAGCACGGAATCGCCCAGCCTGGCCGTCACGGCGATGGCGTTCGGCACGGGACGATCCTCATCAACTGTAGTGCTCAAGGCCTCCAGAGCTTCACGCAATTTTCCCAATTCAACCTGGAGCATCCGGAATGTCTTCTCGATCGCCATGCTTTACCTCCGCGCCAATTCCAGGTAGAAATTCTTGGCCAGAACCTCCGGCGCCGCCAGGCGCCGGTCCAGGGCCAGACGGATGGCCCCGATCAGGAAACGCGCCGGGATAATGCCCGGATCAACGCCGGCGGCCAGCCTCTGCGCGGCCTCCTCAATCATTTTCTGCTCTTTCGGCTGGAAGCGTATCACTTGCGCCAGGCTCTTGTTACCCAGCGACGGATACGGCTGAAAGCACATCTCATCCACCGCCAGCGCATTCGCCTGTGTAAAGGACTTCAACATACTCTCAGGGATGCTCCCCGACTCCGGCCGGGGATAAATTTGCGTCCAGGCGCGGCGATACTGCCCGGCTTCCCGGGCAAACCCCATCCGCCGCAACAATTCCAGATTGATCAGCATTCTGAAATAGGGGGTCGGATGCACGCCGTGCGGGTTAAAAGACAGGACCGTGCCCGGGCCCCGCCCAATCACGTCCATCAACGACGCCACCACACCCGGCCCGCCTAGCAGCAGCCCGCTCATATCCGCGAACATTTCGCGATTCCAACGCGCCCATACCGCCGCCGCGGAGCGCCCGCAGCCCGAACGCAGCAGACGCAGCGCCACGCGCCGCGGAATCTCGCGGCTCAGTCCAAGGTCGCTCTGCAAGTTATGGCTGACCTCGTGCAGCACCGCGCCCAAAGTCCAGGGATTCACCAGGCGATGATATGGCAACTGCACCAAAGGGAACGGATTCATCTGCTTCCCCAGCCGGCTCAAAGGAATTCCGCGCCGGTAGGTCGCCGGGCCGAAGCCCGTCCGCATGTAGCAAAATGGCGGCGGAGCCGGAATGGATCGCGCCGTACCCAAACCGGTGTAGGCCGCTTGGTAACAATCCAAAGCAATTCGGTCGCAGGACAGCAGCCACTCCGCATACTGTCCCTGCCTCTGGCCGAACAGCTCGAAGTAGAAATCCCAAATGCGCTCTACGGCCTGGACCCAGTTATGCGCGCGTTCCTTGCGCTGCAGGGCCTCCTGCAATCGGGGAGTCGCGGGCGATGCGGCCGCGGCTGTCACCGCCTGGCCGACTTGTTTCGTCATCCTCGCCAAACCGCGCCGTAACAGAGTTATCAGCTTGTTTGCCGCTTGAATGTGACCTTCGGAAGGCGCCACCGAGTCTTTGCCGAATTCCTCCCGGCGAAATGGCCGAAGGGCTGCCTCGTGCCGGCTGACATTCAGGGATTGCGCGCACAGCCACGGCGTCAGCACTCCTGGCGCGCCGTCGGATGCAGGCGCGGAGGGCGCAGTCTCGGGCCGCGGCGCGGTTGTGCCAATCCCTGCGAAACTGTCAGCCAGAGCAGCCACGGCCGGTCACCTCGCGGCCGCACGGCAACCAGAAGTTGGACAACCAATGGCCTTGGCGCCTGTCCGGTGG
>Ga0126371_10003209_pt1 | contig 14273 bp, 11 predicted proteins | sample PanSoiMetaPlot_4_FD_110145 | JGI IMG/M metagenome (GOLD analysis project Ga0126371, IMG submission 110145) | Tropical forest soil microbial communities from Panama - MetaG Plot_4 | ecosystem: Environmental > Terrestrial > Soil > Tropical forest > Bulk soil | place: Panama | collected 2016-02-17 | reverse complement strand
TGCGAATCGAATGCCAGGCCGTGGGGTGTGCGGAACTCTCCCGGCCCGGTTCCCGCTTTTCCAATCGTTCTGAGGAACTTGCCGTGCGCGTCGAAAACCGAGATACGCCCCACCAGATTCGGATCGCGCACATCGGTATGGCTCTCGGCCACGTAGATATCGCCATTGCCGGGATCGGTAATAACCACTGTGGGGTCGGTCAGAGCTTCGGGAGGGTTCCCTTTCACGCCGGGTTTTCCTATAGTCATTAGGACCTTGCCTTCAGGGCTGAACTTGACCACGACGCTTCCTTTGTTCTGTTCTCCGGGAAATTGTTTCAGTTCATCGGGCGTCGGGGTTCGTGAATCCGTCACCCACACATTTCCTTCACGATCTACGTGGATGCCATGCGGCCAGACGAACATGCCGCCGCCAAAGCTTCGGATCTCCTTGCCGGACTCATCGAATTTGTGTACGGGATTCGCCTTCGTACCGAGGCAGCCGGGCATGGTCCCTGGCGAGCAGCGATCCGTGGCCCAAACCGACTTGCCATCGACGTCGATGGCCACACCGTTGGACCCGCCCCACGGCCTTCCCTCGATTTGTGCCCAATTGCGCAAAACGCGATAGGGATTCGCGCCGCTGTTCACGGGCTGAACCTGATCCGTCTGCGCGGTGCCTCCGCGCTCCTGCGCCTGAATATCAGCGCCAAGTAGAAAGCAAAATGTGAATATCGCTGCCAGAGAGAATCTGCCAAACCTAGAAGCGGACATTGCAGTCCTCCTTTGTGGAAACACTCTTACAGCCATTTCGCGAGAGGCTCGCTCCGGAGTATAAGCCCACGGGCCCGGTAACGCCGTCGTGGGAAAATGAGAGTCAGCACTTCTTCGTGCGTCGGCGACGGGCCGCGGTTTTGCGGTCGCGCCGAAGTTTTCGACGCGGCTTCCTACTGGCAAGCACCGTCTGAGTTTTCTTTGGTAGCTTCGACAAAACCATGGAGTAAGCGCGAGTAAGCAATAGCTGGAGTTCCGTCTGCGACACCGCATTCTCCGATTGGAACGCGATCCAATGAGCACGGGCCAGGTAGGGTGCGGGAACAATTCCGGGGAGCTCGACAAGCTCGCCAAATTCCGTTTTGCCACATTTCAGCGAGAGCCAGTGCTCGCCGGGTTCGAGCATGGCGACAGCGTACATTTTGCCTCCCACTTTGAAAACCAAAGCGTCCTCCCATTGCAACTGCTCGGTCGTGTACGGAAGCGATAGGCAAAAATCCCGCAGCCATTCGATGCTCATCGCCTGGTCCATAGGTTGCCGAATGCGATCGCGTATTATTTGGGCGGGAGCGATCCTAGATAAGCCGAGATCGCGATGATATCGTCCTCTGAAAGGCTCGAGACCGCCTTCTTCATTAGCTCCGCAGCCTTCCCGGCGCTCGCTCCGTTCTGCATACCGATCAGTTGGCGCGCGGTGTATACCGGTTGCAAGCCGGCGATCCTGGGTACTTCCCCGAGACCATGCAGTTGGTCGCCATGACAGATGGTGCACGGGATCGTTTTGCCTGAGCCGCCGGTCCTCACCAGTGCTTCTCCCCTGGCAATGCTGCCTGGCGGAACATAAGCAATAAATCCCGAATGCGGATCGCGATTCGCGGTTCGGAATGGATCCTCTGGTATCTCGACGATGCGGTGGCCCATTGGCTCCGTACCCCCTTCCGGAGATAGCAGGCGATGGCGCGCGACGCTGCTGACGTAGGTTTTGGGCGGCATGCTAGTCTCGATCACTTTCACGAAAGGAATCGGTTTGATGGCCGCGAAATATTCGGCCGCTTGTCTCACATCTTCATCAGACGCGGCTCTCGCAAACGCCTGCATGCGCCCATCGTCTTTTCGCGCTCCGCTCTTGAAATAATTCATTTGGCGAATGAAATACTCAACGGGCTGACTAGCGATGTCCGCCGACTCCGGGTGGCCCTGGCCGGACATGAGATGGCAGGAACCGCAAGCTGGAATCGTGCCGCCTTCTCCCATGACGATGCGAGGCACCGGGCCGTGTTCACCCGGGAACCAGTCAGGCGGGTTCGCGTTGCTCGCGGTTTTTGCCGCGTCGTATTCCTTCTCGCTTCCTGGCAGTCGGACAAGACCGGTGGGAGCCATAGTCACAGGTTGCACTTTGTCGGGAATGTTATAAGCCCAGGGAGGCAGTCCATTGGGTATTGACTGCGGCGCTTGCGCCGCAGCATCCAGCGCGAACCAGGGCCCTGACAGGATCAACAGGGCCAGCTTCCACCGCCGGCCGATTTTCATTCCCCTTACTTATCGAAACAGTTGCAAAAGAGCAAGACAAACGAATCGGCCGGAAGAATTTGAGGCGCCGCCACTCGAGTGAGTGATGTGGATCACGGAACCTCAGCCTGCGTCGCGGTTACAGTGACACCGAAGCGCTTGAATGGCGCTCAGGGTCAAGCCCCCCGTTGGGCCGCCACACTTTCAGATCATTGACCAGCCTGGTGGCGCCCAGGAAGGAGGAGTTATGAAGGTGAAAGACGCGATGATGAGGACGACTGCAACCTGCCAGGCAGACACAAATCTAGGTGCGGCGGTTGAAATCATGTGGAATCGCAACTGCGGCATTCTGCCCGTTGTGGATGCTGAGAAACGAGTGATCGGTGTGATCACCGATCGCGACATTTGTATCGCGCTAGGCACCCGCAATCGTCTGCCCGGCGAGATTTTCGTAAACGAGGTGGCCCAATCGAACGTATATTCCTGCAAGGCGGAAGACGATTTGCGTGGGGCCTTGCAAACCATGGCAGATGCAAAGGTCCGCCGTCTGCCCGTTGTCAATGAAGGAGGGAACCTGGAGGGGATTCTCTCGATGGACGATATCGTTTTTCACGCCGAAACCGGTCGTGGAAGCCGGCTGTCGACAGAAGCGATCGTGAACACGATGAAGACGGTTTATTCGCCAGAGCTGCCGCAGGTAGTTGCCAAGACTAGCGCGGCAGTTTAAGTCATTTTGCGAGGCCCCGGAAGGGAAGTCATCAATTCGTTGCGCGCGTAACTGCCGGCTTCGACGCCAGCGCTGCGTCGCGCGCCGCAACAATCGTTCCCACATGAATTCGCACTGTATCCTCCACGTGCCGTGCGTACCCTCCTGCCAGAGTCGCCACCAGTGGTACCCGATGCCGCCGCGCATACTCGCAAACCAACGCGTCCCGGCGCGCCAACCCCTCGATAGTCAGCTTTAGCCCCCCGAGCTGATCCTCTCGATACGGGTCCGCGCCAGCCACGTAGAACAGAATCCCCGGCGAAAAATCCTGGAACGCGCGATGCAAACTTTTCTCCAGTATCGCCAGATAATCCTCATCACCAATGCCGTCCGGTAAATTTACGTCGACGGTCGAATGCGACTTGGGATAAGGATAGTTGTGCTCCTGATGGAGGGAAAGAGTGTACACCGTGCCATCCCCGCCAAAAATTTCGGCCGTTCCATTTCCCTGGTGTACATCCGTGTCCACCACCAGCGCATTCTCAATGGCGCGATCGGACTGCAACCTCCGGATGGCCACTCCCACATCGTGGATGACACAAAAGCCCTCTCCATGATCCGGGCAGGCGTGGTGAAATCCGCCGCCGATGTTCACCGCCCAGCCATCGACGAGCGCGCGTTGCCCCGCCAGCGTCGATCCTCCTGCCGCCAGCCATACGGCCTGAACTAGTTCTTTCGAATACGGCACTTCCAGGCGCAGTTCCTCGGTATAGCCCAAAGTTCCGGTCTTGAGCTTGCGCACATAGTCCTGTGAATGGACGCGTAGCACGTCCTGGTCCGGGGCGCGCTCGGGCGCCACAAAATCCTCCGCTCCTGCGATACCTTCCTCCAGCAATTTGTCGTGGATCATCCGGTACTTCTGCGAGGGGAACACGTGCGCACCCAGATTCAGGTCGTAGCGAGGGTGATAAATCAATTTGAATGGCAGCACGTCCCATCGAGCCTATTCCGAAGAGTCGTCGAATGCAATGCAAGCCCCCAGATGTCTGGAATGTCACATGAATCGTCCCCTCCCGCGTGTGGTAGCATATTCGCAATGCCGCGACTTCAGGCCATCCTTGTGATCGTCGGACTACTAGCCTCTCCCGTGGCCTTGCTGGCCCGCGGTATCTTCTGCGATCCCTCGGAGTGTACGTGCGCAGTCGTCTGCCCCATGCACGCTGCTCATTCGCAACCGAAATGTGGCGCCGCGAAGCAGGCTCCCGCGTGCGGCACTCAGCAAGGGCGCCATGCCCTTGATTATGGTTTCGTCACTCCTTTTGCTCCTGCCCTTCCGCTTGCTCACGCGCAAATTGCCACGCCGGCGCCTTCGCTCGAATTCCGACCGCGTTACGCGCGAGTTTCTGCGGATGGAGTATCCACCGCGCCCTTCAATCCGCCTCGCAGTTAAGTCTCGCATTCCATAACGCCAAGAACCCTGGAATGGAGGCTTCCCATGCGGAAATTTGTAGTTCTCCTGCTTGCCTTTGGGTTGGTCGGGGCTGTGCCGTCGGCTCATGCCGCCGTTTTCGGAAGCGTTCGCGGAATCGTACACGATCCGGACCACCGCCCGATCGCGGGTGCAAGCGTAAAGCTCCAGTCGGCGACGTCCGCATTCTCACTTACTGTGGAAACCAATCCGGACGGCGAATTCGCTTTTAATCCCGTGCCCGTCGGTGATTACTTCCTCACTGCCAGCCATGAGGGATTCAAAACAGCCAGACAACGCGTCACGGTCATTTCCGAGGCCTCTCCCGTCCTGCACATTCCCTTGAACATTGCCACCGTAAGAGAGACCGAAATCGTTACCGCCACGGCGCAGACGGTCAACGCCGATTCGGCCACGCCTACGACACTGATAAACCGCGAAACCATCACCCAAACCCCGGGCGCCGACCGCACCAACAGCTTGCAAATGATTACCGATTACGTTCCGGGTTCCTACATGACCCACGACCAGTTGCACGTGCGTGGCGGCCATCAAGTCAGTTGGCTAATCGACGGTGTGCCCATTCCCAATACCAACATCGCCAGCAATGTGGGGCCGCAGATCGATCCGAAGGACATCGACTATCTCGAAGCCGCCCGCGGCAGCTACGACTCAGGTTACGGCGACCGCACCTACGGGGTTTTCGACGTGGTTCCACGCACCGGTTTTGAACGCAACAACGAGGGCGAACTCGTTAGCAGCTTCGGCAACTGGTATCAGACCAATGACCAGATCAGCATTGGCAGCCACACCGCGCGCTTCGCCTATTTCGCCAGCATCAACGGCAACAGGAGCAATTACGGACTGGAAACTCCCGTCGGCCGGGTCTTCCACGACGCCGAAAACGGATTCGGGGGCTTTGCTTCCTTTATCCTCAACGCGAGCGCAAAAAATCAATTCCGTGCGGTCGCTTCCCTGCGTCGCGACTATTACCAGATTCCCTACGACCCCAATCCGAATCTGAACTTCGATAGCAGCGGCCTTCGCGACGCCCAGCAGGAATCCGACGTCGTGGTCGATTTTTCGTGGGTGCGCACCATCAATTCCAATACTGTGCTCACGGTGTCGCCTTTCTATCACGGCAACTCGGCCGACTATAAGGGCGCGCCGAATGATTTCCCCGTCAGCACGACCGACAATCGCCGCTCCGATTACGCCGGCGCGCAGGCCGCTCTGAACCTACATTTCTCGCACAACGACGCGCAGGCCGGTTTCTATGTCTTTGGCCAGCGCGATCGCCAGCAATTCGGCCTGCTGTTCAACGATGGCAGTAACGCCAACTTTCAAGACCTCGAAAGCCCCGCCGGGGGCCTCGAATCCGTTTTCGCCGACGACAAATTCAAGCCCGTTTCCTGGCTTACGTTGATTGCCGGGCTGCGCTACACACACTTCTCCGGTAACCTCTCGGAAGACGCCACCGACCCACGGTTTGGGCTGGCGCTGCAAATTCCCCATCTCAACTGGGTTTTCCATGCCTTTTACGGAAAGTATTACCAGGCTCCGCCGCTGCTCACCGCTTCAGGCCCGCTGCTTAATTTCGTCTCCAGCCAGAGCCTCGGTTTTATTCCTCTGCACGGCGAACGCGACGAAGAAAGTCAGTTTGGCGTCACCATCCCCTTTCACACCTGGTCGCTCGATGTTGAAGAGTTTCAAACGCGCGCTCGAAACTACTTCGATCACAGTAATGTCGGCAACTCGGACATTTTCTTTCCGCTGACCATCGATGGAGCGCGCATCCGCGGCACCGAACTCACGCTGCGCTCGCCCCGCCTTGGGAATCGCGGACAGGTTCATCTCGCTTATTCCAATCAAGTGGCCCAGGGCCGCGGGGCAATCACCGGTGGACTAACCGATTTTTCTCCTCCCTCCGCCGGTTATTTTTTCCTTGACCACGACCAGCGCAACACGCTGAACATCGGCGCTGACGCCTCCCTTCCCTGGCAAATGTTCGCTTCGACTAACGTCTACTACGGCTCGGGCTTTTCCAACGGTTCCCCCGGCGATCCGTTTCCCGGGAGTCACTTGCCACAGCACACTACGTTTGACCTCTCGCTTGGCAAGACCTTCCGCGAGAACATTACCGTGTCGCTCACCGGCCTGAATTTTGCCAATCGTCACCTTTTAGTTGATAACAGTCTGACCTTCGGTGGGTTTCACTATAATGACCCGCGCGAAATCTATGTCGAACTCCGCTATAAATTTCGCTACTAGCGATGGCACGAAGGGTCCACGTGGTTTGCGCGCCGTTGCGAGTTCTTACGTCAACGGAAACTGCACGCTGAAAAACAGAGAGGTGTAGAATGTTCCTCATGAACAACAGCCATTCCCGGCGACGCTCCTCCGCCGTTTTTTTCTTTATTTTGATGCTTTCGGCTTCCTTCATCGCAGCCTGCAGTTCCAAGCCGGCCGCGTCTCCAGCGACAACCGCGTCGAGCGGGAAACGATACGCCATGAAGGGAAAAGTTCTTTCGGTTGCGAAAGAAGAGGGTTCAGCCACTGTCGACGCCGATAATATTCCCGGTTTCATGGATGCTATGGCCATGCCCTATCCCATCCCCGATCAGAAAGCGCTCGCGAACCTCACGCCCGGAGATGAAATTACCGCCGACGTCGTGGTCACCGAAGACGGTAAATACCATCTCGAGAATATCGTGGTAACGAAAAAGGCCGATTCGCCCAAGTCTTCCTCGCAAGATCTCCACGAGCCTCAACCGGGCGACCACGTCCCCGACTTCGCTCTGGTCGATCAAGATGGCAAAACCGTTCGCATGGACTCTTTCAGAGGTAAAGTCACCCTGGTGACTTTTATCTATACGCGCTGCCCGTTCCAGGATTATTGCCCCCTGGTGTCGAGCAATTTCGCCCGAATTTACGCCGCCGCCCGTTCGAATGCGTCTCTTTACTCGAAGATGAGGCTACTGAGCATCAGTTTCGACCCGGTTCACGACACGCCCAAAGTCCTGCGTCAGTACGGCGCGAGCTTCACCAAAGCTGCCGGTGCCGTTCCGTTCGACCGCTGGGAGTTCACTACCGCGAGGCTCCAGGAATTGAAGAAGATTACTAATTTCTTCGGTGTTTTCTACGATCCGGGCCAGAAAGAAATAGCCCACTCGCTCAGCACGAGCGTAATCGGTCCAGACGGCGCTATTTATAAGTGGTATAGCGGCAACGAGTGGAAACCTTCCGATCTGCTCGACGACGCGATGCAAGCCCTCGCCCAGGCAAATTCCGCCACTCCGCAGCACGCGCGGTCTCGCTACAGAAAGACACCGCCGGCTGGAGCCTGAGCAGGCTGGACTCTGCCGGAAGCAGACGGTGTCCTTCCTCTTCTCGTGTTCCCTAGTTCTGTCGCTCCAGGATAAAATCAGGCACGGTCAGCAGCACTTTGCGGTACTCCGTATCCGGCAGGTGTTCCAAACATCGCTTGGCGCGCTCCACATACCGCTGCGCCAATCGCGTAGCGCGTTCCAGCGCTCCGCTTTCCCGCACGAGTTCGGTAACCGCTTGCGGAGGCACGCTTAGGAAGTCGCGCTCCTCGAGCACTTTAGCTACCAGCCGCTGAGCTTCCTCGTGCGAATGCCCATTTCCGGCCGAATCGCCGTTCCGAGGCGCTCCTTTCGCTTCCAGTGCGAAGATCAGTGGCAGTGTCACCTTTCCTTCCTTCAAATCGCTTAGGACGGGCTTCCCGAGTTGGTCCGGAGATGCTGTAAAATCCAGCAGATCGTCCACGAGCTGAAACGCCAGCCCGGCGTTCCGTCCATATTCGGCAAGCGAGTCGGCGACCGCGCGGGGCTGATTGCCCAACACGGCGCCTAGCCGTGCGCATCCGCTGAACAAGCAGGCCGTCTTGCGATAGGCCAGCTCGGTCGCCTCCGTCTCGCTTAAATCGATCCGTCCCAGCCGTGTCAGCTGCAACAACTCGCCTTCGACCATGTTCTGCGTCAGGTCGATCAGAATGTCCAGGATCTCGAAGTTCCGCTCGCGCAAGGCCATCTCGAACGACCGCATATACAGCCAGTCGCCCGCTAGCACGCTCATGTGGTTTCCCCAGCGAGCATTGGTGCTGGGCCGTCCGCGCCGCGTATTCGCGCCGTCGATCACATCGTCGTGTACCAGCGTGGCGCTGTGAATCAACTCCACTACCGCTCCCAACCGCACCGCGCTCGCGCCGCGGTACCCCGATGCTCCGGCCGCGAGCAACAGCAGCGCCGGACGCAGCCGCTTGCCCCCGCCTGCGCACAAATAACTCGAAATTTCCGAAACCGGCTCAATAGCGCCGCCGTTTTGCGCCGCGATCTCCTGTTCCACCAGCAACAGGTCGTCCCGCACCAGATCGAATATGCCTTTGAGGGTTGGAACTGCGGTAGACATCCGGTCCCTTTACCCGGCTTGCGCCGGAATCCACGAGAGCACTGCGGACAGTTTCTAGCGCGCTAGCCCTGCGGCGTTTAGCCGGAAGAATTGGCGAAAATTGGCTGCCGTCACGGCGGCGACTTCTTCCGCGGCTAAGTTTCTCACATTCCCCAACGCTTGCGCTACCTCAACCACCTGGCCCGGCTCGTTCCTTTTTCCGCGCCGCCCTTGTGGCGGCAGAAACGGCGAATCCGTTTCTGTGAGCATCCGCTCGAGCGGCACGCTCCGCGCCACATCGCGAATCGCTTGCGCCTTCGGGTAGGTCACATTACCCGCGAATGAAATCAGAAAACCCATGTCCATGCCGCGCCGCGCCTGCTCGATCGTGCCGCTGAAGCAATGGAAGATTCCTCCCAGTCCTGACGTCCGCCACTCCCGTTCTAGAATTTCTAGGCAATCCGGCCAAGCCTCACGGCAGTGGATGATGATTGGCAACTTGGCTTTGCGGGCGTGCTCCAGTTGCCGTCGGAAAACGCGCTGCTGCAAATCCGGCGTGACGTGATCGTAGTGATAGTCGAGTCCCATTTCGCCCCAGCCGATGACCCGCTCGTGGCGCGCCAGTTTCTCCAAGCCTGCAAAAGTTTCTTCAGTTACATCGTAAACGTCGTGCGGATGGATGCCCACCGTCGCGTAGATCCACTCGTACTGCTCCGCAAACGGAATCGCTGCATCCAACCGGTTGGTTCCCGTACCGCTGCCGATCGCCAGAATCGCGCGCACGCCCGCCGCGTGCGCCCGATCGAGCATCGCTTGCCGGTCATGGTCGAACTGCGGAAATTCCAGGTGCGCGTGTGAATCGATAATTTCCACGGAAGTCCTCATCTTACCTGAAGAACAGGATTAGGGGCGCCATCCTTCGCGCTTCGAACAGCTTTTTGCGGGCCGGTTTCTGCACAAGCGGGCGTGCTTCGCGTGTCGGCGGCGGCGAACCAAAATAAAATTCAGAGCTCTCGCCTTCCAACCTGCTTTATTGCGTCGTGCCGTTTGAAGTAGCGTAATTCGGTGAACCTGGGGAACTTGTGTTCGTGGTATTTTTGGCGACAAAATAATTGCGTTGGTACAAATTGTGGTAAATGCGTCCGGCGATTTCCGAGGCATGGGGTCCGGTAATAATCCGCGCTCCGCCGTGCAACAGCACCACAACCACGATACGGGGATTCGCTTGATCCGCATAGGACACAAACCAGCCCAGCCTCCCGCCGACTCCCTCGTCGTTGCATGTGCCGGTCTTGCCCAGTTCCTGCTCTCCGTCATAAGGATCGTAGCTGCGTTTGGCCGTTCCGTAGAGAACCGCGGCCAGCATGCCTTCGCGAATGTCGGGAATCAGCGGCTGAATATCAAACTGACGCCGGATCCGCGGTGTGAAATTCTCGCGTTCTTCTGCCGTCCGCGGATACTGCAAGTAATATTGTGTGCCTCCGTTGGCCAGCATCGACACCAGCGACGCGAGCTGGAATGGCGTAATCCGGATGCCTGACCCGAAACTCGACATGCGCGCCACCCCTCCGAATAGCGGAGGATGACTCGGCAGCGACCCCGGCTGCTCCTCGGGAATGTCGTAACCCACTCGCTGCCCGAGGCCGAACATGCTGTCATACTTAATCACGCGATCAAAGCCCAGCCGCGTTCCCACCTCTTCGAAATAATTGTTGTTCGAATGCGCCATGGCCTCGGTCAGATCCATGTAACGCCGTCGCTTCACTTCGATCATCGTGTCGCGGCTGATCACGCCTTCGGAAAGGCCTGCCAGCGCGATAAAGGGCTTGATAGTGGAACACGGCTCGAATCCCGAAGAAAAGGCCATCTTCTGATTCACAATCGCCAAAATCCGGCCGCTCGATGGATCCACCGCGACCACCGAGCCTTTCTCGCGGCCCAGCGCGTCGAGTGCGATTTGCCGGACCATTGGATCGTCGTATCCCGCGATATCGTTCTTGCCAGGATCGGAATTTGATCCAAGTGGCGAGCGCACCCGGTGTTTCACTGCGGGCTTGGCCGTGCGTGGCTTCGGTTTCGGGCGAGGTCGCGGCGCACCCGAGGCGGCGCTCAAACCCCCGGCAAGAAACAGACAGAAAATGGCGACGCGAGATCGGAAAGCTGGGTTTCCCTGCATGTTCAGTTGGCCTGTAGCAACAACCCTCGACTACCTTTAGATGAACCGCGTGTAAGTTTAGGAAAACCTGCCATCTTTGCGCAACAGAAAATAGCGAACCCTGCTCTCATCCAGCAATGGGAGAACAACCAGGTTCCGAGCGGGCGGGAAAGCAATACCCGCTATTTTTGTTCACACTCGCCTCAGAGCTGGCCTATTTCACTGTGTAAACTCGAAGCTTGTAAGTAGATGAATAATTTTTGCCCTTCAGTTGCCTGAAGCGCTCGGTTTCCGCGCTAGAGCGACGCTGAGTCCAACTGGTCATCTTCTTTTTCGTGGAGGATTCGCCGCAATTTCCGCCCAACCATGGCGTGTGTTAGACTCCGCGAAGTGCTCTCGCTGTTGCTGATTTCGGCGCGCGAGAGTCTATCGGTGGAACTTCGGGCTCTGTGCAACGATTCCCCGCGAACCCCGCCAGGCCCGGAAGGGAGCAACGGTAACGGGTCAGTCTCGTGTGCCGCGGAGTACCCGAAGTTCCTCTGAATCGCGGCCGCGTCAACATAACGAGCCAAACCCAGACAGGGTCATTGGCGCCATGGCGGTTTTGTTGTTGGTCATTTTGAGGACCCCAGTGAGTGGAAAAATTGTATTTGTTTTTCGTCTACAAACACTTACGCGCGATGGCTTCCAGCCGTTCTGCAACCATTTTATGCTGCTCTGGCAATCTCTATATTTGATCGCGGGTAGCGAGACCTGATGACCTACAAAGTAATCGCCCGCAAATACCGGCCCCAGACTTTCAACGATCTGGTTGGTCAGCAGCACGTAACTAGAACTCTCGCCAATGCCATCCAATCGAATCGCGTGGCCCACGCCTACATTTTCTCTGGCGTCCGTGGCGTAGGAAAGACCACCACCGCCCGCGTTTTGGCGAAAGCCCTCAATTGCGCGAAGGGACCTACCGCCCAGCCGGACAACACCTGCGACGCCTGCCGCGAAATTGCCGCCGGAACGTCGCTTGATGTGATCGAAATCGACGCGGCTTCCAACCGCGGCATCGACCAGATTCGCGAACTCCGCGAAATGGTCCGTTACGCACCCGCCGCCAGCCGCTACAAAGTGGTCATCCTCGACGAGGCCCATCAGCTAACCGGTGAGGCCTCGAATGCTCTGCTCAAAACTCTCGAAGAGCCGCCCGAGCGCGTGGTCTTTATCATGGCGACCACCCAGCCCGAAGATCTCGCCGACACCATCAAGTCGCGCGCCCAGCTTTTTCAATTCCGCGCGTTGACCTTCCAGGAAATTGCTGGCGAAATCGAGCGTGTGGTCAAGGCGGAAAACCTCTCCATCGACTCGGGCGCTTTGGCCGTCCTGGCCCGCGCTGCCGAAGGCAGCCTGCGCGACGGCCTTTCGCTTCTCGAGCAGGCCATCGCCTATGCCGGCGATACCATCACTGATGTGCAAGTCCGCGAGCTGCTCGGCGTGGTTGCCGAAAGCGTGCTCGATGAACTCGTTGACTCGATCGCCGCGCAATCGGCGCAGCGCGCGCTTGCTCTCGTACATCGGCTTATTGCAGACGGACAAAATCCTCAGCACTTCTGCCGTGAAGCCATTCGTCACTTCCGCAACTTGCTGGTCACTCGCGTGTGCGGCTCCGAATCGAACCTCATTGCCGCTCCCGAAGGCGAGCGCCCGCGTCTGGCCCGGCAGGCGGCGCAGTTCGGGGAAGAAGATTTGACGCGCTTCTTTCAGATTCTTGTCGCAACCGACGACGATCTCCGCCGCAAACCGGATCCGCGCCTACATCTGGAATTGGGCCTTCTGAAGCTGATCAACGCGCAGCGGCTTGTGCCTCTCGAACAGGCGATTGGGGATTTGCGCGGCGGCGAGCCTTCCCGCGCCGCAAAAGCGTCTGGCACGCCCACCCGGGCCGCTTCCGTCACGAATTCTGGCGCTCCCATCGTTCGCGACGCATCGATGGCAACTGCCATCCCGCCGTCCCTTTCTGCGGAGACGCAAGCTTCGGTTTCTCCGCCTGCTTCGGTCGCTTCGCCCTTCGCATCTTCTTCTGCGGCGGCTGCGCGCATGGCCACCGCGCCAAAAACGGAACTGGCTTCTACCTTGCCGGTTACCACCGCACCCAGTCCGTTACCTGCCTCTCCGCCCCGCATCTTGGCGCGCTCGACTGAAAATCCCGCGGGCGGACTTGGCGCTGCGCAGGTCGACGCCATCAAGGCTGCGCTTCAGGGGCAAAAATTTCTGTGGTCTATGGTCGAGCACGCCGCTCGCTGGGAGATCGAAGGGTCGGAGTTGCGCCTTTTTTTCCCGACCGAAAGCCGCGCACTCGCCGAGATGCTCCAGGCACGCGACCCAATGGAACGTTTGCGCACGGTTTTGAACCAGGTGGTAGGGCAGCCGCTGCGCGTGTGTGTTAAACTAGACTCGAATCTGAAACCCATCGGAGCGAATGCCGGCTCGGAATTGCGCTCGCGCTTCGAAGAAGATCCGATCGTTAGGACGATGCTGGAAAAGTTTGGGGGCCAAATTTCCAGGGTCAAGCGTCCGGGCGAGGAATAAACCATGGAAGTCAAAGCTCTGCAGCAGATGCTCTCACAGTTCCGGCAAGTTCAGGAGAAACTCGAAAAGCAGATAGGCGAAATCGCTGTGGAGACCACCGCCGGCGGCGGCATGGTCGCTGTGAAAATGAACGGCCAGAAGCAGTTGATCAGCGTGCGCATCGAGCCAGACGTCTTCAAGAGCAAAGATCAGGAAATGCTGCAGGAGTTGCTGCTGGCCGCTGTTAACGACGCCTCGCGGCGCGTGGACGAAGAACTCTCCAAACAGATGAAGGATCTCACCGGTGGATTCCCCGGCTTGATGAGCAAAATTCCCGGCCTCTTTTAGTCGCAAACGGAAAATCACGAACCCGCTAGCTTTCTGGTCCTCTGCCCCCTCGTACGGTTGCCTCCCCTGATCCTTCGCGCTTTCGCGAAGGGCAAGGACAGGCTTTCGCCCTGTAGCCGCTAAGATCGGCGCGGTTGGTTGAAGACGACAACTCGCGACAGCGCGATGGATCTCGACCGATATATCTTCCGCCCTCGAATTTCCGTATTTTTTCCGATTCCCTTATCATAGTCCGTCCGACGTATGAGTGCTTGAGAACTGGCTTCGCCGGAGTGCGACTTCATGCCCGATTTTGCTCCAACCGTTTCGCGATTGATCGACGAGTTGAAGCGCCTGCCCGGAATCGGACAGAAAACCGCGCAGCGCCTG
>Ga0126371_10003208_pt1 | contig 14273 bp, 8 predicted proteins | sample PanSoiMetaPlot_4_FD_110145 | JGI IMG/M metagenome (GOLD analysis project Ga0126371, IMG submission 110145) | Tropical forest soil microbial communities from Panama - MetaG Plot_4 | ecosystem: Environmental > Terrestrial > Soil > Tropical forest > Bulk soil | place: Panama | collected 2016-02-17 | reverse complement strand
TTCCAGGACAGAGCCAGAGCGCAGACAGCAATCAGACAATTGCACGCTGCCCCGATTTTGAGTGTTGCGCGAAAGCCAAGCCACTCGATGAAAAGCAACGGCAGGATTGTCCCGGTGACCGCACCCGCAACATTCGCCATGTAGAGATAGCTGAAAGAACGGCGCGATTCGTTGGGCGATGTCTGTGCAATTGCGCGCATGCCAAATGGAAGGGTCGCGCCCATCAAAGCGCATCCCGGCATCAGCATTAGTGCCACCAATATGCCGGCTATCGAATAATGGGAGAAAGAGGAAGACAGTCTCGCAGTCTGCAGGACTCGGCCACCCCACAGCAGACCATATGGCACCACGATGCCCGACACTCCAATGAGCAGTTCGATGATTGCGTACGACCGAAGTGCGGGCAGGACAGCTTTTCCCTCAGTTTGGCGAAGCCAGCGGCCACTCGCCCATGAGCCGAGGCCCAAGCCTGCCATAAACACTGACAACACGATCGACACCATGGAGGTGGTTACACCAAATTGCGCCATAGACAGGCGTAGCCACACCAACTCATACAGGACGCTGCAAAATCCAGAAAGGAGAAAAAAGACGAAGTACCAGACCACCGGCTATGCCCCCTCGATTCTCTCGATCCCCGAACACAATGGCCGAGATCTGTGGAGAGAAGAGTCTAGATGCAATACGAGTGCCTGGCAAGATGGAGAAAACGACCGTGTCGTTAGCACGTCAAATGTCCGGTCGAGTTAGCACGTGATATGTCCGCTTTGCAGACGGTGAGGATAGGAGACCATGCGGGGGCATGGACTCTTATCCAATTTCCACGGGAGGAAAGGCCGCGGAGGCTGCTATTCTGAGTCGCTGTGGCAGCCCATCGCCAAACAAGGACGCTAACTTGCCGGAAAAGAAGACTGCGCGACAAAAGAAGTTCGCGAGAAGCGTACCTTCAACGACCGACTCGCGGCGGGTTTCTGCGAACGGGCCGAAACCTACGGCGTACATCCGCTTTGCTTTGCTTGCTCTTCTAGTAGTCGTTTCCACAGTGGTGGTCTATAGTCCGGTTCGCCAGCATGGGTTTGTGAATTACGATGACGACGAATATGTCGTCCGCAATACTCATGTTCACTCGGGGCTGACACCTGACAGCCTGACCTGGGCACTGACATCCACTGCGACCGGGAACTGGCATCCGCTGACTTGGATGTCGCACGCGCTAGATTGCCAACTCTTCGGCCTGGATCCCTCGGCGCATCATTTAACGAATGTAGTGTTCCACGCGTTGAGCACGTTGCTCCTAGCGTGGATCCTAAACGTCGTGACCGGAGCGCCAATTCGAAGTGTGATTGTCGCCGGGCTATTCGGCTTGCATCCGCTCAACGTTGAATCGGTAGCATGGGTGGCGGAGCGCAAAAATGTGCTCAGCACATTTTTCTTCTTGCTGGCTCTGGTCGCCTACGGCCGTTACGTAAGCAAACCCAGAATTGCGCGGTATGTTGGGTTGGTGATCACGTTTCTGCTGGCACTCGCGGCGAAGCCGATGGTGGTCACGCTGCCGTTCGTACTGCTGCTCGCCGACTACTGGCCTTTGCAGCGCGTGCAAGGCTGGAGCGACCCCAATGTGGCGTATCGAGTACCGCAGGTTCGGCTTTCGCAATGCTTGCGGGAGAAGATCCCGCTGTTCCTAATGTCGGCTGCGGGTTCGGTGGTTACGATGATCGCGCAGCGCGCAGGCGGTGCCGTAAAAACACTGCAAGCGTTCTCTTTCTTGGAGCGGCTGTCGAACGCCTCGCATGCTTATGCTACGTATTTGTGGAAAGCGGTGTGGCCGGTGAAACTGGCTGCATTCTATCCGCATCCTGGACATGATCTGGCCGCATGGCCAATCGGGCTCTCTCTTCTTTTCCTGACGATAACGAGTTGGACTGTCTGGAACGCACGTAAGAAGGCACCTTATTTGATTGTTGGCTGGCTGTGGTTTCTTGGGACGATGGTCCCGGTGATCGGAATTGTCCAGGTCGGGGCGCAGGGCATGGCAGACCGCTACGCGTACGTTCCGATGATTGGGATCTTTGTAGCTGTCGTCTGGGGGCTTGCCGATCTCTGTTCTCACTATCGAGTCAACGCGCGCTGGCCGGTAGCGGCCGCATGTGCTGTGTTGCTGTCGCTCGGTTGGCTGACGTGGAAGCAGGTTGCCTGCTGGCACGACAGCTACGCTCTTTGGTCACATGCATTGGCCGTTACCCCGGACAATCCGATGAGCGAGAGTCAAATGGGCCTGGCGCTGATCGCCCTCAATCGCGAGGAAGACGCGATGCCGTACTTTCAGAAAGCGATTGCACTCGGAACACACGATCCGACGAGCTATTTGAATTTGGGCTCATACCTCAGCGAACACGGACAGCAGCAGGATGCGATCCCGATTCTTGAGACCGCACTGGCAATGCACAAGGATGCGGAGAATGCTCTACTCGCTAATCTCAATCTCGGTTTTGCGTACACCTCTACCGGTGATTACGAACGTGCGCGCAGGCATTACCGGGCCGCGTGGCAACTCGATCCCGATGGAGTCGAGGAAACAATTCGGGCATTGGCACAATTCGCCGCTGCCCATCCTTCCACGCGGGACTACATGAAGCTGGGGCTCTTATGGGAAGAGGCGGAGCAGAACTCCCAGGCCACGATTGCGTTTGAGCGGGCATTACAAATCGATCCGGGATTTGCTCCGGCCTCTACAGAGTTGTCTGTATTAAAAACTGCCAGCCACTGATGGCAAGTGCGCAGAAAGTTGCACATTTTTCGGACCGTGGGAGAAACGGAGTTCCCTGCCCTACGCAAGAAGTTGCACCATGAGCATGTTTCTGGAAATCTCAAAATCAAGATTCTGCAAATTAATCTTTAATCCTTATTAACTTACAGTACAATGGCAAAACCAAAACGCGGTATCGCACTTGCGTCCCTTAAAACCGCGCGATTTCTTTCGTGTAAACTAGGGGTCAATCTGGGTCATTGACCTGCAGCATGCTTGGTTGTCTCGTTTACCCCCCAAAAGCAGTCCGGAAATCATCATTTTGATTCCCTCTGCGAAGCGCTGAAATACATGCAGTCAATCCAAATCGAAGAACCTGGGAGGTTCACGCACTTGTCCGCTTCGACCAGTCATTTGATTGCCCCGCACGGTGGCGAACTCACCAACCTTATCGTTTCGCCGGAGAAAGCAGTAGAACTGAAAGCCCATTCTCGTGAATGGCCATCCTGGGACCTGACAGCACGTCAAATTTGCGATCTCGAATTACTGATGAGCGGAGGATTTTCTCCGCTGCGCGGCTTCATGACGAAAGCCGATTACGAAGGCGTTTGCCACAGTATGCGTCTGGCCAGTGGAATTCTCTGGCCCATGCCCATCACTCTTGACGTCACCGAAGATTTTGCTAAGAAGCTAACGCCGGGCAGCAGCAAAGTGGCGCTGCGCGATGCCGAAGGCGTGATGCTGGCGGTTCTGCACGTGGAAGAAGTCTGGCAGCCGGACAGGACGGCAGAAGCAAAAGCCGTGTTCAACAGCACCAGTAAAGCACATCCCGGCGCCGACTACACGATGAATAAATCGAACCCATGGTATGTCGGCGGCCGCGTGGAAGGGCTGCAAGGCCCGTCGCATTATGATTTCCGCACGCTTCGCCTGACTCCGGCGGAGTTACGCGCAGAGTTTGCACGCATGGGATGGCGCCGCGCAGTTGCCTTCCAAACCCGCAACCCCATGCACCGCGCTCACGTGGAACTGACCTTCCGCGCGGCCAAGCAAGTCGAAGCCAACCTTTTGATCAATCCCAGCGTCGGTATGACGAAGCCGGGGGACGTCGACTATTTCACACGCGTCCGCTGCTATCAGTTGCTGCTCTCGAAGTTTCCGCAAGGAACTGTAAAGCTCGCGCTGCTTCCGCTGGCAATGCGCATGGGCGGACCGCGTGAGGCGATCTGGCACGCGCTGATCCGCAAAAACCATGGGTGCAGCCACTTCATCGTGGGACGTGACCATGCAGGACCGGGCAAGGATACGGACGGCAAGCCGTTCTACGGACCGTATGAGGCCCAGGAGTTGTTCAAGAAGCACGAGTCTGATATCGGCGTGACCATGGTGAACTTCAACATGATGGTCTACCTCGAAGAGCAGGACAAATATGTTCCTGATAACGAGGTCAAGCCAGGTGAGCGCGTACTGAATATTTCCGGAACCGAACTGCGGCAACGGCTCAATGAGGGCCGCGAAATTCCTGGATGGTTCACCTATCCGGAAGTTGTGCACGAACTGCGGCGCAGCTTTCCGCCGCGCAGCCGACAGGGCGTCACGATCTTTTTTACCGGACTTTCCGGTTCGGGAAAGTCGACGATTGCGAATGTACTGCTAACCAAGTTTCTCGAGGTAGGCGGTCGTCCCGTGACCCTGCTTGATGGAGACTTGGTGCGCAAGCACCTGTCGTCGGAGCTTGGGTTCTCGAAGGAGCACCGTGATATCAACATCCGGCGCATCGGCTATGTGGCGTCGGAGATCACAAAAAATGGCGGCATCGCGATTTGTGCGCCGATCGCTCCGTATGACGGAACCCGCAAACACGTGCGGCAATTGATCGAGCCCTATGGAGGATTCATCCTTGTGCACATCGCAACTTCGGTAGAAGTCTGCGAGCAGCGTGACCGCAAGGGCTTGTATGCCAAGGCTCGCGCCGGCATTCTGAAGGAATTCACCGGGATCTCTGATCCCTATGAAGCTCCGGCGGATGCCGAGGTTACAATCAACACTGGGGAACTGTCTCCCGAGGAAGCGGCTCAGGAAATTATTCTGCACCTCGAGCGTGAAGGCTTCATCGGAGTAAACGGAGCCGCGGCGTAAGAGCGGAACAAGAACTATGCCACTACTAGCAACCAAAATCTTGGTCGGCTTCGTAGTCGGTATTCTGATCGGAATGAGCGGCGTGGGGGGCGGTGTGTTGCTGCTCCCCGTGCTGATTTTTGGTCTGGGATACCCGCCGATTGTGGCAGTCGGTTCCGATGCGATGTTCAACTTCTTTACCAAGATCCCAGCCAGTCTCTTGCATCTGAAGAAAGGCACTGTCCGGCGCAAAGTAGTGCTAGCTCTGGGGTGCGGCAGCGTCCCTGGCTCCATTCTGGGAGTGCGATTGCTGGTTTACATCCGCCACCTGTACGGAGACGGAGTGAACAATTTCATCAAGACGGCTGTCGGCGTACTGCTCATCATCATTCCCTTGCTGCTATTGTTTCAGAGGCAAATCGAAGAGAAGGTGGTGAACCGTCCACCGACGGCGAAGGGTTTCGCGGGAATGGCGGTAATTGGCCTGGTCGCGGGATTCCTTGTCGGCATGACTTCCGTTGGTTCCGGCAGCATCATCATGATGCTGCTTCTGCTGTTTTATAGCTTCCCGCCAAAAATTAATGTCGGAACAGACATCGTGCATGCGGTGGTGCTTACCGGCGTGACCGGACTGCTGCACCTCAAGCTGGGCAACGTCGATCCGTATCTGGTGATGTCGTTGTTGATCGGTTCCATCCCCGGCGGGCTGATCGGATCGCATTTGGCAACGCGCGTCCCGATGCTCTGGCTACGCCGTCTGCTTTGCGCTTTGCTACTGATTACCGGCGCCCGGATGTTGTGGCCGGCAGCCTTATAAATCTCAGGACAACATGACTTCAGCTTACTCGGACATTCTCGCCCGCATTGAAGCCGCCCTCGACGCGGCCCGTGTTGTGTTTGCGCGATTCACTCCCGGCGCCATTGAGACGGAATACAAGATCGGCCACGATCCCGTCACCGAGGCCGATCGCGCGGTCGACGCCGTCATGCGCGAGAAATTGCTTCGCGAAGGCGAAGGCTGGCTTTCGGAAGAAAGCGCGGACGACATTTCGCGATTGGATAAGCGGCGTGTGTGGGTGGTCGACCCGCTCGACGGAACGCGCGAGTTTGTGCAAGGCATACCGGAGTTTTGCGTCTCTATCGGATTCGTGGAAGATGGGCGTCCGGTGGCGGGAGGCATTTGCAATCCGGCGACGAACGAAACGATCATCGGTGCGATCGACTGCGGTGTTCTGTACAACGGCAAGCCCGGACTGCCGAGCCAGAGGACAGAGTTGAAAGGCTCGTTGATTCTTGCCAGCCGTAGTGAAGTGAAGCGCGGCGAATGGCAACAATTCCAGAGCGGTGAGTGTCAGATTCGGCCCATGGGATCGGTCGCCTACAAGCTGGGGCTCGTAGCAGCCGGACAGGCAGACATCACCTTCACGTTGACACCGAAGAACGAATGGGACGTTGCCGCCGGTGCGGCACTGGTCCAGAGCGCTGGTGGATTCGTCGCAACGCTCGACAACACACCTTTGCGGTGCAACAATCCCGCCCCCCTGCTTTCGGGCCTGCTGGCAGCAGGACCCTTTCTGGCGGAGCCACTGTTATCCCTGCTCCAGCCACATCTGCAAGCGGTACAACAAGTTCGGCTGAGCTAACGCCGGGGTCAATACCCGCGCTCCGTTAAAGCGCTCCCGTTTCATCGCGGGTCTGAGAACCCGTCGAAAGCCTCTTTGGCATCGGCTCTTCGCCAAACCACTATTCATGCGCGGCCAAGGGCGCGCCCGGATCTTCGTACTTTCCCTCCAAAATACCCCATTTAGGTGACTACAGCCTTGGGCTATAGCGAGAGCATTAGGGTGGGTTGGCGCGCACCGGCGACGCCTGAGACGCGCAAGGGGTTCGGATGGCCGAAAGCAAGCACGAGCACGGCGGGTTTCGACGAGACATTGAGGGAATGCGCGGAATGGCTGTGCTTCTGGTCGTGCTTTTTCACTGTGCGGCCCCGGGATTTCAGGGCGGCTTTATCGGCGTGGATGTCTTCTTCGCCCTTTCTGGATATCTCATCACCGGCATCATTCTGAGCGAGATCATAAGAACCGGAAAGCTGAACTTTGGCAACTTCTATGCACGAAGAGTCCGGCGCCTGCTTCCCGCCGCCGGGCTCGTGGTGGTCTGCACGTTATTGCTCGGTTTGGTGATGTACTCGCCGTTGGAACTTGCGCGATACGCGAAGTGGGCAACGTATACGTCCCTGTACAGCAGCAATTACATGTTCATGAGGGACGCATCAAACTATTTCGCCAGCGACGTGACCATGAATCCGTATCTCCACACCTGGTCTCTCGCGGTCGAAGAGCAGTTCTATCTTTTCTGGCCGGCGCTGATTGCGGCGACCTTGTTCGTCTCCAAGTCGAAACGCCGGCTGGGGATCGTCCTCGGCTTGTTGTCGATTGCCTCTCTGGGATTGTGCCTGTGGCTTACGCACCACAAAACGCATTGGGCATTTTTCAGTCTTCCAACCCGAGCCTGGGAGTTCGCCTTGGGCGGCTTGGCTTGCATGGTGCCTAGACAGACGCTCCAACAGTGTCGGCGGTGGAGCGCGATTATTGGGTGGAGTGGATTTGCCGCGGTCCTCGTGAGTGCGTTTTTCTTCAATTCACAAACGGCGTTTCCCGGATTTGCAGCATTGTTGCCGGTTGCGGGAACGATCGCAACCTTGACCGCCTGCGCGGCGGGCGAGCGGTCAGTGCTCGTTCGAACCCTTGGCCAACCGGGTCTCCAGTATTTGGGTCGGCTTTCGTATTCCTGGTACCTATGGCACTGGCCTATTCTCGTGATGGCGGAGCTTCGTTTTCCGGGGATCAGTTGGACGGGCAGGCTGGTCGCCGCTGCGATTGCACTTCTGCTGGCGCAAATCACGTTTGTTCTGGTGGAAAAACCGGTTCGCTTCCATCCGTTCCTAATGGCGCGTCCTCGGATGTCTTTGGGGTTAGCGGTGGTCGTCGCTGCGCTTGGTATTTCTGTCGCGCATTTCGGGGACGCGTGGGCGCGCCACTCCTTGTCGTCGGGCAGACAGGCCCGCATTTGGGCGGCGGCCAATGATCCGAGGGAATTGTTTGATGCACGCTGCCTGACGCCAGCCGGCAGCGCGCGAATTCAGCAATGCGAATCTGGAGACAAGGAATCCCGAACCCCAGTTGTTCTGTTCGGCGACTCACACGCCGAGCATTGGTTCCCGGCCCTGAAACTGATCGCAATCGAGAAGCATTGGCGTCTAGTAACGCTGTTGAAGTCCTCCTGCCCGGTGGCGCGCGTCGAAGTGTTCAGCACGGCAATGAAGCGGCCCGACACAGAATGCACCCTTTGGCGGGAAGCAGCGCTGAACCGGATTGCGCAGATTCATCCGGCTCTAGTGGTGATATCCGAAACAGACGGGATGGTGGCCGATTCGGAACACCCGCTTCGGCCGCACCTCGTCACCGCAGAAGACTGGCAGCAAGGTTTGCGATCTACGCTTTCGTATCTGGACGACCGAGGTCTCAGAACCGTATTCATCGCTGATATTCCGCGAGCCGATTTCGACATTCCAACCTGTCTTTCCCGAGCTGCCGCAAACGACCGGACCGATCATGGCTGCGATTTTGCCAAAGCCGTCGCTCTCAACGAGAGTGCGCGGCAAGCGGAGCGCACGGCTGTAGATTACTCCCACAATACACGCCTGCTGGACTTCGCCGATAAGCTCTGCCCGGGCGCCGTGTGTTTGACGGTCATTGATGGCGAAGTAGTTTTCCGCGATAGCAACCATCTGGCGTCGCGTTTCGCCACGACTCTGGCGCCGTCATTGAAGCGTGAAATTGAAGGTTTTTGGCTGTACGACTCCGCCCCAAGCCAAGCGCTTCGTCTCCCGACTGCGCAGAAGCGTCCTAGCTGACGCTCGCCTCTAGGGCATGGCCGTTGGCGATACCTACCTGCCAAATTTTTAACCAAACTTTCACATTCCTGTAACTTTTGTGCGACGAGCGTCATACTACCCTTCTGTTTCGCTCAGCGAAGCTCGGTTCGCTACCCTTTTCTCTGGCATTCGGCCTGCGCGAAAAAGTGCGAGGAAGCTCATGCAATGCAGCGTCATGCGGAGTCAATCTCCGCGGTTCAAACTGATTTTCTGTATCCTGCTCAGCATCCTGCTCACGGCCTGTGGAAGCAGCAGCAGCAACAAGGCATCCTCTTCTGCTGGCGGGATCTCAGGAAACTGGCAAATGAGTCTGCAGCCGAGTAATCCGAATTGGAATCCGACATCTTCTTCTGGATTTCTTCTGGACAATGGCGGCAACGTGACCGGCGCCATGATGTTTCTGGATGTCGCGTGTTCAGGGGTCGGCAATGTCTCTGGGAACGTCAGCGGCTCGACTGTGGCGTTTTCGATCGCTCCGACTGGCCTCAATATGGAGTTCAATGGCAGCCTGACACAATCGAGTACGATGTCGGGAAATTACACGATCTTGTCAGCCGGATGCAGTGGCACCACGAGCTCTCCGCAAACCGGCACATGGACGGCAAATCTGGTGACCCCCCTCAATAGCAGCAACCTGCAGGGCACATTCGTTTCGAAAGCGGGCATAACCTATCAATTCACGGGTTCAGTGAGCCAAGGCTCGAACACCGGCCAGAGCAGCGGAAATTTGAGCGGTGCAGTGGCCGTAGACGCGGCGACGCCCTATTGCTTCTTGACGGCGGCGAACATGTCCGGCTCCATCAGCGGCATTGGCGTGGTCCTGAACATCTTCGGTTCAAGCGGTGCGCAGATTGGACAAATCACGGGAACAACGAGCATCGATGGAACTCTCGTGACTGGAACGTATCGCATGCTTGGCCTCGGTACCGGAGCCGGAGTGCAAGCACCGTGCATACACGGGGACAGCGGTACTGTCAGCTTCACGCTTTAGGCGGACACTGTTCCGCGCCTGGCCACGTGAATTTCTAGCATTTAACTCTTACAGACTGGCTCAATCTTAGTGTGAAATCCCTGGTCGCCAAATCCTCGCCGAACACCCGGAAGAGCTCGATCCCTCTGAAGCGCATCAACAGCGAAATCCAACGGGTAGCTCCAGAACGCATTAGGCAGCAAGTCGTCCTCGCGTGCGCCGCGCTGTTTGCCGTCTGCTTTCTCCTGTATACCCGTGCCTTGTCTAACGGCTTCGTCGACTACGATGACGAGGTGTACGTCACTCAGAACGCACAGCTAAAAGCTGGCTTGACCGGAGCGACGGTGCGCTGGGCCTTCACGACCTATGTGGGCGGCAATTGGCACCCTCTCACCTGGATTTCGCATGCTCTGGATGTGTCGATTTTCGGCTTGTCTGCGGGCGGCCATCACTTCATGAGCATCCTGCTTCACACACTGAACGCAGTCTTACTGTTCCTGCTTCTCTACAAGGCAACCGAGGCTCTTGAACGAAGTTTAGCAGTGGCGCTTTTGTTTGCGTTCCATCCCCTGAATGTAGAATGCGTCGCGTGGGCCGCCGAACGGAAGAGCCTGCTGAGCACATTTTTCTTTTTTCTGGCGCTCGCAGCTTACGGCTGGTACGCCAGACGTCCATCCATTCAACGCTATGGCCTAGTGGCTCTTTCGTTCGCACTTGGTCTCATGGCAAAGCCCATGGTCATTACGCTGCCGTGCGTGCTGTGGCTCGTCGATTTCTGGCCGCTCAGGCGGGTGAACGGGCAAGCCGATCACGCTAGCCAAGGCGCCATATCCCAGCGGTCATTTTCCTTCCTTCTGGTGGAAAAAGCTCCGCTGTTCGCATTTGTAGTGGCAAGCGCGGTGATGACTTTGATCGCTCAGGGTGAGAGTCACGCCATCATGCCGCTTGGAGCCGTGCCGCTTTCGTGGCGGCTGGCAAACTCCGTTCTTGCCTACTCGCTCTACCTCATCAAAGCAATTTGGCCCGTCCGGCTTGCAGCTTTTTATCCCATAGCTCCTCTTCAGTTCTGGCACATTCTAGCCTCCTTTTTGTTCCTGGCTGGGGTCACTTTCTGGGCATGGCGGGAACGAAAACGACACACCTACTTGCTGGTCGGATGGCTTTGGTATCTCGGCACAATGGTTCCAGTCATCGGGTTGGTGCAGGTGGGATCCCAGGCAATGGCCGATCGTTACGCCTATATTCCGCTTATCGGCATCTTTATTATGGTGGTCTGGGGTTTAGCGGACGCCCTCGATGCTCTCTCATGTCCGCTTCAATGGCGTGCGGTCGGATCTTGCGCCATTTTGCTCGTACTCGCCGCGCTTACAACCCGCCAACTCGGCTACTGGCAGAATGAACTCCAATTGTGGAGGCACACAGCTGAGGTCACCACCTCTAATCTTGTAGCGGAGGATAACCTTGGCCTTGCCCTCATGGACTTGCACGAGTACGACGAGGCAATTGTTCATTTTAATAACGCGGTCCGCATCCGTGCGGACGAGCCCACTCCTTACATGGCTCTCGTGTATGTCTTGCGTGATCGGGATCCGCAACAGGCGATCAAGAATGGACGTATTGCCCTTTCCCTTATAAGCGACCCGAAGGATGCAATGAAAATAAACGGCAATTTGGGAGTCGCCTACAACCACATTGGCGAGTTTGGGCGTGCTTCTGAATTGTTTCAGCAGGTCTTAAGAGAGGATCCGGCCAACTCGACGGCCATGTTGGGTTTAGGTTACGCGTTGCTGGAACAGCGGGCCCAGAAACTCCAGCAGGACTTGGATAAGCGTCCGACTGCCGAGGGATTCAGTCAATTGGGCACCACGTATGAACAGGCGACGGATACGCGGCGTGCCCAAGAGGCTTATTTGAAGGCGCTCAGTATCGATCCCAGACTTTCTTCCGCACAGCAGGGAATGGAACGACTGGCCAAGCCTGCACAGTGAGCGTTGCGCCCGCAGGTGCGACTACCTGAGATCTGCGATCCTTGATCTCTCGGTTTGCTCGCACCGTTGTTGCCTTTAATCGGTGGAACTTCTACTGCCCGGTTCCCGACAGCGGAATACTCTGAGACGGAAGTCCCGGAATTGTGACACTCAGCATTGCTGAGCGAGTCCCGGTTGCCGCCGGTGAAAAGGTAACGCTCAGGCCGCAATTACTCAGCGGTTGCACCGCCACGCCGCCGCCACAATTTGCGAAGAGCGAAAAATCTCCTGCGTTGGGCCCCTGCAACGAGATTTGCGGAAGCAGGACGGCGGCCGTGCTGATGTTGTTCAGAGACACATTTAATTGCGGGCCCGGAGTTCCCACGGTGACGGTGCCAAAGTTCAAGTTGGTCTGCGAGATCGTTAACTGGGTGCTTGGGGTTGGCAGGAAGACCATCGTACTGCTGACAGATCCGGCCGTCAGATTGGGGCTGATATCCCCGCCACCCGGCAGAGGATTATTCGGGATACCCAAGTTAGCCTGCGACGCTACAGTTCCGAAATTGATCTTTGCCAGCCATTGCTGGTCGCCGCCGATCAAGACTCCGTAGAGGTTTTTGTCGACAACGCTAGTAAAGGTCGCAATAGCATTCGGGTCCGTTCCCACTACAAACGAGCTGCCATCCGGAGCCGTGGGCAGAGTGCCGTAGCCATAGGAAATATTGGCGGGGGACAAAGAAGTTCCTGCGGCAGCTCCTCCAATTGGCCACTGTGCGACACCGATACAACTCCCGCCGGTCTGTCCGGTCAGTAGGTAGTGGCTTGCACCGGTAGCCGTCGCGCTCGCCGAAACTCCCAACGATGCCATGTTCATGTACGGCGATCCACCGGAACAGAACCCCACACCTGCTTCCGTGGAGATGACAGGGCTTTGTGACTGGGTGAAATCAATTAGGGTTTGATCGCTGGTGTTGCCATCGACGACTGCAGAAAATTGCGTGATCGGGTCTATGGCGGCGGCAGTCGGGGCGACACCCAAATTCGGATACGTCGTGACGACATCGGTTGTCAGGTCCAGGACTTGGATTTCAGCTGCGCTGGGTACAGCGCTCAAAATAAATGGATCGGGAGTGGCGACAGGATCGAGCGTGATGTTGGCTGTCGGAGCAGGCGCCGGGGCGAACGCTATTTTGTTGAACGCCCCAGTCGTCATGTTCATCGAGTAGAAACCCTCCGCCGTGCTCAAAATGAGCTGGCTGTTCAAGGGATTCACCACGGCTGCACAAATCATGCAAGACGTTCCGTTAATGGTCACCGATTGCGAGACCGGCGCCTGATAAGCGGCAATGATGGTGTTGCTGGACAAATCGAGTGGATTATTGCTGGCATCAATAATCTGGATCGCCGGCGAACTGTAACTGATTACTGCAACCAGGGAATTGTTCGGGCTGGCCGCCGTCGCATTGGGAATATATCCCGCGGGCATGGCGATCGAGGCGATCAGTGCCGCAGGTACGGGCAGGAGGTTAGAGGACTGATCAGCATCTAGATTGACTTCCTGCACCGCATAAGCGCCATTGATCATGGTCGGTTGCGGCAGGTAGCCAACGTCGATTTCCGAAGTCTTCGGCTGAACCGATAAGACGCTCATCGTACTCGAGGAAAAGCCATTCGTGCCGACGACCAACTGCAGCACGCCCTGCACCGACCCTATCGTTGCGGTAACAGCGCTGGCACCGATAGCATTGGCCGTGGCGATCCCGCTCGAATTCACGGTGACAACATTGGCCCCGCTGCCTGAGGAGGTGCCCCAAGTGACCGAAGATGAGATGTCGGTCGTAGTTCCGTCACTGTAGGTGCCCATGGCAAAGAGTTGGCGACTCTCAGCCAGCAGGATGATCGAACTTGTGGGAGTAATCTTGATCTTCTGCAGAGTCACTCCGGGTGTCGGATTCTGCAGGGTCGGGGCAATGAAGTTGGTGTTCCCGCTGCTGCAACCGAATGTCAAGATTAAGGAAGCGACGGTAAAAACCAGCAAAAAGATCCCGCCCGGACTCGTTCTGTCTCTTTCACCAATCCTCTGTGAAGACTTCTCTCCCGCTTTCCGCATCGCTTCTCCTGAAATTGAGTACTGTTGCACGCGGCGGCAGAGCTTATTGCCGTGTGGTTTTATCTCGATCCGACGCCTTCACCCGGCCTTGACCCGCCGCGCGATACTGTTTAGGCGACTCGCCCCGAACGTGGTCCTTGAGCCAGTCGAGCCCTTTGCCATTGGCCACTGATGCCCGAAGCGCCGCAGGGTCATCGTAATGGATAATCTGCGCTTGCTTCGGAGCCGCCGCTTCGATTTTTGCCTGCGCCTCGGTTGGCGTGATCATGACCGACTTCACAAACTGCAGGCGCACGTTCGGTGTTTTGAGTTGCGGCAGCCATTTCACCGGATCCATGGGGGCGTTCGCATCCAGCCAGTCTTGCTTCAGGAAGTTCAAGCGCTCATTTTCCGGAATGCGCGTTGACTTCACAACCCAATCG
>Ga0126371_10003207_pt1 | contig 14274 bp, 12 predicted proteins | sample PanSoiMetaPlot_4_FD_110145 | JGI IMG/M metagenome (GOLD analysis project Ga0126371, IMG submission 110145) | Tropical forest soil microbial communities from Panama - MetaG Plot_4 | ecosystem: Environmental > Terrestrial > Soil > Tropical forest > Bulk soil | place: Panama | collected 2016-02-17 | reverse complement strand
TCGGGAAATAATTGAGAACCGCTTTTCCATTTGCCACTCCCTCTCAGGGGAAGCCCATGTTATTGATGGAAGGGTGGCCCGTCCTGCACCGTTGCTTTTTTCCGCCGGGCGGGATTCCCATCGTGCATCGTTTTCAGTACTGTCGCTCCAGGCTGTACCTTTTTCTTCCCTTTTCTTTAATTGAATCAGGGCCGACAAAATGCCTTCAAGGGACTCTATCGCGTCGGATCAAGCGCAATGCCGCCTAGTCCGCCCAAGGCCGTCGGAGACGCGGGGTTGAGTCCGGTCTGAACTGGACCGTTTCGCCGTTCAAAAGCTTGGCAATGTAATGCGTCGCCCACATGTTCAAATATCCTGGAAGTCGACCCTGTCGATCGCGCCCGCACCATTGTTTACTGTCAGCACTTTCTCTCCCGCATCTCAGCACGACCTCACTTCTCTGCCTGCTTCAGGATCAATACGTCACGCTCTTCTGACGCGATTTGACGGAAAAACTTTTTTAAGTCGGCCAGGTTTTCCTTGCGAACGTTCAAGTCTTTTACTTCGTAACTCTTGGTGAAATGAAACGAGCCATCTCTGGTTTCGAGCGAGGTCTGGTATTCGGCGAAGGGGAAACTTGTGTGGACAGGGTTGGGCACTGCTTCCACGCGATAGTCAGAAGGCAATGTCCATTCGAACTCGTCCGTCTCCCAGCTAAGCGCCGTGAACTCAAACGGCTGGGTCCTGGGTTCTCCTTCGAGATCGCCGCTGCCATTTCCACCGATGATCATGGGACGGACCAGCAGAAGGTTCCCGGCATTCTTACCATATTGTTCAGTGCGGAACGAGTAGCGAACAACCAAATCTCTATCAAACTCTTCGAGATTCTCAGTGGCAACGTGAGATATGGTAACGCCGTTGATAAACCGGCCAAGAGAGGCTTCGAGAAATTTGTCGCGCTCAGTCGACGTGGCTTTCATTAGCACCGCGCGGTATTGCGACGCTGGGAAGCCGGAGCGAACCTCTTTCACCTCCCCTGAGAGAGCCCCGTGCGAACCCAGGGTCAGTCGGGCAGACCGCTGCACGCTGTTGGTGCGGGGTTGAAGCAGAGGCAATGCGACCAGTTCGCCGCCGTCGTCCGTCACCAGCAAACCGTGATTAGCTTGTTCTTCGGCCGGAAGGTAGCCGAAAGGCGTGAACTCGTCAGTGGGATCAAAGAAAACCAGACTGCCGAGAGTGGGGTGAGTCCATGCAGCGTGGAGGTCAGCTATGTTTGCGCTTTTGGGCAGCCGGATGGCAAGAATCACGTGGTTGAAGTTCAGCATGGACGGGAATTCTGGAGCCACGCTGCCTCTATCAATGTTGGTTAGAACGTAGTAGGAATCAACCCCGATCTGCTTCAGCATGGCAGCGAGCAGGGTGGCTTTGTCCTTGCAGTCTCCGTAACGGTTGACCAAAACACTGCTGGCCGAGTGCGGCTGGTATCCTCCTATGCCGATTTCGATAGCCACATAGCGCACCTCACGCTGAACAAAGCCAGCGAGACCGCGCACCTTGTCCATCTCTGTAGAACGTCCAGCTGTCAATTCATTCACCCTTGTGATCAGTGAGGGCGTCTCCACGCGGCTTGAGGCCACAAGCCGGGCGTACCACTTGCCTACGTCCTGCCAGGTACCGTAGGTGCTCCCGCTGGACACAGGATGAGCAGGAAAATAAGTGACCGCCAAGCGACCGGCCAGTCCACGCGGCGATGGCATGGACGGCTCTTCTTCGATGGCAGGAACATCCTGGAGTTCCCACATCCACTGGTGTCCTCCGGCGGGCTGCGGCTCGGTAGCGGCGTATTTCAGAAAGCGAACGCGATACTCCCACTGATCGGGTAGACGCAGAACGAAGCGAGCTTGGCGCACAGGGAGTTCGCTTTGAAATTCCCAGAGGTCCTGCAACAGAGAAGGCCTCCGCCGCTGTTCGTATTCATACCCGACAATGCTGCCTACCTCGGCAGCCGGAATCTTTAACACTTTCACCCGGGTATCGACGTATAGAGCTTCATCAAACGGGCTGCTCTCGACTGCATCCTTCTCTTTGACCTCATATTCGGTTCCCTGAGGTGAGATGGCCCACCCTTTGAGGTAGGTCAATCGCGTTTCCTGATCGAAATAAACAACCACAGTGCCGAACTTTCTGCCTTCATGACGGAGGATCTTGTAGGCGCGGCGATAAAGCGTCTTGACTTCGCCGTCCTGATCCACTGAAGTGATTTGTTCGTCGAGCACGATGACCGCGCTGGTTTTGTCCGAGTAGGTGGGCACAGGCTGCCGCGCCAGCCCGCGCAGCCAGTCCGGCGGGCCGGCCACTACCTTGGGTGCCAGAAGAAGAGAACCCTGCACCGCTATCAGAGTGGCAAGTGACTTAATGGCCAGACGGCGTCTGAAGAACGGCTTGTTCCTCATCATTGCTCCTTACGAAATCATAGAAGTCGCGAATTTCGGGATATCGCTCCACGGCGAAATAATCGGACTCCATGATGAAATTCCGCTTGAACGTCAATTTTGTGCCTTTTTCTTCAGTTTCAAGTTTGTAAGAGTATCCTTTCGGATTGCTGGCGCCGCGAGTGACAGGAAGACTCTCCACTTTGTAACCCTGGGGAGGCTGCACTGTCAGTTCATCTATTTCCTGGTGACCATAAGGAAAGTAAATAGGGTTGTTGCGAGTGGAAGCTCGAAATGGCTTCTTAGAGCTCTGTTGAAGGATGGAGATCGGAAATAACAGGCGCTCGCCGGCTTGAGTGGCAAAACCTGGAACTGCTATCTCAAATACGGCGTGCACAGCACCGTTGGAGCCTTGCCAGCCGTTGCTCGCGGTTAACTTGACCGTGGCCCCGAGCGGCAACCAGCTTCTTGCCTCTTCCTCCAAATTTTTTTTCCGTGCCATTTCATCCTGATCGTGCTCCTGCAGACGCCGTTCCAAGGCCTCCTGCCCCAGAAAAGTGACTTCAAGCTTCCCCGCGAGGTTCCCATCTTTATCCAGCAGGAAGTTACCTTTGCGATCAATGATGGCGTCCGCGCTGGCAGCCAGTGGGATCTGCACCAACTGGCCCGGGAATTGATCCAGCCGGATGCCGGAAGTATCCGATTCCTCCCAGGGAAGGAGACCAAATGGGCAGTGAAGCGTCGCGGGATCGAGGTAGATATTTTTGTCGGCAAGCTGCACCTCGACGACTTCGGCATTGAGCTGGGTTGGATCGGGCAGGCTTCTCGAAAAGAAATTGTTCCTGCGCGAGGCCACCCTCACGGGATAGGCTTTGAATCCGGCTTCGCGGGCCAGAGCCACAAACAGCAGGTTGACTTCGTTGGCGAACGCGTAATCCCGAGTGAGTACGTCTTCGACATGCTTGTTAGGTTTTAGATTTTCCTGCTTCCGCTCTTTATCGGACTTGGTTGGTTCGAAGCTGATAAAGCGGATCTGCTGCACCCGGTCGTAGATTTTGTGCAGCTTTGTTTCCGGTGAATCGCTCGATGTAACGAGTCTGGCGGCTTCGGCATGGACTGCTTTGGACTTGGCCAAAAATTTGTCTGTGTACTGAGATTCTATTTTGGCCAAAGTAGCCCAATAATCCTCATTCGAGTAATAACGCTCCACATAAAAAAAACATATCTCGCTCCGGAGAGCTTCTTCCGGTGGCGAATGCTCTTCCTGATGAACGTTTGGGAGGTTTTCCAAATCCATTTGGATCGTGCCATCAGGCTGCTGCAGGGGGGCGTTATCCTTGGGCAGACGTATCGAGCGGATTTGAAGGGATCCGTCGTAATGGGAAAGAGGCCGCAGGACAAAACGGGCGTGACGTATGAAGAGATCGCGGTCGACATCCCAACGGGCTGCGGGATAAGCGATGCTGCCGGGAATAAGGTACTTTTCGGGATGCTTGATTACATCGGGAATATCGTTATGCCAATGCAGAGAGTAAGAATATTCAATGATGCTGCCGCCTTGGACACCAGCTAGCGTAAATGCCTTGACACTGACCTTAAAACGCCGGGTCTTCACGACAACTTTGTCGAAGACCCTTCCGTCAAAATCAGTGGACTTGCCATCCGGAGCGACCGTGCGTGCCTGGATGTTCTGAACCTCAGTGTTGTTTTCGACATAGGGAATCTCAATATCGGCATATTGTTTCCCCCGCTCATTGAAGATTTTTATGCGGGTATAGTGGGTTTCCAGTGACTTGTTGTTGTCCGTTTGAACTTCCCGGTACAAGACCATTGCCGCTTCGCCGGGCGCAAGCGAATTGTCCTTGAGTTCTAATTCTTCTTTGGCAATCGGCGCCCAGGAGGTTGGTGTCTGGGACATTGCTCTTTTCGGCAACAACACGATCAGAATGTAGGCCAGTAAGAAGACAAAGCATTGCCGGCGCCGTAGCCATGCTGTTCTCCCGCCAGCCAGACGGCCTGTCGAATGCTCATCGTGATCTCTGGCACTGCCATTTAAGCTCATTTTTCCAACCTCCTCACCAGCCCTCTGAACACGGCGAGCCGTACGCATTAGTGATTCTCCGAGCTCGAACGTTACAGCGCTGGCTGAATTTTTCTTGTACCGCCAAGGTTCTTGACCGGCCCCATCCGTAACGGATTGGGGCCGTTCCGCATCGCCTTCTCCTAGTGGCAGGCCTTCTGCAAATCTTCCTTTTTGAAATGCTTGTCCAGGATCACCACCTTGCTGCCGCTGGCGGTGATGGTCTGGAGATCGTCGCCGTGAAACTTGGTGCCGACCGACGCCGGGTAGTTCACCACGTCCACCACCTGGTATTGCTGCCGGCTGATCAAAGCTCCGGCAACGCCGGCCAGCATGACATTTCGAAAAGCGTGGGAGCCGATCGGCCTCACCGCCAGACAGCTCTTTGCAGCTGCCGGCGCTGCTGCCGGGATTGCTGCTGTTTCCGGATTCGCGGGCTCTTTGACCGGTGCGGCATCCTTATCATCCACAGCAGCAGCTTTATCCGGTGTACCGTTGTTCCCTGAGGCCGGGGTATTCAGTTCCGCCTGTGGCTGCGCAGTGGTGTTTGCCTGTGACTCTGGTTTCGGCGCGGCCGATTGCGTTTGCGCCGGTTGATCGTTGGATTTCGGCTGCGATGATTGCTGCGCTCCGGCGCACAAAGCAGCCAGGATGACTAAAACAAATAGAACATTTTTCATGGAAGCCTCTCCTCCGTACCATGGGTTTCAAGTTGTCTTTCTCGAAAGCACGCTCCGCTGAGGCACCGTATGACTCTCATTTCTGTCGCACTACATCGTTGGTTTCTCAGCGTCTACCAGTGCGATCAATCAGCGCCTGAATGACGCTCCGTTTCTTCTAAACCACGATCATTCCCTCATTCCTGTGGTATTGCCACGAATCCGTGTAGAGGACCTCCAGGAACGGAGTGGTAAGCGCCTACAACATCTCCCCGGTTATTGATCCCGTCCAATCGACCGCTCCTTGAATCGGGAAAATCAAAGGAAAAGAACTCCCGATCCAAAAGAAACCCATGTGTCACACCGTTGGTAGTGTAGAGTCCTACGCTTATACCGCCGTCGCTTGTGTTGTTTGCATAGTGCTTGCGGCGCTTTTCATTCCTCTCAGATCTCTTCTGGGTTAACGATGGGGAACGTTGCTGGTTTGCGACGTTCCCGCACCTGCAACGGGATGGTCAAATTGCCTCCGCGTTGACTCTCGGTCCAGATCTCTTCCCTCACTATCGCAACCCTAACCGTCCGCGTCCCGGTCTTGGGAGTTCATGGTGACAGTTTCTCGACTGTCACATCGTCTCCGCTGGGCTTCTGCGAGGGATCTGCCACCAGATCCCGTGGGCGTAAACCACCCGGTCGCCGTTCCAAGTGGCCGGCACGTCGAACTCATACAGCGATCCATCGGCCATAGATCCAGTGATGACCTGTTGTGCAGAGGCTGGAGAAGCGATTACGGCCAGCACGAATGCTAGTCTCAACGTTAACAACGCTCCCTTTGTTAGCAGTTGGTTCATACGATTTCCTTTTATTTCCAAAAACTCGCAACACTAGGCTCTATGACTACCGCCTAAGTGTTATGTGGATAAGTAGGCGGTGAAGACGAAACTGTGACAAGGGAAATTCGTAGGCGGCTGGATTAAGCCGAAAAGCAACCCATGAGACCCACTCGGATCTCGGCGACTGCTTGTCTGGACAAGAACATATATGAGTTAAGATTGTCACACCATGAAGCGCAGGTCGCAGGCGAGTGAGATAATTTTTCGGCAACGGACCCGGCTCAAGTGGACGATGTGGCTAGTTATCGCATTATTCGCTTCTCCCTCCAGCGCCCAGCAAAGGCTTGACTCATCCGCGGTCCAACCTGACCCGCCTGCTGCGAAGAGAGCCATTCAAATTCCAGACGGCACTGCCGTCGAGATGCGCTTTGCCCAACCTGTCGTCGGCAAAGGACCGGACGCAAGGCGTGACTCTGCAAGTTTTGACACTGCGGAAGCCGAACCTGGCGACAAAGTGCGCCTGATTGCCGCAGCTGATGTCCGACTAGACAGCGTAGTGATCATCGCAAAGGGCGCTATTGGACAGGCCACCGTCACGAAGGTGAAGGGCCCATTGTCAACTCTCAGCTATTCAGGGATTGGTCTTCAGTTGGGCTGGATAGAAGACATAAACGGCAAAAGACTTCCGTTGCGAGGCAGTGTCAAAGGCAAACCGCAAAGCTTCATGGTTATGGTACTTGGTACTCCTGCAGGGGTGATCGCCGGACCTAAAGTTCAAGAAGGCAAGGGTCCTGGTCAATGGTTTTACCACTCCTTCGTTCACACTGAGCTCAAGCAGTCTATTCCAGCGGGCACCCGGATTTTCGGCTACATTCATGGTGCGGCGTCTCTCGATGCAGCAGGAAGCGCCGCGGATTCGGGAGACTCAAAAACTTCTGCCACGTTGACCCTTTATGAATTGCGGTATCTGGTTGCCAGCCCGTCTGCCATTGAATGTGATGGGAATCCAGTTGGCCAGATAGGTGCGCAGCAGTATCTGGTCATCAATCTCGCTGCTGGCAAACACTCTTGCCGGCTCCGCAACCATCAAGAGCTCGAGCTGGTAGTTGAATCCGGCGCTGAGTATTTTTTGCACGTTGACTCCAAGGAAGGAGTTCTGAGATCAGTCACTGTAGGAGAAGGCGACGATGCGATCGCGAACCTGGATCCTGCGAAGAGATTGAAATGACAAGTGTTTGTCTTGCCCGGCCTATTGTTGTTTTGGTTTCTCGGGTGGCGAGGGATGACCACCCATCTGATCATTTCCGCGGAGCACTTCAAGGGTCTTCAGTGTTGATTTCGCCTCATCGGTCAATTCTCCAGACATGCCTGCTGCGGCCTTGAAGTGTTCCTCTGCTGCCGATAGATCGCCCAGCCGCAGGTAAGCCTTGGCAAGATAAAAATGGGCCGCCTGCGCATAAGAGGAGTTTTCATTCGCAGACACGGCTGACAGCCTCAAGATTGCATTCTCGAATTTGTCGTCCAATATTTCGCAGATTCCCAGATAAAAATTGATTTCGGCCGACCCAGGCGCGAGTTTGACAGCGTCATCAAGCTGAGCTTCGGCTTCCTGATATTTTCCGTCCGTGTAGGCCAGCATTGCATTCTGAAATTGGCTTCGCGCCATGCCGAGCGAACCGCTTGAAGATGACGGATTGCCCGGCGTTCGAAAAGGATGCGCGGATCCTGTAATAGTTGAGTGGAAAGCGCCCGAGAACGTGTAACGCGGTGGTTTTACCAAAGCCAACTTCGCAAGTTCGTTCTCGTGAAGCCCAGGCTGCCGTACCCCAAGGGTAGTACCGGGCTTCGAAAGTGCGTCCACGGGCACGACCCGCCTGGGCAAAGAAGCGTAGGCTTCATCGTGGGACCCTTGCTGCGCCGAGGACTTTTCCGGCGTGGGCCGCAGACTGACATAGCTTGATGGCCCTGTCTGTTTTTCACGAGCCAAAGAAGCCTTCTGCGCGCTGGTTGCGCGAGTTTTCCAAGTTTCAAGGGCGCTTCCGCCTGGCTTCGCGGTTCCTGGGCCGATCTGGTTTTCCTGCGTAGCCGGGGATGGAACGGGTTGGTCAGTGGCATGCAGTGCACCCGGTTGCGCTAGACCTGGAGACTGGGGCTTGTTCCCGGTTGCCACTGGTGAATGAAAGTGCTTCCTCAAGGATGCAATGCCCAAACCGATGGCAACCACCAGGGCGGCAGCGACCCCTATCCAGCCCCATCGAAGAGAGCTTCGTGTCTGATGCGAGTACAAGCGAAGTTTGTCGGCCCGGCGCTTAAGGTCGTCCTGTGCGGCCTGCAACGCTTCCACAAGCTCTTGGCAGCTTGCGCATTCCAGGATGTGGCCTTCGAAACTGTCTTCCGTCACAGGATCGAGCTGCCGGGTTAGGTACTTCACCGCAAGCCCATTCTGTTCGACGTCCTTACAAACCATAGCCCGCCCTTATACGATAAGTGGTTCCAAGTGCTACTTTTGTGACGTTCGTGCGAACTTTTTTTTTATTTTCTTGATCAGCCTTGATCTGCGCGCACGCACTGCATCATGGGACATGTTCAGGCGCTCTGCCACCTCCACCAGCGAGTGCCCATCGACCAATGACCAGAGCAGGATCTGCTGATCTGTCACGCTAAAACGTTCGATTTCTTGGCTCACAACGCGTCTTCTGTCGGCCGATTCAAGTTCTTCGGTTGGGTCAGCCTGGGGCTCCCCGGCTGATTCCAGGTCGCATTCGAGCCGTCGTGCCCTCTCCCGAATGTAGTTATTGATGAGGTTCCGCGCGGTTCCATGCACAAACTCCGTTAATTTGTGGGCCTCGCGGAGCTGCCGGGCACGGATCGCTTTCAAGACTGCTAGCAGGATTTCCTGCGTCAGGTCGCGCGCAGCCTCGCGATCACGAGTGCGGGCCGCGGCGATTATCAGCAGGCCTCTGCGGTAGGCATTGACAAACTCCTCTTCCGCCAAGCGGTCGCCCGCCTCAATCCGTGTGACGAGTTCTGCCGCGGCCCCCGTCGCCGCTAAGACCGCTCCGGCATTCCCCAAAATCGCCCGTCCTCCCAGCACCCCTGATTAACCGACTAAAGTAGGTTCCGGAGATTGTACTCCCACGTCATTCAGAGGTCAGCCGGAGCACCCGTTTCTTTGTCACATTCGCCAGAGCTCAAACCACTAACTACTAGGTCCGGACGTTGCTTTGCACTAATTGAAAGTTCGGGGGCTCAGACAATGATAATGGCATCTCAAACCTGAGCAAATCTTCTTGACGAACGGGTGGAAGAAGCGTATTTATCAACGCCAAAAAACACTAAGAGGAGCTTCGCTGATGAATAAACTGGTCCACCATTCTCAGGTGACTCTGGCAACGCTCGTGTTCCTCTTAGCTGGACCATTTACAAGCCTGCATGCACAGATCGCCCCGCCACCCGACCCGGATTTGACGATTGTGACTATCGAAGGACCCAAAGAAGGAAGCTTGGGGGCTTCTTTCGCGTTAGGAGACGGCATCCTTTGGGCCTACGCGAATGACACCCTGTATAGAATCGCTCCGCAGGATGATCATCTGACGACAATCGCGGCTGAACGGCTCAAGGGCCGCGTTGTGCAAGGTTTTGCCTTCGCTGCTGGGTCCATCTGGATCATAAAGTTCAACACGCCCGGCGTTCACCGGATGGACCCGAATTCAGGCAAATTCGTAGATACCATACTCTCCGACAAGAAACATTTAGGCAGGCTGACGTACCAGCATGAGTCGCTTTGGGTGTGGGAGTGGTCACATGCCATTCCGACTTTGCTGCGAATCGACCCTAAAGGCGGGCAGATGGTAGAGATTGAACCAGGGAAAGGCTACTGGATCGGCCCCGTCTTCGCCGAGGATGCTGCATGGATTATGGAACAAGAGAAAGGCATAATTAAGAAGATTGACCTCCAATCAAACAAGATCGTTGATGAGTTTTCGGCCGGCAAAGCCCAACAAAACAGCATGCTCAAAGCACAATTTGTTGGCGGCTCCTATAGCTTTACCGCGGGAGCAGGGTCGCTCTGGGTTGCTGATCGCAAGTTTAATAATGGCAAGTACCTCTTGTCGCGCATTGATCCGAAGACCCACGAACGCATCGCCAAGATCGAGATTGACGACTCCCAGGGTGCGCCGGTGTTTTGGAACGGCTTCCTATGGACATCCACGTATGGGGATCACCTTACCGGTCATTCCCTCACAAAAATCAATCCAAAAACGAACCACGTTGCCAATCAGGTTTTCCTCCCCGCTGCTCAGGGGGGGTTCTTGTGCCGAGGTTCTATGCCCCCAGGTTTACTTGCGGACGACAATTCGCTCTGGGCCTTTAGCCCAGGGACATGCGCAGCCGCTCACATTACGATAAGCCGTATTCAGCAAAAGAGCGAAGGAGATAGATAACCGCCGGCAATCAGTTGAATCGACCAGCTGTCTAGGCCTCCTTTGCCGGGCCAATGTCATTGAGCGAGAGAACTATTTGTTTTGCGTTGATTGTTGAAGATCTGGAACAGACGAAGCCCTCAATTGGACTTGCCAGTGAATGAGAACAAATCGGGCGAGAAGGGCGTGGAAATGCGAGTGGCCGTCATTCTCTTATTTATGTCTCGCATGCTGTTTAGCGATCCTGGGTTGCAAGCACAGCCGGGCGGGAATTCGATGGGATCAATAATCTTTCGCGATGAACAGGGCCGCACACTCACGACGGAAGATCTTCGGCGTGCGACCGGCACCGTTAATTGGGAGATTGTCGGCGAAAATGATGTCCCCAAAGAGGCCCAAATGTTGCACCAGCGGGCACGGCAAGCCGGTCAGCGTGGTGACCACAAGAAAGCGCTCGCGTTGTTACAGCAAGCGTCGAAACTCGCGCCGCTTTGGCCATATCCCGTCTACGATACCGCTTACGAATATTTGCTGATGCAGGACTTCGAAGGCGCCAGGGTGAACTATCAAAAAACCCTGGAGCTTTCGCCGCGAGGGTTTTTTACTGCCATCACTGCAGTCGACACTTTAACGAGGGAACAAAAGGGCGAGCTGCCTCCAGGCACCTACCTGGCATACGTATCCTTGGAATGGATGAACGATCCGGTGAAGAAAGCCGCAGCAGTGCACAGGATGGTCGAGCTGGTTCCCGGATTTGCACCGGCCTGGAAAGAATATGCCTTACTCGTCAAGGATCATAACGAAAGGCTGACAATCATTGAGAAAGGCTTGGCAGCGCACCCAGACGCGGAGACGAAAGGAGTGCTGACGATCAACAAAGCAATAATCTTCAACCTCAGGGGAGACCGTGATGGTGCTGTGCGTCTGTTAGGAGAATTGGCTCTCGATCCCAAATCGAGCCTTGGGAGCGCGCTCTCAGCAAAAGCTGCATTGGCCCTGATCGTTAACAGGTAGACGTACGCATCGGTTTTTCGCGGGGCTGGTCTTTGGGCGTCCGAAATAGATCGAACTATTTGAGCGAGAGGGTGATTACATCTGGCGAAGCCGGTGGGTTCTCGCCAAGGCCGCGCATTCCCGCGGGAGCGCCGTCTTCGTTGAGCAGAGCTGACTGATATGGCTGGACGGGGTTGTAGCGGACGAAGATCTTCTTACCGATCCATGGTTGCGCCGCGGCTGTTGCGTCCTCGCGCGAGCGGTACGGACCGCCAAGGATGATGTATCCGGAGTAAAACTCGCCTGCCACGTTGTAGGTGTATTGCAGGACCGCGTTGCAAAGGCTCTGCGCAGCTACTGCACCGGCGACGCCGAAGACCACGGCGGGATTGGCCAGGTTGGAAGCAAACTCGCTCTGAATTGTGGCTTCGATCAAAGGCCACCGAAAAGCTGCCTTGCGCCGGCGGATATGTCGAACGAGAAACCAGGCCCCAGTGCCGAGAAGCCCAAACATAAGGAGCGGCCCAAGGACCGCGTCGATGTCGTCAGCGCCGGCATCGATCAAGGTCGCAAGCATAGACCAGGCTGGCATTAAGAGTGGCATCATATGCTAGCAGAACTGCGGGGCGCAACGGCCAAACAAGATCTCGTCGACCGGTGGGTTGGTCGCTGGGCGACTAGCTTCAGCCATCCCCAGGCTAGCAACGCCAGCGATATGTAAGTACCAGCAGCTACTCTGATTTGGTAGTCATCGTCCGCGGCAAAAGCCGGCAGCAGTAAGGTCGTTTCGGCGAGCAAAGGAAACCCGAGCAGAAGCAGGAAGCCTGCTAGATTGCGATGCATCTGAGGCTTGTAAAGGCCAATCGCAACGATTGCCGCTAACGCTACCAGCGTGGTCAGTAGCCACGCAACCTGGAGAATAGTGAGGTGTTCTTCCACCGAGAGCTCCACAAATGTAAAAAAGGCGTCCAGTTGGCTGTAGCCAAGAAGCAATGCAGATACCAGCGCGAGATATGGAGGGAAGTGCGAAGGTCGCGCCTCCGAACGACGCCAGACCTTACTTGCCGCGAAAACCAAACTTGCAAGTGAAAGAGCAAGGCCAAGCGCAAAGACGCTGCGACCGGCATAGTCGCGGAGCTGCGAAATGAACTCTGGGGACGAAGCAAGTTCTCCAGTAATCCATGACTCTGAAAACGGCAGGCGCCACCGTGACAGGTCTCCGGGCCACGCGAAATAGAAGAAAATACAGCTACCGGCAAAAAGCAACAGATCCGGACTGAGGATGCGGGATACCCATGCCGCACTGCGGGCAAGAATTGCCAGCGGGCCAGCATGTGTTGTTGCCACGAAGGGCGTCTGCAAGGTAAAGCGCTTGAGCGCACGAAACACGATCGCTAGAGCAAGGATCAATAGCAGGTCGCTCATAAGCGTGAGCAAACGCTCCTGGAGTGGGGATTTCTCGAGCGTAGCCCAAGGAATGACGACGAAGGGCAAGATTACTGCGATCATCGCAGACAGGAGCCAGCGAAAACGCAGACCTAGGTAATCTTTGCGGGGCAACGTTAGGGCGCCAGCGGCAAGAAGAGAATAGAAAATCGCCCCGGGCGGCGCCAGCCATAATGATGGTCCCCAATGTGGAACGGCAGCCCGGAACCACGTCCAAAAAGATACAGCAAGGAGCAAAGCAACAGCGCGCAAACCAAAAGGCTGAAGCCCCATGAAGCGAGGCTTCTTCGTGTCGCTAAACGAGCGTTGTGTATCCGCAGTAGCTCCGATTTGTTGTTGCGACGACATTACTAACCCCTCGGTCTGCTCTCGGTCAAATTGAACCGAAGTAGGCAGACGTGTTTGCAAATCATTCTCATCTCGCTCTTTTCCAACCAGTTCGGCTATGCCGTGGTCAATCTATTGCCGAAAATGCAGTGTGTTTCGCCACGAAATCCCTCATCAAAGATCCTCGCTGCAGCCTCTTGCTTCTTCGGCGGACCATTGGCGTTTTAAACGGCCGTAATTGCGACCTTTATCGGGGCCCAGGAAGACTTGGGGATCATGAGCATGTGCAGCGAAGACGGCTCTAAGGTCGGAAGGTTCGCCCAAGATTAGACCCAGGCTGTCTCTGCCGTTAACCACATGTAAGCCTGAACCTTCCAGGTGCTCGTCATTCCACCATTCGTAGTTCATAGGTCTGACCAGGAGATCGTTTCCATCGTGGTGGATAAGGGCAATCACATGCACCGCAAGAAATTCATCGGCCTTGACATCGCGGGGCGCATAGAAGGCGTCCGCGAACTCCTCATTGCCGATTCGCAGAATGAGGAGCCGATAGGTCACAGTTTTATGCGTTTCGCCGTCGGTTATTTTCATGGTGTAACCGCCGGAGTCGGCGCCGCCACGAGCGACTACTATCTTCGTTCCCTGGCATGCCCGCCAGGTACCGAGCAACACATCATCGGTTTCCGACGAATTGGTGATCGGCGCAATCGAGCCGAGACATCCGGTGAGAGCTAACAGAAGACAAATTCCAAACAATACATGGTAGCGAATCATTGTCACTCCTTTCCGAGCCAGTTTGGTAACGCCGTAGTGAGCCAAGGTACGTAGGTGATCAACAGCACCGCTATAGTCAGCAAAATGACGATGGGCAGCACCGCGCGGAGGACTTCAGGAACGGGTTTTCGGAAACGCGAACTGGCAAACAACAAATTCAAGCCTACCGGCGGCGTCAGGTAACCATGTTCCAGGTTGGCCAGGAACACGATTCCCAGGTGCACCGGCGGGATTCCAAATACCGCGCCGAGCGGCGCCAGCAGCGGCACCTGTACCACGATGGCAGAGTATATGTCCATCAAACAGCCCACCAGAGTCAAGAACAGGTTG
>Ga0126371_10003206_pt1 | contig 14275 bp, 13 predicted proteins | sample PanSoiMetaPlot_4_FD_110145 | JGI IMG/M metagenome (GOLD analysis project Ga0126371, IMG submission 110145) | Tropical forest soil microbial communities from Panama - MetaG Plot_4 | ecosystem: Environmental > Terrestrial > Soil > Tropical forest > Bulk soil | place: Panama | collected 2016-02-17 | reverse complement strand
CTGGGCCGAACGAACGGTCCGCTGCGACCAAGTCGACATCTTCGAGCACGACGACAGCGGGTAGCAGAGCGCGAGCCAGGTCGGTTACGGCGCCGACGACGACAAGGGACCGGCCGGTAAGGACCAACCGGGTGTAGGCGGTCATGTGACCGAGCAGATAGCGCGTCGTGTGCGTCTTGCCCGTGCCGGGCGGACCGTACAGCAGTAGACCGCGTTTGAGGTGCTGCCCTGCGCCCAGCAATGCCTCGCGGTGATCGGCAACGCCGAGAGCGTGCCGCTCGATCCGCGCTAGCACGCTGGCTGGGAGCACGACGTGATCACGGCTTAGGCCAGGGGGTTCGGCGAAGGTGAGGCTCAGCTGGCCCATCGGGCTCACTGACACGTCGATCAGGTGGCCGCGGTAGACATTGAGGTCTGAACGCAGCTGGTCCAGTTCGGCGAGGACGCGCTGAGCTGCATCGACCGGCAGCCCGGCGACCTCGACATCCAGGCTCGGGTGATGCTCCGCTGGTCCCTGGATCATGACCACGTAACGGCCGTCACTATCGGCGACCAGCAGCAGCGCCAGCCGCAAACAGCCCAGCGTCGAGCCGGGGCCGTTCGGCAAGTCAGCGAGCGCGGGCGCTGTCAGCCGCAGCGGCGGCAGCGCCTCGCCGGCGACGAGTTGCTGCAGCGACACTCCGCCGAAATGCGGCGGCATGGCTATGCCCCAGACTTGCGCCGTCCGTCCGGAGCGCGCTGACCAGTCGTCGACAGCTGTTTGCAGGTTGACGTGCTCGAACGCGGGCAGCTCGCGCGTCACCACGGAATGGCGTACGCCCTCGGGCCCCAGGAATTCGCGCACAAGTGCCGAGACCTCGTTGCGGTCCTGGGCGGCAGTCGAATGGACCCATTCCAGGAAGCCGCGAAATGCTGCCGCGAACTCGCGGACTTCAGAATCGGGAGCTTGCTCGGGCAGGGGAGCACCTCCAGCCTCGGGGCCACCGCTGACGGCTCCTCATCCACCAGCAGCCCGGCCTGTCGACGGAGAATACGGCAGGCTCGGCACCCGCCGCCAGCATCGTGCGCCCGGGCCCGCCCGGGCCCGTTTCCTTTCGGTGTGCGCGGGCTGCCGGTGTCAGACCTGCGACTCTGGTCTAGGACGCGGCCGGGCGAAGGGCAGGATGCCTCTCGGCGGAGCTAAATGCAGAAGAACAGGAAGCGTAGAAACGATGAGTGACAGCTACTCTAAGCGGAGCTGTGATGGCCGATAGCGAGACATTGGCGCCTGGAGTGTGGCCCGGCGGTTCACGGGTCGCGGTCAGTCTCACATTCGACGTCGATGCCGAGGCGGGCTTCCTTGGCGACGGCGAGCAGTATGCCCGTCGGCTGACCGCCGTCTCTGAAGGCAGGTATGGCGTCACCCGCGGATTGCCGCGCATACTGGCGATGCTCGCCGGGCACGACGTCCGCGCCACGTTCTTTGTTCCCGGCTACACCGCCGAGTTGCATCCCGATGCCGTCGCTGCGATTGTGGCGGCCGGCCACGAGATCGGTCATCACGGCCACATGCACCTGCGCACCGACCTGGCGAGCGCGGACGAGCAGCGAGCCGAGATCGAGCGCGGACTGGCTGCGCTGGCTGCAGCGAGCGCCCCGCGCCCCGCTGGGTACCGGTCGCCGGCCTGGGAACTGACACCGGAGACCTTCAGCCTCTTGCTGGAACACGGCTTCGAGTACGACTCCAGCTGCATGGGCGATGACCGGCCCTATCTGGAGTCGTGGAACGGCAACACGATCATCGAGCTACCCGTGCACTGGTCCCTCGACGATTGGCCCCGGTTCGGATGGTCGATCGATCACGGCGGGAACGTGGCCGACCCTGCCGAGCTCTTTCATTCATGGCACGCCGAGTTCTGCGCTGCCCGAGACGAGGAACGGCTTGTGGTCTACACCATGCATCCGGAAGTGATCGGCCGCGCATACCGACTGGCGCAGCTCGAGAAGCTAATCGACATGATGGCCGACAGTGGCGACGTTTGGTTCGCTACCCTCGGGCAGGTCGCCCGGCACGTCGCTCCCACACTGCTAGGCATGGCGAGATGATCCGCCACTTCAGATCCGCTCCAGCGGCTCCGCGCGACCGCGGCCGTGACTTCGGCGCCGCCCACGCCGCGGAGATCGGGGCCACCGCTGACATTTACAAGGCTCTGTTCACCGCGGCAGCGGGACGTCCCGTCGACATCGTCGCGCTTGGGGAGGAAGCGCTCAGCTCGATCCGCCGGTTCTCCGCGGCCGCGGCCCGCGAGATCGAGGGCATCGCGGATGGGGCCGCGCTGCCCGTCGGGCTCATTGCAGCTCTGAACGCCAGGACCGAGATCCTCGCAACCTTCCGTGCGCCACTGCGCGGCGAGTGCTCAACCGTCGTCCGGCTCGGCGGCCCTGGCGAAGCCCCGGTAGCGTTGCAGACCTAGGATTCGCACGACGACCTCGCCGACAGCTGGCTGGTGTGGACGATCGAGCACCCGGACGGGCACGTGGTGCATACGCTGACCGAATACGGCATCCTCGGCAAGATCGGCGTGAGCAGTGCCGGGCTCGGACTGAATCTCAACATCTTGCATCACGGTCACGACGGCGGGCCTATTCAGGTTCCGGTGCATGTGCTAGCCCGATCGGTGCTGGACTCGGCTCGCAGTGCAGGGCAGGCCCTCGCGCTCATTGCCACGACCCCGGTATCCGCTTCGTCAGCGCTGACACTCACCGCGGTCGACACCGACGGCGAGGCGATGGCGATCACATCCGAGGTGTTCCCTGGCGGGCCGCGTTACGTGACGCCACGGCCCGACGGACTGCTCCTGCACACCAACCATTTCCTCGATCCGCACGCTGCGCAGCACGACGAGGAAATTCACATCGGCCCGGACTCATTCCTCCGGCTCGCGGTCCTGGAGCGTCGCCTCGCCCGGCGGGCCGGCGACGATGAGGCCGACCTGCTCGGCGCGATGGGCAGCCACTGCGGAGGCGGCAGTGCAGTCTGCTGCCACCCGGAAGCCAACGCGCCGCTGGGGGAGCGGTACGCGACGCTGGCGACCGTGTCGATCAACGTGCTGGCGGGCGAAATGACCGTCAAGCCCGGGGGGCCGTGCCACCAAGACAACCCGTGGTGGAACACGCGCGATGTCACTGTGTAGTCGGGGATGACTGCCTAGCTGCTGCCAGAAATGAGCAATCATTGCTCAGGCGCTTACTCATGGCTGACCGTGAGAGTAGCTGCCATGACTACATCTATTGCGGAAATCAGTCTCTACGAGGCCCTCGGCGGGCGTCCTTCGCTGGTCGCCGCCGTCGGCGACTTCTTCGGTCGGCTACTTGCTGACCCTGAGATCAGCCCGTTCTTCCCGAATGGCGTGAGCGAGAAGCACCGTGCCTACCTCGTTACCCTCCTAGGCGAGGCGCTGGGTGGTCGCGAGCGCTACCGGGGACCCGACCTTGCTGCGGCGCACCATCCGCTAGCCATCACCGACGCACAATTCAATCGCGTCGCTGGCCACCTGGCGGCGACCCTGGCTGGGCTGGGCGTTCCGAGCGAGCTGGCCGAGCAGGTCATAACGATCGTCGCCGGGCTTCGGTCGGCTGTGGTGTCAGCCTGAATTGTCAACTGCGGCGTCGTTGCTTGCGGCCTTGCGCGCTCGAGCTGAACTGAGATGCTTGCGACGTGGCCGTGGCAGTGGACCGGTGGCCGATTATCGGCCGGCGGTCAGAGCTGGAGGCATTCGAGCGAACGATGCGCTCGGATGCGCACGTCGGCCTGCTTATTCACGGTCGGGCCGGGGTTGGCAAGACGCGCCTCGCCGATGAGTGCCGTAACTGGGCTGCCGCGAGCGGCCATCCGACCGAGCGGGTAGTAGGCAGCCGCACCGCGGCCATGCTCCCGCTCGGTGCGGTGGCAGCCCTGCTAGCCGAAGGGCTCGGGTACGTTGATAGCGACGGGCATGTCAACACTGTGACACTGTTCGAGCAGACGCGGCTAGCGCTGCGCGAACGGCATCACGGTCGTCGGCTCGTCACCGTCGTGGATGATGCGCCGCTGCTGGATGCCGCGTCATTAGCTTTACTCGGCTACCTGGCCGCGCAGAATGCGATCTTCCTGATTCTCACGGCGCGGACCGGCGAGCCGGTGCCTGACTTGCTCAGCGGCCTCTGGCGAGATGGTCGTCTCGAGCGCGTCGACCTGCTCGATCTGAACCGTGCTCATCTCGACACCCTCTTGCACCTGGCACTCGGCGGACCGATCGAGGCGGGCGCGGGCCGCGAGTTCTGGGAGGCCAGCCGGGGCAATCCGCTATACCTGCGCGAGCTTGTTCACGGGGCACTCGAGTCTGCAACGCTGGTCGAACGGTCCGGGGTCTGGCATCTCGAGGACCACCTGCCGGCCACAGTCCGGCTCCAAGATCTGGTCGAGCAACGGATCGGGCACATCTCTAGCGACGCCCGTTCCGTGGTTGAGCTACTCGCCCTGTGTCAGCCAATGGAGCTTGCTTACCTGGAGACCGTTTTCTCGGCCGACGTGCTTGAAGCGCTGGAACATGCTGGGCTCGTAACTGTCGCGGTGTCACGGGGCGAGGTAACACTGGCGCATCCGATGCACGCTCAGGCGGTCCGCGCGGCAATGCCCAAGCTGCGGGCACGAGCGATTCTGCTAGCCGAAGCGACCCGGCTGGAGGCCCAGACTCCTGGTGCTGGCTCAGCAGAACTGCGGATCGCTGTGTGGCGGCTCGATGCGGGACAGCGGCCGGATCCTTCAGTGCTGCTCCGCGGGGCGCATCTCGCCCGCTATGCCCACGACTTCCGGCTGGTGCGAAGGCTGCTCGAGGCAGTTCCGGCCGGCCAGCTCGACGCGGTCGGCGCGTTGTTACTGGGTGAGGCCCTCTACGAGCTCGGCAGGTTTGAGGCTGCCGACCGCGTCCTCGCGCTCGGGCAGGAGCTAACAAGCAGCGAGCAGGTAGCACTGCGGCTCGCCGTCACCAGAGCTAAGAATGCTAACTGGGGCCTGTGCCAGCCACAGACTGCGCTTGCCATCAACGCCCGCGCGAGGAATGTCATTACTTCTGCGCCGCTCGCCGAGGAGTTGGTGGCAGACGAGTCGGCCGTGTGGATGTTCTCGGGCCACCCTGAACGTGCGCTTGCCGAACTGGAGCGCATAACCGGCAACGGGTTGCGTGCTCGAGTGATTCGGGCGCTTGTCGGAGCTGTCGCCCTGGCCGCCGCGGGGCGAACTGGCGATGCAATTAACGCCGCCCAGGCCGGGTTCGCCGATCACATGGCGCTCGGCGACGAACTGGCTATCGCTCACCCGGCCACACATATTGTCAATCAGGTCTTTGCCCTGACTGAGGCGGGCCGTCTGACGGAAGCCGAGCAGTTGGCCCGTGCGGGGATTGATAGCGTCGCCGCGCACCGCGTGCCTATCGCGCAGATCTGGTTCGCGGCGAATCTCGGTCGAGTAGCCACGCTGCAGGGCCGCCTGGCTACGGCCCGCCGCTACTATGCTGAAGCAGCAGGCCTCGCGGAAGCGCACCGTTTCGGCGGGCCGCTTCGGCTGGCGCTGGCGGGACTAACACTCGCGCACGCCACGCTTGGCGATTCGCAAATCGCCAGGCAGACACTTGAGCGGCTCGACGGCGTACCGGAGTTCGGCTTCCTGGCACCCGAACACAAGCTCGCTGACGCATGGACGGAAACAGCTTCGCAGCGTCCGAAAGATGCCGTCGAAGTGTTGCTTGCAGCCGCAGACCATGCGGCTTCAACGGGACACCGGACCACAGAGTCATGGCTTCTGCACGATGTGATGCGAACTGCTGGGGTAGATACGTCCGCACGCCTTGAAGAACTGGCACGGGAGTGCGATTCGCCTCTAGTAGCTGCCCGGGCACGGCATGCTGCCGCCGCGCGCGCGCACGATGGACTTGAGCTCGCAGGGGCGGCCACGGACTTCGAGGCCATGGGAGCCATGCTGCTGGCGGCTGAGGCAGAGTCGGCCGCGGCCGAGGCCTTCAGTCGGGCCGGCGACCTGCGGGCGGCAACGGCAGCGCAGCGCCGGTCAAGTGCGTTGGCTTCGTTGTGCGAAGGCGCGACGACTCCGGGCCTGTTGTTGGCCGCAGTTCCAGTTCCGCTGTCGGCACGCGAGCGAGACGTCGTGATGCTCGCGATCAACGGCATAGCCAGCAAGGAAATAGCCGAGAGACTGTATCTGTCCGTGCGCACGGTCAACAATCACCTGCAGCACGCCTACACGAAGCTCGGTGTTAGCAGCCGTACCGATCTCGCGCAAGCCTTGGGAGGCAGCCAGTGACGCCAGAGCAGATTGTGTTGGTGCAGTCGTCGTTCGAGCGCATGCGCCCGGCTCTGCCATCGCTGGCGAACGTCTTCTACCAGGAGCTATTCGAGCGCGACCCGGCGTTGCGTCCGATGTTTCCCGACGACATGACCGCGCAGAAGGTCAGGTTCAGCGACAAGCTGACTGAGATCGTCGGGGCCATTCCCCGGCTACCTGATCTGCTTGCTCACACGCGCGCCCTCGGAGCCCGGCACGCCGGCTATGGCGTGCGGGCCGACGACTATAAAACCGTGGGCGCTGCACTGATCGAGGCGATCGCTGCCGCTCTGGGCGACGACTTCGACGAACCGACCCGGGAAGCGTGGACGATCGCCTACAACCTGGTCGCCGAGACCATGCTCGAAGGGGCCGCCTCGGTCAGGCTGATCGGCAGCTAGGGTCCCAGACGCTCGTTCCGAGGACTCCTTGACGGATCGGGACACAACCGTTCTATTGCGTAAGTCTATTGACCTTCGAACATAGTCTTCCTACTATGTTCGACATGTCGGCCGCTTCATTTGATACGTCCATTCCGGCAACGGGTCTGGAGCACATTCTGGGCCTAGTTGTGTCTGGTACGTCGACGACTAGAGCCGACCTCGCACGCCACACGGGCCTCGCTCGATCGACCGTGTCTCAGCGTGTGGATGACCTCATCAAGGCTGGACTGCTGGAAGAGGTGGAGGGCGGAGTCTCGAGCGGAGGGCGCCCGCCGCGCGAGCTCCGGCTCAGACGGGATACCAATCTGCTCGTCGGCGTCGACCTTGGTGCAACTCATTGCGATGTAGCGGTCGCCGACGTCTCGGGCGAGATCCTGGCGCGATGCCGAGACGCATGCCGGATCGACTCGGGGCCGCACGAGGTTCTGGGTCTCGTCGCCCGACGGATCAACGAGCTGCTAACCCAGATCGACCGGCCGGCATCCGCGCTGAAGGCGATCGGAATCGGCGTTCCTGGCCCGGTCGAATTCTCCTCCGGACGGCCAAACAACCCGCCCATCATGCCGGGATGGAACGGCTTCTCGATTCCGACGTACTTGGGTGACATCTTCGGGTGCGACGTCGTGGTTGACAACGATGTAACGATCATGGCCATCGGCGAACATCGACAGCACCTGCCAAACCTGCGCAATCTGCTGTTCGTCAAGGTAGCCACAGGCATCGGCTGCGGGATCATTGCGAATGGTGCACCGTACCGTGGGGCCGATGGTTGCGCTGGGGATATCGGGCATGTCCCGATACATGGCTACGAGGAAGTGCTTTGCCGCTGCGGGAACGTAGCCTGCTTGGAGGCAATCGCTGGCGGTGCGGCGCTCGTTAAGGCCATGTCAGAGAAAGGCCTGGACTGCGCATCTACAACTGACCTCGTCCGGCTCGCAGATGACGGTCAGACCGACGTCTTGGTTGCGGTTCGGTCGGCTGCCAATTTGATAGGTGAAGTCCTCGCAACTCTCGTCAACTTCTTTAACCCCGAGGCCATCGTCATCGGTGGCACATTGATCGGCATCAAGGACACGCTGGTCGTAGGCATACGAGAGGCGATCTACCGGCGCTCGCTCCCGCTCGCCACGTCAAATCTAGCCATCATCGCGACCCAGACCGGGCGACAAGCCGGAATCCTCGGCGCGATTGAGCTTGCGCGCGAACAGATGCTCGCCCCCGCTCGAATCAAACCCGTCATCGCTGCGATTGCTTAGCAGCGATTGGTTCTCACGCCATAGATCCAATCCCCGTACTGTCTCTCAGGGAAACGGAGAAAGCAATGAAGCCATCCAGCAAAGCCATCATGGCAGGGGTGGTTCTGGCAGCGGCGGTCACCGCCTGCTCGAGCAACAGCAATAGCTCCGGAAGCTCCGGGCACCAGACCGTTGTTTTCTGGGAATTCAACACCGATCAGCCCAGCATCAACGCGTACAAACATGCGATAGCCGAATTCGAAAAGCTGAATCCTACCATCACGGTCGACATGCAGGTAGTGCCGTGGACGGAGCAGGAGCAGAAGATCACGACTGCACTCGTGAGCGGCGGGCTGCCCGACGTTTCGTTCCTCGGAAATGACGTAGTCGCCCAGTATGCCCACGATGGCGCCTTGGCGCCCCTCGACAGTTATATGGCCGGCTGGTCAAAGCAGGAAGGGCACAACATCACCGCAGACTACTGGCCGGGCGACCCATACTATTATCACCTGAACGGCCATTGGTACGGCGCTCCCATGGCTGACGAGACCAGCATGGTGTTTTACCGCGCTGACCTGTTTAGGAAGGCTGGTCTCAACCCCGACGTTCCGCCGACCACATGGCCTCAGCTATTGGCGGATGCCCAAAAGCTGAAGAAGGTGACCGCTATACCGTGGTCCATCACCGAGAGCAAGGACTACAACACAATCCAGACGTTGATCTCGGTCTGGCTCGCCGACGGAGCCCACATGTTGACCAGCCAAGGCCAATGCGGTTTCGAGACTCCGCAATACAAAGAGGCGCTGACGTACTACACCAGCATTTCAAAGCAAGGCCTGGCGCCGACGGACGCAGTGAACTTGGGCGAAACGCAGGAGGACGACCTCTTTACAAGCGGCAAGGCCGGCATACTCATCGACGGCCCCTGGATCTATACAACCATCCAGCAGCAGAACCCGAAGCTGTTGCCAGACGTTCGTATGGCCCTTATTCCGGGTGGTTCGGCGGGAGAGTACGGCTTCCTCGGGGGTTGGCCACTAGTCATGTGGCAGACATCCACGCACAAAGCCGCGGCGGCGAAGTGGATCGAATACGCGACGAGCCCCAAGGGCGCGATGAATGCCATCGACAGCGTTAGTGGATTCCTTCCGGGCCGCGTGTCGCTGATGACCCAAGCACCATGGACCTCGACACCATGGACCCAATTCGCGCAGCAGATGAAGAGCGCCTACCCGTACCAGTATCCGGCGCCGGAGATTCCGCAGATGGGCAAGATCGAGGTCGAGACAGTGCAGGATTCGGTTCAACGGGTGGCGAGCGGCGCCCAGAGTGTGGACCAGTCGACAGCGCAGTTGTGTCAAACGATGAACGCTGAGCTGGCGAAGTAACCTATGCCGGAGCGTGTGCTGGTGAGGGCGGCCTTGAGCCGCCCTCACCAGCGGACCGTGAACTGGCGGCCTTGGCTGTTCGTCGCGCCGGCGGGACTGATCGTGGTCGCGGTGACTATCCTCCCGCTCTTCTACGGGTTGTACCTGTCACTTACCAACTGGAACTTGATGACCAGCCTGTCGCCGCATTTCAGCGGCCTGGCAGCCTACCGGTCTATTTTCAGCAGCTCACAGTTCTACTCATCGCTCCGACTCACCGTCTATTGGGCTATCGGGACGCTGTTTCTCGAGATAATCGTAGCGCTGCCACTAGCCATGCTCCTGAACGTCCGCACGCCGATAACGGGGGCCATCACCGGCCTCATGATGCTTCCGTGGATCACTCCGTTTGTGGTTCTCGCGTATGCCTGGGTTTTCTTGTACGACGGCACGTTCGGCCCGCTTCATGCGCTTCTCCACGGCCTCCATCTCGTCGGTGCCGTGAGTCCGCTTGCCGCGTCAAACGAGGCGCTCTGGGCAGTGATCCTGATCAGCGGATGGCAAGGCATGCCGTTCCTTACTGTCGCCTTGCTTGCGGCAAGAAAGGGCATACCACAGGAGCTATATGAAGCTGCGGCAGTCGACGGCGCAGCTCGAATCCGGATGTTCCGCCGTATCACGCTGCCACTTCTCACGCCCACTCTCGGAGCCATGTCCGTGATTCTCTTCGTCCAAGCCTTCTATAGTTTCGACATCGTGTGGCTAAGCACTAAGGGCGGGCCGGGCTCTGCCACGAATATCCTGGGCGTCAATCTGTACCAAACCTTCTTTTCGCAGGCGCAACCAGGTGCGGCTGCCGCTTTGGGTACCTTGATGCTGATCATCCTGGTGTTCGCGATGACACCTTTGCTGGTGGGCACCTCGCGTCGGGGACGCACATGAACGTAACAGGCGCAGTTGACGCGCAGGCGAAACACGCAACACCGTCGGCCATGGCCAGCGGCATCCATCGCAAGGCCGGCCGTTGGCGAGGCACCCGGGCACGGCGGCGAACCGCTCGAACGATCGCTGTGGCCACCGCCCAATTGCTTGCTGTCGTGCTACTCCTGGCGCCGATCATCTGGATGTACCTGGCGGCATTCGGCCCGAACTTGGACATCCTCAACGGAGGGCTACTTCCCAAGCAATGGACCCTGGCCAACTTCCGTTCGCTGCTGCAGCTGCCAGGGCTCGGTCAAGCCTTTCTCAATAGCACGATTGTGGCAACGCTCAGCTCGCTTGCTGTTGCAATTGTCGCTGTGCTGGCCGCGTACGGGCTGACCCGGTTCCGTTTCCGGGGGCGCGTGGCGACGGTCGGGGTCGTCTTGGTCGCACAGCTCGTGCCAGGCCTGGTCATATTGGTGCCGCTAGTCGTCGCGATGCGGTATCTGCATTTGAGTGATTCTCTGGTCGGTCTCGCGATGGTGCACCTAACCGGGGCCCTCCCAGTCGGTGTACTGCTGTTCCGCAATTACCTGCGTGACATTCCCGTGTCGCTCGACGAGGCTGCCATGGTCGATGGATGTAGCCGACTGGGCGCGGTGTGGCATGTGATACTGCCACTGCTGCGCCCTGGTATCGCGGCGGTCACTGCGTTTTCCTTCATACTAAGCTGGGGCGAATATCTGATGGCGCTGAGCCTGATCAGCTCGAGCAACAATTTTACGCTGCCGCTAGAAATGCAACAGCTATTCGAGCTGCATACGACGAACGTCGGCGAGGTAATGGCGTTCGGAGTGCTGATCTCGTTGCCCGTAGCGATTGCGTTCATGCTTATCCAACGCAGCCTTGTCTCAAACCTCGGCGCCGGAGGAGTGAAAGAATGAATTAGCGCTGACTATGGTTGAGAAGTGCGCCGAACGTCGAACAACGTCTGAGTGGATGGCGGGAACATGTACGAGTTGTCTGCCAATGTTGAATGGCTCTTTACCGAGGCAGGCCCGGAATGCGCCGATCGGGTCAGGCTCGCCGCAGATGGCGGATTCCACGCAGTCGAGATCTGGACCTGGCGCGATAAGAAACTGCCAGCAATCCGGTCCGCTTTGCGGGAGACAGGGACGCAGTTGCAGACGATCTGTGTAGATCCGATGGGCGAACTTACTGATTCGCGTTCCCACGGTGTCTTCCTGGCGGGCCTGCGAGACTCAATCCTGGTAGCCGAGGATCTTGGGTCGCCGTTTCTGGTCATTACGGCCGAAGGCCAACCCACTGACGTGGCGCCGGAAGATCAGCGTGCTGCTATCGTCGATGCCTTGCGCCGCGCCGCGGACCTGCTAGCAGGTAGAGATGTGGTCCTTCTCCTCGAGAATCTGAACTCGCGGGTCGATCACCTCGGCACGTTTCTCGATACCAGCCGGGCGACGATCCAGGTCTTGCGAGAGGTCGGCTCACCGGCGGTGCGAATGCTGTACGACGCGTACCATTCGCTCGTGATGGATGAGGATCCAAGTAACGAGCTGGCTGATTCAATCGACCTCGTCAGCCATGTACAAATTGCCGATGTCCCAGGGCGTGGAGAGCCCGGATCGGGGCAGATCGACTGGCTCGGCCAACTGACTGCGCTGCGGCAGATCGGTTACGACTCGATGATCGGGCTTGAGTATCAGCCGACAGGTGAGACCGCGCAATCAGTGCGGACGATCGTTGAAATCGCGGCTCGAGCGTAAATGACACGCGTTTCGAAGCTCCGGGTCGGGATGATCGGCTACTCATTCATGGGTGCAGCCCACTCGCAGGCCTGGCGAACGGTCGGGCATTTCTTTGACATTCCCGTCGCTGTCGAGCTCGCTGTACTGTGCGGGCGCGAGGAAGCGGCCCTGACTCGGGCGGCCACTCGCATGGGATGGGCCGATACGTCCGCTGACTGGCGGGCGGTCGTGGGTCGCGAAGACGTCGACATCATTGACATATGCACGCCTAACTCAAGTCACGCCGAGATCTCGATAGCGGCGCTCGAGGCGGGTAAGCACGTCCTGTGCGAGAAACCCCTCGCCACCACGCTGGTACAGGCCGAGGCGATGGCCGATGCGGCGAGTGCAGCTCGCCGTCAGGGCACGAGATCAATGGTGGGCTTCAACTACCGACGAGTTCCGGCGATCGCTTTGCTCTGCAAGATCATCGGCGAAGGTCGACTCGGTAGGCTGCGACACGTGCGGGCCGTGTACCTGCAGGACTGGGCCAGCGACCCGGAGGTACCGCTGAGCTGGCGGATGGAAGCGTCCCAGGCCGGTTCAGGAGCCCTTGGCGACCTAGGGTCACACCTCATTGATCTCGTCGCGTACCTGACGGGTTCGCGGTTGCAGTCAGTCAGCGCGAGCACTAGCACCTTCATCACTCAGCGGCGGGTGGCAGGAAGCGATGCACTCGGTGACGTAACGGTCGATGACGCAGCAGTGTTCCTGGGCCACCTCAGCGATGGCGTGACGGCAACGTTCGAAACCTCGCGGGTCGCCTTGGGGCGCAAGAACAGCCTACGACTCGAGATCAACGGGTCACTAGCTTCTGCTGCCTTCGACCTGGAACGGCTGAATGAACTGCAGCTGTATGAGGGGAACGGCTCCCAGGAACGCGGATTCACCACAATTCTGGTGACCGAGCCGGATCATCCTTATCTCTCCGCTTGGTGGCCTCCCGGTCACGGCCTGGGATACGAACACACTTTCACCCATCAGGCGTACGAGTTCTTGAGCGCAATTGTGCAAGAGCGCGATCCGGAGCCATCTTTCGCGGACGGCCGCTACGTTCAGGACGCTCTTGACGCCGTTGCACGGAGCGCTGAGTCGAGCGCCGGCTGGGTCGATCTGCCAGCTGAGCTCATCGCTGCGAGGAGTGAAGTCTCATGAAGCTAGGCATGCTGACAGCCTGCCTGCCGGGCTGGTCACTGGCGCGTATCGCTGCGTGGGCTGAGCGTGCGGGCTACGACGCGTTGGAGGTGGCCGTCTGGCCAAGCGTCGGCGGCCGAGAATTCGAAGCTTCGCATCTACGGGTCGCCGACTTCGGGGCCAGTGACGTAGAAGCGACGCAGCACCTGTTCGCTCGGCACAAGTTGCACCTGAGCGCGCTCGCCTATTACGAAAACAACCTGCACCCCGACACCGACAGGCGCGCAGCTATACACGCCCATCTGCGTCATGCGGTCGACGCTGCCGCCGCCCTGGGCGTCGCTCATGTTGGGACGTTCGTCGGCCGCAACCCTTACCAATCGGTGTCGGAAAACATGCGGGAGGCCGAGAAGGTCCTTCCTCCGCTCGTCACTTATGCGGGCGAGCGCGATGTCAAGCTCATCATTGAGAACTGCGTCATGGAGGGCTGGCACCCCGACGGCTATCCGGGCAATCTTGCTTACAGCCCTGAACTGTGGGAGTGGATGTTCTCGCTCGGGCTCTACCTGAACTGGGACCCGTCGCACCTGGTGTGGATCGGCATCGACCCGGTTGAGACCATCAAGCCCTACGCCGAGCGGATCGCCCACGCTCAGGCCAAGGACATCCAGGTCGACGCCCTTTCGCGCAATCGTTATGGGTGTTTCGGAACCGTTCACAAGGGTGATAACCCCTGGCTGACCGGCTGGTGGCGCTATCGGGTGCCTGGTCGGGGCCAAATTGACTGGAACCAAGTCGTCGACCGGCTGTACGAGGTCGGATTCACCGGCACCCTGTCGGTGGAGCATGAGGACCCGATATGGGGCGGCACTGATGAGCGAGTCCTGCAAGGCCTCGAGATTGCCTACAGCGCCCTTCGACCACTCGTTGTCGCGGAGCATGGCCACTCATGAATGCTGTTCCGCTGGCCGTCCAGCTTTACTCGGTGCGAGGCGAGCTTGCGAGCGGCGCGGCG
>Ga0126371_10003205_pt1 | contig 14277 bp, 14 predicted proteins | sample PanSoiMetaPlot_4_FD_110145 | JGI IMG/M metagenome (GOLD analysis project Ga0126371, IMG submission 110145) | Tropical forest soil microbial communities from Panama - MetaG Plot_4 | ecosystem: Environmental > Terrestrial > Soil > Tropical forest > Bulk soil | place: Panama | collected 2016-02-17 | reverse complement strand
GCACCCATCTGGCCCTTTGCTGAGGCACTTCTTGCACCCGATACAAAGCGCAGGATCTATCTGAATTCGGCCGAACGGTGGATGATCTTCATCCGGCACCCAGAACATGCAGTCTTCCACCGGGCAATACTCCACGCACGCCGGCGAACCAGCGCATCCCGTGCAGCACTCGGTGATCACCGCCAGCTCCTTCGGTTTCTTCTTGCGTGGGGTCGCGAGCCCTTTTGATCTGGGCTCAAATTTAAGCTCGTCGGGAACCATCCCGATGGCCTTGTTAGCTCCTGGTGCGGCAGGCATGCCCGGGATTATAGCCCAAAAAAGGCAAGCGGCGGAGCCGAATCCGCCGCATCCCAAGGTACCTAAGTCCTAAACGTCAACATAGGTACTTGGCAGTTCTCGGCGATCTCGGCGGCCCTTCTCAGCGATCTCGGCGGTAAAAAGAACTTCCAAGCCGCCACGCAGACCGTCGACGACCCATTTGTTCTTCATCTCGAATCCGAGTCCATCAATGTAATATCGGAGCGACGTTTCCATATTGGTCACGCCGAAAAATGGCACAGCTTTCTCCACGTTCTCGGTTATATGAGTCCCAACCACTGTCTCAATGTTCATGGGCAAATCCTCGATCGCAAAAGTTGCCGTTAACGTATCACAGATGGCCCGCGTCCATTGACCAGCTTTCGCACAGCACCTAGCATGAATCGGAAAGGAGTTCGCTTGTGATCGGCCAGGTTCTCGGCCATTGCCGCATCGTCGCCAAGATCGGTGAAGGAGGCATGGGTGTCGTCTATCGCGCCTACGACGAAGTGCTGCACCGGGACGTGGCTATCAAAGTAGTCAGGAAAGATGCCGGCTTCGATGCTTCTGCCGGCCAGAACCTGCTGCAGGAAGCGCGCGCCTCCTCATCCCTCGCGCATCCCAACATCTGCACCATCTACGAAGTCGGCGAGACGGGAGGCGATCTCTACATCGTGATGGAGTTGGTGGAAGGCAAGTCTCTGCACGCGATGAGCGCCGCCGGAGGTCTGCCTCCCGAATCCATTCTTCGCTATGGCGTCCAGATCGCCAGCGCCCTGACCCGCGCGCACGATCGCGGCATTGTCCATCGCGATCTCAAGACCTCGAACATCGTCGTCACCTCCGATGGACTCGTCAAAGTTCTCGACTTCGGCCTTGCGAAGCGCGTGGGTGGCGGAATTCTCGACGCCCCCACCATGACCTTCTCTACCGTACAAGGTTCCTCTAGCGTTAGCGGAACGCTGCCCTATATGGCCCCCGAAATCCTCCGCGGAGACCCCACCGACGCGCGTAGCGATCTGTGGGCACTTGGCGTGGTGCTCTATGAACTCGCCTCCGGCGGACTACCCTTTGAAGGACGAACTGGTTTCGAAATCAGCTCGTCCATCATGCGCGAAATTCCCAAGCCGCTGGGACCGCCCGTCCCACCCGGACTGTGGGCGATCATTCAGCGCTGCCTCGCCAAAGAACCCATGCAGCGCTACCAGCGCGCCAGCGAAGTACAGGCCGCGCTTGAGGCCGTGCAGTCCGGAGCGATCGTCACCGCGGCTCCCGACACCGATCAGCCCGCTCCTCCGCGAATCTCCACGATGCACATCGTCCGCCATGCGCAGGTCAAGAAAGGAGACTTTCTCCTGCTCGTGGGCACAACGAAGGGAGCGTTCATTCTCCGCTCCAACGCCCAGCGCACTCGCTGGGAACTTGGCGGGCCGTATTTTCACGGTCACGCAGTCTACGCGCTAGCCTACGATGCGCGCGCAGGCAGGCGCCGCATCTGGGCCTCGACCTCAAGCTACTGGGGAACGCTGCTGCGTTCCAGCGATGACTTCGGCAAGAGCTGGACCAATCCCCAACAAGCCCCGGTACGCTTCCCTGCCGACACCGGCGTCTCGCTGAAAAATATTTGGCAGATCACTCTTGGACCGCAGGATGAGCCAGATGTTCTCTACTGCGGTGTCGAGCCCGCTGCTCTATTCGAGACGCGCGATGGCGGTGAAACATGGTCGCTCGTCCGCGGATTGTTCGATCATCCGCACCGTCCCCGCTGGATGCCGGGCAACGGCGGCCTCGCTCTGCACTCGATCGTCCTCGATCCTTCAAACAAACTGCGCATGTACATCGCCATCTCTTCTGGAGGCGTCTACCGTACGGAAGATGGCGGAGCCAACTGGACCGCGCAGAACCGTGGAATACGCGCCATCTTCATGCCAGACAAATATCCCGAGTTCGGACAGTGCGTACACAAGATTGCCTTGCATCCGGCGCGGCCGGAACGACTGTTCCTGCAAAATCATTGGGGAATTTATCGCTCCGATAACTACGCCGAAAACTGGACCGACATCGCCAATGGTGTTCCTTCCGATTTCGGCTTCCCAGTTGTCATGCATCCGCACAATCCCGACTGCGTTTACGTTATCCCTGTGGAGTCGGATGAATTTCGTTGTGCTTGCGATGGACGCCTTCGCGTCTACCGCACGCGCAATGCCGGAGCCTCATGGGACCCGCTCATGCGCGGCCTTCCCCAGAAGCAGGCCTACGAGACTGTCGTGCGCGATGCCATGACCGTCGATTCGTACGATCCTGCCGGAATTTACTTCGGAACTCGCAGCGGACAACTCTTTGGCTCTCGCGACGAAGGCAAAACCTGGCAGATGATTCATGACGGCCTGCCCTCGATTGTCTGCGTGCGTTCCGCGATGATCAATGACGGCTCGGTGATGCCAGCGCGTCCATCGCTGAAAGAACCGCCCGCCACCGTTTCACGATCAAAATCGGCAAGCCGTCAGAAATCGCGTCGGTCTTCTCAATCTTCGAAGAGATGAGGAACGCAATAGTGCCTGTCATCGTTCACATTCCCGGAGCTTTGCGTGAATTCGCCGCGGGCTGTGCCACGGTCGAAATTGCATTCTCGAACGGAACCGTCACTGACGTCCTCACGCTCCTCTGGACACTTCATCCCGGCCTGCGCGATCGCTTAGTCAACGAGCAGGGCCAGGTACGCCAACACATCAACATCTTCGTCGGAAACGAAAACATCCGCTATACCGGAGGGTTAGCCAGCCCAGTAGCGGATGGCACCCAAATCTCGATCGTTCCCGCCGTCAGCGGAGGACGAGGATGACGTAGGCGCACAGAAGAGATCTGTCATCCTGAGCGGAGGAAATGATCCGCATACGCGGATCATTTCCGGAGTCGAAGGATCCCTTTTGCTGTCTCGTACGATTGGCGTAGTAGGGAGTTATCATCTCGTTGTCAGGGCATGGGGAAAACACTCGGTTGCAGGTCACTTTTTAGAAGGTAGGGATCCTTCGACTGCGCATGATGGCTCGCTGCGCTCACCTTCATACTCCGCTCAGGATGACAAACTAATAATGCGGCCCGAAGCAAAGGTGTCGCAAGCGCGACGAATGCGTAAGATCACGAGGTGTGGCCCAGCCATTACCCCAAGTGGCCCAATACTCTGTGCGCTCCCTCCGCAAACTCCGGCTCCGGCGAGATGAGACTCAGCACCAGATACCCATCACTAGGGAAATCATAAAAGTGCCCGGGATGCACCAGAACAGATCTCTCCCGCACCAACTCGATCGCCAACTCTTCATCCGATCGAGTGACCGGCACGCGCAGTACGGCATACCATCCCCCTTCAACAGCCAAGCGCTGACACGATGGCTGCCGCACAAGCTGACGATCCAGCTCCGCGAGATTCGCCCGCACTCGCTCCATCAAGTGCCGCTGAATGTCATTTCTCTGCTCGAGTAGCATCGGCACTGCCCACTGAATCGGCGCATTCATCGATAGATAAGTATCAGCGATCACTTCAAGCCGCGCCAAGGCCGTATGTGCAATCTCATCGGGCCCGCTCGTCACCACCCAGGCCACCTTCATCTGCGGCAGCGCGGAAATCTTCGACAACCCACTCAGCGTAAATGTCAGGACCTCACGATTCGAAACAAAGCTAAGCTGTTGCACAGCAGATGTGGGGAGAGCCGCCTTCGGCTGGCCGGTCGAATGCAGCTCGACCGTACCGTCACTTCTCAATGCATAATCCAGAAACACCTCATCCACGATCAGCGCCAAGCCACGCTCCCGGCAAAACGCATTCAGGAGCCCGCGCTCTTCCGCATGCACATACGACCCGGTCGGATTGTTCGGATGCACTATCACAACGCCGCGCGTTCGCGCCGTAACCGCCTTCTCCATCCAATGAAAGTCCATCTGCCATCCGTGGTCATAGATCAGCGGATACGGCACGAGCTTCACATCCTGCAAATCCGCCAGGAACTCAAACAGCGGGTAGCTCGGCTTCGGCACCAGCAACTCGTCTCCGGCATTGCAGAGCAATCGAAAAACGTACGAATATCCCTCGCTCGTGCTGGCGGTCAAAACAATGCGCTCGGGATCGATGAAAGAAATCTCGTTGCCCGGGTCCGGTCCGCGAAGCTCGCGGTAATACGCAGCCACAGCCTGTCGCGCCGGAAGCAAGCCCTTAGCCTGCGGATCGTAATCCATGGCCTGCGAAGACCCAAGCGCTCGCAAAATGGCGTCAGAGTCGTACCGTAATCCAACACGCGTCGGATTCGAAGCCGTCAGGTCGAGAAGCCTCACGCCCTTGGCGCGAGCCTCTTCCACCGACTGCGTAAGCCGATTCTGCGTTAGGCGCCAATTCGTCCGTTCAGAAAACATGCTTGGATTCTATGCGAACGCTACACGCCGCGCCGTTCTTATCCTTTTGTCATTCCGACCCTGAGCGAAGTCGAAGGGGAGGAATCTGCTATCTTGTCGGTTGGCAGGTCAAAGTCTGCGGCAACAGCTTTAACCAAAAAAACTAAGGCGTCCCAAATGGGACGCCTTATCCACAAAAACCAAACGAGCTTCTTACCGACTGAGAAAATTCTTTATCGACAGCTGACTCACGTTGGTGGGAACTTTCTTCTGAAATCCCGGCCAATCCCGAATCCCCACGCCCGGACAAATCAATCCCTTGCCTTCCGGCCGCAACAGTTGCCTCAATGTCTGCACGCCATAAAATAAACCCTGACCACTATTGGCGGCGACGATCAGGTGAGAATTATCCGAGAACAGAAGGTATCCTTCCTGCCCCACCGCCTCATCGGCTTTCAATCCGTTCTGAGCCAGGAACTGTCGCACCCGCTCATCTTGCAGCCGCGCCAGTACAATTGCGCCGTCCTCAGCTTTGGCGGCCGACTTCATCCCGAGAATATCCAGCTTCAGCCCCGCCTGATCTTCCACTTCTTCGGCTAGCGTCTCTGCTGCGATCCGGTCCTCAGACTGATGTCCGAGCTGCACAAAAATCTTCGTCCGCGGGCCTACCTGAAATCCTCCGTCCCTTAGTTGCACTTCTTTCGGAGCAGGTTCAATCTTCAATCGCGAATGCGGAAGTGAATCTGCCAACACCAGCGGAGCAGCCATCAGCACGCATCCCAAAATACTTGCAATACGCTTCGTCATCGCAACACCTACAGGACCCACTCGAATCGGACAATCAAATTATCCTATTCTACTTCGCATCCGACGATGCGGTAGATCAAACAGCCCTTCTATTATTAAACACGATACCCGGGGAAATTCCTCGTTGGATCGAACCGCGGCGACAGAGTTCATCCTTTACCGCAATGTCATCCTACAAACGCTTCTTTATTAACGACATAAGGCATCTTAACGATGTCCCCGCCATAGTTACCTTCCAGCACGTCAATAAGTCCCTGGGCGCACCGGCCTGCCATCCCCTTGTCGGGATCCGTCGATAGCCTCGTAATTCTCGCCGCACTGGCGAAGTGAGGCATCAGCCGGCAGCGGTCCTCAATCGCAGGATCCCGCAGCGGAGAATCCTTCGGCAGCGGCTCCTTTTCATACACATCCAGAGCCGCCCCGGCAATCCAGCTCTCGCGAAGGGCCCGCGCTAGAGCCGCCTCATCCACCACCGGACCTCGTGACGTATTGATTAGATACGCCGTCTTCTTCATTAGCTGCAATGTCCGTTCATTAAAGAGATGATACGTCGGAGTCTTACTTTCGCCCTCGCGCAGCAGCGGCACGTGGACGCTCACAAAGTCCGCCTCCTGCAGCGACTGTTCGAATGTCACATACTTGATCCAAGCCTTCTCGCGCACCAACCCGTGCGAATGCCGCAACGCATTGATTTCCTCGACTGTCTTCACGAATGCGTGATTCTCGTAGGCCGGGTCGTAGCACAACACGTTCATATCGAAGCCTACGCATTTCTTGATGAATGCCAATCCGATCCGCCCCGTACCAATCACCGCGACGGTCTTGCCCGTCACTTCGTCCCCTAAAAATGGCAGATACGGATGCCAGAATCCCCATAGGTTGTCACGTGTCAGGTGTTCCGCAGTCCACATTCGCCGCGCCATCGTCCCCATCATGAAGAACGCAAACTCCGCTGTGGCCTCGGTTAGTACATCCGCGGTATGCGTGAACGGAATCTTGTACCGATTCGCGTCGGCGCGATTGATGTTGTCAAAGCCGACTGCGATTTGCGCCACAACCTTCAGCCTGTCCTTCCCTGCGTCGAAGATCTCAGCGTCGATCGGATCGCGCAGCGTAGTAATCAATCCATCGATTCCGGACTTCACTTTCTCAATAATCAGACTCTTCGGCGGCGCCTGAGGTTGCGGATATACCTCGACTTCGTATCCGCGCTTGCGCAGCATCTCGATCGCTTCTCCAATGTCACAGGTAGCAAACACACGGAATTTCTTGCTCATAGATGGGAACGTTTCTCTCAGAAATTCTTGCAGTGGGCCCCAGACATGATACTCGACCGGTGATTCCGACGCTCTGTCTACCCAAAGGTTGTCATTCCGCAGGCGAAGCCAAGGAATCTGCTTGTGCTTGTGTAGAGACGGAAACGTTCGTCGGTCCCGCCGCAGCGAAGCGAGACGTGCACGACCGAGATCGCACACCACGACGCACTACCCCTAACCATTTCCGGCCGATCGCCTTATCAACCACCCTATACTCAAGCCGAACTGATATAACGCCATTGTGACCGCCATCCAGCCACAAGCCAGCAGGCCTTATCCTGAAACTGCGACTGAAATGCCGCCCATACATACCAGTGCTCCGCTTCGCATGCGATTCCTCCGATTCTTGATTCGATGGCTCGTCACCGCGGTGGTGCTTCTTTGGTTCCTTGCCGCCCTGACGCTTGTGGCGGCGCGGTGGATCGACCCTCCGACAACTGCGGTCCACATGCAGCGCCGTTTGCAGGCCTGGGTTCATCACACACCGTATCGCAAACGCTACAAGTTTATTCCGCTGAGCCAGATCGCTCCTGATTTCCAGCACGCCGTAGTCGCCGCGGAAGACACCCACTTCTACCAGCACCATGGATTCGATTGGCACGAGATCCAAATCGCTGCGCAGGAGGACATGGAAGGCGAGCGCACTCGCGGGGCTTCCACCATTACGCAGCAACTCGTAAAGAATCTCTTCTTCGGGACCGGCCGCTCAATCCTCCGCAAGGGTGCAGAAGTCACACTGGTACCTGTGGCGGAATTCGTCCTCGGCAAACGGCGCATTCTGGAGATCTACCTCAACGTGGTCGAGTGGGGTCCCGGGATCTATGGGGCCGATTCGGCATCTCGCTACTACGACCGAACCTCCGCCCGCGATATCGGGCGGGAACCGGCGGCACGGCTCGCTGCAATTCTTCCCGCCCCCTTGAAGCGACGCCCCGAGCGCATGAATGGCTACAGCGCAATCATCCTCAGGCGAATGGCTCAAATGGGCTGGTAATCGTAGCCAATCTTCACAAAAAAACCGAAGGCCCGCAAACGGCGGGCCTTCAGAAGAAACACGGATTTTCTATTTCGAGTTGAAGGTCTCCTCGAAATATGACGACATCCAAAGTGCTGATTTATCGCGCGAGAGACAGGTCTCTGTCAGCAGGCAGGTCAGCAGCGGGGATTCCATCCGTTGGAGCAGCTCTACAGCCGGTGGGGAGCCGATGAAGTTATCGAGTCCAACAGAACCGTACGTTCCCAAGCCGGCGCCAGGACCGAAGGTAGTGCCGTAGTCATTCGTGTATACCTGGATGCCAGCCGCACTCGTAATCCTCATCGTCGCGACCGTACCGCAGAAAAACACGTCAAGGATAGCCGGGCTTGGCACGGGGCTCGAACCCTTTCTTTTTGAGCACGCCCAAAGTGTAGCTCCGCGATCGCGCGAAGCAGGCGCATGCGCCTTCTGCGCGCGGATTACGTCTTCTCGACTAACTGCTTGTTCACTTCAAAGGGGGGTTACAGGAAAACCGGGGCCGTTGCGCAAAACAACTCACCATAGGTTGCTTCCTTGTCGAGGGGAAAAATAGGCACAAGTTCGGAGTTCATCCAGGCTGAGTTGATACGGTGGGCAAGCGACTCCTGAGCTCGAAGTGTGCGCTTCGTTTACTGCGAGGCAGCAGGTTTCATTCCTTCATATCCTGTTACTCCGATTAGCGCTACTCTTTCACACCTTTATCCGGATTCCAGGAGCCCTGCTCTTTGCGCACATAGATCATCTGCCCGATGTGGTAGGCGTTGTGCGCGCCGACATGTTCGATGGTGGAGTACCACGACTTGAGCTTCTCTTCATCGGCAGTGGCGACGACCTGCTCCCATTCGGTCATGACTTGGTCCAGTTGCTTGACGATATCCGCCCAATGTTTGGCATCAAAGCTGGTGAAGGTTTCGTCGTTGTTCGTGAACTTCTCCTGAGGCTCGCCCTTGAAGCGGGCCAGGTTGCGGCGGTTCCAATAGACGAGATGCGCTGCCAGCTGGCCGACCGAGTGATTCCCCTTGCCATCGGTCCAACTGGCCTGTTCGGGAGTGAGTCCTTCTACCGCGATGTTGGCCGGAACGAACCATTCTTCGCTGGTGTGCGTCGAGCGCAACTGCTCAAGCAGAATGCTCCGCGTCGTGGGTGCAGGTTTGTCTTTCTTATCTTGTGCGAACAGGGGCAGCGCAAGGATGGCGACGAAAACAAGCGAGAACCGATACATTACTCTTCTCCTGGATGTGATTGGGTGAGCAGCATCTTAACAAAGACGAGGCTCCGGAAAGAACGAGAGCAGACGATGTTCTCATGCTAGCCATTCCGACTGCGACCAGAATCTGTAACCCAGTTCCAGTGTAGTGAGTCAGACTGAACGCATTACGGATCGCCAGCCTCCTGTGATCCCCTGTGCCCGCTGTGATTAAAGCTTTAGCCTTCAAGGATCGAGATGTCCGCATTTAGCGCACGACGCCAAACGCCTACACACCCAGAGCCTTCGCCGCCAGGGCGGTTCCTTCGACACGGCTCTTGATTTTCGCGAATGCGGTTTCGCGCGATGTGGAGGTGTCGTCAGCAAAAGGTGAGAAGCCGCAATCGTCGGTCGTGCCGAGAACCTCGACGGGAATGAACTCCGCCGCTTCGAGTACCCGATCGCGGACCGTCTCCGGGGACTCAATTGTCGGACTGATAGGGTCTGTTACTCCGACGAACAAGAACTGACCGGGCCTCAGGAGAGTGCGTAACGTTTCGAGAACACGCCGCCGATCCGCTTCGCTAGCCAACTGCACGTAGAAACGCCCGACCTTCATCTGAAACAGCGCAGGCAGCAAGCTGGCGTAGTCCACGTCGGCACTGTGGGTCGAGTCGCGGTCGCCGCCCGGGCAGGTGTGGACTCCGATTCGCTTGCGTTCGTCGTCGGAGAAATGACGCAGCACCTGATTGTTGAGCTCGATGAAAGAATTCAACAATCCGCCCGAGGGATCGAGCTTCAACGACAGGCGCGCCTCGGTGAAGTCGATCTGCACGCAGGCAGCCTGCGCGGCCAGGCAATCGCGAATGTCGACAACCGCCTGCTGAATCAGGTCGCCCAGAAAGGCTTCGCGCGAGTATCCATTTAGCCCTCCCTGCGGATACAGGAGACTCAACGCCGATGCTGAAATGACCGCTTGCTTTACCGGCCGCCGCGTAAGCTTCTGGGCCGCCTTCAAGTACTGCGCCGCGTGAATGCCGTAACGGAACGGTCCCTTCGTCAGGCGTGGCAGTTGGCGTGTGTGGCCGTCAGCGAAAGGAATCGTGACTCCATCAGACGCAAGATTCTGTATACCGGCGAGTGGATAGGTCGCGAAGCTGGGCTTAGTCTGCTCGCCGTCGGAAACGACTGGCGAGCCTGTTGCCTCGAGCCGTTGAATCGTGTCGCGCAACGCGGCGTTCTCAGCCGCGTGAAGTTGTTCCTCAGAAATCTTCCCCGCTGCCCGCTCGCCCATGGCGGCCAATAAATCTACAGGACGCGGAATACTCCCGATCGGTTCGGTCGGAATAGCCATTGACGGAAGGCCCTCAGGTTGGAGTGAAGGAACGTTACTGGCGGCAACAAGTCGCAGCAATACTTCAAAAACACTAGAGATGCTGTCGAATGATCTCCTGTACGATTCGACTCCTCTGCGCTCGCAGGTAGAGTGTGAAACGCTGCCGTTGCTGGGGTGGCTATCGACCGACAATCTTACCGAGGAGTTTGGCCCACGTGTCTGCGTCATCGCAAAGGGCGGATGTAGCGATCGAAGCCGAAGGCGTCCATGCCGTCGCACCGGCTGGGCTCTCGGAATTCGACCTCTCTTATTTCGGATGGCGGGTGGTGTTCGCTGCCTGTCTGGGCGTGATGGCCGGATTCGGTTCGCTGTTCGTCTACACCTTCTCCGTGTTTGTAAAACCTCTGTCCGTGCAATTTGGATGGGGACGCGAAGCAATCTCGGCCGGATTCGCAGTCGCCGCGGTCACTCTCGGACTTGCCTCGCCACTTTTGGGACGCCTCATCGATCGATTCGGACCGCGCAGGATCATCCTTCCTTGCATGACGGTCTATGTGTCGGCAGTTCTTTCGCTCTCACTGCTCCGGTGGGGTATCTGGCAGTTTTACTTAACCTGCTTCGTGCTGGGTGCGGTAGGAAACGGCGCCGCGCACCTGGCCTATTCGCGATCGATTTCCACCTGGTTTAACCGGCGACTGGGCACTGCACTCGCCTTTGTGATGGTGGGCGCAGGTCTGGGAGCCATGATTCTCCCAGTCGTGGCGCAGGGTGTTATCACACATGCCGGTTGGCGTGCCGCTTACGCTTCCCTGGGTGGACTCGCCCTGCTCCTCGGCCTTCCGCTGAGTTGGCGATATATCCGCGAGCGCGGCAGCGTCGAACGAAAGACCGAGTCGGTGACCCATGCCGGAGTGTCATGGCAACACGGTCTCCGCTCGTTTCCCTTTTGGATCGTCACCGCGATTCTATTTGTCAGTTCGATCAGCATGAACGGAGCGATTACTCATCTTTCTCCATTGCTGACGGACCGCGGCCTGACCACCGCGTCCGCCGCATTGTGTGCCTCACTTCTTGGTGGATCAAGTTTGCTGGGAAGAATCTTCGTGGGATGGCTCTTGGACCGCTTCTTCGGTCCGCATGTCGCTTTCGCAATCAATGCGGTCACGGCTCTCGGTATCTTGCTCCTAGCTCGCGCCGATGGTTTCGCAACCGGCGCACTAGCGGCCGCACTCATCGGCATTGGAGCCGGCGGAGAAGCTGCAATTACACCCTATCTGCTGACAAGATATTTCGGGCTGCGGTCCTTTTCCACGCTGTACGGTTTTACCTGGACGTTCTACGCCGCCGCTGGCGCCATCGGTCCAGTGATCCTGGGACGCACCTTCGACTTGACCGGCTCCTACTCTTCTTTACTGACCTTGCTCGCCTCTGCATTGGGCATCATCGCACTGAGCAATTTCCTGCTTCCGCGCTATGCCAATTGAGGAGTCAGAACGCTGCGGGTCCCATGTGAGTCACAACCCCACAGCCAAAGCCGAGTCACTAGAGATCGATTGTTCCGTGCCGATCCGCGCTTACCGCCGCGGTTTTCTTCGACACAGCCCATGCGACGTCGGGATCCGGGATATCCAGATGATGGATGCCGCTCGGAAAACGGATCATCAGCTTCTCGTATTCCGCGGTTTGGGCTGCGGTTTTCAGCACGTCCTCTTTTGCGCTCGGCGTCCATTCGTGCAGGTAGTAGACAGATCGCACCTGCGCCTGCAGCATCTCCTTGGCGCATCCGAAGCATGGACGCATCGTCGTGTACATCGTGCTCCCGGACGTCGAGATGCCGAACCGCGCTGCGGCGAGGATGGCATTCTGTTCGGCATGTACACAGATGCAGAGATCGTAAGCTTCTCCGGACTTGTAGGCCTTATCACGATTGGCGCAGCGGTAGCATCCACCATCGAGACAATTGGGCATGTTCTCGGGAGTGCCGTTGTAGCCGGTAGAAATGATGCGGTTGTCGAGCACGATAATCGCCCCGACGCGGTTGCCTTTGCAGTTGGCGCGCAGCCGGACCGCCATCGCGATATTCATGAAATACTTGTGGCGATTCGAGCGCGCATCCCGCGCAGCCTGCGGCTCGTAGGGTGATTCAGAACTAGCCTGCGTTGTACTCGACGCTGCCCCCGTGATGGGCAGCGGCTCCGCGTTTCCGTTGTGCTTGGGCATCTGGACTCTCGTCGACCGAATATTATCCCTCAAAGATGTGGGGACGGTGTGATTGTCGTCAGTAGGCATAGGCTGCGCGGTTTTTGTGTTCCGGGAAAGGCATGCACGGCAACATTTGCATATCTCTTTTCATCGAAAAGCTAACCTGAGGTTCCTATGGCAAGTCGCAATGCGTACAACTATGAAGCGAGGCTCTACCAGACAAGAGAACGTGTTGTACGGACGCTGGAAGAGACGAAACGACTCCTTAAGCTGACTGAAGAAAACATCGAGAAATCACGCGCGATCCTCACTTTGAAACGACGCACCCTGTGGGAAGCCGGGTGGTATGTATTAAGGGATGAAGAACGTCGAAATGGTCGCAGTTAGCGAAAACCCTCTGGTAAGCTCCTCAACTGCAAATCGAAGTCTCGGTACCTTTTCGGCGCTGCAATTGGAAAACCGGCTCGTCCAGCTTGCAATCGCGCTCGATGCCGGCTTACTGGGCGGGTTGACCTGAAGGCGGCGTAAAGGGGAATGGTTCGAAAGCGAGAACATCCTCGCGTGCGAGGCGCGAGGATGTTCAGTTTTCTGCCGTAGTGCTACACCAGAACTGCGCCTTTCACTCAACTTGCGCTGTGCTGCGCAATTCATCTAAAGTCCCGTGATGCGATTCTTCTTTATTCTGCTTTCCGCTTTGGTGTGTTTGATAGGACAGTCTATGAGTCAAACTCCGGGCCTATCCGCGCACAACTCCATTCCTGCAGGAATTGAGAAGCTGCATCAGGACGATATCTCTGCCACGGTAGCGCGTGACGTGGAAGCACTGACTGCACTTTGTGACAACGATGGAGTTCTATTGCAGCCTGGTGCGCCTGCCATTTCGGGTAAGTCAGCCTTTAGGGACTTCCTCAAACAGAATTTCGCGAAATCTCCATCCGCCAAAGTTCTGAAGTATGCTCCCGACTTCCGCGACTTGCAAATCGCAGGCCAGGTGGCATATGAGTGGGGTTATTTCGATTCGACGTTCAAACCATCCGAGCAGGAGCAACCGGTCAATTTCCGCGCAAAGTTCGTTCGAGTGCTGAAAAAACAGTCAGACGGAACCTGGAAATTTACCCGCGTTATCTGGACTCCTGAATAGTCCGGAACATCGCGGGCGACGCGTTCGCGCCGCATGGTTCAGATGCCGGCGTACCAAGCGTAGCCGCCATCGGAGGCTGCCCCGCCCTTACCCTTGCCGAATGATTTCAGGTTGTCAGTGAGAGTCAGGTGAGTGATGTACTTGACGCTCTTATATCCGAGTTGCCGCGGAACCCGTAGGCGCATCGGTCCCCCAAAGGGCACGGGAAGATCGGCACCATTCATGCCAGTTGCGACCAGCGTTTGCGGATGCACCGCGTCGGACATGTCGATGCTCTCCCACCAGTCGGGCTGAATCGAGCGATAGACGACATAGCGGACTTGAGGCAAGGCTCCAACTCGATCGAGAATGTAGGAAAGTTGCACGCCGGTCCACTCCGCGATATAGGTCCAGCCCTCCTCGCAGCCGATCATCGTGATGTGCGAACTCGTGGGATAACTCTTGATCTCGGCCAACGAGAAAGTCGTTGGGTGCGCAGCCATGCCATCGACCGTCAGGCGCCAGTCGGCAAAACCTGCCCCTTGCAGGCGATTGAATTCTTCACCCAGAGGAGCAACTTCGTTCGCGAACGGATTCTGGGAAATCTCGTCGCGG
>Ga0126371_10003203_pt1 | contig 14278 bp, 12 predicted proteins | sample PanSoiMetaPlot_4_FD_110145 | JGI IMG/M metagenome (GOLD analysis project Ga0126371, IMG submission 110145) | Tropical forest soil microbial communities from Panama - MetaG Plot_4 | ecosystem: Environmental > Terrestrial > Soil > Tropical forest > Bulk soil | place: Panama | collected 2016-02-17 | reverse complement strand
TCGCATAACCGCGATCACGCACATCGGGCGCTCGGTGATCGCACGCCCGAGGAGTTCCTAGCCCTCTACGAAACTACCGCCCCTCCACAGAAAACCGTGGCTGCATGACGGGGCTCATCCCAGCCAAACAGCGCTGGGTTCGCGATCTACGAGGGCACGCGTCGACTCAAGAATGCGGTGATATCCGAAGAACGGTCTACACAATCACTTACAAAAGCGCTCGTGCGCTCCACGAAGATACTCGTGGTTTTGACAGTCGTTTTGGTTATACTAACGCTTGTGCTCGTGTATTTCGGATACCGTGGCATAAAGGCTGAAACCATGAGGTTTGATACAGCCACCCGCGATCCGCTAGAGTGAGAATCGCAGCCGTCGTTCGAAGGCCGCTATCGCCGCACCACCACGGACGTGTCGGTCGAGCGGTGCCCACATGTGTCCGTTTGATCTCGGGGCTGCTGGCAACTTCGGTGGTCGTAATCGCTGCCTTGGTTGGATGCGAAAAGCAAGACTATTCATCATTCGTAAACGAGTATGGCGGCACACTTCTAACAGCCCAAGTCAACCCTGATTTCACCGTGTCGTTTCCGCGCGAGCGCGCTATCAACGCGGCAACCTCGTTTATTCGTAAACGATTTGGCCCTCCGAATAATGCTATCGTTTCGGCTACAACCGAGCGAGTTTTTACCTCTTCAGATCAGTCAGGTCGCATTGTTGGCTACCTCGTGAGTTTGCGGCGGCCGGGATATCCCAATGCACCGTTTTGGGACTTTATCATGGCGACAGTCGTTGGCGTTCGAGGCGTCCCCACCGTCGCATCGGTTTCGTACCAATGGGGACCGACGACAGCGGTTGCGGTTGCCGCCCGAGCCGAGGAGGCCGCAACCTTCGACTGGCAAGTAGGCGATGGCGGTTCCTGGCCAGGCAATCAGACATCGTTAGCCAGTTGGCGCGCCTTGGTCAAGGGGCTGAAAGGCGCGCATGAAACGGTCTTGGACTCGAAGAGCATACCTACGTGTTTTATCGCCCACAACCCAAGTAAATTAGGGGCGGCCTTTCAGGGTCTTCGCTTTGTCGGAATCGCTGATGGGCAACTATTTACTCTCAGCCGCACTAATCAGGCCGTGAGTTATCCACTTCCAAGCGGTCGCGAAACAAATAAGTTTGATGCGGCCTGGAAAGCTGCATGTACTAGTTGGCGGACGCCATCCTATGGATCTGCAACGACGGCACTAGCCTCCGCGGCCAAAGAGCACCTAGAGCCTATAGATCTGGCATACCCAGGCAGATACTCACCATGGCGCGATTGCTATTTAGCACTTCTATCGTCGCCAAGGCTAACGAATGTCGCGGTCTACAACCGGGGAATAATGTCCGAGTTCAGGGATGGCGGCGAGATAGGCGGACGTGTCGCGAATCCACAACTTCAATTCGCCCTTTCATATGCGTATGAGCTGGCTTGTGGCCCTGCATCCCTTTTGCGGTCCTGAATGGGTGTACGTTTCCTATCATCGGTGACAACAATTGTGTGGTCGCTGATGGCGCCGCAATGGCACTCCCGAGTTGACAACGCGCCGCACCCGCGTAGAGCCGCATCGCCTAGCCTGGGAGGGCGCTGGCGTAGTCGCTCAGGTCTTTCAAAAATGCGCCTATTGTATCGGCCACAAGATCTAGTCGAGGCTCCAATTCGGTGACGACCCGCGCCAAATGCGGATGCAGCCGCACTACTCCGTCATCGCCCAATGGGAAGTCGGCTCTCGCGAACGTGTGCGACCCAAGAAAGCGGAGAAGCAGCGCGTCGACCACCGGTCGAAGCGGCTCCATCAAATCGAGGAGAAGCGACGGCCTTCCGGGCTGCCGGGAATGGAGAAACCCGACGGCTGGATCCAAACCGACCTTCGCCACTTCGACACCGACGCGATTTTGGAGCACACCGTAGACGTAGTTGAGCATCGCGTGAGCGGGATGGCTCGCCTTGCGGTTGCTATAACCGACAGTCGATCCGCGCATGCCGACGTTGAACCATTCCAACGGGACGGGTTTACGCCCGAGGCCGACCCACCGCATCGGCAGGCGCGTCCATAGCCGGAAGTATGAAGCTGCTGCGCGTGCCTCGGTGATTCTGATCTCTCCGATAGTCGATGCGTCAGCGAGCGACTGACGCTCTCGCTGAATGATCTGCACCGTCTTGTCGCGAGAGACGGAACCTGGGAACGTTGCGACAGTAACGGCTTGGCCGCGAAGCTTCTTATCGATCAGGCCTCGTGCGAGTGCGACGGCCTGCGCCGGTTCAAGACGGTAGAGGCGGTCGCAAAGAGTCGCGTTTCGTGTAGTCGTCTCACCCGACAGCGCAGCCGTGAGGTCCCCACGCCAGTCCAACAAGATAAGCGACACTCGCTGCTTAGCGAGCCACGCCAGCGCGGGTACCGAGACCGCTCCATCGCAGTTGAGCAGTACGATCCGTTCCGGGAGCGTTCGGTCTCGCGGTCGGTAGCGTTGTTCGCGTTGTTTTTGGGGGTAGTGCGTGAAACCGTGTCGCACGACGAGCGAGTTGCCTTCAACTCTGAGCAGAGCGCCGTGGCCGGCGATTCCAAGACTCGACGTCGCCTTGCGATGCTGCACGCTCTCAAGAACGGACTCCCAATACGATCCGCGCTCAGCCCACGCCGCTTCATTATCGTCGTCGGACGCATCGGGTATCGAAGTGGGGTTGAACCGGTCAGCGATCGTGTCAAAACGCCGCAGCTTACGATCTGGACGCTTCTTGCGTCGCCAATCCGCGGCGCACCGTGTCGAACAGCAGCGCTGGACTTTCGGAGCCGAAAAGCCGCGCTCGCACACCGGACAAATCCGGTATGCTGAGACAGTCGGTGCAGGGAACGAAAATGAAGACGCGCTATGGTCGTCGCGCATGGGGAGCTTACCCTCCTCGTGCAAAGCCTCCGGTCCGTTACCGCGGTCCGGGGGCATTCTATCTTTATAGTTCAAGAATGGTTGGACAAACTCCGGTGTCTGGACAACGGACAACTACTTGAATGATGGAAGTTTGGAGACGACTGGGTCGACGAGAGCGTCTGCGTCCCGAATAACCTTATCCGCCCGTGGGTCGCAATCCAACCGCACGGGGGCAGCCTTATCGCGAAGCAAGATTGCTATCGGAGAAGTCGTTGTTTTCCGATTCGTGGCGATATTGTATTGTAAATCGCCATCCTCGGTGCAGGGTGCACCGACGAACCCTTTCGATATCCACTCCGACTCATCAATTCTGAGGCGGCGCACATCATCTACCGCGCCGGCCGCTATACCTCGTGCAGTCGATAGTGGTTGCCATGCGTCGGGCGGGCTGTTCATCCCACCATATGGGTTCAGGGTTGGCCGATGATCAGAATCAAGCCGATAGTGACCTAGCCTGCCCGGTTGGAATGCAAAATCTCCGGACGGTTGAAAGACAACAAAGTAGGTCGCGCCGGGCGGGACCTCCAGAATCATCGAGACCGAATTTTGATTGACTGGTAGATCGGCAAGGCGATACGCCAGCTTAGGGTCGAGTCCTCGCTCCCAATGAGGCGCCTGTGAGCTTTCTGGCGTGGCGGCGCAACCTGAGTAAAGGGCTCCAACAGCCACGCATAAACACCAACGAAGATTCACGGCTTTCCCAAACATCTCAGTAAGTATTTTGCTTCCGCGTTCCCCGGAATACACCTTAAGGCCGGATTTTCTTTCGATGGGCTTCGCTTGCGCGATGCTTCTTCAAAACAGCGGCGATCTTTGGTCGATACTTTCGACCGAGGCGTCGGGCATCCGCGTTGAGCTGCGCTTGTTTCTTCTTATTCTTGAGAGCAGCGCCGAGCCGCCGAATGTTTGCGACACATGCGATGTCCGGGATGTTCTTCCGAAGCACCTCCACTTCTCTGATTACGATGTCCGTCTTCCTAAGGGTCTCTTCGTTGCTCAGGAAGATATCAGCACCGTCCTTGAGTTGACTATGAGCAACTATGAGCGGCCATGCAATGGTTATGAATTGTTGGCCCTGCCGATCCTTCGGGTTTGCGAGCGCGCCAAGCGCCTCGAACCCAAAGGCGCCCTTCCCGAAAATCGCCGTGTTTTGTCTGATCGCATGGTCGAGGACACCGATGATGGCGCGATACTGGTCTCGCGATTGTCGGACTTGTTCGTCCGTCAATTCGGAAAGCGTTGCCGCCATTGATCTACCGCGGAACACCGATTGCATGATGCGAATAATCTCATTTTGGTCCGACTGGATTAACGGCCCGGCCATACTCAACTTGTCTGTCCGTGCGCGCTTTAGATTGAATGCTTTGTCGTAACGCGATGCGTCGACTTGGTCAACGGCGGAGGCGTCGACCCGATCGGTGACCGCGCTTAGGACTGATTTTGCAACAGCGCGCAGATTCTCACGACCGACCCGCTTACTCATTTGTGCAACACGCGGTGGTAAACGTTGAGTCTCAAGCTTCGTCAGCTCTTCTTCAAGGTTGCACACCGTGAGGCAGGTATCCCAATCGTTCGCAAGACGGCTTAGGGCCCGTCGAATAGTCCTAGGTGGTATCTGATGCCCCTCCCACCACAAATCCCAAGCGCGGTCGGCGGTCTTCATTCGTTTCGGCTTCCGCACGATTGCCGCGACGATCTCTGACGTGCCTATCGGATAGCGTGACTCGCTACCCTTTCCCCGACCGAGCTTCACCGTGACGGGACGCTCGATCAAACCCGCGCGGTGCCACTTCGCGAGCCGCACCTTGGTGAACGAAGCAATACCCCGACAGCTGTCGATGATCTCGTCCGCCGTTTCGTACGCGCGCACGCCGCCTATCGTCATCAACAGTATTATAGAGACTACCTCCCAGGACCGCAAGAAATCGAAATCGAGACGGCTCTGTAGGACCCGCCTATCCGCCTAGACAGAAGTTCGCGCGCACACCTTCCCCCGCGCGCGAAATGTTGAGGTGGACGTGAAGAAGCAGCGTGATTACCGAGCCGAATACCAAGCCAGGATCCACCGTGGCATAAGCCGCGGAGCTAGCCGGAGTCAAGCACGCGGCCACGGCGGCCGTGAAACGTCACCTCTGTACGACCGCAAGATCGAGAAAGCGGCGCAGGCGTTTCGCGAGACGCGCTCACTTACCAAGTCATCGCGACTTCATCACGTATCTGCGGAGCGATTGCGCCGGTACGCGCGTGAGAATCGGCTGGTTCGTAAAGTGCGCGGCAAGTGGCAGTTCCTAAAAGATATCCGCAGCCGTACCGTGCCCTTGTTTACCGACGGCCAATTCAGGGTCGTGACGGTGAAAGGTTTTGGACCCGCTTCCAAGGGTTTCAAGTTCATGATCGACGCGGATCGATTCTTGCACACGAATGATCGTCGCTACATCGTCAAGTGGGAGGGCGAAGGCGTCGAGGACATGGATGGGCGTTGGGTCCCGTTCGAAACGCGGCCGAACGTCCTCTACCGGCTCAACGCGGTGGAGCGAGAGCCGTTCGAGATGCTCTATAAGATCACCATCTGAGCTGATTCCACTCGTGGACGACTTCGATGATTACTTGGAGAGGAAGCGCCAGCAGGCTCGATGCCGACTCGGCATCGCGCCTGGCGAGCATTGCGCGTTCCCGAAGTGTAGCGAGGTCGATCCATTGTATCTCAATTGGATCGGTGGCACGCTCATGTGCTACGAGCACGGGCGCCTGCACCAACGTCGCGCGATCGTTGAGGAACACCATCCGGCGACCCGCAAGATCGAGCCGAAGTTCAGGGTGCCGATCTTCGGCAACGATCACCGGGTTCTCACCGTGAGAAGCGCTCGCTGGACCGGGGTCGTCAAAAAGATCAAGGATGGGCAATTGCAGGCGGCGTTTGGGCGGTTCTTCGCCTTGCGAGACGTCGAGAGACAGATGGTAGAGCGGTCGGGGCCGCCGGACGAGGTTGTGCTTGATATTCTCCTGTGGCTCGCTGCGGAGCAGCCTGGATGGGAGCAGGAATTTCAACGGTACCGGAACTCAACGGACCCGAGTGACTCGTGAGGACGCTTCGAATGTACGCAGCTTCCCAATCGCGGTGCGCGGGTATGTGCATGCCGAGCCCAAGAAAGGTGGTGGCGGACGACCCCAGACAGATCCCTCTGATTGGGTCCTAGTTTTCGATACGGAGACGACGACCGATCCCGGCCAGCGACTGCGCGTCGGCTGCTATCAGGTCCGTAAACTCAGCGACCGAAAATATTGCCAGACAGGTCTCTTCATCGATCCCTCGGCGCTGACGCCCGAAGAGGTCAAAGCCGTCTTCCGTTTTGCCGGCGACCGGCTCGCCGTTCGCGACCGACGGGACTTTGTCGAGAAGATCTTCTTCAAGTACACGTTTGATTTCATCGGTCGCTGCGTCGGTTTCAATCTCCCCTTCGACATCTCGCGACTGGCGTTTGACCATTGGCCATGCAAGCAGAAGGAGTATCGCGGTGGGTTCGGCTTTCGGCTCACACATGATCCGAAATTTCCGAATATCCAAATCAAGCACCTGAACCATCATGCGAGCTTCATCCGCTTTACCATTGCGGCCGGGCGAAACCCCGAGAAACGTGCGAAGGAGCCTGCTCCGAAGAGCCAGGGGTACCGAGGCGCGTTCATCGATGTTCGCACTCTGGCAGCGGGTCTAACTGGCGCGTCGCATAGCCTCAAGTCGCTCGCGAGACTCTTGCAAACGCCCCACCAGAAGACGGATGTCGACGACTACGGGGCCCCGATCACCGAAGAACTGCTCGCCTATGTCGAAAACGATGTTCAAGTGACGTGGGAGTGCTACGAGCGACTGCAACACCAATACGACTCCTATGGATTGACCGAGACGCCGAGCCACAGAATCTACGGTGAAGCGAGCATCGGCAAGGCATACCTCAAACAGATGGGTGTCGGCCAATGGCGTCGGCTCCAACCGACCTTCCCTCCGGCGCTCACCGGTCAGATCATGAGCACATACTACGGCGGTCGCTCCGAGGTTCGGTTGCGCCGAACGGTCACGCGGGTGCTCTACTGCGATTTTCTGAGCATGTATCCCACCGTTTGCAGCCTGATGGATCTGTGGCAGTTTGTCATCGCGCAGGGCGTCTCGTGGACCGATGCGACCGATGATGTCCGTGCCTTGCTCAACCGCGTGACACTCGACGCTATGCAAGATCGTGAAACGTGGGCGATGTTGACGACCATCGTCAAGGTGCTGCCCGACGACGACCTTTTTCCGGTTCGAGCACACTACGGCGCGAAAGACATGTACTCTATCGGCCTTAACCGGCTATCGTCAGCGCAGCCGGTTTGGTATACGCTCGCCGACTGCATCGCGAGCAAACTCCTCAGCGGTAAGCCGCCGAATATAGAGGAAGCGATTCGGTTCAGACCGCTCGCGCGTCAAGAAGGCCTCATACCGGTTGACATCGCCGGCAACGCTGATTATCGCGTCAATCCGAACACGGACGACTTCTATAGACGGTTGATCGAACTGCGGCAAGAGATCAAGCACCAAATGGGTGCGCCGGGGATCGACGAGGTTTCGAAGCGCACGCTCGATGCGTTGCAACAAGCGGCGAAGATCACGGCGAATGCGACGAGCTACGGCATCTTCGTTGAACTGAACGTAGGCGCACGGGGCAAGCCCGAGACCCTCGTGTGCTATGGCATGAACGGGCCGTTCGAGACAAAGGTGCGCGCCGTCGAGGAGCCAGGTTCGTATTTCCATCCACTTCTCGCGACATGCATCACCGGGGCCGCCAGGCTCATGCTCGCGATAGCCGAGACGCTTGCGAAACGCAACGGGATCGGCTGGGCATTGTGTGACACCGATTCGTTCGCGTTCGCGAAGCCTCCGGACATGGACGACTCCGAATTTGTCCAACGCGTCGAGAACATTCGCCATTGGTACGATACGCTCGTGCCGTACAAGGGCGACCACGATTTGTTCAAGATGGAGGATGAAAACTTCCCACTCGGCAAGCGCGATGCCCCGGCCACCGAGTTGCCCCTTTACTGCTATGCCGTCAGTTCGAAGCGCTACGCGCTCTTCAACATCAACGAACAGCGTCGGCCGGTCATCCGGAAAATCTCCGCACATGGCCTTGGGCACCTCTTCCCACCGACAGAAAAGGATTTACCGACTCCCGGCATCCCGAAGTCCGTCTTCGATTTGGAGAAAGCGGGAGTTAGGCGCTGGCACCATGACGTTTGGTACCGAATCTTGCAAACCGCGCTCAAGGCGTCCGACGTCGTCGACTTTGAGTCGGTGATCGGTTTTTCGAATAAGGCGGTCGTGCGGTATGCTGCGACGACCCCGACCTTGTTGAATTGGTATGCGAAGTACAACCGCGGGCTGCCATACGCCGCGAAAGTGAAGCCGTTCAACTTCCTCTTGATGTTTCACGTGTCTCCGAGCGCCTGGCGCATGCGAGACGCGAACGACGTATCCGATCTACCCACCGATCTGCCGAGCGTTGTTGCGCCATTCGAGCGCGATCCGGAGATCGCCGCGACCCATGCCTTTGACCGCGACACGAAGCAGCCTATCCCGGGCTCGCTGCTCAAGACCTACGCGCAGTCGTTAGCACAATACCACCTTCACCCTGAGTGGAAGTTTGAGCACGCCGACTACCTGGATCAGGGCGAGACCTTGCGTTGGCACGTCGACTCTCCGTTCCCATCGTATATCGGTAAGGAAGCGAACCGTTGGGAAGAGCAAGCACATCTAGGCGAGATTCCCGACGCGCAGATTGAATATGGGCTCGACAAGGTGGGCGTTGCTGCCGCTCTTCAGGGTTTGAGCCGAAGAGCGCGGACGCACGGATATGTCGCGCGGCTGGCAAAAGAGGCTAATCTAAACCGGAAGACGGTCGTGTTGGCACTCGGCGAGGGCGTGAAGAGCGCAGCTACGCTATCAACGCTCGTGGCGGCAGATCGGCGGCTTCAACTGCGAGAACAAGAAGAGGGCGCGAACACGTTGCTACTTCTCGATTCTGTACGGCGGTGTTGCGCGGCCGAGGGCGGAAGGGCGTTCGCTCGACGCGCAGGAGTTGATCGGGGTGTCTTAAGCGCGATCGTGGCGGGCCGTAGACCTCTCTCGCTAAAGATGATGTCGAAACTGATGGCGGCGATTGAAGAGAATGTCTAGGGCCTAGACTGTATGTATAACCTGGGTTTCTTGGGAGTTCACAAAAGTTGTCGAAGAAAAAGAAAAAGAAGAGCCGCCGGACTGAACTGAGCGTAACACCACTTGCAAAACACAAGAAGGTTGGTAAAGACCTGTTACCACCCTTCGCTCAACTTAGACGTGAACTCCCTATGAGGTCGACTGACTGGGCCGGCGAGCGATTGCCGGAGATGCTTTGGGCAGCGATGATCGGGGCTGCTTTTGGAAGAGACATTGCACTCGACCGATTTAGACGGGTTGCTAAAGTCATCGACCGTCGGTGTCACGCGGATGAATCACGTAAGTTGATTCTTAGAGAGGTCACGTTTTCCGGGCTTGCGTCATGGGCCGATGACGAATTCGCCGAATTTGCCGAAGCCGCTGTTGGTGACACGCCAGAGATTTTTTCCGCGTTACTCCAGTTTGACGAGTTGCCAGGTAAAGAACGATGGACGACTCTTATCCCAAAGACTAGTCCCTCGTTCGACCTTCTGAAGGTAGCCGTCGGTCAAACGCTTTGGCATCAATCCCAAGAGGCGACAGACTGTCGCTGGATGCGCGTCCTCGCTGCCCTACTTTCCGGGTCGCTCTTATATCCGCGCGAGGCCGAAGAGTTAGTAACCGAAATTCTTGAGTATCCAAACTATGGTGATCAGAGGGGGGTCCGTCCACATATCCGGGCTACAGAAGGTTCCTTCGACGGCCTGCGCGCCCTAGAACAAGGCGGAAAGTGGTCGAGTTCGTCCTGGTCGCCCGAATTCTGGAAGCAGGCCTTCGAATTGACACGCGCGGATCACGTGCGCTTTGGGGGTACTGCTAGCAGTACTGTAGCCGTCCTGACTGTCGGTGCGGTCCAGGGTATTCGTGATGATCTGCGCATTCACGCAGAGAGAACGACGCTTAGCACTTCGGTAAGCGCCCGACATGAGGCGACATTTGGCCTGGCTGCTTATGCCCTGGATCTCTTACTCGAATTACTATCCGTTGGCAACGCCTCAAAAATCATTGGTCGGATTGCAATTCGGTGCCTCGCGGAGCTGACTATAAACTTTACATCGCTCGCAGAGACCGATGACCCTGTTCGTTGGCAAAGATTTCGAGACTACGGGTATGGTCAAGCGAAACTTGCCTACTTGAAGTTGCTGGAATCGGAAACCCTACCAACCTTTATTTCCGTCGATGCGTTGGAGGGCCTGGCCAATGAAGACGTGTGGCACGAGTTTAGGGAAATGCACATCGGGAATTGGGATGAGTCTGACCTCCGAAAGATGAGTGAGGCTACCGGACTGAAGGCTGACGTCTACGACAAGTTCTATGACTGGGGCTCGGCCTTCACGCACGGTAACTGGGCTGCCTTACGTGACGCCGAATACGATCTGTGTTTGAATCCATTGCACAGGTTGCACAGAGTTCTGTCAATGGTTCCCAAGGCAATGCCTGATGTCATCGGCGATGCGGTTGACCTAGTGAACCGGTCGCTGGTATTGGTTGACAAGATGTACCCTGGATTCGCTTCGCGCGTAAAAGCTAACACGGTGAACATAGCGCAGCCTTAGCGCGTTCGAGTCTCAGAGATCTCTAAAACGCTCGACGATTCGGACTACCGTTTCGCACAGTACCTCTAATACCAGTAGATTGACGCGGTAGCTAGGCACACCCTTGACGATGGATCTAGCACCGAAAATAATCTCAACATTAGTCTTGGATTGCAGGCGCACTTGACCAAGGCCAGGCTTCACGATGACCCGCAGCGTATTTGTTAGCGATGCGGGGTTTGTCTGAACACCACTTGCCGCAGGGTAATGCTCACGCGGACCTCGTGTCTGCAGACAAGCTTTTTGAGCAATGCAAGGCTGATCCGGAATTCTCCAACTCCCCCGATATCACAAAGGGCTGCGCCAACCAGGAGGACGCGAATATGCGAGCCTTGGCTGACTGGTTTGGAGAATAAATCCTCAAGTCGGTGTGCCGTATCAGAAAGGTTCTACACCTGAGTCAATCGGAGGGGGCGCCCCGTCTGTGACCCTAAGAACTTTTAGGTGGATAGAGCGCCGTCAATAGTTCCTGGGCATCTGCACCGCGTTCAAGTAACATCTTCGCATTGTTGGCCACGATGCGAATTAGGTGATGCGCCATAAAACGACAGACGATGCTCGCAGCTGAGTAGTGGGAGGCGTGGACCGGATCGAGTGGGTCGAAGAACGTATCATTATCTAAGACATGCGCGACAGCGTTCCTTAGTTGCGTATCCCGGTACCGGTCCCGCGCTTGAGTATACCTCTTGCCAACTAGGTCGATGTCAAAGTGCTTTATTGGATCCTCCGGTAGTGTGTCTTGTAATTCAATCCACGGTGTGTTTGGATACCTATCATGGATCGTGCGTAGAGCGCCTGCACGCGTAAGAATGTGATCAACTAACTTGTAGAAGCACATGAATTGATAAGCCCGCGAGTTCGCGAACACACCCTCAGCGTACTGTGTCATTAATCGAGCCACGATAGAAGCGGCTGGAACTTCGACATTGAAAGCCGAGATTTGGGCCTCCGCCCATGGATGGTAAAGCCTGTATCCTACCCACGACGGGTCATCGACCGCCCTGACGGTTACTGACGAGTACCGCAAAGGTAGTTGAAACAAGAGCGTAAGAAAAGACGACAAATAGTTGAAGTAGGTGAGGGCAATCTCTATAGCTGCCCTTGGGTCCGGCGCCGAAAAATGCTCTAACTCTATGCCACCGAGATAGTCGTTTTCCGCTCGTTTGAGGACGAAAATGACGGGCAGGTCTCCGAGTTTGATGCGAGGCTCTTTCATGTCGGGGTTGATCGAAAAGTTTGACGCTCCGTTGTCGACTTCAAATCTTGATAGCGAATCAAGGTCAACATTCCGTGCGGTCTGATCGCCGTCGAGTTTGGTTAGTTTGAAAAATGCAGACCACGCATCAGGCGGTGTTTTGTCAGAATTGGTCGCGATTTCAACGTGGTGCCCCCATGCCCACCAATCAGCTTTGATCTCAAAAGGCTTGCCTGGTTCAAGTGGAACCGTGCTAGCTTGATAGCGTCTTTCCAAGTTAAAGCCTCAGAAGGATTCCGTTACACTCACACCCGACGAATTGCTAAAAACTATTTTGAGGTCTTGAATACGGTCAAGCCAGCGATGATAGCAAACCCGATGATTGTCGCGTAGGCTTCGACGACAAACAATTGGAGATGCACCGTTGCGGATCGTGCGTCATGTGCGGCAGTCATGAGCTGAACAAACCACACGATGCAAAGTGCCGCAGACACAAAAGGGAACCACATAAGCGAACCGACGTCAATCGGCGGAGCTGACGGCCTTCGACCTACCCAAGCTGTCGCTCCAACTAGCGCTACAGACCAGACCAAATTGATGAGAAGCTGGCTTGTGGGAAAGGCATCCGTGTAGGGGCCGGCCCCGGCTAAGATCGTGGCAATCGCCACCATGACGATTGCTACAGAGCCTGACGCCCAGACAAACCAGTTCGTCAAGTTCAGTTCAGTTCACGTGACCGGAACGTCAACGCTGTTGCCTCTCGTGTCGGACACGGTAATTGTGCAACTGCCTGCCGAAACTCCGTCGGCTACGGGCTTCATTGTAACGTCGCTGCAAGCGCATCGCTTTCAAATATCCAAAGTCTGCCGTCGACGCCGGTCGCGATCGGCGAAATTCCGAGTCCAAAATTCGCAGGAGCCGCGAAGCTTTGTTCTTTCTGCGAACGTATATCCCAGGTAAAGAGGCGATGGTTGTAAGCCCAATACAGCCGATGATTCGGTCCCTTTGCCAGAATCGTGTAGTCATAGCTAGGTGTTTTGCGCATCGGGTACTCGACCCAAGAGCCGTCGGTGCTGATCTTGTACATGCCACTAGACGATATTCCGAAGGCGTATAGGTTGCCGTCCGGGCCCTGGACCAAACTTCGGGCATCAGCGGGGATTGGGAAGCCTTCTTGGCTCCCGTCTAAGACATCGATCCGCACAAGTCTGTCGCTACACCCCAAACAAAGGAACCAAAGGTTCTTGTCGGGGCCGCGAACGAGATTGCTAACCGAGTTGTACGGGCCACCCTCGAAGCTCGTGTACTGGCCCGACGTCGTTACCCGGCCGACGAACGTGCCAAGAACCCATAGGTTACCATCGGAACCGGTGGTCATCCAGGTGACCACGTCCCCCGACGGAAGAGGAAGTGGAAATTCGGTAACCCCGCCTTCAGGGGTTACTTGGACAAGGTCATAGTGAAATTCGTCCTGCATTTCCTCGATCGCATAGACGTTCCCGTCAGGATTGGCGGTAATGGTGGACCGGACGCCCTGTGGCGCATGACCGCTTATTGGAAAACTGGCCTGCTGTCCAAATACATCTGTGCGAACAATCGAGGTGCCACCTGTAAAGCCTGGGCCGAAGAAATAGAAATCGCCGTCATGGCCTACCGCTAAGGGCTCGTAGGCACACTGGTACGTTAGCGTATACCATTGCCAAGTCGGGGCTGTGTCGGTAATGGCGTTCCGTTCGACGCGATCCGTGGTGGGTTGGTTTAGGGTAGAGTTTGCGTGGGTGCAACCCGCAATGATAGTCGCCAAGGCTAACAGCGCAATAGTCGAAAACTCTTGTCTTCGCATCTCTCCCCCTACAGCGACGTGGTGACCGAAATTTTTTAGTCTACCGTTATCGGAACCTGCACAGCGTTGAAGCGTTTATCTGAGACCGTTATCGTGGCAGATCCGCTAGCGACGCCCGTCACCGTGAATGCACCGGATGACACCGGCGACACGGATGCGATGCCAGGATTAGATGACACCGCCGTCCACACGCATTGCGAACAATCGGTTTCGGAAATCGTGAATAATTGTTGGCCACCAACGCCAAGCGCCGCACTTTGAGGACTCGTATTAAGAAGCCGCTGCAGGTAAGCACCGTCCTCGAACCACACGTTCATATCCGGACCGAGTATTGGGTAGCGAACCTCGAAAGGCGAAAGTCCCTTATCCTTCACAACGTGACTTGTTGTGGACCACCCATATAGGTGGTCGTCAAGGCCGCCGAACCAAATGGTTGAGACGTTCTCCGCGCTATCGTTGAAACCAAG
>Ga0126371_10003202_pt1 | contig 14278 bp, 10 predicted proteins | sample PanSoiMetaPlot_4_FD_110145 | JGI IMG/M metagenome (GOLD analysis project Ga0126371, IMG submission 110145) | Tropical forest soil microbial communities from Panama - MetaG Plot_4 | ecosystem: Environmental > Terrestrial > Soil > Tropical forest > Bulk soil | place: Panama | collected 2016-02-17 | reverse complement strand
TTTTGCGCGGCATCGAGAACGCGCTGTACCAGTCATCCTACGTCCCCATTTTTGCTGACGCGCACAACCAGAGAAGCCGGTTTGAACGCTACCTCGAAATGCTCCTGGAGCATCACGTCGAAGCGTTGATCGTGGTGGCCAATTGGCTCTTCGTAGACATTCAGCTCCTGGCGGACCTGAGCAAGCGAAATATCACCGCGGCCACCATCGGCTGGGAGGTGCCTGGGGACTCGGTGAGCTCGGTGATGGTGGACAACGAAGCGGGAGGGCGGCTGGCACTCGAGCATCTCTATCACCTCGGTCACCACAAGATCGCGGTCATCCGCGGACCCAAAATGCTGATTGACAGCGGACCGCGCTGGAAAGGCGTCCAGAAATTCGCGCACTCGGTGGGCCTGGAACTCGATCCCTCGCTGGTCGCACAGTTGCCCGATGAATTGGAAGCCAACTCAGGTTTCGAGGGCGGCTACCGATTCACCGAAGAGTTGCTGGAGCGCAAAAAGAGGTTCACCGCCGTGCTGGCGTTTGACGACCTGACGGCGCTCGGGGCCATCCGCGCTCTGACCAAGGCCGGGATCAAAGTGCCAGAGCAGTGCTCGGTGGTCGGCTTCGACGACGTGCCCCTTTCCGCTTTGGCCGCTCCTTCGTTGACCACCGTGCGCCAGCCTCTGGAGGCCATGGGAAACCTGGCGGTAAACACCGTGGTCGAGGGGATCAAGGCGGGTCTTGAGAAGCGCGATTGGAGCATCTCGCGGCATAAAATGACGCCCGAGCTGGTGATTCGTGACTCCACGAAGGCCGTGCCGACCGCTGCCACGAATGACTGAGGACCGGCCTCTAGCTCCCTCAGGTTTACACCGGTTGCCTTGCGAGGCCGCAAACACGATTTGCGGCCTCGTACGGCTCGGCTAGCCCCGCCAAATTATTTCGCCGGCGGGAGGAAGGCGTTGGGTGCCTGGAGAAACTGCACGTTGGCTAGCTCGGTGGCCAGCTTGACGCGCGTAAAGCGGCCTTTTGCTCCGCCGCTGCCGTTGAAGGTCAACAGATACTGGTTGCGGAGGTGTGTGGCCAGTTCGTCCAGGTAAGGTTTGAAAGTCACCGCTTCATTGACGCCGAGATAAAAGGATTCGGCTCCAGTCGACTCGGCCAGCCGGCTGAGATCATTCTGCCCGCGGAAAGCGCGACCCCAGCGGCTGCCCAAGTGCCCGGCATCGGGGTAGTAGATCGACCAGATATTGATGTTTTCTTTCTGCGCACGCTCGTAGGTGGATTCGATGTCCGGACTCTCCGGGAAATTGCCGTGGAAATAATCGATCCCCGAAGAAATCATCACGATGGAACGGCGGTCGTTGGGCCCCCCAGGCAAGCGCTTCATCAGATCGATGAGCGTGAGATAGGGGCTCGAGAACGCGCCAGGACCGATGGGCAGGCGCAAAGCCTTTGCGGCCAATTCATGTTCGTTGGTGAAATCCTGGGCCACTACCGCCGTGCCGTTGCGAGCGTAAGACACGGAAATGTAGGTGGTGGACGGCTGATTTTTGAAAAACTCCTTCAAGTCGCTCCACTGGGCGGCAACGTCGGAATCCAGGGAATCGTCGATCAACACCGCCAGATAGAGTTTCTCGCCGCGCTGCCAGTTTGCGACTTGCGCGCGGTCTTTGTTTACGTAGAACTGCACGTCTTCCCTCTTGATCGCCGGCGGCTCCGAATCCTTCTTGCCGACTGCGGTTACCGTCATGGTGACGCTGCCCGGCGCCGCGGCAAACGCGTTGGGCGCGAGAGCTGCGACCAGCAAAGCGAATAGGCCAACCGAAAGCAGAAAAGACCTGCGTATCAACTTATTCATATTCACATTCAGGTTCATGTTCATTCTCCCTTTTTCCCTGATTTATTAGATGCGTTACGGAACTCCAAAGAAACATGCGCTCCGGGGGCCGCGCCCTTATCGGTTCTGTTTCGCCGCCACTGCGGTACTCCACACGCTGCCGGGTGGAGGATTTCCCTGCTCCAAAAATTAGCGATGCGTAGTATGCTGCGACGCGGCAAAAGAGGCGGGCAGCGGTGAAAGACTACGTCGGGGCCATCGATCAGGGAACGACCAGCACACGCTTCATGGTGTTCGACCAAGCCGGGCGCGTGGTAGCGATGGCGCAGAAGGAACACGAACAGATCTACCCGAAACCGGGATGGGTCGAGCACGACCCGCTGGAAATCCTCCGGCGCACCGAAGAAGTGATTGCCGACGCCCTGAGCCAACGCGGTTTGCGCGCTTCCGACCTCGCGGCAATTGGAATTACCAATCAGCACGAAACTACCTTGGTTTGGGATCGTAAAACCGGAAGACCGCTTTCAAATGCCATCGTTTGGCAAGACACGCGCGTTGCCGATGAGGTGAAGCGATTTTCCTCTACGCGCGGGCAAGACCGCTTCCGGCCGGAGACCGGGCTGCCGCTCAGCACCTACTTCAGCGGGCTGAAGCTGCGCTGGCTGCTCGAAAACCTTCCCGACGCGCGAGCCAAAGCCGCCGCGGGCGAACTACTCTTCGGAAATGTCGATACCTTTCTTCTCTGGAACCTCACTGGTGGAGCGCGGGGCGGCGTGCACGCGACGGACGTAACGAATGCGAGCCGCACCCAGCTCCTGAGTATAAAAACACTGGATTGGGACGAAAAGTTGCTCGCGGCGTTTGAGGTGCCGCGAGCGATGCTGCCGCAAGTGCGCTCGAGCAGCGAAATCTACGGAGAGGCTTCGCTGGCCGCGATCGCGGGAGTGCCGGTGGCGGGAATACTGGGAGATCAGCAGGCAGCGCTGGTGGGGCAAGCCTGTTTTCGCCCGGGCGAGGTGAAGAACACGTACGGCACGGGATGTTTCTTGCTGATGAACACCGGCGAGCGACTGGTGCCATCGAGCTTTGGATTGCTCACCACGCTGGCTTACAAATTCGGCAACGCGCCGGCCCATTATGCCCTGGAAGGGAGCGTAGCGATTGCGGGAGCGCTGGTGCAATGGCTGCGCGACAATCTGGGGCTCATTCGGACGAGCCCGGAGGTCGAAGCGTTGGCGCGAACGGTCAACGACAACGGCGGAGTGTATTTTGTTCCCGCGTTTTCGGGATTGTTTGCGCCGTACTGGAAAGAGACGGCGCGCGGCGTGATTGCGGGTCTGACGCGCTTCGCCAATAAGGGACACCTTGCACGCGCGGTGCTGGAAGCCAGCGCGTTTCAAACGCGCGAGGTGATTGAGGCGATGGAAAAGGATTCGCATATTTCGCTGGAAAGCTTGCGTGTGGACGGCGGAATGGTGGCTAACGAACTTTTGATGCAGTTTCAGGCGGACATCTTGAACCGCGAGGTGGTGCGCCCGGTGATTCAGGAGACCACCGCCTTGGGAGCAGCATACGCGGCTGGGCTGGCCGTGCAATTCTTCTCAGGACTGGAAGAACTGCGCGCGAAGTGGGCAGTGGACCGCAGCTGGAAGCCGTGCCTTGCGGAAGGGGAACGTGAACAGCTTTTCGAGCGATGGAAGAAAGCGGTGACCCGCTCTTTCGATTGGGTGGAATCCTGAAGGAGGCCTCGATCTATGACTTCACCGTGGCTCGGTGAATTTCTTGGCACGATGATCTTGATTTTGCTGGGCGACGGAGTCGTCGCGGCGGTGCTGCTCAAACGCTCGAAAGCAGAAAGCGGCGGCTGGGTGGTGATCACGGCGGGATGGGCGTTCGCGGTGATGGCCGGGGTGTTCACGGCGATTGCCTGCGGAAGCAGCGACGCGCATTTGAATCCCGCGGTGACCCTGGGCTTCGCGGTGCGCGACGGAAATTTTGCAAAGTTCGCGCCCTATTTTGGCGCCCAAATGCTGGGAGCAATGGCCGGCGCGGCGCTGGTGTGGCTCCATTACCTTCCGCATTGGCGAGAAACTCCGGACGCAGCGATGAAACTCCTGTGTTTCTGCACGGCGCCGGCGATTCGCAAGATGCTCGCGAATTTGGTGAGCGAATTAATCGGGACGTTCGTGCTCGTCTTTGTGGTGGGCGCGATTTTCTCCAAAGGCGTGGCCGCTTCGGGACCAGCCGCGGGCCTGGCGCCTTATCTCGTGGGTAGTTTGGTCTGGGGCATCGGGCTTTCGCTCGGCGGCACGACTGGCTACGCGATCAACCCGGCGCGGGACCTGGGACCGCGCATTGTGCACGCGATTCTCCCTGTCGCCGGCAAAGCCGGGTCGGACTGGGGCTACGCGGCGGTTCCGGTGGTGGGCCCGCTCGCGGGAGGAGCGCTTGCAGGTGTGCTGCTCCGGGTACTCGGCGTTTAACGGGGATGTGCTTTAGAATTTAGGTTGCTTTAGAATTTAAGCTGCGTTGTTCGATACGCTTGCCGGTGCCCCCCGGAGACAACAACACTCTATGAGCCTGATGCGCTCGTTCTTGCTGGCCGCTTCACAAAACCGTTGGCTGCGCGATCACGCTGCGCACTACAAGTTCGTTCGCAGAAGCGTATCGCGGTTCATGCCCGGCGAGACGCTCGACGACGCGCTCATCGCCGCGCTGACGCTTCGCGGGAAGAAAATCGGAACCGTTTTTACACGCCTTGGAGAAAACATCAGTGACCGGGCGGAAGCACAGGAGGTGGCGGATCACTATCTGGAGGTCCTCGAGCGCGTCCGGCAAAAGGGGCTGCAAACGGAAATCTCCGTCAAGCTGACGCAACTGGGACTGGACCTCTCGTCCGAACTTTGTTTTGGGCATTTGAAAGCGATCATCGCGCGCGCGCCGAAGGACTCCATCGTGTGGATCGATATGGAAGCGAGCAACTATGTGGATGTGACGCTCGAGGTGTACCGCCGCGCGCTCGGCGAGTTTCCCAACGTGGGCCTATGCCTGCAGGCGTATCTTCACCGGACCAAAGATGATCTTCAACAGCTGCTGCCGCTGCGGCCGTCGATCCGGCTGGTCAAAGGGGCATACATGGAGCCGCCGGAGATCGCGTTTCCGCGCAAGTCGGACGTGGATGCGAATTACCTCGCGCTCGGCAAAGAACTACTCAAGGCCAAGCGGGAAAAAGCTTGCCCTCGAGTGGCGTTTGCGACGCACGACACCGGGATGATCCGCCAGCTTGAGGAACAGGCTTTTCAGGACGGCTTTGCAAAAGCGGATTTCGAAGTGCAGATGCTTTACGGCATCCAGCGCGGCGAGCAGGAGCGGCTGGCTGCCGAGGGATGCACTTCCATCGTTCTCGTAGCGTATGGGACGTTCTGGTATCCGTGGTTCGTGCGGCGGCTGGCGGAACGCCCGGCGAACCTGTGGTTCATTGCGCGTAATGTGTTTGCGGGATAGTTCGCCAGGACCAGCTGGAGACGTCGGTCAACCCGCGGTGTTGGCCCTGGCGACCAGGAAAATCGCGAGAATGTAGAACACAAACATCAGGGCGAGAAACGTTTTCGCGCGGCGAGTGGCTCCTTCAAATTCCTTCCAGACAAGAACCCCCCAAAGCGCCGCAACCATCGGAGCAGATTGGCCGATGGCGTAGGAAATTGCCACGCCGGTAAAACTTGCCGCGACCAGATTAAAGACGGTTCCGGTGCCCCAGATGACTCCTCCCAGGAGGCCGAGCATGTGCCCCGAGGCAGGCCCGCGGAAAAAACCGGTGAAGCTCACCGGAGTGCCGACCAGCGGTTTCTTCATGAAGTAGACGTTCCACAAGAAGCAGGAAAGCAGCGCCCCGAGGGTGAAGAACACGCCCACGCTGTACGGCCCGAGGGCGTGACCCTGGGTCATCGCGTGCGTGACAAACGGTGCCCAAAGCCCCATGAGGATTCCGGAGACTACCGAAACCAGAATGCTCTTGCGGGAAAGAGTAGTTGCGGCCTTCGGTAAACTCGCGTAGGCCTTGCCATCGAGGATCACCGCCAGGATGGCAGATGCAACTCCGGCGGCGAGTAATGCGGGATTCCCTTTTGGCTCGAGGATGTAGCTCGAAACGACGCCGACGACGAGAGCGATGCCGATGGAAACAGGGAACGCGGTGGCCAAGCCGGCCATGTCGATGGCCGCAACCAGCAGGAGGTTTGCCAGATTGAAGACGGCGCCACCCACAAGCGTGTAGTAGAAATTCGCCCTGTCCGCGGCGCGGACATTGTTGAGGAAGCTCGAAGCATCCGCGGTGGTGCTCCCCATGGTGAAGGCGAGCACCAGCGAAATCAGGAAAATGCCGACCGCGTAGTCCCAATAGAAAAGCTCGAATCGGTAGTTTTTCACGCCTTTGTAAGTGTTCGCCCAGGAGCCCCAGCAGATGGCGCTTGTGATCATCATGAGCAACGCGAAGCCGACTGAGTGGGGTACGAACATAAATCCGCTGCTCCTTTACGGTCAGCCCATGCGAACCATGGTTTACGGCAAAAAATCGCGGGACGGGAAGCCGTCCTGCGCCATTGCTGCCGTCTTTTTAATGGGGACAAAGAACGGTGTCAAGCGGATACCAGGAATGACGGGGCCCCTCTCTCGGAAAGAGCGGGACTCGAGGAGTTGCTGGCCATGGGGGTTCCGAATTCTTATATAATCCGCGCTGAAACGATGAGCCAATCCTTTATCGCCGTTGTTGGGAGCGCGAACGTGGACCTGACCACGTTTCATGATGCGTTTCCGAAGCCGGGCGAGACCATCTTTGGGAAGAGCTTTGACCTGGGGTTCGGGGGCAAAGGCGCGAACCAGGCGGTGGCCGCGCGCCTGTGCGGGGCCAAGGTCGCCATGGTGGCAAAAGTGGGAAATGATCTCTTCGGCCCCGCAACCATCAAGAATTTTGAGGCGCAGGGGATTGACGCGAGCTGCGTGGGCATTGCCCAAGGCGTTTCAAGCGGCGTCGCTCCCATTTTCGTGGACCCCGAAGGGCAAAACCGCATCATCGTCGTCAAAGGCGCGAACGATTTGCTTGTGCCGGAGGACGTGGATAGAGCGGAGGCGCTGTTGCGGAAGGCAAACGCCATCGTCCTGCAATTCGAAATGCCGCTCCCGACCGTATATCACGCGGTGCAATTTGCCAAACGCAACAGGATACGATGCATCGTGAATCCCGCGCCGGCGCTCCCCGTGGACTTCGAGCAACTCCGCGGCGTGGACTACTTGATTCCCAACGAAAGTGAGGCGGAAGCGATCACCGGGATGCCCGTGCATACCGCTGACGACGCGAAGGAATGCGCCCAGTTCTTACTGCAGCAAGGCGTGAAGCGCGTGGTCATCACCAGGGGCGAGCGCGGCTGTCTCCTGGCGAACGAAGAGGGAACGGAACTCGTGCCGCCGTTCGAGGTTCCCTCCGTTGATACGACTGGAGCGGGCGATGCGTTCATTGGCAGCTTTGCGGTGTTTCTGGGCGAGGGTCAGCCGGAGCAGGAAGCGCTTCGTCGGGCGAGCCTTTACGCGGCCCTTTCCATCACCAAGGTGGGCACGCAAAAATCGTTTTGGAACCGGGCGGAATTCGATAAAGAGTGGCAAAAACGCTGCGCGTCTCCTGTAAGCCCGCCTTAGCCTAGTGATAAGATGAGGTATCGATGCAGTTTTTCTGATCCTGTGCGGGAATCCCATGACTCTTCATGACAAGACTCCGGCGATGCAAGATTCCAGGGTTGACCGGCTTTCCGTTTCAGCACCGCGCGCGATTTCGCCTTCCGACACCGCGATAGCACAGTACGCCCGGCGCGACCTCGAGCCCAACCGAGGCGTCCCGCTTAATCTGGATTGGATCGACGCGGTGCGCGTGAATACGAGCGCGGTCGAGCGCCGCGCGCAGACGCTGGTCACGCGGCGGACGGTGAAGAAGGAATGGCAGGCCGCTTGGCTGCTTCGCGCCATCACGTGTATGGACCTGACCACGCTTTCCGGTGATGACACCGACGAGCGCGTGCGGCGGCTGTGCGCGAAGGCGCGGCAACCGATTCAGCAGGAAGTGGCGCAAAAACTCGGAGTGGAGAGCCTGGGGATTAAGGTTGCGGCGGTGTGCGTGTATCACACGTTTGTGGAAACGGCGCGCCGGGCGGTGGAGGGCAGCGGGATTCACGTGGCGGCGGTCTCGACCGGTTTTCCTGCCGGGCTCTCGCCGCTCGGCGAGCGCATCAATGAAATCCGCCGTTCGGTGGAAGCGGGGGCGGACGAAATCGACGTGGTTATCACACGCGCTCACGTTTTCGGCGCGAGATGGCAAGCCCTTTACGATGAAATCGCAAGGTTCAAGAACGCCAGCGGACCGGCGCACTTGAAAGTGATTTTGGGCACCGGCGATTTGCTGACGCTGCGCAACGTCGCGCGCGCCAGCTTGGTGGCCATGATGGCGGGAGCGGATTTCATCAAGACTTCCACGGGCAAAGAACCGGTGAACGCGACACTGCCGGTAAGCCTAGTGATGGTGCGCGCGATTCGTGAGTACGCCCAGGAAACGGGGATGGCGGTGGGGTTCAAGCCGGCGGGCGGAATTCGAACGGCGAAGCAAGCGCTGGAATGGCTGGCGCTGATGAAAGAAGAGCTGGGCATGTCGTGGATGAAAGCGGAGCTTTTGCGTTTTGGCGCGAGCGGCATGCTCGCGGATATCGAACGCCAGCTCGAACACCGCGCGACGGGACGCTATTCGGCGGATTATCGCCATCCGATTGCGTAAGCGGGATGATGGTGTGGGATAAGGAAAGAAGCGGGAAGAAACTGGTGAGCATCGTCGAAAAATTCATGACCATGGAGTATGGTCCCGCGCCAGAGGATCCGCGTGAGGCGCTGGCCTGGCTTGACGTTCACGAGCGCCGCTTTGGTCATTTCATCAACGGCAACTGGCAAGCTTCGGCAGCGGGAATTTCTTTTGAGACGGCCGACCCTTCGACGGGAGAAAAACTCGCTGCGGTCGCACAGGGCTCGGCCGAGGATATAGACTGCGCCGTAAAAGCAGCTCGGGCTGCGCTGCCCGCGTGGCAAGCTCTGACTGCTCATGCTCGCGCACGCTACCTTTACGCGCTAGCGCGACAGGTGCAGAAACACTCGCGCTGGCTGGCGGTGCTTGAAACGCTGGACAACGGCAAACCCATCCGCGAGAGCCGTGACATTGATATACCGCTCGTCGCACGGCACTTCTATCACCACGCGGGCTGGGCGCAGATTCTAGAACAGGAATTTCCAGGGTACACGGCCTGCGGCGTCGTGGGCCAGATCATTCCGTGGAATTTTCCGTTGCTGATGCTCGCGTGGAAAATTGCGCCGGCGCTGGCCACGGGAAACACAGTGGTTTTAAAGCCCGCCGAGTTCACTCCCTTGACGGCGCTGGCTTTCGCGCACATCTGCCAGGAAATCGCGTTGCCTCCGGGTGTTGTGAACATCGTCACCGGAGATGGCTCGACAGGCGAAGCGCTGGTGAAGCATCCGGACGTGGACAAGATCGCGTTCACCGGCTCGACCGAAGTCGGCCGGGCCATCCGCAAAGCGACTGCGCCGACCCACAAGAAACTTTCACTTGAACTCGGGGGCAAATCTCCTTTCATTATTTTTTAAGATGCGGACCTAGACAGCGCCGTCGAAGGTCTGGTCGACGGCATCTGGTTCAATCAGGGACAGGTTTGCTGTGCGGGATCGCGACTGCTGATGCAGGAAAGCATCGCCGAGAAATTGATCGGCAAGATTCGGGACCGCATGAACACGCTGCGCATCGGTCCTCCGCTCGATAAGGCAATTGACATCGGGGCGATTGTCGCGCGCGTGCAACTGGAACGTATCCAGCGCTTGGTGGATCAGGGCGTCGCCGAGGGCGCAACATGCTGGCAGCCCTCGATTCCCGTGCCCTCGCGCGGTTTGTATTTCCCGCCGACGCTGTTGAGCAACGTGCATCCGAGCTCCATCGTCGCGCAACAGGAGATTTTTGGCCCGGTGCTTGCGGCTATGACCTTTCGCACGCCGCGCGAAGCGGTCGAACTCGCAAATAACACGGTGTACGGCCTTGCCGCCTGTGTGTGGAGCGAGAGCATCAACGTGGCGCTCGACGTCGCGGCGCAACTGAAAGCCGGCGTGGTCTGGGTCAATTGCACAAATCTGTTTGACGCGGCTTGCGGATTCGGTGGCTACCGCGAGAGTGGATTTGGCCGCGAGGGCGGGCGCGAAGGCTTGCTCGAATACCTGGAGCCCGCCTGGTTCAAGCAGGCGCCGCCAGCTCACGCGACGCCCCTGGCGATCGATCAGCCGCCGGAAGACTTTTCATACCCGCCGATTGACCGGACCGTTAAGCTCTACATCGGGGGCAAGCAGGCCCGGCCGGACTCCGGCTACAGCATGGCCGTACGCGCCGCGGATGGCCGCGTGCTCGGCGAAGCACCGCTCGGCAATCGCAAAGACATTCGCAACGCGGTCGAGGCTGCGCGCAAAGCGGAAGCCTGGGGCAAAGCGACCGCGCACAATCGCGCGCAGGTGCTTTACTACATTGCGGAGAACCTTTCCGAGCGCGGAGAAGAAATCGCGACACGTCTGTCTGCCGTGGTGCGGAAAAAGCAAGCGGAGATGGAAGTTCGCCTTGGTATCGAGCGCATTTTTTCCTACGCTGCCTGGGCCGACAAATTCGACGGCGCGGTGCACAATCCGCCGTTCCGCAACGTTGCGCTCGAGATGAAAGAGCCGATCGGCACGGTGGGAATCCTGTGTCCGGCCGATGCGCCACTGCTTGGGTTTCTGTCGCTCGTTCTGCCGGCGATTTGCAAGGGCAACACGGTGATTGCGATCCCGTCGGAGAAATATCCCCTGATTACGGGCGATCTTTATCAGGTCTTTGACACCAGCGATTTGCCTGGCGGCGTGGTGAATATTGTCACCGGACGTGCGACCGAACTTTGGAAAACGCTCGCCGAGCATGACGACGTGGACGCTATCTGGAGCTTCGCCGACGAAGACAGCGCCACGGCGGCGAAAGCACTCTCGATCGGAAATCTGAAGCAGGTTTTCTCGAACGACGGCCGTGCCATTGACTGGTTCGATGCGAAGCAGGGTGAAGGCCGGTGGTTCCTCGATCACGCTGTGCAGATCAAGAATATCTGGGTGCCCTACGGGGAATAGCGGGGTCAACCTACCGGCCGAGACGCTGAAGCCGCTCCGGAATCCAAAGCCAGGTTCACTGCGGGCTCGTTCGGGCATAGTGGGCTGGGCGGCCGGGTGGTTGAGGTTGGATGAGATAGAGCGCCGGGTCAACCTTCTTCTCGCGAGCTACCGGCAACGGCATGGCATATCGCACTTCACCACGATGATCGGCAATCTGCAGCTGGCAGTTGACATCTGAATCAACCGCACAGGTCCCGGGTAACGAACGCTTCGAGCTACTTCCGCTCGGCATCGCCCGTCGGCGCCAGGACGTTCACTTCGATTCCCGAGGCTTGACCCGCACCGTGGTAGAGGCGTTGAGTGGCTTTCACAAAATCCGACGGCTTGGCATCCGGAATGTTCAGGAACGTCTGCGGATTGCGGTCCGTCAGGGGGAACCACGAACTCTGGACTTGAACCATGATCCGGTGGCCCCGGCGGAAGGTATGGTTCACGTCCTGCATCGCAAACGCGACATCCTCCACTTTTCCCGGCGTAAACGCTTCCGGCTTCTCAAAACTGTGGCGAAATTTCCCACGGAAGGGCTCGCCGCGCACCAGTTGTTGATATCCCCCCATCGTGAACGAGGGGAGCCCTACATCCGTCTGCGGCTTTCCGCGCTCTTCCTGCTGCGGCTCGTCTAGCTTGCTCTGCGGATAATCCGTCGGGTACACGTCGATCAGCTTCACATCCCAATCCGAATCCGTGCCTGTCGTGGAAACAAACAGCCGCGGCGAAACCGGCCCCACAATCGTCACATCCTGCTGCAACACTGCGGTCTCATACGTCAGCACGTCGGTTCGCGACGCTGCGAACCGCTGGTCCGTCACCATGTATTCCTGCGGCACATTCTGCGCCACGTAGTTCACAAACGGCACCGGCTTGTTCGGGTCGCTCACATATTCGTCGTAAGCTGTCGCGTCGTCTTTCGGCGGCTCAAACGACAGCACCCCTTTCGCATGCAGGTAGAGCTTCTGTCTCTCGGTGTGCTTTGGCGGCCACGCATCGTACTGCCGCCAGACGTTCGAGCCTGTCTCGAACACGTATGCCTTCGGCAGTTTCGCGTCGGCACCGCCCTTCAAGTACTGCTCGAAAAACGGAAACAGGATGTTCTTCCGGTAATGGTCGCCGGTGTTTGACGCGAAGCTCACGCGTCCCAAACGATTTCCGTCGTAGCGATACCACCCACCATGCACCCAAGGTCCTACCACCAGTGCATTGAAGATTCCCGGGTTGTCTTTTTCCACCGCGTGAAATAACGTGAACGGCCCTTGCAAGTCCTCCGCGTCGTACCATCCGCCAACCGTCAGCACCGCGCAATGAATGTTCTTGGTGTGCGCTGCGAGATTCCGCGCCTTCCAGTAATCATCATAGGTATCGTGATGCACCTGATCGAGCCACAACTCCGCTCCCCCGCCTAACATTTTGCTGAGATTTTCCAGCGTGCCCGCATTCAGAAAAAACTGGTAGCCGTCCTGCGTCCCATAATCAAAGGGCACGCGTACCTTCGGAGGCAATTCCGGGTTGGCCTGTGGTCGGAAAACGCTGTAGAACCCGAAATTCGCCGCCAGCATGAACGCGCCGCCATGATATGCATCGTCCCCCATAAATAGATCAGTCATCGGCGCTTGAGGCGATGCCGCCTTCAATGCCGGATGCGAATCGATCATGCTCGCCGAGGTGAAAAATCCCGGGTAGGAGATGCCCCAGATTCCTGCCTTGCCGTTATTGTTCGGAATGTTTTTCAGCAGCCACTCGATGGTGTCGTACAAATCGCTGCTGTCATCCACGTCGGTCTTCGACTTCTTGTTGTCGATGTGCGGGCGCATCTCCGTAAACACTCCCTCGGACATGAATCGCCCGCGCACGTCCTGGAACACGAAGATGTAGCCGCTCTGGTCGAACTCCCGCGAAGGACCCAGCTGGGTCCGGTATTGATCCACGCCGTAAGGCGCCACGCTGTAGGGCGTTCGATCGATCAGGAATGGATAGGAGTGGGAAGTATCCTTTGGAACATACACCGCGGTGAACAGCCGCACGCCGTCGCGCATCGCGATGCGGTATTCGTATTTGGTGTAGTGCTCCTTGACGTCGTACTCGGGAGCCTCCGGCCGCGCTTGCGCCTGTACCCGTGCGTACGCCGCGACGGCTATTCCCAACAAGAACAAACTCCGCGCTTTGTGGCTCACCATGCATCCCTCCTAACGCCGCATGCAAACTACCCACCCCGGTCCCTTTCCGTCAAGTCACCTCAAAAGTCAGCTTGCAGTGTCTCGCCTCGAAGCGGGATAGCGAACCTTCCGCAGGGCGATTGCACGACCTGAATTCCGACCACAATGCACAGTCCCACGAGCGCTCGCCGGGGACTCGAGAGGTCCGGCAAGTTACCGACAATCCTAAAACAAAGGATTTACATTCGCCTGACACACGTACCAGTCACCTGGGTTACCTTGGCACCGCTAGGCCCGTAGAGACCCGCGGAACTTTGCGCATCCCGGCGTTCCTCCGAACTTAAGGACACAGGAGAAAAATCAAGTATGACAGTTACGAAGGCCTTGAAATGTTTGGCAGCCCTGGCCCTTTTGGCATGGCGGCTTCCGACGGTAACCGACGCGCAACAGACGCCTTCCGGAACCGCAGTAGTAAGGGGATTGGTGAAGGTCATTGGCCCGCGCCCCGCCCCGACGCGCATAAACATGAACGCAGACCCGAGTTGCGCCAAGTTGCACCCAGGCGGGCTGACCTCGGAGGAGGTCCTGGCTGCTCCTGACGGAGGTTTGCAGAACGTTGTCGTGTTTGTCTCCGAAGGATTGGGTGACCGCGCCTTTGATCCGCCGCCGCAGCCCATCACTATGGAGCAGAAAGACTGCATGTACGTCCCTCACGTTGTCGGTGTGCGTGTGAATCAGGAGCTGGACATCGTGAACAATGACGCTACGACACATAACATCCATCCCGTCCCGGCCAACAATCGCGAATGGAATAAGGCCCAACCCCCGGGCACTCGTGTGGACGCCACCTTCGCTCGCGAAGAGATCGCCGTCCCCATGAAGTGCAATATTCATCCCTGGATGCGCAGTTATATCGCCGTCTTCAAGCATCCCTTCTTTGCGGTGACGGACAAGGCGGGCAATTTCGAGCTGAAGAACCTTCCGCCGGGCGATTATACGATCGAGGCATGGCACGAAAAACTTGGCAAAT
>Ga0126371_10003201_pt1 | contig 14280 bp, 13 predicted proteins | sample PanSoiMetaPlot_4_FD_110145 | JGI IMG/M metagenome (GOLD analysis project Ga0126371, IMG submission 110145) | Tropical forest soil microbial communities from Panama - MetaG Plot_4 | ecosystem: Environmental > Terrestrial > Soil > Tropical forest > Bulk soil | place: Panama | collected 2016-02-17 | reverse complement strand
TCACGATGTACCGCTATGACGCGAGCTACGTGCTCTCAGTGCACCAGCGCCATCCCGGCCGGTTCGCCCTGATCAAGCCGGTCGACCCGGCCGATCCGGCCGTCGCCGACATCATCGCCGACTGGAAGCGCACGCCCGGCGCGGTCGCGGTCCGCATGCTGCTCGTGCGCGGCGGCCTCGCGGCGGATCCGGCCGATCCCGGCCTCAACCGCGTGCTCGCGACCGCCGCCCGGCTGTCGCTGCCCGTCAACCTGCACATCGCCGGACGGCTCGACCAGGGCCGCGAGCTGATCCGCCGCAATCCCGACACGCGCATCATCGTCGACCACCTCGGCCTGGTGCAGCCGCACGAGCCGCCGGTGCCGGCGGAGCCGTGGGCCGAGCTCCCGCAGGTGCTGGCGCTCGCGGCGCACGACAATGTCGCGATCAAGATCAGTGGCGCCTGCACCTTGTCGCACAAGCCTTTCCCCTACCCGGACATCTGGGACCCGGTCTGCCGCATGATCGACGCGTTCGGAATCGACCGCTGCATGTGGGGCACCGACTGGACGCGCGCCGTGCGCTTTCTCACCTTCAAGCAAGGCGTCGATGCGTTCCGGGCGACCGACCGCATCTCGGCGGGCGACAAGGCCAAGCTGATGGGCGACACCCTCGCGCGCATTTACGGCTGGTCGCCACGGCGGTGACCCGTGTGGGCCGGATGGCTTGAACCGGGCCCCGGCGCGGGACGACTAAATCTGGAAGTGGCGCCTCTGCGCCTTCCCCTGGATTCCGCCATGTCTCCCTCCCCGCGCGCCTCGCTTGCCTTCCCTTGCATTGCAGCCGGGCTCCTTGCCCTTGTGTCCGCGGCCGCCTGGGCCCAAACGCCGGCTCCGCCGAAATCCGACGACGTGAACGGCTTCCGCGACTGGATGGCGGCCTGCGACAACCTGCGGTCCTGCAACGCCTATGGGGTGGACGCCGACATCTACGGCAATGCCTTCATCCGCGTCGCGCGCGACGGCAGCGCCGACGCGCCGGTGACGATCACGATCGGCGTCAATGCCGACGACGGGGTCAAGTTCAAGCTCGCATTCGACGATCCTGCTCTGCCCGGCCTGCCGTCGGACGCAATCGCCGGCGCCGGCAATGCCGACGATGTCATCCGGCGCCTGGTGATCCGCGAACCCGCGGCCGTGGCGCAGCTGATCGCGTCGCTGCGCAAGGCTGGCAAGCTCATCGTCACCCGCGTCGATCCGCCGGGTGCCTCACCCAGCGACACGCCGGTCACCGAAATCTCGCTCTCCGGTTTCGCCGCCGCGATGCTGTGGATCGACGAGCAGCAGAAGCGGGTCGGCACCGTCACGGCCGTCATCGGCCGCGGCGACAAGCCCGCCTCCGCGGTGCCGCCGCTTCCCGCCGCGCGGACCGTCCGCACCGCCAAGCTCGCGACCGGCGCGGCGCCCAAGACGGCGCCCGCCGCCGTGCTCGCCCTGGCGCGCAAGGCGTGCGACGCCTCCGAGCCGTTCACCGCGCCCGAGGACGCGACGCGGCTGTCCGGCGATCAGGTGATGTACTGGTTCCGCTGCGCCGAGATGAGCGGCATGTACAATTACTACTACGCGCTGGTGATCGCCGCGCCCGGCCGGGCGCCACACGTCGCCAAATTTCCGTTTCCCCCGGAGTCCTCCGGCCAGGACGGCGACGACGGCGGCTTCATCGTCAATCCGGAGTCCGACGCCAAGACCGGCACGCTGACGACGCTCAACAAGGGGCGCGGCATGAGCGATTGCGGCGGAGCGAGCGAATGGGCGTGGGACGGCGCCGCCTTCCGCGTCGTCGTATCGAAGGGCATGCCCAACTGCAAGGGCATCCCGGTCGACGACTGGCCGACGCTCTATCGCGCCGCGCGCAAGTGAACGCGCGCGGCCGGAAAGCAAATGGCCGGGCCCGAGCCCGGCCATTGCGAAATCACGATTGGATTTTCGTCAGAACGACACGCCCATCGTGACGAGCACGTTGCGGCCCGCCTCCTTCTGCTCGTCGGAGAGCACACCGATCAGCGGCTGGGCAGCCGACCGCAGCCGCTGCATCGCCATTCCGGTGAGCGCGTAGCCGGAGATCCGCGACCGCGCGCGCGAGACGAAACCGGAATCGGCGGACGCCAGCTGATATTCCTGCTGACGATGCGCGATGCCGCGCAACGTCGCGGCCACCGCATGCCAATAGTGTTCTTGCGATGACGTGAGCCTGAGCGCGGAATGCAGCCGCGCGATCTGCCCCTCGGTGACGATGATCTCCTCGGCGGCCGCAGGCGCAATTCCGAGCCCCTGCTGCGAGACCGACAACGTTCCCACCGTCGCGAGCGCGACTGCGCCCGCGAGCGCTGCCTTCCACATGCCGTATCTCCGTGTGATCTGAGTAGCTAACGTGTACCGGTCGGATGTCCCCATCGCAAGCGCGGAAGCCGTTCAATCATGGCAGCCATGGGGAAAGGTTGTGGAAAGCCGGTGTTACCTTAACCGCCTTCCTTAACGTCAGCCCACACGTCATGCCTGCCGCGCCAACGTAGCAAGTTATAGAAAGTTCCGGAAAAAGTTCCGTTAACGAAACGAAAAAAGGCGCGGCGGCTTGGACGAACAATATTCAAAAAGGAGCCGCCCCGGAGGGCGGCTCGGTCGCGAGATTAGGGATTGTGGCGACGCGATGATCACCCGACCTCGGTCGAATGGATGCGCCGTTCCGGCGCCCCCAGCGCGTCGAGCGCGCCGCGCTGGCGCCGCGCGATCAGCTTGTTGAGCGCGCCCAGATAGGCCTTGGCGGAGGCGACCAGCGTGTCGGGATCGGCGCCCTTCGAGGTGACCGAGCGGCCGTTCTCGGAGAGCCGCACCGAGACCTCGGCCTGCGCGTCGGTGCCCTCGGTGACGGCGTGCACCTGGTAGAGCTCGAGCGTCGCATCATGCGGCACCAGCGCCTTGATGCAGTTGAAGGTCGCGTCGACAGGGCCGTTGCCGTCGCATTCCTCGATCACCGTCCTGCCTTCGATGTCGAGCTTCATGGTGGCGCGCTGTGGACCGCGCGTGCCGGCGATGACCGACAACGAGACGAGCTTGATGCGGTCGGCCGCGGTCGCGATCTCCTCGTCGACCAGCGCCTCGAGGTCCTCGTCGTAGACGTGCTTCTTGCGGTCGGCGAGCGCCTTGAAGCGCACGAAGGCGTCCTCCAGCTGATTGCCGGCGAGCTCGTAGCCCAGCTCCTTGAGCTTGTGCACGAAGGCGTGGCGGCCCGAATGCTTGCCCATCACCAGCGAGGTCTGCTTCACGCCGACGCTCTCCGGCGTCATGATCTCGTAGGTCTGGGTGTGCTTGAGCATGCCGTCCTGGTGGATGCCGGACTCGTGCGCGAATGCGTTCCGTCCGACGATCGCCTTGTTGTACTGCACCGGGAACGAGGTCGCGGCCGACACGAGCTTGGACGCGCGGGTGAGCAAGGTGGCGTCGATGCCGGTCGAGAACGGCAGCACGTCGTTGCGCACCTTCATCGCCATCACGACCTCCTCGAGCGAGGCGTTGCCGGCGCGCTCACCGATGCCGTTGATGGTGCACTCGATCTGCCGCGCGCCGGCGCGCACGCCGGCGAGCGAGTTGGCGACCGCCATGCCGAGGTCGTCGTGGCAGTGCACCGAGAAACGCGCCTTGTCGGAATTGGGCACGCGCTCGCGCACCATCCGGATGAGCGAGAAGTACTCCTCCGGCACCGTGTAGCCGACGGTGTCAGGAATGTTGATGGTGGTCGCGCCGGCGTTGATCGCCGCCTCGACGCAGCGGAAGAGGAAATCGTGCTCGGTGCGGGTGCCGTCCTCGCACGACCACTCGACATCGTCGGTGTAGTTGCGCGCGCGGGTGACCTGGGCGACGACGAGCTCGAAGACCTTCTCAGGCTCCATCTGCAGCTTCCACTTCATGTGGACCGGCGAGGTGGAGATGAAGGTGTGGATGCGGCTGCGCCTGGCCGGCTTGATTGCCTCGGCGCAGCGGTCGATGTCCTTGAAGGCGGCGCGCGAGAGGCCGCACACGACGGCGTTCTTCGTCCGCCGCGCGATCTCCTGCACGGCCGCGAAGTCGCCCTCCGAGGCGATCGGGAAGCCGGCCTCGATGATGTCGACGCCCATCTGGTCGAGCAGTTCGGCGACCTCGAGCTTCTCCTCGTGCGTCATGGTGGCGCCCGGGCACTGTTCGCCGTCGCGCAAGGTGGTATCGAAGATGACGACGCGGTCCTTGTCGGACTGGGTTGGCGTTGTCATGGAAAACGTCCTTCTGTTCGGGAACGCGCCCTAGCAGGCGCTCTTGGGGTTCGGTTCTGCTGACCCCTGAGTGCCCAGGCGCAAATGCCCGGCCGGCCCTCAGGGGCAGGTAAGCAGAAGGAGCGTCCCAAGAATGAGGGCGGCACCGGGGTTCGCACCCCGGGCGATCGCGCGGTCATCGCGGCGAATCGACATTGCCAATGCCCTCGTCGACGGCGCACCCAGGGTCGCGGAGAATGGTGAATTGCGCGTTAACCGCGGGGGCCGTGCGCGCTTCTTGTAATGGCTCGGTGCGGGTCGGGCAAGTGGTTCACAAGCGGCTGGTTCACTAGCGGCCCGATCGGTCACATTTGCTGACCTATTTCGCGAGCCTCAACCGTGCTTGCCGCTGCGGCCGCGCGGCTCGCCTTCCGCCAACAGGGCTCGCTCCACCTTCTTGAGCTCCGCCAGCGGCTTTCCCTTGACCTTGGGAAATTCGAGATCGAGCCGGTCCAGCGCCTGGACGATCGCGCCCGCCACCACGAGGCGCGCGAACGGCTTGTTGTCGGCCGGCACCACGTACCAGGGTGCATCCGCATGGCTGGTCGCGCGCACCATGTCCTGGTACGCCTCCATGTAGCTGTGCCACCGCCTGCGCTCGCTGACGTCGTCCATCGAGAACTTCCAGCGCTTCGCCGGCTCCTGGAGCCGTTCGAGAAAGCGCCGACGCTGCTCCTTCCGGGAAATGTGCAGAAAGAACTTGAGCACCAGCGTACCGTTGTGGACGAGCATGCGCTCGAATGCGCAGATGTCCTCGAACCGCTGCTGCCAGATGCGCGGCGTCACCAACCCCTCCGGCAGCTTCTGGCGCTCCAGCAGTTCGGGATGGACCCGCACGACCAGGACCTCCTCGTAGTGCGAGCGGTTGAAGATGCCGATCCGCCCGCGCGCGGGCAGCCGCCGCGCGACGCGCCAGAGAAAATCGTGGTCGAGCTCCTCGGCGCCCGGCGCCTTGAACGCGTGCACCTCGCAGCCCATCGGATTGACGCCGGACATCACGTGCTTGACGATTCCGTCCTTGCCGCTCGCATCCATGCCCTGGAGGATCACCAGCACGGACCAGCGGTGCTGGGCATAGAGCCGCTCTTGCAGATCGCGCAGGCGCTCGACGTCGTCGGCGAGGCGCTGCTTGGCGGTGTCCTTGTCGCACTCGACGCCGAGCGTATCGGCCGGATCGCAATCGGCGAGCCGGAAGTTCTTCGGATGGTCGATGCGCGTGTGCTTGATGACGTGGCCGATCTTCATGGTCGCGGTCGAAGCCCGTTGTGCAATGCATGCGAGAGAAACGCCGTCACGAACGCCGGCATCGCCGGCTCGAAGTCGGCGGGCCCACGCACGATGCGGATGTCGGCGAGCTCGGGGGTCTGCTCGCGCGCGACATGCTCGCGCATCCGCCGCTGCAGGTCGAGGGCCGGGGCGTCCACGTCGAGCACCTTGATCAGCGCCAGCCGCGCGCCGGCCGGGATCGCGTGCCAACCCGGCGCGGCGGTGTAGTCGCGCGCGGTGAGTCCCGTCTCCTCGGCGACCTCGCGCGTCACATTGCCGGCGAGATCGAGCGAGCCGTCGACGATGTCCTCCGGCTCGAGCATGCCCGCCGGAAAATAGACACGCCCCGCATTGGCGGTGTGTGCACCCATGACGCCGAGCAGGAAGGCGCCGTCGCAACTGTGCAGCGCCCCCATGGCAAAGCAATTGACCGCGCCGGCGTCGGGGAAATCCCAGTCGCGCCAAGCCAGGAAGCTGGCGAAGTCGGTCTCGAAGCATGCTCCGGTGAGGCTCGCGCCGGCGATCTGGTAGCGGCTCGCCAGCACCACGCGCCCGTTCCAGATCTGCGGGCGGCGCGCGCGGCGCGCGGCGAAATGGGCGTCGATCTCGGCGCGGCGCGACTCGGCGAAGGGCCAGCGCCGTGGCTCGAACGCGAAGGCGAGATGATCGATCGGGATGATCGGCGGACCCATTCCGTCAGTCGTGGCGAAGCGCGCCAACGGGGTCAAGCCTCGATCGTGCCCTCGGTGACCACGACGGCGCCGCCGCCAATCCTCGCCGACGCGAGCTTTGCGTTCTCGATCTGCAATGAGAGCTCGATCAGGCTCGGCCGGCCCATCTCGTAGCCCTGCTCGATGCGCACGCGGTGCTCGCCGTCGCCGAGCTTCCCGCGAGCCGCCAGCACGCCCGAGAAGGCAGCTGCGGCTGATCCGGTCGCCGGGTCTTCGTACAGGCCGAGGCCGTGCGCGAACATCCGCGCGTGGAAATCGTGGCCCTTCTCGGCGACCTCGCCGCAATACAGATAGGCGATCCCGCGGCCATCGGTCGCGAAGGCGGCCGCGAAACGCGTCGAGTCCGGGCGCGCGCGGGCGATCGCGGCGAGCGAGCGTACCGGAATGAAATTCTGCGCGATGCCCGCCGACCAGCGTGACGGAACAAACCCGTCGAAGCCGATATCGTGCGGTTCGAGTGACAGCGCCGCCGCGGCCGTGGCCGCATCGACGCCCGGGCCGGCGCTCGCCGGCAATTGCGGAAGCACGAACGAGGCGCGACCGCGATCACTGTCGTCCATGGCGGCGTGGCAGCGTACCGGACCGATGCGCTCCTCGACCATGATCTCGCGCTCGGCTCCGCCGTCGATACGGGCGAGCAGCATCGCGGTTCCGACGGTCGGATGGCCGGCGAATGGCAATTCCAAAGCCGGTGTGAAGATGCGCAAGGCGGCGCGATGCGCGGCATCGGCCGGCGGCAACACGAACACGGTCTCCGGATGATTGAACTCGCGGGCAATCGCCTGCATGGCGGCGGTGTCGAGCCCCTGCGGGTCGAGCACGACCGCGAGCGGATTGCCGGCGAAGCGGCGCTCGGTGAACACGTCGAGGGTGGCGAAACGGCGTCGCATGGGGTTGCTCCTCACATCGGCTCGGGCTTGAACACGGTGCTCGGCGCGACGATCTCGTCCTGCGCCTCGATCAGCAGCATCTCGCGCGCACCCGCCTGCGCGGTGCGGCGCAGGATGCCGAACACCGATGACGCGGCGCGCGCCATGGCGTCGGCGGCGGATCCGCCACGCAGCAGATGCGCGAAGAACAGGGCCGCGATGGCGTCGCCCGCGCCGTTCGCGGCATGGTCGAGCCGCGGCGTGCGCAGGCGGCAACGCCCTGCCGTATCCGACACGACGAGATCGATGGCGTCGGGCGGCGTCTCGGCGGTCGCGAGCGACGTCACCAGCACGACGCCTGGTCCGCGCGCATGCAGCGCATCGATCGCCGCGGACGCCTGGGCAAGCGTCGCGCTTGCGCGGCCGGTGAGCCAGCCGAGCTCGAACGCGTTGGGCGTGACCACGTCTGCCGCCGGCACCGCCTCGGCGCGCAGGAAATCGGCGACGGCGGGACGCACGTAGATGCCCCGGTCGGCATCGCCGATCACCGGATCGCAGCAATAGCGCGCCGCCGGATTGGCGGCCTTGACGGCGCGGACCGCGGCGAGGATTTCCGCCCCGATCGCGGCGGCGCCGACATAGCCGGAGATGACCCCGTCGCAGCGGGCGAGCGCCCCGCGCGCCGCGACGCCCTCGACGAGCTCGTGGATCGCCGCCGCATCCGCCACCCGTCCGCGGAATTCGCCATACCCCGGATGATTGGACAGCTCGACCGTGTGGATCGGCCACACCTCGACGCCGAGCCGCTGCAGCGCGAACACCGCGGCGGAATTCCCCACGTGCCCATAGGCGACGTGCGACTGGAGGGAGAGCAGGTTCATGCCGCCAGGATGCCCCGATGGCGCGCTGCAAACCAACCAAATCTGGTGATCGGAAGGATCACCCGCCTGGAACAGTCGCTGCGCTCAGCCGTTAGCCCTGAGACGATAGCGTGTCGCCGGAACTAAATGTCCAACAAGGGGCTATCTTCCGGGGCCGCAGGAGGAGCCTCGGCGCAGTGCCGGGGCTTCTTCGCATTGCGTCCTGGCACGGCGTCGCCTCCTCGAAGATCCTTGTTTGGCGCATATTCTTGTCGGCGAACCGGGGCCCACTTCGCCGGAATATGCGCTAGCATCTGCGCCTGCGACGCAATCGGGAGGGACGCATGCGGAAATCGTTGGTGCCGTACGGGCTCGCCGGCGCGCTGCTGACGCTGGCCGGCGCCGCGTTGGCGGCCGACATCCCGCAGGCCTGCAACAGCCACACCCCAGCCGTCATCGGCGGCCCGACGCCGCCGCCCGAGTCCGACACGGTGGTCGTCCGCTGGCTCGGCAACGCCAACTTCGAGTTCGCCTACAAGGGCAAGACCTATCTGTTCGAGGCCTATTTCGACCGCACGCCGCGCGCCCACAAGCTCGGCTTCACGGCCGCCGACGTCAAAAAGGCGGAGGCGATCTTCGTGTCGCACGCGCACTTCGACCACATCTCGGACATCGGCCCGGTGTCGCGGCAGACCGGCGCCAAGGTGGTGGGCGCGCCGATCACCATCGAGACGGCGAGGAAGCTCGGCGCGCCGGAGGCGCAGCTCGTCGTCGCCAAGGGTGGCGAGACGATGACGTTCGGCGACGCCACCGTCGAGATCGCGCTGGCGCAGCATTCGACCATCCAACCCGGCCTCACCGACATCTATCTGAGCCTCTACAAGAACGACTCGCCGCCGTTCAGCGAGGCGGAGAACCAGCAGATCGCCGAGGTACGTGCGCGCGGCACATTCGATCCCAAGGTGATCACCGAGGGCACCCTCGCTTACGGCATCACGTTCCCGTCGGGCTTCAAGGCGGTGCTGGTCGGCAGCGCCGGGCCGATCACGCCGGGCGTGCGGGCGCTCGCCGGGAAGCTCGGGCCGGTCGACGTCGCGATCCTGGCCTATCAGGTGCATGCCGTCGCCGACACCCAGATCGGCTACACGTGGCCGCTCGTCGAGCTGTTCAAGCCGAAGCTGTTTCTTCCGGCGCACCACGACGCCAATCCGCCCGCCTGGGTCGATCTCGGTCTCGAGCCGATGTTCGACAGGATCCGCGCCGAGATGCCGGCCACGGCGTTCCTTGCGCCGCTCTATCGCTCGCCGATCTGCATCGCTGGCGGCGGGCCGGACAGGGGCAAGGTGGTGGCGTTCAAATATTGAGCCGTTTGGGCGAGCGGCTCTCGCAAATCTTTCCTTGCCGGCTCAAAAGCGACACTTCGGCTTTACGCGGCCCTAACCGCGGCGGTGTAGACCATCGAGATCGAGGGCGGCTCCCATGTTCGGCTATTTCGTCGGCGGATTTCAGGCGTTCGACCAGGTCGGCCTGTTCATCGGTGCGCTGATGTGCTTCGGCATTGGCGGCCTCATCCTCGGCAATTCCCTCTACTGGCGTCTGCATGCGCCGCGCGTCGCCGGCACGATCGTCGGCGTAATCGCGCGGGGCGACATGTACACGCCGGTCTACCGCTACACCTCGCCCGACGGGCAGACGCACCAGGCGAAGTCCAACGTCAGCTCCAGCTCGATGCGGGGCAAGGAAACCGGTCGCGTGGTGCAGCTGATGATCTCGCCGCACAATCCGTCGGAGGTGCAGGCGGCCGGCGGCTGGCTGTTCGATGCGATCGGCGCGCTGCTGGCCGCGACGGGCGCATTGCTCGCCTACATCGCGCTCACCGCCTATCCGGTCACCTGGATGACCTGGCTGATGGCCGGCGCCATGATCGTCTATCTGGCCGAACGCGGCCGGCGCATCCTGGTCCCGAAGGGCCAGCGGCCGTCCTTGGCGGCGTGGCGGCAGCGACGCGCGGCGGAGGCGGCGATCGATCCGGCCGCGGTCACACCGATCGAGACACTGCTCGCCAGCCCCGAGGCACAGGCGAAAGTGCAGGCGCAGGCACGATCGAGCCGCGCAGCGGCGCCGCTGGTCGCGGCCTTTGCCGTCCTTTTGCTGGCGGTCGGGATCCACCAGGCGCGCGACGTCGCGCGGCTGGAATCGTCCGGCCTGCGCGCGCAGGGCGACGTCGTGCGCCTGAAGGCCGAGTCGAGCTCCGACAGCAACGGGAAATACACCTATCATGCCATTATCCGTTTCCGGACCGACAAGGACGTCACGGTCGAATTCAAGGACAGGGTCGGCAGCAATCCGCCGGGCGACCGGCCGGGCGACCGGGTGACCGTGCTCTACAACGCGGACGATCCGCGCGGCGACGCGATCGTCGACCGCGGGCCGTTCTGGAATTGGGCGATTCCGGGATTGCTGCTCGTTGCCGCCGCGCTGCTCGGCGGATTGTTCGCCTTCCTGATTGCCAGCCGCCGCTCCGGGGCTGCAGGCACGACAACCCCGGTTGCGGCGAATTCCCACTGATCGACTCGACCTACCGCATCCCCGTCTTCTGGTTCGCCTCGTCGACGAACTTGTTCGTATAGGTCTTGCTCAGGTCGATGTTCGCCTTCGCGACAGCAGGCACCGACTGGCTGAACACCGCGAGCACCGCCTGCGGGCCCTTCGGATCCATGCGGCCGGTGAGCGAGTACATCGGGATCGTGTTCTTGAGCGCCGCGAGGTAGAGCGCCTTGTCGGCGCCGACCATCTCGGGCGGCATCTTGGCCATGATCTCCTCGGGCGTGTGCGAGTGGATCCACTTGAGCGTCGCGACGATCGCGTTGGTGAGCGCCTGGACCTCGTGCTCGTGCGCCGCGATCCATTCGGCGCGGGTATAGAGCGAGCCGGCCGGATACTCGCCGCCGAACACCGCGACCGTGTCGGCCTGCGTGCGGGTATCGGTCAGGATCTTGAGGTCCTTGTACTTGCCTTGGAGCAGCGTCGTGGCCGGATCAGTCAGCACCGCCGCGTCCACCGACCCCTGCTCCATCGCGGCAATCGCCGTCGCGTCGAGGCCAATGCCGATGACGCCGATGGAATTCGGATCCACCCCTGCCTTGGCGAGCAGATACTTGACGAAGAAGTCGGTCGATGAGCCGGGCGCGGTGACGCCGACCTTCTTGCCCTCGAGATCCTTCACGGACGAGATCTTGCCGGTGTTCTTCGGCGCGACCGCGAGCGAGAAGCCGGGATAGCGGTCGTACACCACGAATGCCTGCATCGCCTGGTTCTTGGCGGCGAGATTGACGCAGTGATCGAAATAGCCCGACACCACGTCGGCGCTGCCGCCGAGCACGGCGGTGAGCGCCTGCGAGCCGCCCTTGAAATTGACGAGCTCGATCTCGACGCCTGCCTTCTTGTACTCGCCGAGCTGCTCGGCGAGCACGGTCGGCAGATAACAGAGGCAACTTGCGCCGCCGACCGCGATCGTGATTTTCGCGGCAGCCGCGCCGACGGAAACGGCGAGCGCGCCGAGCGCGATCAGTGCGGAGCGGAAAAGCTTGCGGACCATGGCGTCCTCCCGGGACGAGTTCGAGGTTTGCGGCGGAGATTAGCGCATATGGCGGCGACAAGGCCACGGGATCGCGCCGCGACATTGTGCTATCGTGTGGGCGGGGTGGGGTTCGCCATATGATCGGATACCAGCACCCGTTTGGAGCACGGCGCGGCGGCTGGCCGAGCCGCCGGCCCGCATTCCTGCTGGCGATCGCGCTGGTGATTCTGGCGGGTTTCTACGCCGTGAGCCGGCCGCGCCTGGAGCGCGCGTCTTTGGAGCGGCAACCGCCGATCGTCGGCCAGGCCTGGATCGTCGACGGCGATTCGTTGCGCATGGGCGGACGCTCGATCCGCCTCGACGGCCTCGACGCGCCCGAATGGGACCAGAGCTGCCTCGACGCCAATGGCCGGCCGTGGCGCTGCGGCAGGGCGGCGAGCCGCGCCCTGCGCGAGCGCATCCGCGGGCAGGCGGTGAGCTGCCAGCCACGCGCCACCGACCGCTACGGGCGGACGATCGCGGTGTGCACGCTCACCGACGGCAGCGACCTCAATGCCTGGATGGTGCGGCAGGGCTGGGCGATCGCGTCGGGATTCGCAGGCGTCTATGCGGCCGAGGAGGGCGAGGCGAAAGCGGCGAAGCGCGGCATCTGGGAGGGAACGTTCATCACGCCGGCCAGCTGGCGACGGCAGCAGTCGGACCGTCCCCACCACCGTCCCTGGTGAATTCACCTTTGCTCATTCGAGCTACGGCCGCGCGTCGGCGGTCGTCGGCCGCCACACCAGCAGGCGGCGCTCGACCGCCGAGACCAGCATGTCGATCGCGATCACGAACACCACCAGGACGAACATGCCGGCGAACACGCCCGCCACCTCGAAATTGCCTTCCGCTATCTGGATCAGGTAGCCGAGGCCGGCCGCCGATCCGATATATTCGCCGACCACCGCGCCGACCACCGCGAAGCCGACCGAGGTGTGGAGCGAGGAGAACATCCAGGACAGCGCCGACGGCCAATAGACGTGCCACATCAGCTGGCGCTCGTTCATGCCGAGCATGCGGGCATTGGCGAGCACGGTCGGGCTGACCTCGCGCACGCCCTGGTAGACGTTGAAGAACACGATGAAGAACACCAGCGTGATGCCGAGCGCCACCTTCGACCAGATGCCGAGCCCGAACCACAGCGTGAAGATCGGCCCGAGCACGATGCGCGGCAGGGCATTGATCATCTTGACGTAAGGGTCGAACACGGCGGCGACGAGGGGTTTGCGCGCAAACCAGAAGCCAGTCGCCACTCCCAGGGCCGATCCGAACACGAAGGCGTAGATCGACTCCTTGAGCGTGATCCACAGATGCATCCAGATCTTTCCGCCGGCGAACAGGTCATAAACGTGCGCACCGACCTCGACCGGGTTGGAGAAGAAGAACGGCGGCAGCACCGTGACGCCGAAGATCGGCACGGTGGCGAAGAACTGCCACAGGCCGAGGGTGATCACCGCGACCAGGATCTGGAGACCGAGAAGGCGGAGGCGCGGCGTCATCTGGCTCCTGCAAGCGAGGAGCGCGGCCGGCCGTACGGCGCGGCCGCGCGATTGCAATGAGAGGCGCGACTACTTGGTCGACGGGTTCTGCCACATGCCGATCAGACCGGTCCCGCCCTTGGCGTGCCCGTTGAGCTTCTCCATGAGCTCGGGATAGGTCAGGCCGGCCGGCAGCGCGCCGGGATCGAGATCGGTCGCGACCAGGGTGAATGTGTAATGATGCGGCGCGCCGGGCGGCGTGCACGGGCCCATGTAGATCGCCTGTCCCGCGGTGCCCTTGCCGCCGGTGTATTTCGGCGACGGCTTGCTGGTCTCGCCCTCGGCGAAGCCATTCACGTCGGCCGGGATGTTGTAGGCGAGCCAGTGGATCACGCCGAGACCGCCGCGGCCTTCCGGATCGATCATCAGCAGCGCATAGCTCTTGGTGCCCGCCGGCGGATTGGCCCAGGCGAGCGGCGGCGACACGTTTTCGCCGACGCAGTTCGGATTCTGCTTGTTGGCGCCGGCGTTCTTCTGCGCCATCAGGGTGCCGTCCTTGAAGGCCGGCGAGGTCAAGGCGAAGTAATCGGCCGCGGACGCGCCCGTGCAGACGGCCAGCGCGAAACCGCCGGCGAGCGACAGACCCAGAATGTGTCGGTACATGATCGTTTCCTTCCCGATGTCGAAAGCGCGATGTTTTTTGCTGCGCGGCCGCGAGTGTAGCGGCACGAGATGACAGTTCAAGGCGGCTCGTGCATGCACCGGCGAAGCGGTAATGATCACGCGCGCGCGCTCTGCTCGTAGCCCTTGAGCACCTCGGCCTTGAGCGCGTGCCAGATCTCGCGATGCAGCTCGTGGAACGCCTTGTCGAGCGTGACCTCGCTGATGTCGCGCGGGCGGGGCAGCGGCACCTTCCAGTCGCCGATGATGCGCGCGGCCGGCCCGGCCGACATGATGACGACGCGGTCGGACAGCGCGATCGCCTCCTCGAGATCGTGCGTGACGAACAGCACCGCCTTGCGGTCGGCACTCCACAGATCGAGCAGCAGGTTGCCCATGATCTGCCGGGTCTGCGCGTCAAGCGGCCCGAACGGCTCGTCCATCAGCAGGATCTTGGGATCGCGGATCAGTACCTG
>Ga0126371_10003200_pt1 | contig 14280 bp, 12 predicted proteins | sample PanSoiMetaPlot_4_FD_110145 | JGI IMG/M metagenome (GOLD analysis project Ga0126371, IMG submission 110145) | Tropical forest soil microbial communities from Panama - MetaG Plot_4 | ecosystem: Environmental > Terrestrial > Soil > Tropical forest > Bulk soil | place: Panama | collected 2016-02-17 | reverse complement strand
TCAGATGTAATTGGGAAAATGACCGGCCCCGAGCTCGTTGTGACAGTACTCGGTGTATCGCTCATCGTGGCGAGCACGGTAGTCATTAGCAAGTTCCTTGACCACCGTACCGACCAGAGGCGAATCGACTCCGATGATGCCGACACGCGCGTGATGCTCGATAGCTTCAAGGCGCAGCTTGATCACGACACCAAGCGGTATGAAATGCTGACGAAGGCATTCTCGGCGCAGCCGCTACTCAGAAAGGTAGATGAGGTTACCGAGCCCGCCCGCGATAAAATTATTGAGGCTATCGCAGATGAGCGGGGCGGAAAAATACAGGGCATAGAACTAACCCCTCAGATCGCTAACGAAATGGCTATCCATCAACGGGAGAGCAGTGCGGAAGCGAATGTGACGAGGATCTATCGGGTCGCCAAAGTGGACACGACAGTACCTGACGGATTCCGTGTCACTCTTGAGGATGTAAGAACTGGCGATCACGTCTCCGCGTCGCTACTAGACGCCATGGTCTCTGGAGAGCATAGGGCCGCGCTTCGGGATGCAGAGTGGAAGAAGGAAATCGTGAAGGTGAGCCTCAGGGGGCGGCGTCTGCGGGGGCTCATTGTGGATGCGAAGATCACCAGCGTGGAGCCCGCGCCAGCAGCCAAGCCGAAGACGAAGGGGTAGGCCCCTTTGCCTGCTCCGGCCTCTCTCCGAGAGCGCACCAAAATACCGGTAAAATGGCCCTGATGGCCGACGGAGGGGTTGACCGCCGTGCACTATTGAAATAGCTGCGAAAAAGCCGCCGCAACTGAATCTACCCATACACCCACCACCCCGGACCGCCGAGAGAGCACTGGGCGGCGGCCTGGGCGCGAGTGGAGTCCGCCACGAGGCGCCCCAGGAGCCACCAGCACGGCGCCAGGAGGGCGCCAGGAGGGCGCCAGGAGCCGCAGCGCCGGAGGGGGGATAGGGAGCAGCCGCACCACGGGCCACGGCTGGCCCGCCCAAGGCCGCCAACCCTAGAGTGGGGCACTGCTGGCCACTGCTGGACGCGCGGACATGCCTGAACGGCGGCGGGGTGTCTCAGTTGATTGCGGCATCCTGGGATAATAATCCTAGAAGCCTAAGTTTAGTAGACAGGAGGTTCGATCTGTGCGCGTTATGCCGCATCCGTGGTGTGACCTGGAACACACACACACGCCGCATTGGCAACTATATTATCTGAACAGCGTTGGTACACGGGGCGACTAAGGGTACGGTAACGGGACCGCAAGACAGTTGGCGCAGAATCAGAAGAATAGCGTCGGGAGCACGTAAGATGGTCCAAGCGATGCTCAAGTTCATCCACGCGGTCGAGGACATGATCTTTGCGCCGACCGCCCCAACGGAGGACCGCCAAACGGTTCACCGTGTGGGGGAATTTTATGCGGATTACAGCCCTCTGACGCCCGAGGAAATGGCTCGGCAAGACGGGGACTGTGAAGAACTATTTCGCCGCAGCAGGACGATTTCGCGCTAAACCCTGAATGTGGTAACCCCTGATTGCATGGGGTTTCGCTTTTACGACACGGGAAGCCGTCCTAGGCCCTTCGACATCGTATGGTCGAAGTGGCCATACCGAGACGCGAAGCTGAAGCCTGGACCAGCAGCGCGTCCGGTCTTGGTGATTGATTCTGTCATCATGGAAGATGAAGACGGCACGCAGTTTGCCGCCATTACTGCCCAATATGGCGGCGATTTCGAAGACCACCACTTGCCGCAGAACTTGCTAATCGGTGAAGGAGAATTTCGCGCGCTCGGGCTCCACAAACCGACCCTGTTCCGAATGGATCTAGGAAATCGCAAACGTCTCCCCTGGTGTGAGGAATATTTTGTGCCGCAGGGGTATGTCCGCGATCAGAACATTCTTTGCGGCACATTGAACGCAGAGCAGCAGGCTCGGATGATCGGATGCTTCAAAGCGCGTGGACTTCAATTTCCGCCGCCATTGCCATAGCCGCTAAGAAGCAGTTGCCTCATTGCCCCGGAATGCAGCGTCTGATTCAGCATTCCGCCCAGCACGCCCGGACTTTGGCACTCCCAGCGCACGTGCTCGGATTTGTGCTCTCACGTACGCTTCGTACGTCTGCTGGCCCGCGGTGTCGACTCGGAGAACCTCGCCCAATCGCGCATCATTCGCCGCCGCTTCTCGAGCATGTCCGAGCGCCGGTAGGCGGCCTCCACCTCGTCGGAGACCATATGCGCCAGAGCGAGCTCGGCCATCTCGTTCGGATACGACGTGGTGTCGCCGACCCAGTCGCGGAAGGTCGACCGGAAGCCGTGCACCGTCAGGCCTGGCCGCATCCCGCGCAACAACTCGAGCATGGCCATGCCCGATAGCGGGAAGAGGCCGTCATCGACGCGCGGAAGCTCGCCGAGGATCTCGAGACAGCGATCGCTGAGCGGGACGACGTGATCGCGCTTGTCGGCGCCCTTCCTACCCTTCATGCGCGTCCCCGGGATCGTCCACGTCTTCGCCTTGACGTCGATCTCGGACCAAGTGGCGCCGATCGTGTCGCCGGTGCGAGCGGCCGTGAGGATCGTCCATTCGAGTGCCCGCGCGCTGATGCTGTCGCGATCGCGCAACTCCGCCATGAAGGCAGGCACGTCGCGATAGGGCAGCGCCGGCTGGTGCCGGACCGGCGCGATCTGCGACTTGCGCGCCAGCAGGTGTTCGAGGTGGCCCCGCCAGCGAGCCGGGTTGTCCCCGCTTCGCCACTTCGATGCGCGCGCGTAATCGAGCACGCTCTCGATCCGGCCACGCACCCGACTCGCCGTCTCGGTCTTCCCGGCCCAGATTGGCCGCAGTATCTCGAGCACGTGCTCGTCGGTGACGTCGCCGACCGGCAGGGCACCAACGACCGGGTAGACGTAGGTCGACAGGGTCGCCGTCCACTGCTTCGCGTGCTTCCCGGATTTCCATGACGCGCCATGCGCCTCGATGCAGGCCTGCGCGGCCTGCTTGAACGTCACGACGCGCGCTCGGGTCGCCTGCTCTGCCCGTGCCGCGCGTCGGGCCTCGATTGGATCGACGCCGCGCAGAACCTGGAGACGTCCCTGCCGGGCAAGCTCGCGAGCATCGGAGAGGCCAACCGTCGGGAAGCTGCCGAGGCCGAGGTCGCGCTTGCGGCCGGCGAACCTGTAGCGGAAGATCCAGGACCGGTTGACGCCGGCCCCCTCTTTGCGCGGGGTGACTTGCATGTAGAGGCCGGAGCCATCGCAGTGCATGCCGACGTCGGTGGTGGTCTGACAGCGTCGCGGGCTCAACGCTTGATGCAAGGTTTTGGGCATGGGATGGTTTCCCTTGGGCGTTCTTGATATGTTACGGAATATACACCCAGCGATGTACCCATACAATTGGCCTGGGTTTTGCCGGGCGATGCCGGGAGACGGTGGGTGACGCAAAATGACAAGTGACTGTGTAGAAACGACTTTTTGGGTGATACTGGGAAATGGTGGGCAGATCGGCGCGGACACTCCTTCCGCCAATAGAGCCAACCGCGTATTTTCGTCCTCGCAAGGCGATTCCCTCGCCGAGCGTCGATCCGACTTGCCTCGCCTACACCCGCTTTCACCGACCAAGGAAGAGCGATGACGATAGCCGTTGATGCGCGCCCGCGGCAGGCGGTCGAAGCCCGCTACTTCTATGTGGGCATGGCGGCATGCTGCATGGCCATCGCGTTTCTGGGCTTTGCGCCGACCTATTGGCGGCCCCTGGCGGCAGGCACCTTCAAGGCCAACCCGGTCATCCACATCCACGGGCTGGTGTTCTTTTCCTGGACTTTGTTCTTCCTGGTCCAGACGTGGCTCGTGGCGTCGGGACACACCGCGCGCCACCGGTCGGTCGGGCTGATCGGCATCTCGCTCGCCACCGCGATGACGATGCTCGGCGTCATGGCGACGATCAATCAGGCCAAGGGCGCGATCGCGATCGGCCAGGCCGACGCCGGCAAGGCATTCGCCATCGTCCCGCTGGGCGCCATCGCGTTCTTTGCCGTGACGGTGGCGATCGCGATCGCGAACGTGCGGCGCCCGGAGGTCCACCGGCGGCTGATGCTGCTCGCGAGCATCTCCATTCTGGATGCGCCGATCGCGCGCTGGTTCCTCACCTTTCTGGCGCCGCCCGGACCGCTCGGTCCGCCGCCGGTCGCGGTTGATATGGGGCCGACGGCCGTCACTTGGCTGCTGCTCGGGTTCGCGATAGCCCATGACTGGCGTCGCATCGGTCGCCCGCATCCGGCCTATCTGATCGGCGGCGCCGCGCTGATCGCGCTCAAGCTCGTGCAGATTCCGTTGAGCGCGACGGCAGGGTGGAAATCCGCGGCCGAATGGCTCATCGGGCTGGCGGGTCAGTGATGGCACGCGCGTGATCGCCCCGGCGGCGCGCCGCAGGCCTCGTCGAGCGATTAATTTGAATCTAAGCGTTTATTCCTAAACCCTTCATCAACCGACGTTGCCTACTCTTCTAGACTGACGGGGACGATGCCTGGTCGCGCAGGCATCGTGCGGGTCACTTCAGTTGGCGTATCCGCAGCTCGATGCCCGCGGCGCTTCGGGCCCCCGCCCCTAACGGAACTATATTCATTTGCGCATATCCCTATCGGCGAACCGGCAGCCACTTCGCCGGGATATGCGCTACGTCCATTTCGCCTTCGCCTTGAGCGCCTCGACCGACTGCGCCGCGTCGGCCAGAAGCTTGCCGTAGTCGAGCGCCACAAACTCACCCTTGCGGCGCAACACGCGGCCGTCGACGACGACCGTGTCGACGTCCGCGGGCGTCGCAAGCTGGACCAGCGCATCGTAGGGATCGCCGAACGCGCCCAGATGCGGCGAGCCGGTGCGCACCAGGATGAGGTCGGCGCGCTTGCCGGGAGTGAGCGAGCCGATCCTGTCGGCCAACCCCAAGTCCTGCGCGCCGCCGATCGTCGCCATCTCGACGAGCTTCTTGGTGGTGAGCTTGAACTTGCCGCCGGTGCGGTGGCGGTTGACCGCCTGCAGCATGTGCATGCACGCGAAACAGTCGCAGTGCTCGGCCGTCACGTTGTCGACCGAAATCGAGACCGGGACGCCCGCCTGCATCATCTCGATGAACTGCATCTCGCCGCTGCGCGCGGCCTCGCCAAGCGGCGAGGTGCTGTAGTGCGTGCCGTGCTTGGCCAGCGCCTCCCAGTCGGCCGGTCCGGTGTTGAGCGGGTGGACGAGCTGCAGGTCGGACCCGAGCAGGCCGGCGCCATTGAGGAGCTGGATCGCGCCCGAGCCCGAGGTGTGCAGGGTGATCGGCAGGCCGAGCGCACGCACGGCGTCCCACTCCCGCTTGGCCATGGCGGCGTCGATTGCACCGCGCGTGCCGCCGGTCGAGCCGTCGACATTGCGCGAGCAGATGCCGAGCGTGAGCATCGGATCGCCGGCCAGGTCGCGTTTCACGCGCGCGAGATCGGCGAGATCCATCGGCTTGTCGTTCGGCATGCCGAGCGGACAGCCATAGGCGAAGCGGCCGCGCAGGCCGCCGTCGCGCATGGCCTGGACCTCGGCGTCGGCATGCGCGGGGCTGCGCACATTGTGCGCCCAGTTGTGCGTCGTCGTCACGCCGGCCGCGAGCGCCTGGGCGAGGCTCAGCCGCACGCTGCGATAGCTGTCCTGCGGCGTGTAGTGCAGCCCGAGCGCGAAGGTGACCGGAAAGTAGGTCTTCTTGGGATCGTCGGCGCGCATCACCGGCCGCAGGAACGTGGTCCAGTGGTGCCAGTGGGTCTCGACGAATCCCGGCATGCAGATCATGCCCTTGCCGTCGATTGTCTCGGCGCCCGGCGCCGTCACGCTCGCGGCGACCGCGACGATCGCGCCGTCGCGCACATGCACGTCGCCGCCGGCCAGGTCGCCGACGCGGTCGTCCATCGACAGCACATGGGCGCCGCGGATGACGAATTCGCCGCGCGCCGGGAGCGCGGTGCCGGATGCTGATGCGCTCGCCTGCGCGACTGCCGGCTGCGGCATGAGTGCGGCCGCGCCGAGCGCGGTCGTGGCGGCAAGCAGGGTCCGCCGGTCGAGCTGGTCGTCGAGCATGCTGATCTCCCCGGGATTGTGCAGTCTGTCTGGATTTGGGCGAGGAACCGACAATAGCCGGTTGGAATCATTGATGCTTGGGCCGCAGCGTCGTCCCGTTGATGCCGGTGGTCGTCTTCGCTGGACCGCCGATCACCGGGGCGCCGGAACCGCGGTGCACCAGGGCCGTGCCGTTAAGCGCGCCCCGCGCCGCCGGCGCCGGTACAGCGGCGCCCGGGCGCCACGCATTGGTGATCGACGGAGGCGCAGCCATTGGCGTCGCACCAGTCCCGGCGCGCGTGGGCGACTGACTCCAATGGGGCATGGTCGTGGTGCGTGCGGCCGCGCCGGTGTCGATCCGGACGCCGATCGCGTTTCGCACCGGTGTGCTCGGTACCGCCGGATTGAGCGGGTGCAGGCGTGCCGGCAGCCTGGGCCTGGCGGTCTGCATCAGCCGAAACAGCCGATCGCGCGCGCTGAGCCGCGGAATTTGCGGCACCGCCGGCGCGGCGCGCATGTCGGGCAGATCGGGTGCGCCGAGCTTGCTGTGGCGATCGAGTGGCGGATGCTCGCCGTGTCCTGGCGCCGCCTCGTCAGATGCGGCGGCGGGCGGGTGTGCGCCATCGTGCGAGGCCTCCCCTGCCCCGGCGGACGCCATCGCGGTCACGATGAGCAACGCCGCGGCACAGATGCACCGGCTGGGCATTGCAACATGATGGGCGCGCGACCTTGCCATGCGTCGACTGATGTATTCCCTTCGACCGGGGCCGTCGAGTGGCTGGCCGACGTCATCGAAACGACAGGCTACGAATAGTTGTCGCAACTGACGGCTGGGATCGCGTCGATCTCGCCGGCCGAGGATCGCGGTGCCGACACCGCGGAGAGATCGGACGCCGCCCGCCACGCGAGCGTTTCGATCAGCGCGCCCAGGATCGAGAGCGCGAGCACGGCGTGGCTGCACTCCGCGGTGTCGCCGAGCCAGTGCGGAACGGTCGCGTGCGAGCCGATACGGCAATGCCACTCGCCGTCTTCGTTGACGACGTAGCGGATTGCGCGCGAGCGATCGAGGTCCGCGATGGCGAGGACTGCGTCAGTCCAGGCCTGCGCGTCAATCAGGGCGCGGACCCGCTGTGTCGAGGCCGCGGGATAGGGGGCCGGGCGCTGCGCGACCATGAGGTCGAGCGCCGCCGATACGAGTTCTCGGGTGGCGGCCGGCGCTCGGCTGATCTCGTTCCGCAGTCTTGCGGTGGAGCCGTGTGTGTGCCGCTGTGACATGGTTCGTCGCCTTGCAGACGCCGAGGATTCGTCCCGGAACATCATGCAAGGCGCGTATGGAATCGAGGGCGGCCGATGGGCGACGATATAGGAAAGCCATAGAGACCGATCGCGGCGGGTGCGCGCGGCTTCCCTCGCGCACGACATGCGGCCTTCGACACAGAGGTGTAGGGTGCCGCGATCGATCGAGGGAGGCCACGACATGACGGTGCTCGACACGTATTCGCTGCAAGCCAAGGCGGCGCTGGTGACCGGGGCGGGATCCGGCATCGGGCGCGCCATCGCGATGGCATTTAGCGAGGCCGGCGCGGCGGTCGGCTGCGCCGATATCGACGCCGGCGCTGCCGCCAAGACCAGCGACGCGATCGCGGCTGCCGGCGGCAAGGCGCTGCCGATCGCGTGCGACGTAAGCCAGGAAGCGGACGCCACCAATGCTGCGGCGGCCGCCGTCAACGCGTTCGGCGCGATCCACGTGCTCGTCAATGCCGCGGTCGCGACCGATCCGACCGGCACCGTGCTCGACTACTCGCGCGCCGACTGGGACCGCGTGTTCGCGATCAACGTCACCGGCGTCTTCCTGATGAGCCGCGCCGTGCTGCCCGCGATGATCGCGGCCGGCGGCGGCAGCATCATCCACATGGCGTCCCAGCATGCCCGCGTCGGCGCACCCGCGCGCGCGGTCTATTGCGCGACCAAGGGCGCGCTGGTGATGCTGGCGAAATCGATGGCGATCGATCACGCGCGGCAGAATATCCGCGTCAACACGCTATCGCCCGGCGCCGTCGAGACACGGCGGATGACCTATCGCTACGGCGACATGGCGGCCGCGCGGGCGGCGCTTGGCCCCAAGCACCTGCTCAATCGGCTGGCGGCGCCCGACGAGATCGCGCGCGCCGCGCTGTTTCTCGCCAGCGACGCCGCGAGCTTCGTTACCGGCTCGGACCTGCTGGTGGACGGCGGGTTCACGGCGGTGTGAACTGCGTGCTTCGTCATGCCCGGCCTTGTGCCGGGCATCCACGTCTTCTCTCGGAACTCCGCCAGCAAGGCGTGGATGGCCGGGACATGGGCGAGCGAAGCGGCGCCGTTCTTCGAACGGCTATGGCCGCCCCTGACCGGCTGACATTTATGGGATTCCTATAAGGAACCCTCTCCTTTCATCTCGAAAACATACGCAACCACGGCCCATTTTCGCGGCGCGCCGTCGCACGGCGATTCCAAGGAGCAGCATCCATGATGGACGCCATCATGCTCGCCATGGGCCTCGCGTTCTTCGCGCTGTCGGTGGGCTACGTCGTGGCCTGCGACCGGCTTTGAGGGCTACCGGTGTTGCTGCGCTCACCAGTTCATCACCGTCACGCTGAGGCGCGCGGCACAGCCGCGCCTCGAAGGGCGACGGCCCGTGTCACGCCACTTGTTGGCTCGCTGCATCGCCTGGGCCGACCATCGTTCGAGGCTCGTTTCGCTCGCACCTCAGGATGACGGGTCCAGGTATGGAATTCGCGGCCTGCGTTCGAGGAGAGGCCTCCATGATCTTCGACTACTCACTCGCCGGCATCGTGACCGTTGGGCTCATGATCTACCTCGTCTACGCGCTGCTGCGTCCCGAGCGGCTCTGAGGGGCACACAATGACTTTCATCGGCTGGACCCAGATCATCCTCTATTGCGCGATCATCGTCGCCATCACGCCGGTGCTCGGGGCCTACATGACACGCGTATTCAACGGCGAGCGCACGTGGCTCTCGCCCGTGCTGCGGCCGGTCGAGGCCACGATCTATTGGGCGGGCGGCGTCGACGAGCGGCGCGAGCAGAGCTGGGTCATCTATGCGGTCGGCATGCTGTTCTTCCATGTCGGCGGCTTTCTCATCCTCTACGCCATCATGCGCTTCCAGGACGTGCTGCCGCTCAATCCGGTCGGGCAATCGGCGGTCGGGCCGGACCTTTCGTTCAATACCGCGGTGAGCTTCATCACCAACACCAACTGGCAGAGCTACGGCGGCGAGTCGACGATGTCGTATCTCACCCAGATGCTCGGCCTCACCCACCAGAACTTCCTCTCGGCCGCGACCGGAATTGTCCTCGCAATGGCGCTGATCCGCGGTTTCGTGCGTGCCTCCGCCCGCACGGTCGGCAACTTCTGGGTCGATATCACGCGCTGCACCCTCTACATCCTGCTGCCGATCTGCGTCGTCTACGCGCTCTTCCTCGTCTGGCAGGGGATGCCGCAGACGCTCGGTGCCTATGTCGATGCGACCACGCTCGAGGGCGCCAAGCAGACCATTGCGATCGGCCCGGTGGCGTCGCAAGTGGCGATAAAGATGCTCGGCACCAACGGCGGCGGCTTCTTCAACGCCAATGCGGCGCATCCGTTCGAGAACCCGACCGCGCTGTCCAACTACGTGCAGATGATCTCCATCTTCGCGATCGGCGCCGCGCTCACCAACGTGTTCGGCCGCATGGCCGGCAACCAGCGCCAGGGCTGGGCCATTCTTGCGGTCATGGGCGTGCTGTTCGTCGCCGGCGTGGCCGTCTGCTACGCGGCCGAGGCGCACGGCAACGACATCCTCAATGCCCTCGGTCTCACCGGCGGCAACATGGAGGGCAAGGAGGTCCGCTTCGGCGTCGTCGGCTCCGCGCTGTTCGCCGTCATCACCACGGCCGCCTCCTGCGGCGCCGTCAACGCCATGCACGACTCGTTCACGGCGCTCGGCGGCATGGTCCCGCTGATCAACATGCAGCTCGGCGAGATCATCGTCGGCGGCGTCGGCGCCGGCATGTACGGCATGCTGCTGTTCGTCATCATCGCGATCTTCGTCGCCGGCCTGATGGTCGGGCGCACGCCGGAATACGTCGGCAAGAAGATCGAGGCGAAGGAAGTCAAGATGGCGATGCTCGCGATCCTGGTCCTGCCGCTGATGTATCTCGGCGGGACCGCGATCGCGGTCGTCGTCAAGGATGGCCTCGCCGGCATCGCCAATCCGGGCCCGCACGGCTTCACCGAGGCGCTCTACGCCTACACGTCGGCTACCGGCAACAACGGTTCGGCGTTCGCGGGGTTGTCCGCCAACACCCTCTTCTACAACTTGACCCTCGCGATCGCGATGTTCGTCGGCCGTTTCTGGATGATCATCCCGGCCATGGCGATCGCGGGCTCGCTCGCGGCCAAGAAGTCGGTGCCGCCGTCCGCCGGCACGTTCCCGACCACCGGCGGGCTCTTCGTCGGCCTGGTGGTGGGCGTGATCGTCATCATCGGCGGCCTCACCTTCTTCCCGGCGCTCGCGCTCGGCCCGCTGGTCGAGCACCTCGCGCAGGTCGCCGGGACAACGTTTGCGTCGAATTGAGCGGGAGCAGATTCCCATGGAAACCACCCAGATCCGCAAGCGCATGCCGATTTCGGCACTGTTCGATCCCAAGATCGTCGTGCCCGCCATCGGCGCGTCCTTCGTCAAGCTCGACCCGCGCACACTCATCAAGAACCCCGTGATGTTCGTGCTTGAGGTGGTCTCGGCGCTCACCACCGTCATCCTGGTGCGCGACCTCGTCACCGGCGGGCAGACCCTCGCCTTCGACTTCCAGATCGCGCTCTGGCTGTGGTTCACGGTTCTGTTCGCGAACTTCGCCGAGGCGGTCGCCGAGGGACGCGGCAAGGCGCAGGCCGACTCGCTGCGCCGCCAGCGCACCGAGACCAAGGCCAAGCTCATCAACGGCAGCGATCGCGCGAGCTACCGGCTCGTCGCCGGCACCGAGCTCAAGGTCGGTGACGTCGTGCTGGTCGAGGCCGGCGATCTCATTCCTTCCGACGGCGAGGTGATCCAAGGCGTTGCCTCGGTCAACGAGGCGGCGATCACCGGCGAGTCCGCACCGGTCATCCGCGAGTCCGGAGGCGACCGCTCGGCCGTCACCGGCGGCACGCAGGTGCTGTCCGATTGGATCCGCGTTCGCATCACGGCGGCGCCCGGCTCGACATTCCTCGACCGCATGATCCGGCTCGTCGAAGGCGCGGAGCGGCAGAAGACGCCGAACGAGATCGCCCTCGACATACTGCTCGTCGGCCTCACCATCATATTCGTGTTCGCCACCGTGACGATCCCGAGCTATGCCACATATGCGGGCGGATCGATCTCGATCATCGTCCTGGTCGCGTTGTTCGTGACCTTGATTCCGACCACCATCGGCGCCCTCCTCTCGGCGATCGGCATCGCGGGCATGGACCGGCTCGTCCGATTCAACGTGCTCGCCATGTCGGGCCGCGCCGTCGAGGCGGCGGGCGATGTCGACACGCTGCTGCTCGACAAGACCGGCACCATCACGCTCGGCAACCGCCAGGCGACGGATTTCAGGCCGGTGCGCGGCGTCACCGAGCAGGAGCTCGCCGACGCGGCGCAGCTCGCGTCCCTTGCCGACGAGACGCCGGAAGGCCGCTCGATCGTCGTACTGGCCAAGGAGAAATACGGCATCCGCGGCCGCGACGTCGCCGAGATCGGGGCAAAATTCATCCCGTTCACGGCGCAGAGCCGCATGAGCGGCGTCGAGCTCGGCTCCTCGTGGGTGCGCAAGGGTGCCGTCGACGCGATCCTCAATTTCGTCAATGGACCCACGACAGCGGTCGGCGGCTCGGGCGCGGTGCGCGTGCTGGCGCCGGCGGTGAGCACGGAGGCGGCCCGCGAGGTGCAGGCGATCGCCGAGTCGATCGCCAAGACCGGCGGCACGCCGCTCGCGGTCGCCCGCGACGGCAAGCTCCTCGGCGTGATCCAACTCAAGGACATCGTCAAGGGCGGCATCCGCGAGCGCTTCGCGGAGCTGCGGCGCATGGGCATCCGCACCATCATGATCACGGGCGACAACCCGATGACCGCGACGGCCATCGCGGCCGAGGCCGGCGTCGACGATTTCCTCGCCCAGGCGACGCCCGAGGACAAGCTGCGGCTAATCCAAGGCGAGCAGGCCAAGGGCAAGCTCGTCGCCATGTGCGGCGACGGCACCAACGACGCCCCCGCCCTCGCCCAGGCCGACGTCGGCGTCGCCATGAATACCGGCACGCAGGCGGCGCGCGAGGCCGGCAACATGGTCGACCTCGATTCCAATCCGACCAAGCTCATCGAGATCGTCGAGATCGGCAAGCAGCTCCTGATGACGCGCGGCGCGCTCACGACCTTTTCGATCGCCAACGACGTCGCAAAATACTTCGCGATCATTCCGGCGATGTTCGTCGCCTTCTATCCGCAGCTGCAGGCGTTCAATATCATGCGGCTGTCGACCCCACAGAGCGCGATCCTCTCCGCGATCATCTTCAATGCGCTGATCATCATCGCGCTCATCCCGCTGGCGCTGAAGGGCGTGCGCTATCGCCCGATCGGCGCCGGCCCGCTCCTGCGCCGCAACCTGCTGATCTACGGCGTCGGCGGCGTCATCATTCCATTCATCGGCATCAAGGCGATCGACATCGTGGTCACCGCCTTGCACCTCGCCTGAAGCCGCAGGAGACATCCTATGTTGCGCGAAATCCGCCCCGCCATCGTCCTGGTCGTCGCCCTCACGGCGATCACCGGCCTCGTCTATCCGCTGGCGATCACGGGGATCGCGGGTGTGATCTTTCCCAGGCAGGCACAGGGCAGCCTGATCGAACGCGATGGCAAGGTCGTCGGCTCGGCCCTGATCGGCCAGGCCTTCACGTCGGACAAGTACTTCCACGGCCGGCCGTCGGCGACCAATACGCCCGATCCGAAGGACTCGAGCAAGACGATCGACGCACCCTACAACGCGGCTAACTCCGGCGGCTCGAACCTCGGGCCCACCAACAAGGCGCTGAAGGACCGGGTCACGGCCGACATGGCGAAGCTCAGGGCCGAGAACCCCACGGCGGCGGTGCCGATCGATCTCGTCACCACATCGGGCAGCGGCCTCGATCCGGACATCTCGCCGGAGGCCGCCCTCTTCCAGGTGCCGCGGGTCGCTAAAGCGCGTAATATGCCGCAAGAGCGCGTCCGCGCGCTGGTCGCCGAGCACACGGAAGGTCGCACCTTCGGTTTGCTTGGTGAGCCGCGCGTAAATGTCCTGGAGCTCAACCTGGCCCTCGACGCGGCCGCCAAGTAGACGGCGGCATGGGCGCACCGAGGCCCCAAAGCCCACGATGGCAGACCTGCGACGCGACCCCGACCAACGCCCATCGCCGGAGGCCCTGCTGGAGGCGGCACGGCGCGAGGAAGGCCGCGTCGGCAAGCTGCGCATCTTCGTCGGCGCCGCCCCCGGCGTCGGCAAGACCTACGAGATGCTGCTGCAGGCGCGCGCCCGCCAGCGTGACGGCTACGACGTGGTGGTCGGCGTCGTCGAGACGCACGGCCGCAAGGAGACCGAGGCGCTGCTCGACGGTCTCGAAGTGGTGCCGCGCCGCCGCATCCCCTACCGCGGGCACTGGCTCGACGAGATGGACCTCGATGCCATCCTGGCGCGCCACCCGCAGATCGTGCTGGTCGACGAACTCGCCCACACCAATGCGGAAGGCAGCCGCCATCCCAAGCGCTACCTCGACGTCGAGGAGCTGCGCAACCGCGGCATCGCCGTCTACACGACGGTGAACATCCAGCACATCGAGAGCCTCAACGACGTGGTGGCGCAGATCACGCACGTGCGGGTGCGCGAGACCGTGCCGGACGAGGTGTTCGACCGCGCCGACGCGGTCGAGCTGGTCGATCTCACGCCCGACGACCTGATTCAGCGCCTCAAGGAGGGCAAGGTCTACGTGCCGCGCCAGGCCGAGCGCGCGCTCGAGCATTTTTTCTCGCCCGCGAACCTGACGGCGCTGCGCGAGCTCGCGCTGCGGCGCACGGCCGACCGCGTCGACGACGAGCTGCTCACCGAGATGCAGGCGCGCGCGATCTCCGGCCCGTGGCCGGCCGGCGAGCGTATCCTGGTCTGCGTCAGCGAGGATCCGCGCGCGGCCGGCC
>Ga0126371_10003199_pt1 | contig 14280 bp, 14 predicted proteins | sample PanSoiMetaPlot_4_FD_110145 | JGI IMG/M metagenome (GOLD analysis project Ga0126371, IMG submission 110145) | Tropical forest soil microbial communities from Panama - MetaG Plot_4 | ecosystem: Environmental > Terrestrial > Soil > Tropical forest > Bulk soil | place: Panama | collected 2016-02-17 | reverse complement strand
TGCCTGCACAACCACCGAATCGCGCGGCGCGGGCGCGACTTTCTGGAGTTGCGCCAACTCGTTCTGCAACCGCGCGAGGTCGGCCTGCAGAGCATTGTCGGGCAACTCCTGCTGGAGTTTCGCGATCTGCTTCTGTAACGCCTTGAGGTTGAGCGCCATCAGCGGCACCTCCGCGCGTGGATCATCGCCGCGCCGCTCAGTCCAGTGAAATTATTATCCGTGGCGTTGTTCGTCTGTATACTTGCCATCACGAAAATAGTAGTTGAAGCAGCGACGATAATCCGATGCGTCGAAAGCGCCAGTTCGATAGCCGGATAAGCGGGCGTAAGTCCAGCCCACACACCATATCCGATATTCGGTGTACCTACCTGCGTACTCATTTGGGCGATAAACGAAGCTGTGCTGCCGGAAGGCACGGGGCTGGTCATTCCAGTCGCGACGTTGGCGGTCACATCCCAGTCTCCTGCCGTAACTACAGTCTGTACCAACGAAATCCACTTTTGCGTTACCGAATTAGGCGCAGTGATCGCAATCGGTGTAAAAGTTGCCGACACGGTTTCGATGCACTCACCTACCTGCCCCGGTAATGCATCAGCCCCGTTGGTCACACCCATCAGCGGGACGACCGGCACCCACACGCCATTTTGCAGACCGTAAGCCAACCCTGTCGACGGTGCCCCAGCCATAGAGCCTCCTGAATAAACGCCCGCTGTCATGTCAGCGGCGATGTCAGCGAATTTCGTCCAACCCTGCCAGTTGATCCCGCCCGATCCTGAGTAAGCTAGCAACTGCGCGTGGAAGTCACTGAAAGTCTGCCACAGCGCGAGTTCCACATCCGTCAGCGTAATCGGCGGCGGCGTGGGTTGGACAATCGCCATGCGCGAACGGCGACGCAATGACCGTTCCGGCCGCGCGCGCTGGGCGAAGAACTCGGTCTGCAAGCGCTGAATCTGTTCTTGCAAACGCGAGTCTGCTGGCACCTGCTTCTGGAGATTCTCTAATCCTTTGCGCAGGTCTTCCAGCTTGCTGGCGACAGGCTTTAGCTCAACCAATGGTCACCTCGCCATTGCGCGACCCCGACTGCTCTAGCTGCGGCTTGAGCGCCTCTAGAAGCGGGTTGCCGACCTGACAGGTAGCGGACTGCCAGATGATCTGGACGATTTGCTGCCATGCCGCCCTCGGCAGAGTCACCGTGACGCGCTCGTTAGGATCAATTTCTGCGGGCATGTAGTTCTGCCTCCAAAGCTTCCAGTCGTTCGGCCAGTTGTTGAATCGCGCGCGTCTGATAAGCGAGCAGGGGTAGCAGGTTGATGGTTAACGCAAAGTCGGGGTTTTCTGGTTCGACTACCGCTTCCGGTATTACCGTTTGCAACTGCTGTCCAACAAACCCCACATCGTAATGCTCAGGTCCGCGATAGCCGTCGTTGCCGTTCATATCGAATTGTTTCATTTCGACCTGACGCAAGGCTGCCAAAGCATCGCGTTCCAAGGGTGCAAGATTTTCCTTGAAACGAATGTCTGAAGTATAGGTCAGATAACCAATAAAGCTTGTATCAACGTAGGCATATATTTGACTGCTGCCTGCCCAAGTAAATCCGACTGTATGCCCACCCGAAGGCAATCCGTTATACGCCCAACCGCCACCGCCAATGAATCCAGCAGAAGTGATGCTCATGCCTCCAGCGGTAAGTTGCATTTCTATCGTCGGCGTATAGGCAGTACCGACCGTCAGACCCGTATTGTTATAGAAATTGGTCTGACCACTGCCGAAAGAAATAAAACTGGCAGCAGTTAGCGTCGGTATCCAATTCGTTCCATTGCTATAAGCGCCATACGATATGGCATTAGTAGCAATGTTCATATATCCATTGATGGTACCCGTACCAATCGCAATTACCGGCGTAGCAACATTCGGCGACAAGATGAGCGGCTGAACGCTGGAAGTATAGGTCGGATTGACCTGAAACCGATTGGCGGGTGCGAAAGCGTTTCCGACTGTTAGGCCAGTATTAGCCAAGTAGTTAAAGTTACCGGCGGAATCCTGATTGATGATTGACGCAGTAGCCAGCGTCGCAATCCAGTTAGTCCCATTGTAGTAACAGCCGTAACTAAGATCATTTCGCGCCGTTGATGCCGCCCATGCGGCGGCGCAATTGGTCGGTCCACCAATGCTGAAATTCGGTTGGTCAGTTTCATAATTGGACCAGCACGGCACCTGAAAATAACAACTGGCTGGGGCTGGGGTCCCCTGACACACCATCAACTGGTTGCTAGCACTAGGCGTCCAAGTGCTGCCAACGGTCAATCCACCCGCGCTGTACAGAGCCAAATTGCCGGGACTGACGTTGACGATGGTCGCACTGGTCGCATCAGCAGTCCACGATCCGCCGCTAAGATGCGTGCCGCCTGAAATCTGTATACCGCCAGCGGCAGATCCTGCGAATCCACCGTAAACGGTGGCTGGTGGAAACGCGCCGCCAGTACCGAACAATACCCGTGAAGCGGCAGGACTAGCAGGCCCTCCAAAGATGGTCAGGCCATTGCTCGTCCAATACGACGTATCGCCAAACAAAACCGAACCGCTACCGGTAACGGTCATTCCGCCTGTACTCACCGATCCCGAAGTCATCACGCTAGGTATGGTGATCGAACCTGGCGCGCTTGCAGTCATCGTTCCGGTAAAGGCCGGACTGGCGCTAGCCAATGCACCCAGACTCGTCAGCGCAGCGCCTGCCGTGGTCGCCGCCGTACCGCCATTCGCGATGCTCAGCGGCACTGCCGCCGTCGCCAACGCCGTAAATGCTACGCCCGAAGTCCTAGTAACGGTGATCGCACCCGCACTGGTAATCGTCGCATCACCGGACATAGCGACCGGCGCATAGGCACTCGTCGATGACGCGATGAGCAGATTGCCTGCGGCGACTGGCGCAACGGTCGTTCCAGTCCCACCCAGCGTCACGGTCACCGGCGCAGTTACTGCCACCGAACCAGTACCAGTAATCGGCGACGGACTCAGCGTAATGCCTGCCCCAGCGGTGATCTGGGTAACTGTGCCACCACCCGTCAGCGTCGCGGGCTGCCACTGCGTGCCGCTCCACTGAATGACCTGATTGGTGGTCGGCAACGTGCTCGCCAGTGCGCGACCCTGCAACCGCGCGACCGTAGTCGCTCCTACCGTGCCGGTAACGTCGCCCGCAATGGTGCCGCCAGTGACCGCATTCTGCACGAAGGAAGTCGTGGCGATTGCGGTGGTTGAATTGCCTGCGGTTTGAGTCACCGCCGTCGCGCCAGTCGGCAGCGAAGGTGCGCCCGTAAAAGTCGGCGAGGCCAAAGGCGCAAACCCGGCAATCGTCGCGCCCGCTGGAATCGTCACCGTCCCTGTGAAGGTGGGGCTCGCTAACGGAGCCGCTCCGAGACTCGTCAGCGCCCCTGCTGCAGTCGTCGCGCCAGTCCCGCCATCCGTCACAGCCACTGGCACAGTGAGCGCCACCGTGCCCGTCGCGATGATCGGATTCGGCGTTAAGGTGATGCCTTCGCCCGCCGAGATCGACGTTATCGTGCCAGTATTGGTGAGCGTGGTCGGCACCCACGAGGTACTCGACGTCGAGTATTGCAGGACTTGATTGTTGGTCGGTGCGGTACTCGACACCGTACGACCTTGTATCCTTCCCACCACCGTATTGGTGAACGGGCCAGTCGCATCACCCGCCAGCGTTACGTTAGTGAGCGCAGTGCCCACGAAACTCGTCGTCGCCACCGCTGTCGTCGAATTACCTGCGGTCTGTGTGACTGCCACAGTGCCAGTCGGCAACGTGACCACGCCGGTGAAAGTTGGCCCTGCCAGTGGGGCATAGTTGCCCGCACCCGTATTAGTAATCGGTGCGAACAGCGTGTTGATGTTCGCGCCACCCAGCGAAATGCTGGTCAAGAAATTCGGCGCAGTGATGGGACTGTAATTCGCTTGACCGCCTACCGGATTGGTAGCGGGAGCGTAAGGACCACCCGTAGTTACGGAAGCCCCGTTCAGCGTCATGGTTCCAGTGAACGCCCCATTTGCGAGCGGCGCGTAGTTGTTCACACCGCCTGCGACGTTCGTCAATACCGCGTAGGGGCCACCCGTGGTCACCGCGTTACCGTTCAGGGTCAGCGTGCCGGTCATCGCGGCATTGGAGATCGGCGCATACGGGCCACCCGTTACGCCACCGGCAGCAGTGATGTCGCTGGAAAGCAGCGTAATTGCCCCGGTCCTAGTGTTGAAACTAGTCACCCCCGCAATACCGCCCGTTACTGCATTGGCCACGAAAGCGCAGGTAGCCAACTGGGTCGTCACCGTTCCCGGTGGAGCCGTGGGAGCAGTCGGTGCGCCGGTCAGCGCGCTGTTGTTGTTCGCCGCGTAATTGTTGAGACCCCCCACCGGATTAACTTGAACTGCGTAGGGACCGCCCGTGGTAATCGGATTGCCATTCAGCGTAGCGCTGCCTGTCAATACAGCATTCGCACTACTGGCGTAATTGTTCTGGCCTCCCGCCACGTTCGTCTGTACCGCATAGGGACCACCCGTCACCGCACCCACCGCCGTAATATCGGCGGTCGTTAGTGAAACGCTACCGCTCCTCCCATTCCAAGTAGTCACCCCACCCGGTGCGCCCTGAATCCCCTGCGGGCCCTGTATACCCTGCGGACCTTGCGTGCAGAGGTGCGCCGCAATGTCGAGCGCCATGATGTACTGGTCGCGATTTAATTCGCCCAACAGCGTCGTGACGTTGGCCAACAACGCCTGAAAACTCGCCCACGTCGTCGAGACCGGCGGCGGCGTGCCACCAGTCCCGCCCGCCGTCAGGGTCGCCGCAATGTCACCGAGCATCAACTGCTGGTCATCGTTCGTCCAACCGAACTGCTGACTTAACTGCTGGAAGAACTGCGTGTACGACGTCCACACCGGCAACAAATTAGACGGCAGATCCAACGGCATCGGAGTCGCTCGCGTAACCGCCATCGGCGACGGCGCGCGGCCATTCCCGTTGGTCGCGTTTGTGATGGCCGCCAGCGTGGCCGCCACCCGCGCGATGTCGGGCGGCACCGCGATGCCCTCGTCGCTGATTTGCTCCTGCAACGGGCCGAGTTGGTCGAGAATGCTCTCGATCAGTTGCTTGGTATCGCTCACCGCTGCCTCCGCGCATGCAAATAACAGGCACCCTGAGTCCCGGTTGTCCCTACATCACTCGCATTTGGCGACGCAATCTGACCTACCGCGTAAACGGTGGTCGTCACCGTCGCGTTAAGGCGTCGCGTGGCGATGGCTCCGGCTGCCCCCTTGAAGTCATTCGGCAGCGGGGCCCACATCCCATAACCAAAATTGGGCGCCGCAGGTGGCGCTACTGTACTAAGCGTACACTGCGCCAATACCGTCGTTGCCACAGTCGCCGCAGTCGATTCCCACGCCACGTCCCCACCCACATCCCAATCACCGCTACTTAGCGACATCGACACGAGCGTTACATAAGTCGTGGTTCCTCCCAGCAAAGAAATCGGCACCGGCACAAACGCGGACGACGCGGCCTCGACGCACTCACCAATCACGCCCGCCGCACCAGCACTAGCGTCCGTCACACCGTTCAGTGGCGCGAAATTGCTCGCCCCACCCGCGATATTCGGCGACGCCACCGTCGCCACCCAAGTGTTGTTCTGACGCGCCCACGGCCCGTTGTAATTCGGCGCTTCCGGGATGCCCGCGCCACCTCCGGGCGACCCGGAACTGGTCAGCGTTTGCAGTTGGCTGAACGCGCAACTCTCCAGAAACGGCACAATCACCGTCGTCGGCGGATAGGTCACGCCAATCGTGGTCACCCGCTGCTGCATCACCAACCCTTGCACCAGACTAATCGCCTGCAGGTTGCCACTGTGGTCGGTCGAGGTAGACACGATCACCGGCTGCACCGGCTGACCGTTCACCACCTGCGTTACCACCGAATCCCAAGTGACGGTCGCGTCCTCGCAAGGCGAGCCATCCGCCTGCGCCACTATCCCGGTAACCAGACAAGTCGCCATTACGAAGTCACCACCGACCATTTCCGCGCGTCGCGATCGTACGCGAAAATTCCCATGTGGCCCGCCGCCACGTTTACCGCTTGGTAGATGTTGCCCGCCGTCGAGGTGCTGTAACCGTTGCGCGCAATCAAAAAGATCGGCCCGCCCGATTGCCCCGAAGCGGTCGGCATCGGGTTGATGGTCGCGATGGTCGCCGTGCCGGTCACCGCCTGCACCGCCGCCCCCGGCGTGATGCTCGCGGCGGCGGTGATCGTCGGGCCATAGCCGTAGCGCTGATTCAACAACGGCAATAATTGCATCTGGAAATAGTTGGTCACGTACTGGTCCCACTGATTAACCATGTAGGTCAGCAGGAACGTCCGCAGATCCTGAAAGGTGCGGAGGTTAATCGTGCCCGGAGGCGGCGGATCGAAGTTGGGGAAATCCGGCATCAGCGCCACCCACTATCGCGTATGTCCAGCGCCAGCGCGCTAATCTCCGCGCCGGTCTGCGCCCCCGCGCCCGGTATATCGTCCGGGCCGTCCGTCTGAATCTGAAAACGGTGCCACCGATCGGTCTGCCGCAGGTAGTACCAGCCATCCTTCTGGTTCAGGAACGTCATCGGCCCGTTCACGTCCGGATCGCCCAAGTTGGTGACGTGGTAAGGCAGCACCGTCGCGCTGTCGGGCGCCACATAGTAGATCGGCCGCACCCGCATCACTTGGCTAAACCCGTTCGACGAGCCGAAATAGCCAGTCGAAAGCCGCATTGTGCTCGGCGACGCGCTCCAGCCGTTCAGCACCTGCGCCTGATTGAAGAACAAACCACTCAACCACCCCGGCTGCTGATTCGGATACGGTACCGAAAACGCCCCTTGCGCGAGATAACCCGTGGCCCAGCGCCCGGTGCGCGGATTCCACGCCACCCAGCGGTCACATACGTCGGGGAACGGCGGCGACTTGGTCACGAAATACCAGTAGGCAATCCCGTGCGTAACGTCGTAGCGACTCTGCATCAAGTTGAACTTGGTCGGGTCCGCCACATCCCAGAACCATTCCTTGAAGTTGTTGGGAATACGTTGCGGGGTGTAACCGCTGCAAGTGTAAAAGTCGTCGCTGCCAAGAAACGCCACACTGTCGGGCAGCACCACCACCGATTCTTGGCACCAAGTGCCGGTCTCGTCGCTGATTAACTGATTCGACCAGACCGGATAGCCACCCACGTAATTCATCAGGTAGGTACAGGTCTGCTTGAACACCACACAGTTGCGGAAAATTGGCGCACACGCGACCACCGTACCGGGATAATCGTAAAAGATGCCGGTGCCCGCCTGGGTCTGGATGTCCGGCGTCCAGATGATGTCCGTTCCGAGCCCCGAGCAGTACCACGTATTGCCCTTGAACATCAGCACTTGGCCGTTCACCGCGCACAAACACGTCGGATTGTCGGGCGGCGCGCCCACCGCACTCGGCACCGAGGACAACGGCACAAACCCGCCGCTGGTGCCGGGATGATTGTAAACCTGCGGATGAATGACCGGCGCGGGATTGGTCCCGACCGGCGCACCCGGATTGATGGCAATCAAGTCATCACCGAATTGCGTAAAACGCCAGCGGTCGTTGGCCACCAGCGCCCCACTCACCGGGGTGTAATGCGGCCCGTCCCAGCGATATAGATGAGTCGGCCCGCCCGTGAATACCTGAATCGCGCCGTTGCTAAAGTACGCCAGCGTCGAGCCGAGCACCGTTTCAAGAGCCGGTCCCGCCAGCGCCTGCGGGGAGTTCAACGCCTGATAGCCCTTGGTGGTGGGCTGCGCGTTGTCCATGTCGATCAGCGTGATGCCCTTGCCGCTGACGGGCGCGTTATAAGCGAGGTCGGGCGCGAAATCCAAGAACGGCATCTCGACCACGTTCTTGCCGTGCGCGTAAACGCCCATCGCTACCAGTCCCAAGCCGGAATTTTGTAGCCTTGCTGCCCTACCGCCTGCGCCTTCAGGTGTCCGAGTTCCTCGCTGGCCGCCGCCATCGCCAGTTGCGCGGCTTCCTGATCGTAGAGCACCTCGCGGCTAATCGCCGCCTGCGCGTACTTGCGAATCAACCGCTCACCCTGTGTCGTCCAGTAGTTGCTGTCGGTCGCCTTTTGCACGAGGTGCGGCCCGCAAAAGTAGTTCAGGGTCACCGGGAAAAACCCACTCGGGTAGACCCAGAAGTAAATCTGCTGCTGCCAGTACGCCCAAAAGCGCGGGTACGCCGCGATCGGCGCGGGCCGGATCACGTCGTAATCCGATAATTCGATGAAGGAAATGTGCTCCAGCCGCAAACGTAAGTTAGCAGTGGTGAGTTGCACCTGATAGGGCGCCACGTAGTCGACGGGCGGCGTATATTGGTTGGCGTTGGGAACCGTGGATAACTGGGTATGAAACCCCGGCTGGTACTCCCCGATATTGCCCCAGACTACCCCACCATCCGCGACCACTCCCGGCTCGTCCAGCAGCGGCGGTTCGTAATAAACGCTGCCCGGTAACGGCTGGTAGAGGTCGAGCGGCCAGAACGGCGGGGTCGGTCCACTCTGCCGAATGCCCGGCGACACCGCGCACATGACATCCGTGTAGCCATCCCCGTTGACCACCTGCACGCACGAGCCGAACGGATACTTGGTGCCCGCCTGCCACGGCGGCACCTCCGTGTTGTCGCACTCGCTGAAAAAGAACGCCTGACGCTGAAAGTACCGAATAGCGTCAAGCAGGTAGTCTTGGACTACGTCACCGAGGTCAGGCCGGTTCAGGTCGTTGAGCAGGCGGGTACACATGCCCCCGAAGGTGCGGGTATCCGCCTGCTGCGGTAAGTAACTCTGCGGCATTCCATCAGGCTAAGGGTTAGCTCAGTCTTTGCCCATTCCAGCAGGGTTAGGTTCGCCGGGGGCTGGCCCGCCCATTATCCCACCACCGCTGCGCGAGTTCGCGGTCTCGTCCATCGGCCCGGTCTGCGCAAGGTGCATTTTGTTAACTTCGTCCCAGCCGTTGAAATAAAGCCCCTTCCCGCTTACGTCGGGCTCCTCGCCGCTGCCGGTCTCGTTAGAGGGATTTGGGTAGCCGTAGCCGCCATTGCTCTTGGCCATATTTCACTCCTCGGATTCGCGCGTGTCGCGCTTGGCCTCGTTGATGCCCCACAGCGCATCGGTAAAGTCGGGCGTCGCGTCCGTCAGGTGCGTCTTCCACGGTTCCTTGTACGCCCGCGTCACCGTCCCGCCGTTCAGCGGCAACTTGGACGCCCGCGTATCGGCATTCTGCGGATGGCTGGTCTTGGGCGGCGGCCAGATGTTCAGCAGGTCGGGATATTCGTCGAGCGTTTTGCGACTCATACGCTGAACCCCGTTCACGTCCCGCCATCGTATACCGGCGTGAACTCAACCTGAAACACCACCGGGGTGGTGTAGGTTGGCGTACCAGTCAGTACGACTTGCAGCAGGGTGCCCGGCCGCCACTGCACCACCGGACAACCGCTCGCCCCAATCGCACGCGGCGTCGAGGCATACATGGTGCCCCAGTTCTGCCCCTGCGCGGCGGTCATGTTCGAGGTGCTCGTCAAAGCCCCGGACAACGTACAGTACACCGTAGGCGTCGACAGATTATCCTGCAACGTGCCGGTTAACGCGGATGTCACGATGTTGAAATCGGACAAGAACGAGTTGGCCGGGATATAACACAGGTTGATGTTGTTACCGGCGGCCAAACTCCCGGACGCGAGTACAAAGGTGCCGATCGTCTTGGTCGGATACATGCCGAGGCGACCGCCATACGGATCGCGGGTAATCGGCGAGGCGTTGAACCCCGCTGGCACACTGGTCCCGAACAGCGGTTGAACGCCCGGCTGCCCCATCCCGAGCGCTTGCAACTGCTCCTGCGTCAGCGGAACGATCTTGGTCGGCGTCGCCCCGCCGTTCCCATTACCGGAGCCTTCCTGATATTCCTGCTCTTGCATAACCGCTCCTACTGACCCATCGCTGCTTGACTGCCAAGCACATCAATATCCGTGCCCCAAGTATCGACGGCCAAAACCCCGAAATCCGTCCCCGAAAAGGAAATCTTCTTGCAACCCCAGATGGCCGAACAACCCACGCCAAGTTGGCGGCCAAAGTCGCGCAACTCTTCCAGCCACATGAACTTCATGTCGGAGGTCTGACTGCGCCCAAAAGCGAGAACGGCGGCCTGAGCCCCGCAAAATAACGCCCGCTTAGTGTTGGCGACCGCCGCCCCCGCATTACTCACCGCGTTGGGCACGCGGCTGTTCTCGTGGATCAACGTACGATGATATTGACCCAGCGACTCCCAAAATATGGGATTGTCGCCCAGATCCCCGCCCGTGAGGGCAGCACGCTGAATATCGAGCCACTGTCCAGTGGATGAATTTGTACGGAGATCGGTGGCCTGGCTCGCGTGTAAAAATACGATGTAAAAGGCCCGCCCGCCAACTTTCAAAGGCCGGATGCCGTTGGTCAACGACTTCGCCGCCAACTCGGCAAGGTCGATGCACACCAGATTGAACGTGTTGGTGTTGGCCAAGTTCGCGCTATCAGTAATCTGCGTCGCCGGGGGCGCGGGCTGCGACCATTGCTGCCGCGTGGTAGTGGTGCACGCTTGGAGCCCGGTGTAACGCACGTCGGTCTGCGGCGTGTACGACCCAAGTTGATTGGCCGCCGAATGATCTGTCCGCGCTGCATACCAGTCCGCCAGCCGGTTGCGCCCGGTCTTGCGCCGGTCGAACAGGATGCGCTGATCCGAGATGGGCCCGACCAACAGGATGGCGTGCGCCAACTCGTGGATATAGAGGGAGTCGCCAAAGGTCAAGGGCGTTTCCTCTTGTCCGGTCAGCGCGTTCAGGTCCATCACACCGGGGGCGCTCAGAAGTTGCGAGACGCCGTAGCGAACGTTATCACCGGCATGTTTCTGGAGGTCGTCCAAAATCATGATCAATGAAGTGTCGTCCGGCGAGGCGAAGCGCAGAAAGAGCGTATCGACCATGTATTGCGAAAGCATCGCCTTCGACCAACGGCTGTTGGTCAGAGGGTCCGTCGTAGCGTATGTCCACGAGGCCAAGGTAGTTCCTCCGTGCCGTTAAAAGACCAGCCCAACCGTGGCCGAACATTTAACGCCCGAAACGGAACCCCCGGCCCCCAGACTGGCGTCGTCTAGGAAGGGTCGCCCGCGCATTTTACGCCGTCCCGCGAGCGGGTCACCACTGGCGTCGTGATGACAGGACTTAAATCACTGAATGAAGGCTACGCGCCTTTTTGTCAAGCGGTGACTCCCCGACAGGTGGCCGTACACCTGCATCACCGGCCAGCCGTGTGACTGGCTAGTCGGCTTACGGGGAGTCATAGCCGGTCAATGGCGTGCAGATACTCGTTGTAATCGATCCGCAACAGGCTCGCGATAAGATGCTCCACCGCACTCGCGAGCATGTGTCCGTGATAGTACGGCGCGCTCGGCTCGTAGCCCGGCTCATCGCGGTCGTCCTTGTGGCGGCGCTTCTCGAACGTCTCGTCGTACTTGTCGGTCTGCACTACCAGCCAGCGCGGCACGTTCAGGTCGCCCTGCTTGAGGCTTTCGACCAGCGTCTCGACCAGTTCGTGAATGACGAGAAGCCCGTTGAACTGGGGATTGCCGGTCTCGCTGACGCGGATCTGCAACACCCCTTCGTCATCCACGTACCAATCGCCCACGCCCGGAACGCGCTGCTCAGCGTTCGGAATAATTTTGATCTCGATCTGGATCACTGGCTGACGCTCTCGGTCACATGCTATTGCCACGGGGTCTCTTATGACGCCCGTGCCCTGACCGCTTGTCACTTCCGAAGCCACGTTTTTGCGCCTTCTCTGGGAGACCCTTGGTTGGGGTGGCCGCGAAGTCCGCTAACTGCGACTCGTCCATCCCGGTTGTCGTTGCGTCGCCCGCACGCTTGCGCGCGAGTTCAGCCCCCATAAATTTTCTTTGCTTATCGGAAACGCTTGGCATCTAAAAGCCCTCCTCTCCATCACCCAATCCCTCAGCACGGCTCATGGCATAACGCAAGTCACGCGCTGAAGTTGGGTCGGCCATGGCCTTCATAAATTCCCGCTCACTCATGTTGGCAATATCGGCCGCACTGAAGTTGCGATACGCGCTCGCCCCGCCAGCGGGAGCACCCTGCGGCACGGCGCCAAGGCCCTGCATACGCTGACCGTTGCGCACCTGCTGGAGCCGCTGCTGCTGCGGGTTGGATGGTACCGCCTGCAAACGGGGAGCCGCGCCATTGCCATTGGCGACGGGCTGCGCACTGTAGCCCCACTCGCGGGCCAACTTATGCACAGCGGGCGCGAACTTGCCCCCATATTGCTGCGCCAGCCGCGCTATAAGTATTGATTCACCTTCCACCATCCGCTCAGCCAAGCCCGCTGGAGCATTGGGCGCAATCGACTTCCAGAACTCGATGCGCTTATCAGCGGCATACTTGGCGCTAGGGAAATAATCAGCCTCAGCGGCGGCATACGTGTTAGCCTCGTTGGTCACCCAGTTGGAAAACTGCTGCTGCTCCTGCCCGCTCTGGTAGTTTTGCCCGAGGTTGTTCAACTGGCTCTGCAGGTGCTGGAGCGCTTGATCCTGCTGGGCGCGAGCCGCGCGCAAGTCGTAGAGTTCCGCCCCGACCGGGTCGAGGTTGGCGTCGGGCCGCTCGGCCGCGCGCCGCGCCGCCTCCGCTTCCTGCTGCTGCCGCTGGGTACTCTCGTTGATGAAGCGCTGGCGCTCGTCCAACCGGGTGCGGAACTCGCGGTGCTCGGCCAGTTCCCGCTCCAGCCGCAGGTTGGTCTCGTTGAGATCCTTGAAGCGCCAGTAAGGAACGTCGGCTTCGGGTTGAGCCTGCCCTTCGGCAGGCTTGGCGGCCTCGTCCGGTTGCGGGGGCTGCTCAGGCTCAGGGGCAGGCTGGGGTTGCTGCTCGACTTCCTGCGCCTCGATGTCGGCGTCACTAGCCAATTCGCTGTCTTTGAATACCTTCGGTTGTGCCATGGGCTTTATCCCCAACTGATTCCCAGTTTCTCGCCGTTCTCAATCGCGTCGGTCAACGCGCCGAGGCTGCCTTCGTCGAAAGTCACCTCACGACCCGTAATGCCGTGCGCGACGTCGAGCGCTTCCTCAATGGCCTGTTCCAGCGTGCCACCCATGCCGACAGCGCAAGCGCACTCCGCAATCTCTGAAGGTACCACCGCGTAATCCACTCCGTCATACGCACAGTGGCCGTACAGGATGGTACGGTCCCAGCGGTCCACCGATAACCGGAGCGGATTCTCAGCCGCGTACTCCGAGTGCAGGATGATTTGGACACCAACCGGAGCCGCCCATTCCGGCTCGACCACTCGCCCATGCGCGCCCTCCCACATGATCTCGCCCCAGTTCTGCACCAGAAACCGCATCAGCCCCGAGGGCGGATTGGGGAAACGCGCGGTCAAGTCGATGAGGTAGGAACCTTCGGGCGTCTCGCGAGTCTCAGTGGAGAGCGGCGCCCGATAGTTATAGTCAGCCAGTATCGGAGCAAGTTTCTCGACCACGTGCTGGATGCGTTCCGGCAGCGCCCCGACCCTTCCGGCGTAGCAGACGTCCTTGATTTCGTAGCCGAACAGGTTGTCCTTGGGCACCATGCCGCCCACGTTGACGCAGAGGTCCGCGCCAATCTCGACGCAGGGCTCACCCTCGATCATCTGCTCAACCACAAACTCCACATGGTCGTTGAAGGGCTCCATCTTGAGCGCGAGTTCGTTCAAGCGGCGCATGGTGTCGTACTGATTGTCATGCTTGAAGGTCTCGTTGTCGCCGCGAAATATCGACATCTTCACGACAACCTTGTCCTCCATCGCGCCGAGGATGTTGCGCAGGTTCTCGATGCCGGTCACCGGGATCGAGTCGGAACAATCGAGGCGGTAGCGCTTGCAGACCGACTTGAGGAACCAGCGGTTGCGCTCCAGTTGCTCGGCGTAGCCCGAGCCAAAGACCGCCATGCCGTTGCGGCGCAGCCATTCCTGCAAACCGCCGTTGCCCACGTCGGGAAAAACGCAGAGGTCGGTGTCGTCGAGCGCGTCGAAGAAATCGTAGACCCGCTCGATACCGTCGAGGCCGCTGCCGGGCAGGTAGTCGCGCACCACCGGAAAGCCCCGATCCCACTGCGCGAAATACTTGACCGCGCCGAACTGGCCGACACAGGCTTCCGCCATGTGCACGAAGTCGCC
>Ga0126371_10003198_pt1 | contig 14282 bp, 13 predicted proteins | sample PanSoiMetaPlot_4_FD_110145 | JGI IMG/M metagenome (GOLD analysis project Ga0126371, IMG submission 110145) | Tropical forest soil microbial communities from Panama - MetaG Plot_4 | ecosystem: Environmental > Terrestrial > Soil > Tropical forest > Bulk soil | place: Panama | collected 2016-02-17 | reverse complement strand
GCGCCGCGGCTCAACGGCGAGCGCTACATCCATTGCCGCATCTACCGCGCGAGGCCGGACGTGCAGTCCGTGATCCACACCCACGATCTCGCCGTGATCCCGTTCGGGCTCGCCAACGTGCCGTTGCGGCCCGTGGTGGCGCAGGCCGGCTTCCTGCCGCCGGAGACGCCGCTGTTCGAGGTGCGCGACCACACCCGCGGCGAGGCCAGGCGCGGCGTGCTGGTGCTCAACGAAGCGCTCGGCGACGGGCTGGCGAAGACCCTCGGCCCGCATCCGGTGGTGCTGATGCGCGGCCACGGCGAGACCGTCGTCGGCCCTTCGGTGCGCGCCGCGACCGTGCGCGCGCTTTACACCCACATCGACGCGCTGGCGCAGCAGGCCGCGCTGGCGCTCCGCCCCGCCATCACGGCGCTCGACGACGCCGAGCTCGCCACCAACGCGGCGGAGAATTTCGACGCGGATCGGCCATGGCAGAATTACAGGGCGAGGTTGCCGGCGGGGAGGTGAGGATGGGCGCCGGCGCGAGAGGCGCGGCCACGCTAAGGATTACGATGTTGGGCTGTGCCCTTGCCCGCACTTTCTTTAGTCTGCGTTATCCTCAATTTCCCGGCGTACCTCGTCCAGCCGCTTGCCCTGGTATGTCCACTCCCACGGGCCAGACACAGTGGACCATTCATAGCCAAGGCTGTTAACTGCCTGCAGCGCAGCGTCTGACAGCGATGTCACGTCACCCTTGAAATCGACCTTGTTCTTTTCATCAACGGTAAGACAAGTAATGTTCTCATCTCTCTCCAGGAGCGCCAAAAGAGCACGCCCTTCGGCGTCGACATCCCAAAGCCTCCGCAATACCCGAAACAGGGCGGTGGAGGGCTCCAATCCGTAAAGTTCACCCAGTCGTTGGTTCGTCAGGCGCCGCGTGGAGCTCGTAGGCTTGGAGAGGCGCCCCCTCACCCCGACCCTCTCCCCGCACGCGGGGAGAGGGAGCGCGGGCGCTTTGCTCAGCCGCCGCGCCCGTTGCGTCCCGCCGCGCGATCGTATTGATTGCCCGCGACCACCTCCCTCCAGGCAAGGACAAGAGCACCATGGCGAAGACTTCCGCCCGCGGCCACGCGGCCCATCCCGAGATCGCGGCGATCGAGCGGCCGAACCCGGCCGGCACCAATGCGGCGGGCTTCGGCTCCGACGTGGTGGCCGAGACGCTGCGCGACCTCGACATCCCGTACATCGCGCTGAACCCAGGTGCGAGCTACCGCGGCCTGCACGACTCGCTCGTCAACCACCTCGGCAACAAGGCGCCGCAGATGCTGCTCTGCCTGCACGAGGAGAGCGCCATCGCGATCGCGCACGGCTACGCCAAGGTCACCGGCCGCGCCATGGCGGCGGCGGTGCACTCGAACGTCGGCCTGATGCACGGCACCATGGCGATATTCAACGCCTGGTGCGACCGCATGCCGGTGATGATCCTGGGCGCCACCGGCCCGGTCGACGCCGTCAAGCGCCGCCCCTGGATCGACTGGATCCACACCGCGCGCGACCAGGGCGCGCTGGTGCGCCACTACACCAAGTGGGACGACCAGCCGGCCTCGCCCGCCGCCGCGCGCGAGGGCCTGCTGCGCGCCTGGTGGCTCGCCAACGCCGCCCCATGCGGCCCCGTCTACGTCAACCTCGACGCCGAGATGCAGGAGGCCAAGCTTCCCGATCCGCTGCCGCCGATCGACCTGCACCGGTTCATCCCGCCGGTCGCCGCCGGGCCCGATCCGCATGTGGTCGCCAAGGCGGTCGAGATGCTCAAGGGCGCCAAGCATCCGCTGATCCTCGCGGGCCGCTTGTCGCGCGACCTTGGTGCCTGGAACGCGCGCGTGGCCCTCGCGGAGACGCTCGGCGCGAAAGTCGCGACCAACACCAAGGTCGGCGCCGCGTTCCCGACCGACCATCCGCTGCACGCCTGCCCGCCCGGCGGCCACGTCACCGAGGACCTGATCGCGGCGATCAAGGCCGCCGACGTGATCCTCAGCCTCGACTGGGTCGACCTCGCGGGTTCGCTGAAGTCGTGCGGCGCCGGCGTCAACGCCAAGATCATCCAGGTGTCGCTCGACCAGAACCTGCACAACGGCTGGAGCATGGACCACCAGGGCCTGCCGCCGGTCGACCTGTTCGTCGCCGCCGACACCGACGCGACGGTCGCGGCTCTGGTCGAGGCGCTGCCCAAGGGCGCCGCCAAGAAGCCCGCGCTCGCGGCGGTTCCGGCGCCGAAAAAGGCGAAAGCGAGTGGCGACGAGGTCGCGGTCGAGGATCTGGCCCTGCACCTGCGCGAGGCGGTGGGCGACCGCGAGGTCTGCCTCACCCACATCTCGCTCTCCTGGCACGGCGCCTGGTGGCACTTCCGCCACCCGCTCGACTACATCGGCTCGGACGGCGGCGGCGGCGTCGGCGGCGGCCCCGGCATCTCGGTCGGCGCCGCGCTGGCGCTCAAAGGCTCCGGCCGCCTGCCGGTCGGCGTCTGCGGCGACGGCGACTTCCTGATGAGCTGCACGGCGCTGTGGACCGCGGTGCATTACCGCATTCCGCTGCTCATCGTGATCGCCAACAATCGCTCGTTCTACAACGACGAGGTCCACCAGGAGCGGATGGCGGTGCAGCGCAATCGCCCGGTCGAGAACAAGTGGATCGGCCAGCGCATGGGCGACCCCGAGATCGACCTCGCCCAGATGGCCCGCGCCCAGGGCGCGCACGGCTTCGGCCCGATCACCCGGGTCGAGGAGCTGCCCGCCGTCTACGCCAAGGCGATCGCGGCCGTCGAAGCCGGCGGCGTCGCGGTCGTCGACGTACGCGTGAAGCCCGGCTACGGCCCGAGCGTCGCCCGCGCCATGACGCGGACGGCGTAACCAAAGGAACTCGTCAAGGCCGGGCTCGTCCCGGCCATCCACGTCTTGCCGCACCCAAGGAAGGAAGACGTGGATGCCCGGCACAAGGCCGGGCATGACGTAAGAGGAAGCGTCAGTGACCAGAGCGACCTCAGGGCTGCGAGCAGCAGTGGCCGCAACGCCAGCCGAGCCCATCCTCGTCGTCGACGACGTGTCGAAGCGCTTCGACACGCCCGACGGCGCGGTGGTCGCGGTCGAGCGCATGTCGTTCACGGTCGCGCCCGGCGAGTTCTTGGCCGTCATCGGCCCCTCCGGCTGCGGCAAGTCGACCCTGTTCAACATCATCGGCGGCCTGATCGACGGCTACGAGGGCCGCATCACGGTCGCGGGCGAGACCGTCAGCGGCCCGCACGCCGCCATCGGCATGGTGTTCCAGGAGGAGTCGACCTTCCCGTGGCGCACCGTGACGCAGAACGTCGCGTTCCCGCTCGAGGTGACGGGCGTGCCCAAGGCGGAACGGCGCGAGCGCGCGCGCCACTTCATCAAGCTGGTCGGCCTCGACGGCTTCGAGAACCGCTACCCCTCCGAGCTCTCCGGCGGCATGCGCCAGCGCGTCTCCATGGCGCGCACCTTGGCGTCGCAGCCGAAGATCCTCTTGATGGACGAGCCGTTCGCGGCGCTCGACGAGCAGACCCGCCTGCTGCTGGGCGACAAGGTGCTGGCGATCCAGCAGCAGCTCAAGCAGACCACGCTGCTCATCACCCACAACATCACCGAGGCCGTGCAGCTCGCCGACCGCATTCTCGTGATGACGTACCGCCCCGGCAAACTGAAGCGCATGGTCGAGATCGCGCTACCGCGCCCGCGCTCCTCCGAGATCGTCTCGAGCGAAGCCTTCGGCCGCTACGTCGCGGCGATCTGGAACGACCTGCGCGAAGAGGCGAGCCGCGGGATGCTGGAGGGCGAGAGCGAGCTGCGCGGGGGCGAGGGCCGCGCATGACCCGCGACTTCCTTCGATTTGCGCACTGCGCCCGCTCTCCCTCTCCCCGTTCTTACGGGGAGAGGGTCGGGGTGAGGGGCGCTGAGTCGCAGCAAGACGCAACGTTGGCAACGGTTCGCGGAGGCGCCCCCTCACCCCGACCCTCTCCCCGCACGCGGGGAGAGCGAGCGCAGGCGCCGAGGCCGTTCAAGTGACCATCGCCGCCGCCATCCTCCGCGACCGCCTCCTCCCGCTCGCGCTCGGGCTCGGCACCCTCGTCGCCGCGATCGCGGCGGTCGAGGGCCTCATCCGCGCGGGCTTCATCAACGGCTACATCGTGCCGCTGCCCACGCAGGTCGCGGCGAGCTTCGGGAAAGTGATCACCGAGGAGAACATCCTCGACCGCTTCGTTTCGACCTTCACGGAGGCGTTCATAGCCGGCGTGATGATCATGGTCACCGGCGTCGCGCTCGGCCTCCTGCTCTACCGGGTCGCGCTGCTGCGCCGCGCCACCGAGACCTGGGTCGCGGCGCTGGCGGCGGCGCCGACCGTGCTGGCCTACCCGCTCTTCCTCGTCATCTTCGGCCGCAACGCCTGGACCATCATCATGATGGGCTTCGTGGCGGGTCTCCCGCCGGTGATTCTCAAGACGATCGAAGGTCTCGCGGGGACCCGCCGCGTGCTGATCGATGTCGGCCGCAGCCTGAAGCTCTCGTCGACGCAGCTGTTCGTGAAGATCCTGCTGCCCGCCTCGCTGCCGACCATCTTCGTCGGCATCCGCCTCGGCCTCATCTTCACGCTGATCAACGTCGTCGGCGTCGAGTTCCTGATCAACTTCGGCGGACTCGGCCAGCTCATCAACGACCTGTTCGAGCGCTACGAGCTCCCCGAGACCTACGCGGCGATCTGCTTCGTCATCCTGGTCAGCGTGCTCTTCTTCGTCATCACGGAACGGATCGAGCGATGGTTGCGACCGGGCGATTGACCCACCCCGTCATGCCCGCGAATGCGGGCATCCACGTCTTGCGCGCCGCGATCATCGCGGCGGTGCTGGTGATCTGGGAAGGCCTCGCGGTCTCGGGCTGGCTCTATCGCGACGTGGTGCCGCGCCTCGACGTGATCGCGGTGGCGCTGTGGGACCTGCTCTCGACGCGCGAGTTCTACGGCCACCTCGGGGTCACGGCGCGGGAGATCGGCATCGGCCTCATCATCGGCGGCGTCTCGGGCCTCGTGGCGGGCCTGCTGCTCGGCGCCAACCGCCTGCTAGCGCGCGCCTACGAGGCCTATCTCTACTATCTCGGGCCGACGCCCAAGATCATCTTCTTCCCCGTGATGATCATGTGGTTCGGCGTCGGCGCCGGCTCGAAGATCGCGATGGCGGCGCTCTCGTGCTTCTTCCCGATCGCGCTCTCCACCGCCGCCGGCATGCGCGGCATCGACAAGGTGCTGATCCGCGTCGGCCGCAGCTTCCGCCTCAACGCCTGGCAGATGACGACGAAGATCTACCTCCCCGCCATGCGGGCGCCGATCGTCAACGGCGTCCGCCTCGGCCTCGGCGTCGCGCTCATCGGCGCGCTCTTGGCCGAGACGCGCCTGTCGAAAGAAGGCGTCGGCTTCCTGGTGAACCAGGCCTACAGCGTCTTCGACATGCCGCGCATGTACGCCGTGCTGATCGTGCTGTTCGTGCTGGCCATCGGGATCAACACGCTGATCGCGAAATTGGGCGGGCTGGGTAGATCGTAAATGGACGCACGGCGCCCGCGCTCCTTCTCCCCGCGTGCGGGGAGAAGGTCGGGATGAGGGGGCGTCACAGCGAGTCTGAGCGTTTGCGACTCGTGGCGAGATCCTGCCTTGCCCCTCACCCCAACCCTCTCCCCGCGCAGCGGGGAGAGGGAGAGCAAACCTCACAGCTTGAACGTCTCGTACACCGAGGGGTGAAACAGCTCCTCCACCTTCACGACGCGCGGCGACAGCCCCTGCGCGTGGTGGTGCCGCAGGAACGCCTCCAGCGTCTTGCGGTTCGGCTCGACGCCGTAGGCCCAGAAGTCCTCGCCCATCAGGTCGCGCGCCTCTTTCAGCCGCTCCTCGACGAAGGGCAGCGTCACCTTGGTCGCCGCCGTGTCGCAGAGCGCTGCCATCGCGGCCGCCTTCGATTGCTCGAACGCCTTGAACACCGCGACCGGCAGGTACGGATGCTTCTCCACCAGCGTGCGGCGGATGCCGATCAGATGCATGATCGGGAAGATGCCGGTGCGCTTGTAGTAGTCCTTGGCGGCCGCGGTCGGGTCGCGAAACAGCCAGCCGACATTCTTGGTCTCCGCCGTAAGAAACGAAGGCGGCCGCGGCGCCATGAAGCCGTCGATCTCGCCATCGATCAGCATCTGCGAGATCGTCGCGCCCTCAGGCGCCTCATCCATGCGCACGCCCGCCGGCGGTTTGACGGGGTTCTTCTCCGGCCGGCCCGGCTCCTCGATGCTGCCGCGGATCCAATGGATGTCGGATGACTTCACGCCGAAGTCGTCCTCGAGGATCGCGCGCGCCCACACGTTGGCAGTGAGCTGCCACTCGGGCAGGCCGACCTTCTTGCCCTTGAGGTCGGCCGGCTCCTTGATGCGGTCGGTGCGCACCCAGATCGAGGTGTGGCGGAACATGCGCGAGACGAACGCCGGCACGCCGACATAGGGGCAGTCGCCGCGCGCCGTGCGCAGCGTGTAGCTCGACAGGGAGAGCTCGCACACGTCGAAGTCCTGCGAGCGGAAGGCGCGGAAGAAGATCTCCTCCGGCGACAAGGTCATGAACACCGGATCGACGCCGTCGATGCGCACCGCCCCGTTGATCAGCGGCCGGTTGCGATCATAGTCGCCGACCGCGACCGAAAGAGAGAGATTGCCCATGAGTGTCCCGGATGAAGATTGCAGGAGAGCGCGCAATCTAGCGGCTCGCCCGTAGGGTGGGCAACCGCGCCTGCGCGGTTGCCCACGCCGCGCCGTCGTTGCGAGCGAAGCGAAGCAATCTCGCTCCACTTGCTCATGCGTATGCGGGCCGGGATTGCTTCGGCGGCCTGCGGCCGCCTCGCAATGACGCGCTCACGTCACCGCAATCTTCCTGTCTTCCGTCGTCACCGTGCCGTTGTCGTCGAACCAGCTGAAGCGGAAGGTGCCGCTCTCGGCGAGGCGCACCGAGAACTTGATGTAGGGGTTGGGCGAGATCGCCGGCTCGAGGTCGGCGCTGAACACCGGCTTGCCGTTGAACGTGCAGGTGAAGCGGTTGACGATCTCGCGCGGGATCGGCTTGCCGCTCGCGTCCTTGCGGAAGCCGGTCTCCATGATGTGCGAAAAGAGCGTGCGGATCTCGATCACGTCGCCCTTCTTGGCGCTCTCCGGGATCTTGATGCGGGCGTTGCTCATGACGGCTCTCTCTACTCTTGGCGCATGTTCTTATCGGCGAACCGGCTTCCACTTCGCCGGAACATGCGCTACCCCCCGCAGCCGCCGACCGTCACCTTGACGGTCCGCTTGGCGCTGATGAACTGCCCCTTGCTGGTCTTCGCCACCACGGTCACGTCCTGCGTCGCCGCGAGGCGGATGCGGGTCGCGACCTCGGCGCTGCCGCACATCGGGGTGAGACGGAACGTCACGATCTGCGGCCGCGGGTTCTCGGGCGCCACCACCAGGATGTCGCTGACGTAATCGTCCGCCGTCATCGGGCTCTCGACCTTCACGGTGAACGGAACCGTGTTGCCGTTCTCGGCGATCTCCGGCAGGTCGATCGTGATCCTGCCCGGCGCGGTCGGCTTCCCGCCGGTGAACTTGGCGATCGCGTCGGCCGCCTCCTGCGGCGTCGCCTGCGCCCGGCCGGCGACCGCCAGCGCGGCACCACCCGCGCCGAGCGCCAAAACCTCGCGTCGCGATCTACTCGTCATCACGCCTTACTCACCCTCGTGCCGACCCATCGTGCCGAACGACGCGAAATACTTTCATCGTCGCTCGCCAGGAGGTCGCCAGTTCTTCACCACAAAGCGCGCCCGTCGCGCCAAATTCCTTCTGCGGTCGCGCCGGGCCGCGTCGCCACATAACTCACGGATTGCCGCGGCGGGTCAAGACGCGCGTGAGTTCCGCTTGCCGCATCGCACGCGCGGCATGATCGCGCCCGCCTGCGGCATGTCATCGATGCGTTGCGTTCGCTGGATAGCTTCCCTGCGGCGCGCGATGGCTGATCTGATCGACCGGCCGGGCGTACTTTGGTATGGTGCCAAACTTGACGCGTTATTTTGCGTCGTCGGAATGGGGACATTTCATGCGTCCGAACCTGCAAGTCGTTTCCTCTCCCTCGCCCGCCCGCCGCGCCGAACCCGAGCAGATGATCGACAAGGCGCGCCGCGCGGCCGATTTCCTCAAGGCGCTCGCGCACGAGACCCGGCTGATGATCCTGTGCATCCTGTCGCAGGGCGAGAAGTCGGTCTCCGAGCTCGAGGAGCTGCTGTCGCTGCGCCAGCCGACCGTCTCGCAGCAGCTCGCCCGCCTGCGCGCCGACGGCCTCGTCGCCACCCGCCGCGACGGCAAGACCATCCACTACAGCCTCGCCAGCGAGGAAGCCCGCGTGGTGGTCGGCGCCGTCTACGAGATGTTCTGCGGCGCGAAGTGAGCCCCACGAACTCACAATCAAACCCGTCATCCTGAGGCGCGCGCCGTAGGCGCGCCTCGAAGGATGCGGCCGAGGCAGCGCAGCAAACGAGCAAGCGGCACGTCAGCGGCCCTTCGAGGCTCGGCCGTTACACGGCCTAGCACCTCAGGGTGACGAGTCCGATTTTCCAACCCCCGGATTGCCGTCGACACCCTTCAGCACCACCCGGTTCATTCGCTTCGGCTGCGCGACCTTCTGTCCGCGCAGATAATTCGCCACCACCTCCCACACCGGCTTGCCCTCGCGCGGCTCGACTGAGGCCCAGCCGGCCACCTTGTAGCTCCTGCCCGCCTCGAGCGGACGGCCGTCGTCGAGGGTGAGGTCGGAGATGCGCGCGCCGATCGCATTCGCAGGCGCGCACGCATAATCGAGGCCGCCGACGCGCACCATGTCGCCGCCCTGCTGCAGGTAGGGATCGGGATTGAACAGGTTGTCGCAGACGTCCTCCATCACGGCCTTGATCTGCGCGCCCGTCATCTGCTGCACATAGGTTTCCGGATAGGTGATCGCGCTGTGCGTCAGCAGGTCGCCCATGGTGACCGGCGCGCCCGGCAAGACCGCATTGCCCCAGCGGAAGCCGGGCGAGAGCGCGATCTCGGCGTCGAGCTCGTGGCGCAATGCGTCGCAGATCACCTGGTCCATGCTGCCGTTGAAGTTGCCGCGCCGGTAGAGCAGGTCGCCCGCACTGGCGAGCTTTTCGCCGAACGCCTCCGCATGCGGCCTGCTCACGCGCTCGATCAGCGCCTGCATCGCGGGATCGGGCTTGAGCAGGTTGGCAAAGACCGGCAGCAGCTCGTAGCGCGCGCGCTTGACGCCGCCATTGGCGATCTCGAGGTCGAGCACGCCGAGAAATTTGCCCGCCGAGCCCGCGTTGGTCACCAGCGTGGTGCAGCACGGGTTGCGCACCGTCACGGGCCGCGGCACGCCGTCATGCGTGTGCCCGCCGAGGATCGCGTCGATGCCGGTCACGTGCTCCGCGATCTTGAGGTCGGCATCCATGCCGTTGTGCGAGAGCAGCACCACGGCCTGGACGCCGTGCAGATCGCGCAGCTCGACCACGACCTTCTGCAGCTCGACCTCGCGCAGGCCGAAGGTCCAGTCCGGCACGAAGCGCTTTGGATGCGCGACCGGCACGTAGGGGAACGCCTGGCCGATGATGCCGACGCGGAAACCGCCGACCTCGCGGATGGTCGCGGGCTTGAACACGCGCCCGCTCGCCGGATCGTAGGCCGGCTTGCCGTCGAACGCGGCTTCCTCGGTGAGAAACACGTTCTGCGCCAGAAACTCGGCCTTGAGCGATTTCAGGTTGGCGCGCAGCTGCGCCTCGCCATAGGTGAACTCCCAGTGGCCCGTCATGGCGTCGACGCCGAGCAGATTCGCGGCCTCGACCATGTCGGCGCCGCGCATCGCGTTGGCGAGCCCGTTGCCCTGCATGAGGTCGCCGCCGTCGAGCACCAGCGATTTGCCCGGGCCCACCTCGGCGCGCAGGCGGTCGACCAGCGTCTTGAGATGCGCGAAGCCGCCGAGCCGGCCGTAGCGGTGCGCCGCCTCGGCGAAATCGAGATAGGTCAGCGCATGCGCCAGGCGGCCGTTCGGCTCGATGCCGAAATGCTGCAGGAACGCGCGCCCGACCAGATGCGGCGGCTTCCCGGTCATCGCGCCGACGCCGATGTTGACGCTCGGCTCGCGAAAATGCACGGGCGCGAGCTGCGCATGCGTGTCGGTGACGTGCAGCAGGCGCACGTTGCCGAAGCGGCCGATGTCGTAGATGTCGTCGCCGGCCGCGCGCGCGAGCCGCAACGGCACGACGCCCGCGAGCGCCGCCCCGGTCAGGGCTCTCAGGACTTCACGCCGCCGCACGGTCATCGCCCAGCAATTGCATCTTCCCTCTCCCCGCAGGTCCAGGGCAGTAGCATGTGATTTTCGGCACTGAGCCTGCGCTCCCTCTCCCCGCTCCTGCGGGGAGAGGGTTGGGGTGAGGGGCGCTGAGATTCAGCACGGGACAACGCTCGTAACGATTTGCGGAGAGGCCCCCTCACCCCGACCCTCTCCCCGCACGCGGGGAGAGGGAGCGCACGCGCCGAGCCATTCCTTCCCCCGCTCAGCGGATCACCCCATCTTTCCAGGCGCTTTCCTGCTCCCGCGCCTGCGCGGTCGACGCCTGCGCCAGCGCCTCGGCCTTCTTCGCGAGCGCAATCGCGTCGTCGAGCTTGCCGGCGTCCGCCGCCTTCTTTGCCGCCTTCAGCGTCGCGACGGTCGTGGTCCATTGTGTCTTGAGTGCGGCCGCCTCCTTGCTGGCGGCTTCCGCCTTGGCATAGGCGGCCTTGAAGTCGTCCGCCGGCGCGGCCACGGCGGCGAAGGCGAGCGCGGCGGCGCCGAGCATCGACATCAGACCAACTGGCAAACGCATCGCCCTGCTCCGTTACGGCCGCGCGCCCGGCCCGGAGACCGGCAGCCCGTTGCCCATGTAGGTCAGAAAATACTCGACGTCGCGATAGAGCTCGTCCTGCGGGTGAAGCGGCACGGCGCGCACCTGGGCATTGCAGGTGGTGAACCGCCGGCTGGTCGTCCCCATCCCGCTCCACTCCGAGCGATAGATCGGCATCGCCGCCATGATGCCGAGCGCCGGCGCCAGCACCTCGGTGCGGATGTGCTGGCCGGCGGACTGCACGTGGCAGCTGGCGCAGGAGAAGTTGAGCTGGCCGCGCCGCGTGTAGAAGTATTCCTCGCCCTTGCGCCAGGCCGCGAGCGCGCGCGGATCGTCGGGGATCTTGATGTCGAAGCGCTTGCCGCGCGACGTGAACGCCATGTAGGCGGTGAGCGCCGCCATGTCGTCCTTGGTCTCGTCGAGCGGCTTTTCGCCGTTCGCTTGGCGGCACTGGTTGAGCGCGAGCTCGAGCGTGATCACCTGCCCCGACTTGGTGTCGAAGTAGGGATAATTCTGCCGGATGCTGATGCCCTTTTCGGGGAAGCAGTCCGCATAGGTCCTGCCGTTCGCAAAGGGCTTGGCGAACATCTCCTTGCCCTTGTCGACCGCGAACTCGTAGGGCGGAAACTCTTCGATCTCCTTCCACTGCTTGCGCAGGCCCTCGTCCATCGAATAGGGCCCGTTGACGAAATCATCGAGCGCCACCTTCGGAAAGCGGCTGGTGAAATAGGCGCGGAACGCCGTGAACGCGGCCTTCGGATCGGCCGTGTCGGCCGCGCGCGCCGGCGGCGCCGTGCCGAGCACGATCGCGGCCACAAGCATAAAAATGGGCAGAACATCGCAGGAGATCTTGCGCAGCATTCGCCGGACCTATTGGGTGTAGAGGAAATCCACGATCGCGTTGATCTCCTCCTCGGTGAGAATGAGGTTGCGCCGGAACGGCGGCATCACGGTCTGCGGATTGCGCTTCGTCTCGTCGGCCACGATGGCGACGAGGTCGGCGCGGTTGGGAAAGCGCGCCTTCATGCCGGCAAGCGGCGGCCCGACATTCCCGGGCGAGTCGCCGCCCTTGATGTCGTGGCAGGTGAGGCAGTTCCCCTTGCCGCGGTCGAAAGCGAGCTGTTCGCCGCTCAAGGGCGCCGCGGATACGGCCGTCGTGGCGACTACGATCGTCAAACAAAGGAACACGGGCACCGATGTCATGGGCCTCCTCATCGTCATTGCGAGGAGGCCGCAGGCCGACGAAGCAATCCCCACCAGACGGCGCGAGATTGCTTCGGCCCGCTCCGCGGGCCTCGCAATGACACCTTACCCCATCCGGCTCACCGGATCAGCGGCTGCGACATCGAGGATGCGCAGCTGGACGCGCGGCTCGCCCTGCCAGCGGTCGACCGCGAGGCAGCCGGCCACATGCATCGATTGGCCGCGGTTCTTGAGCAGCGCGTCGCCGAGCTTCTGCCCGACTGCGCGGAACGCGATCGCGTTGACGCCGGCGCCGTCGCCGGCGCGCAGCCGCACGCGCACATGCGCCTGCCCGACCGGGTCCGCATAGGCGACGACATGGCCCGGCAGCGCGATGATCGGCTCGGGATTGCCGGCGCCGAACGGGCTCGCGCGGTCGATCAGCGCGTGCAGCTCCATGTTGGCGCCCGCCGCGCTGACGGCGCCGTCGATGAGCAGCGAGTCCTCGCGCCGCGCCGCCTCGACGGCGGGCGCGAGCGTTTCCTCGAGATAGGCGCGGAAGGCACCGAGCGCGCCGCGCTTGAGCGTCACGCCCGCCGCCATGGCGTGGCCGCCGCCCTTGACCAGCAGCCCCTCGGCGACCGCGTGGCGTACCGCGCGGCCAATGTCGACGCCGGCGATCGAGCGGCCCGAGCCGGTGCCGGTGTCGCCCGGCTCGAGCGCGATCGCGAAGGCCGGCCGGCCGAAGCGCTCCTTGAGCCGCGCCGCGACGAGCCCGACCACGCCCGGGTGCCAGCCGGCCGCCGCCGTCACCACCACGGCGCCCTTCTCCTCGATGCCCAGCGCCGCCATCGCCTCGGCCTCGGCCTCGGCGAGGGTCGCCTGCTCGATGGTCTGGCGCTCGCGGTTGAGGCGGTCGAGCTCGGCCGCGATGCGCGCCGCCTCGACCGGGTCCTCGAGCATCAGGAGCTGCGCGCCGAGGTCGGCGCGGCCGATGCGGCCGCCCGCATTGATGCGCGGCCCCAGCATGAAGCCGAGATGCCACGGCTCGGGCGGGCCGGAGAGCCGCGCCACGTCCATCAGCGCGGTGAGGCCCGCATGCTCGCGCCGCCGCATGGCGATCAGCCCCTTGGCGACGAAGGCGCGGTTGAGGCCTTTCAGCGGCACCACGTCCGCCACGGTCCCGAGCGCCGCCAGATGCGTGAGGTCGAGCAGGTCGGGCTCCGGCCGCGCGACGTTCCAGTAGCCGCGCAGGCGCAGCTCGCGATTGAGCGCGACCAGTACCAGGAAAGCGACGCCCACCGCCGCGAGGTTGCCAAGCCCGGAGATGTCGTCGAGCCGGTTGGGGTTGACCACCGCGACCGCGGCCGGCAGCTGCTCGTCGGCCTGGTGGTGGTCGATCACGACCGTATCGAGGCCAAGACGCGCGGCCTCGGCGAGCGGCTCGTGGCTGGTGGTGCCGCTGTCGACCGTGACCAGCAGCTTGGTGCCGCGCTCCGCCAGCGTGCGGATCGCCGGGATGTTCGGCCCGTAGCCCTCGAAGATGCGGTCCGGGATGTAGATGAACGGGTTCTGGCCGGCGAGACGCAGGTAGGAGGCGAGCAAGGCGCTCGAGGTCGCGCCGTCGACGTCGTAGTCGCCGAAGATCGCGATCGCCTCGCGGCGCATGACGGCGTCGGCGAGACGCTCGACCGCCGCATCCATGGCGGTAAGCGTGCTCGGATCGGGCATCAGCTTGCGGATGGTCGGGTCGAGATAGGCCTCGACGCCCTCCGGCTCGATGCCGCGGCCCGCGACGATGCGGGCGAGCAGTTCCGGCAGGTTATGCCGCTGCACGATCGACAGCGCGCGCAGGGTGCCGCGCTCGTCGAGCCGGTCGCGCCACACGCGGCCGGTCGCCGAGCGCTCGACGCCGAGAAAGATGCGGCGATTGGGTTGCGCGTCCATGCTGAGTCGGCATCGTAACCGTCATTGCGAGCGAAGCGAAGCAATCCCGGCCGGCATCCACATGCGTCATTGCGAGCCCTCGGGTCTCGCCTACGGCGAGCCCAAGGATAAACTCCGCGAAGCAATCTCGGCCGGCATCCATATGCCAATCGAGCTTGCTTCGGGACGCTTCGCGTCCCTCGCAATGACGGCGGTTACG
>Ga0126371_10003197_pt1 | contig 14283 bp, 16 predicted proteins | sample PanSoiMetaPlot_4_FD_110145 | JGI IMG/M metagenome (GOLD analysis project Ga0126371, IMG submission 110145) | Tropical forest soil microbial communities from Panama - MetaG Plot_4 | ecosystem: Environmental > Terrestrial > Soil > Tropical forest > Bulk soil | place: Panama | collected 2016-02-17 | reverse complement strand
GGCCCGTACTCAATCGGCCGCCCCTGGGTTCCCGCATTCGCGGGAATGACGGGTCGAGCAAACATGACCCGCCGGCTCGTCTTCCTGGTGCCGTCGGCGCTGTTCGCGGCTCTGCTCGTCGTGTTCGCGGTCGGTCTGCGGCACGACCCGCACCTGGTGCCGTCGGCGCTGATCGATCGCCCGGCGCCGGAGTTCGCCCTGCCGGGCCTTTACGAGGGCGCCGAAGGGCTGTCGCGCCGCGACCTCGGCGGCGGGGTGACCTTGGTCAACTTCTTCGCATCATGGTGTGCCCCCTGCCGGGCAGAGCACGCCGAGCTGATGGCGTTGGCGCGCCGTCCGGGTGTCACCCTCGAAGGTGTGGCTTACAAGGACAAGCCCGAGGATGCGCGCCGTTTTCTCGATGGTCTCGGCAACCCCTATCGCCGCATCGGCGTCGACCGCAGCGGCGCCACCGCGATCGATTTTGGCGTCTACGGCGTGCCCGAGACCTATGTCGTGGACGGTGGCGGCCACATCCGCTATCGCCAAGTCGGCCCGCTGACCGCCGAGGATGTCACCGGCAAGATCCTGCCATTGCTCGCCCGGATCGCGGCATCGGCCGGTCAGCCGGGATGATCTCCGGCCGGGTTACGGCTCGGGTTCGCGGTCCTCGCTAGAGACGGCGGCGAGAAAGCCTGGGAGATCGCGCCAGCCATAGGCGACGGCTTCGACCGCGGCACCGCCGACCGGGAGCGCCTTGTGGCTCACTTGCTGTCCGCCGAGGCGCTCATAGAAAAAACGCGACGGGTTGTCGCGCAATACCCAAACGATCGCCGAGCGCCGCCCGGCCGCAACGAGCCGGCGGAACAGCGCGATCAGCAGGCGCCGTCCGATGCCCTGGTTCTGCCAGTCCGCGGCGACATAGAGGGTGAACACCTCGCCGGTAAAGAAGCGGTCACCGCGGTTTCCCCCGCAGCTGCCAAACCCGCAAATGGCGCCGCCGGCCTCCGCCGCGACCCGCACGTCGCGCGGCTCGCGCAGGATGACACCTCGCCACCCGAGCTCGCGCCGCCGCTCCGACAGCCCCAACAGATAGGCGGTCGACAACATGCCGGCATAGGTTGTGCGCCAGGTCTCGACATCGAGCCTGGCGATGACTCTCGCGTCGGCCGGCCGCGCTGCCCGGATCGTGATCTCGCCCATCGCTGCATTCTGCCCGGTTTCGCCCGTTCTTGGGAGTGCTATGGTTAGGCGATGAGCAGATACCTGCGCCTGCGTCTTATCCTGTGGGTTCTATCACTGGTTCCGCTGGCGCTCGCGCATGCGGCCGGGCCGGCAAAAAAATCGGCGCCACCTGCAGCGGCCTCACCAGCGGCCGCTACCCAACGCCTCGGCAGCGCCGAAGGGTGGGCCGCCTATCAGTACAAGGATAAGTCGGGTCAGGTCTGTTATCTCGCCGGCGAGCCGCAGAAGAGCGAGCCAGCGGGGATCAAACGCAAGCCGCCGACCGCCATGGTCACCCATCGTCCGGACGAGAAGGTCGCCAATGTCGTCAGCTTTGTCGAAGGCTACCCGTTGAAGGAGGGTAGCAGTGCGGCACTCGACATCGGCGGCACCAAATTCGATCTGTTCACCAAGGGCGACAGCGCCTGGGCGGCGACCTCCGATCTCGACAAGACGATCGTCGAGGCGATGGTGAAGGGCAACCAGGCGGTGCTCAAAGCCACCCCGCAAAAAGGCAAGCCGACAACCGACACCTATTCGCTCTCCGGCTTCACCCAGGCGCTGGCAATGATCGACAAAGCCTGCGGCATCAAGCGGTAGGCGTCAGACCGCCCTATATAGAGCGAACGATGGCCACCGAGCCTCCCTCCGCACCCCACCACCCCGACCTCGTCGGGCTCGGCCGCACCGCCCTCGGCGCAGAACTCGCGGCATTCGGCGCCGAGCCGTTTCGCGCGCGCCAGCTCTGGCACTGGATCTATCATCGCGGTGCCACCGATTTCGCCGCGATGACCTCGCTGTCCAGGGCGTTCCGCGAAGAGCTCGCGGCGCATTATGTGCTGAGCCGGCCGGCGGTGTCTTCCGAGCTGGCCTCGGTCGACGGGACCCGCAAGTGGCTGTTGCGCTTTGCCGACGGGCAGGAGGTCGAGACCGTCTACATCCCAGAGGAAGATCGCGGCACCTTGTGCGTCTCCTCGCAGGTCGGCTGCACGCTGAGCTGCACCTTCTGCCACACTGGGACGCAGCGGCTGGTCCGCAACCTGACGGCGGCCGAGATCCTCGCCCAGATCATGATCGCCCGCGATCATCTCGGCGAATGGCCGTCGCCGCGGACGGACCGGCAGGTGACCAACATCGTGCTGATGGGGATGGGTGAGCCGCTGTTCAATTACGACAATGTCGCCGAGGCGCTGAAGATCGTCATGGATCCCGAGGGTCTGGCGATCTCGCGGCGCAAGATCACCCTCTCGACCGCGGGTGTGGTGCCGGCGATCCGCCGCTGCGGCGCCGAGATCGGCGTCAATCTGGCGGTCTCGCTGCATGCGGTGCGCGACGATGTCCGCGATCGCCTCGTCCCGCTCAACCGCAAATACCCGATCGCCGAATTGCTCGACGCTTGCCGGAATTATCCGGGCGCCAGCAACGCGCGGCGCATCACCTTCGAATACGTGATGCTGAAGGGGATCAACGACAGCCCGACCGACGCTCGCGAGCTGGTGCGGCTGCTGGCGGGCATTCCGGCCAAGGTCAATCTGATCCCGTTCAACCCGTGGCCCGGCGCCCCCTATGAATGCTCTTCGGAGGCGGCGATCGCGGCCTTTTCCGACATCGTTTTCGCCGCCGGCTACTCGGCGCCGGTGCGGACCCCACGCGGCCGCGACATTCTCGCCGCCTGCGGCCAGCTCAAATCGGCGAGTGTCAGGCAGCACAAGCGCGAGTCTGCGCCGCTCTCCGCCGCCTGACCCTCGGCTTGCGGCTCCCGCGCGTGCTGCCGCTTCTCGGATTTGCTGCTGCCGCCTACGCGGCGCTGGTCGGCGGCCTTTATCTGTTTCAGCGCCAGCTGCTCTATTTCCCCGACAAGGCACGTCCCGAGCTCTTTGGATTGCAGCAGCTCGGCGTGCGCGAGGTCACGCTGGCGACCGAGGACGGGCTGTCGCTGCTGTCGTGGTACGTGCCGCCGCGATCCGGACGGCCCGTTATCGCATATTTTCATGGCAATGGCGGCCATATCGGCTATCGCGCCGAGCGCCTGCTGCGTTTCGCACGCGAAGGCTTTGGCGTGCTAATGGCCGAGTATCGCGGCTATGGCGGCAATCCGGGTGCGCCGAGCGAGGCCGGACTCTATGCGGACGGCCGCGCCGCACTCGCCTTTCTCGACCGCGAGGGAGTGGCACCCGACCGGCTCGTGCTCTATGGCGAGTCGCTGGGCTCGGGTGTCGCCGTAGCGCTCGCGACCGAGCACAACATCTCGGCACTGGTCCTCGAAGCCCCGTTCACCAGCGTCGCCGAGGTCGCGCAGAGCCACTTTCCCTATGTGCCGGCCTCGCGGATGGTTCTCGACCGCTTCAACTCGCTCTCGCGCATCGGCAGGGTCAAGGCGCCGATCCTGGTCCTGCACGGCGAGCGCGACCGCGTCGTCCCGGTGCGCTACGGCCGCGCCCTCTTCGCCGCGGCGCCCGATCCCAAGGAGGGTTGGTTCGCTCCCGAGGCCGGACACGAAGACCTCGCCCGCTACGGCAGCCTCGATGTCGTCGCCGCCTTTATCGACCGCCACCTTGGCGGATAAGGGTTAGCCAGCCTCCTTGCGCCAAACCCATATGCTGGAACACCCGACGTCGGAGGTATCCTGTCCCCGAATGATGCCCTGACTGTCGATCTGGCCCTCAACCGGCGTGCCATTTGGGCTCCGTAGCGACAAAATCCCTTGCGGGCTGACGTTCCCTTGCCATCCCCCGAGCGCGACGCCGCTCCTGATAATAAGAGTACCCGGGACGCCGCGTGGGGCACATCCAGCCTTCGACCTCCTCGATTCTCTCGACACCCCGGTATAGTCGCTGTTGAAGGGCATCGTCGGAGCGGGTACCTTCTGCCACACAAATTGGTAGCTGCAGCCACTGGTCGACCGTCCCCTGACAGTTCCTTGAGTGCCGATCCGGCCATCAAAGTGACTCCAGAACGATCGCATGACCAGGACGCCTTGTGCGACCACGGAGCCTTCATACGGGCCGGTCCGTGCAATGCCGTTGACGATTGACAACGTTGGCGGCCGGCTAAACTGAGGGCAATACCGGGCCGAGGTTCTCCCGGTGTCAATGTCTCCCTCGAATGTGTTTGATGCGCCGAGATAGGCGCCGTCGAACGCTGTCGTCGTAGGTGCCTGCGCGGCGGCCGGCGTCGCCATCGCACACGCCGCAATCATAAGAAGTACTCGTGTCCCGATCATGAGCACCTCACGCCGTCTCGCCGGCTAAGACTTACTTACCCTCCTTCTGCCAGACCACCTCGTAGCTGCAGTTGCCGGTCAGCCGTCCCGTGACCTTACCCTGACCATCAATTTGGCCCTCAAATCGGCTGCCGGCGGCGAACCCGGCGAGCGTGCGCATGACCAATACCCCTTGGGGACTAACCGACCCTTCGGCAGTGCCCAGTCCCGCTGTCCGCGCGATGCCATTGACGATCGCCAATGGTGCTACCCGGCCGCTCGGCGGGCATTGACGAGTTGAGTGTCCGGTCATCGTAGTCTCCAGGGTTCGGGACACGCCGGTAGAGGTGCCGTCGAACGCTGTCGTCGTCGGTGCGGGAGCCTGTGCACATACCGGGATTGCCAGCGCGCAAGCCGTAATCGTTACAAGTGCTCTCAGCCGACTAAACATGCTTCTCTCCCCCGTTGCGTGCCGAGGATAATACCCGCGGATCGGAGACGGAAGGGAACACGTTGATGTCGGATGCGGTGAAAAAGGTGGTGCTCGCCTATTCGGGCGGGCTCGACACCTCGGTGATCCTGCGCTGGCTGCAGGAGACCTATCGCTGCGAGGTCGTGACCTTCACCGCCGATCTCGGCCAGGGCGAGGAGCTCGAACCGGCGCGGCGCAAGGCCGAATTGCTCGGCGCCCGCGAGATCTTTGTCGACGATCTGCGCGAAGAGTTCGTGCGCGACTTCGTCTTCCCGATGTTTCGCGCCAACGCGCTCTACGAGGGCGCCTACCTGCTCGGCACATCGATCGCCCGCCCGCTGATCGCCAAGCAGCAGATCGAGATCGCGCACCGGGTCGGTGCCGATGCCGTCGCCCACGGCGCCACCGGCAAGGGCAACGACCAGGTCCGCTTTGAGCTCAGCTATTACGCGCTCGACCCCGACATCAAGGTGATCGCGCCGTGGCGCGAGTGGGACCTGACTTCCCGCACCCGGCTTCTCGACTATGCCGAGCAGCACCAGATCCCGATCGCCAAAGACAAGCGCGGGGAGGCGCCATTTTCGGTCGATGCCAACCTGCTGCACATCTCGGCCGAGGGCAAAGTGCTCGAAGACCCCTGGGTCGAGCCGGAGGAATACGTCTACGGCCGCACCGTCGCTCCCGAGGCTGCTCCCGACGCGCCGCAATATGTCGAGGTCGCCTTCGAACGCGGCGACCCGGTCGCGGTCGATGGCGAGGCCCTCTCCCCGGCGGCGTTGCTGACACGCCTGAACGAGATCGGCGGTAGACATGGCATCGGCCGGCTCGATCTCGTCGAGAACCGCTTTGTCGGTATGAAGTCGCGCGGCGTCTACGAGACGCCGGGCGGCACGATCCTGCACGCAGCACATCGCGGAATCGAGAGCCTGACCCTCGACCGCGGTGCCGCGCATCTGAAGGACGAGCTGATGCCGCGCTATGCCGAGCTGATCTATAACGGCTTCTGGTTCTCGCCCGAGCGCGAGATGCTGCAGACGCTGATCGACAAGAGCCAGGAGCATGTCGAAGGCAGCGTACGGCTCAAGCTCTACAAGGGCCTGGCCCGCGTCGTCGGGCGACGCTCACGCAAGAGCCTCTATAGCCTCGGCCACGTCACCTTCGAGGAGGATGCGGTTTACGACCAGCGCGACGCCGAGGGCTTCATCCGGCTCAACGCATTACGCCTGCGCCTCGCCGCCCGGCGCGATCGCAGTCAGGTCTCGTAACCGCGCTTGTTCTCGGACATGGGGCTCTGGCGATTCTTTTCGCCCGCACGGCAGGGCCTTACCTTGCCTCAACGGAGGTTCGCCATATATAGCGGGAGCGTGCTTGATTATTAATTATTTGATTGGTATGTTCGCAATGCTCGGTTGGATGCCGGACGCGTCCCAACGAGTTTCGAGCTTCCCTGCCGGTTCCCTGCCACGCTCTCGATTTCTTGGTGAGCGCCGTACCAAGTCTATGATATAACCGGTTTTTCGGCGCCGGGGGCCCCCGAAGAAAAATTTTACCCTGAGTTTTCCCGCGCGGCAGGGAACGAGAGAATCGGCGCTACCCCGCGGCTTCCGCCCCTTTACCGCCCGGCAACCACCGGCTCGGCGGCCCGCAACCGGGGGAGGGTCAGGGTAGGGGCGAGCCTTCCTCAGCGGGCGTGGCGCTGCGCTTCGAGCCAGCCCATCATGATCCGGTTGAACGCCTCGGGATGCTCGACATTGGGGAAATGGCGGGCATTGGCAATCTCCTCGTAGCGCCCGCCGCGAACCAGCCCGGCGAGCCGCCGGTTCTCGCTCGCCGGTGTGCCCGGGTCGTCGGCGCCGCACACGACCAGGGTCGGGAGGCGCAGCGCCGGGAGCTGGGCGGTGAAGTCGAAATTCATGATCGCTGCCGAGCAGCCAAGATATCCGGCTGGGGTCGTCGCTGCGACGGTGTCGCGGATCTGCTTCCAGCGTGCGGGTTTGCCCGGCTTGAAGGCCTCGGTGAACCAGCGCTCGACGGTGCCGTCGGCGAGCGGCTCCAGCGAGTTCGCCCGTCGCACCGTGTTCATACGTTCGTCCCACAAGGCGGCGGCGCCGGCGGGACTTGCCGGCAGAGTATCGCTCCACAGTGCCGACATCAGCTTGGCGCCGTGCTCGATCGCAAAGGCCTGACCGATCATGCCGCCGATCGACAGGCCGATATAGTGCACGCGTGGAAGCGAAAGCCCATCGAGAACCGCGGCGACATCGCCCGCCAGCGCCTTCATCGTATAGTCGCCGGCGACCGGATCGCTGCCGCCGTGCCCGCGCATATCGATGCGCAACACGCGGAACCCGGCCTGCAGCAGCGGCGCCATCTGCTCGGCCCACATCCCGCTGTCGGATGCCAGCGAATGGGTGATGCAGACGACGGGTCCATCCTCGGGACCGGCGAGATCGTAATAGAGACGACGGCCGGCGAGTGGCAACAGCATGGCAAACCTTCCACTTCTGATCGAACCTACGGCGGAACCATGACCGGCAGACCGGTGATTATCGGGTGAGCGAGGTAGAGAACGGCATAGAGCAACAGGCCGGCGGCGACGCGCAAGACGCCGATCTCGCGCCAGCGCAGTTTGGTGCGCCCGGCGAGGAGTGCTGCAAACGGCAGGTTCGAGGTGATTTGGGCCAGCGGCGACCAATTGCTGCCGAGCGCCAACTGCTTCTTGCGGTCGATCAACACCGTGCCACCGAGCGCCAGCGCGGCGAGCGCGCCGAAAAAAAGTACCGAGCTCAAATCGCCGTTGGCGATCAGATGAGCAGCCGCCCACAACCCGATCGCCCACATGACCGGGTGCCGCGTCACGCTGAGGATGCCGGGGGCCGGATCGTCCGCCCGCGCCGATCGCTCCATGCCGACCGCGGTCGGATTGCGCGTCGAATAGCCGGCAACCAGCAAGATAGTTGCCAGCGGCATCACCGACACCGGCACGAGCGCCGTCCATCGTTGCCGCGGCCACAGCACGATCGTCGGCGCCGTCGCATAGGCGGCCACGAACCAAGCGAAGACCACCAATGAAGTCAGCGAATAAACGGCGAGAAAGCCGCGCTCGCCGAGCTGATCGCGCAATGATCCGCGCAACCGTGTGCTCGACAACAAAACATGGCTGCCACAAAAGGCGATCCCGGCGATGACGAGGGAGAGCAGCCGCTGATCCATGGCACCGCGGGTCTCACCGGTCCTCAGGCAAGATATTCGAACATCAGATCGCGCAGAAAATACAATAGCAGGATCAGGATCACCGGCGAAATGTCGATCCCGCCGAGATTCGGAAGGAAGGATCGGATCGGCCGCAGTGCCGGCTCGGTGATGCGCCAGAGAAAGTCGCTCGCCGAAGCGACCACGCGATTGTAGCGGTTGACGACACCGAATGCGAGAAGCCAGCTCAACACCGCCTGGGCGATCAGCAGCCAGATAAAGATCGTGATCACCGTGTTGACCAGGTGAATAAAGGCATACATGAAACCGGGCCTCGGCGGCGGCGACTGGCCGCGACCGTAGCCTCAGCGGCAGGGGGTCCGCAAGTCGCGCCCGACGCGAATTGGCGCGGCGCACGAGACCTCGGACCCTGTGGTGGCGCGCTTGACAGTATCGGGCCGGGTCACCATAGTCCGCCGCGCGCGAGGAGATCGCGCTCGAGACGCGAAATGGGGCCGTAGCTCAGCTGGGAGAGCGTCGCGTTCGCAATGCGAAGGTCAGGGGTTCGATCCCCCTCGGCTCCACCAAATGAGGTTACCCCGGTCCCCGTCGATCATTTGATCCCGAGCCGCGAGGATGCAGGGCTGGCCGCGTCGGGCGGAGCCGCCAAGGGCTCCTCGGACGCGCGAGGCAGAAACAGCGTGATCGCCGACCCCGCGCCAACCACGCTGGCGATCGACACGGCGCCGCCACTCTGTTGGGCGAAGCCATAGACCTGGGAGAGCCCGAGCCCCGAGCCCAGCCCGATCTCCTTGGTCGTGAAATAAGGCTCGAACGCTTGCGCCACCACGTCCGCAGTCATGCCGGCGCCGGTGTCGGACAACGTCACGGCAACAAAGTCTCCGACCAGCCCTGCGCTTCTAGGATCGTCGACATCGAAGGTGACATTGCGCGCCTCGACCCGGATCCGGCCGCCATCGGGCATCGCGTCACGCGCGTTCATTCCGAGGTTGAGCAGCGCCATCTGGAATTCGGCGAGATCGACAAACACCGGCCACACCTCCCCCGGGATCTCGACCTTTACCTCGATGTCGGGCCGCAGCGCCGGTGACAGCATGTCGGCGATCTCGTCCGCCTGGTGCCGCAAGTCGAGAGGCTCCGGCCGCAGCATTTGGCGCCGGGAAAAAGCGAGAAGTTGGCGGGTCAGACGCTCGCCGCGCTCGGCGGCTTGCATTATCGCGCCAACCCGCCGGCGCATTGCATCGCTCTGCGCGGCATCGTTCAGCATCTCGGCATTGCCGCCGATCACCGTCAGCAGGTTGTTGAAGTCGTGAGCGATGCCGCCGGTGAGCTGACCGATCGCTTCCATTCTGTGGACTTGGCGTAATGCCGCTTCGGCTTGCTCGCGGTCGTGTATCTCTATCTCGAGGCGCCGGTTCGCGGTCTCGAGGTCGCGCGTCCGCTCGTCCACGATCGTCTCGATGCGCCGCGTATGTCCGGTGCCAAGCAGCAGCAGCGCCCCCAGGAGGCCGGTGCTGAAGACGCCGACGACGAGAACAGCCCAGCTCTGCCACCTGCGGTGTTGGTCAAGGTAGAAGGCGGTCGGCTCGGTCCGGACACCGTAATGGCGCCCGCCGAAGACGAAGGTGTCGGTGTAGAACGCCTCGGCGCCTCGGGATGAAAAATCGTTGGATACGACCTTGCTCGCGTCGAGGTCAGTGAGCTGAACGCGCACTAACGGCCTCACGGAGGTCAACGTTAGATCGACAAAAGTGCCCATCCGAAGCGCCACCGCAACCACACCTGCTCCGTTGGAACCATCATGGACTGCATAGACAAGCAGGATTCCGACTTGCTCTCCCTCCTCCTGAACGAGGCGAATTGGCGGGGTTGCCGTGACCTTTCCCGTATCGAGCGCCGTCTGCACTGCCGCTCGACGCCCAGCCTCCGACGCGAGATCGAACCCCACGATGTGTTCGTTGCCCTTCAGGGGCTCTACATAGGTCACAGGGAAGAAGCGCGACCGCTCTCCGGCACGCCGACGTTGCCCGGCCGGATCAATTTCTCGAATCTCAAAACCCGGCAGCTCGGCCCGCTGGGCGGCCTCGAAGCTCACCCGATGGTCGCGATCGACCCACGGCGCCCACTTGACCGCCTGGATCGTCGGAAAGCGTTGCAGCAGGCTCCGAACCAGGTGGCGAAAGTCGGTCCGTGACACAGCGGCCCCACCGCTGAAGGACCGTTCCAATTGCTCGAGAAAGACCTCCTGTTCTTCGAGTTCCGCTCGAATCTTGTCGATGGTCTGCCGCGAGAGTAGCCGAAATTCCAACAGTGATTCGTCGTGCTCCCACTTGCTGACGCGAATGAAAATTGCGGTGAACAGCGCGAAGAACAAAAGCATCGGCAATGCTACCGGACGAACGCGATTGCGCCACAGCGGGCGCGGCGCCCCGGCAAAAACGAGCATAAGTGGCAACACCAGCAGCACGCCTAGCGTGTCGCCGATCCACCAGGAAATCCAACTCGTGGCCAACTCGGTCACGGGCACGACACCAAGTGCCCACAAACCGGCCAAGGAAAGGCTGGCACTCGTCAAACAAACGAGCGGGGACAGCGCCAAAAAAGCCGCTAGATCGCGACTATTGTCGAGCGGCGCCGGATAGCCGACCACGCGGCGCAGGACCGCCCCACCGACCGCGGCTTGTCCGATCGAACCCGCGGCGATGACGACCGCCGCGGCGTATCCGATTTCATCGAGCTGGTGACTGACCGAGTACCCGGTCCACACATTGAGCAGCAGCGAACCGATGAAAATCCATGGCAGGATAACCGAGCCGCCGATCAGCACGCAGGCGACGGCGATGCCGGCGGGAGGAAAGATCGGGGACGCATATCCCGGTGGAACCGCCAGTGCCAGGGCGAGCTTGCCGGTGACGACGTAAGCAATCGTCAGCGACAGGTAGACGAGGAGCCGTGTTCCAGTTGCGTTTGCCTGCGTAGGGCGCCGGCTGTTCCACATCGGGCGACCGGGTGTCTCGGCGATTGCCGGCGTGCAACTACGCTATTTGCCCTCAGCTCAAGGCTACAGCGAAGCCGCGCTGCACACCCGGGCGGGCCATCATCGTCTCGTACCAGCGCTTGACGTTGGGGAAGTCCGCCAGGTCGACCTGATGGCGTTCGTGCCGCCATGCCCAGCCGAGGATCGCGAAATCGGCGATCGAAATATCGCCGCCGGCAAAGCCGACCTCCGCGAGCCGCCGATCGAGCACCCCGTAGAGCCGGCGGGTCTCCTTCGAGTATCGTTCGAGGCCGTACCGCCGGTCCTGCTCGCTGGCCACCTGCAAGAAGTGATGCACTTGGCCGGGTATCGGGCCAAACCCGCCCATCTGCCACATCAACCACTCGAGCACCGGCACCTGGCGGCGCAAATCGGTCGGCCAGAACTTGCCGGATTTTGCGCCGAGGTAGATCAGGATGGCACCGGACTCGAAGATGCTGATCGGTGAGCCGCCCGGGCCGTCGGGATCGACGATCGCCGGGATCTTGCTGTTTGGGCTGATTTTTACGAAGGCCGGAGCGAATTGCTCTCCTTTGCTGATATTTATTGTCTTGACGGTGTAGGGCAGGCCCATCTCCTCCAGCGCAACGCTGATCTTGCGGCCGTTCGGGGTGTTCCAGCTGTGCAATTCGATGGTCATCGGGCTCGCCTTCTCTCATTTCGGCGCGATCGGGCGAACCAGGATTGCCGGGTTTTCGCAAGGCTGCAAGACGCGACCGATACGGAAAGCCGTCCTACGGTCGAACGCAATCGAAATAGGCGACGCTCTCTTGGATCTCGCGGAACCGCGGCACGCGTTCGAACGGAGCACAGTGCCGCTTGGCGACGGCGGTCGCGCTCTCCATATCGCCGGAATACGCGACCCCGGCATAGTTGGCGTCGCCTTGGAGCACGAAGGGCTTCGCCGTACACGCCAGACCCAACACGCCGATCGACACGACAAAGAACCACTGGCCCGCGACGACAGGCGGTCTCACTCGCCGACCGACCCGCCGCTCATCTGGCATCATTCGAGCGATCGCCGACAGCGTCGATCAGCGACTGGATCAGCCGAACCGGATTGAGCTCGCCGAGAATTTGCCCGGGCTCGCCTCCGCCTGCGAGTGACGATACCGCAGCCTGGTCGACCGCGAAGCTGATCGCGGCGATCACCGCAAACGCGATCGACATCGCCCATGCCGAGAATGTTGCATATCGCCGGTTTGCCGCCGAGCGATGACGAAGCTGCCAGGTCACGCCCATCGGGGTAGCTCCGCGCCGGCGGTATCCTTCCCTGCGTGGCGGGATGCCGCGGCGATCGCATTTAGCTACGCGCTCGGCGCCCCCGGCGTTCCCGCTCCGCCAGTCCCGAAATGGCTGCCATGACGATCCCGAATAGCTGCCAGAGCTCAGGTCACCGGCACACCTGCCTTGGCGGCGAAGTCGCGCCCCCGTTCGATGTAGTCCCGGTAATACCCATAGCTCGGTGCTGCCGGCGACAGCAGCACCACGCCGCCGGGGGGCGTCACCCGCGTTGCGCAGGCGATCGCGTCGTCCATCGACCGAGCAAACTGTATCGGGCAGAGGCGATCGCGACCCTGCCGCGACGGTGCCCGCGCCTCTTCGCAAATTCGCCGGCCGCTGTCGCCGAGGCAGATGACGGCCTTGACTGCGCCGGTCGAAAATGTCGCGAGAAGCTTGCTGTAGTCGAGACCGCGGTCGTAGCCACCGGCGATCAAGGTTATGTCGCGGCCGGCGTACACCGCCAGCGCCGCCAACGTCGACTCGGGGATCGTCGAAATACTGTCGTCGACAAAAAGAATATCCTGTTTTCGGCCGAGCTCTTGTTGCCGGTGCGGCAAGCCCCGGAAGTCGCGCGTCGCCCTGAGCGCGGCTATGAGGTCGATGTCGAGGATTTTTGCAACGGCGAGTGCTGCGCACAGATTAGATCTATTATGAGGTCTGGCGAGGTAGGGGTTGCCGACAATTCCGATCCGATCCCGGCCGTCGAATATCGCGCTTTCGGCGGAATGAATTCCGGTCTCGGCGTTGAAGAGATAATTCTGTGACCCGGGGATCATCGAGCCGACCGTCTCGGCCGTGATGCTGTTGACGATCCGGTGCCTGCTGCGGCGCAGCAGATTGACCTTGTCGCGAACATAGCGCTCGACGCTCAGATGCCAGTCGGTGTGTTCCGGGTATAGCGACGTCAGCACCCCGAGGTCGCTGATACCGTCGAAATCGGCGGCCTGGTAGCTCGATACCTCGATGACCGCGTAGTCGACATCGCCGGTCTCGGTAACCGGAACCCCAATGTTGCCGGCGATCGCGACCCTCCGGCCGAGCCGCATCAGGATGTGCGCGATCAACGATGCAGTCGTGCTCTTGCCCTTTGTCCCGGTGACCGCGATCGTCGTCATGGCGGGCTCTTCGGCGAACCAAAGGTTCAGCAGCGACGTGATTTGCACACCGCGGTTGCGGGCGGCACGGATGTCGTCGCGATATAGGCTGACGCCGGGCGATTTGACGACGATGTCGATCTCTTCGAGGGCGTCGGCGATCCTCTCCGGCCCGAACGCCGAACTAACGTTGCCGCAGTTCTCCGGAATGCGCGCTTCGGTTCTGTCATCGAGCAATATCACCGGCAACGCCGGATGATGCTCTCGTAGAAACCCGAGTGCAGCTGTCCCCTCGCGGCCGAGCCCCCAGATCGCGACTCGTCGTGAGCCGAACTCAGCGACACGCATCGAGCATGGCCATGTAGGGATCCGGAACGCGGTGCGGGTGTCTGACCTTGAGCAGCGCGCGAATAGCCGCGGGGCTCTGCCGGCGCAACGAGGCAAAGGTGCCGTGCAACTGCAGCACGACGGCGTCCTTGCGCCAGTCCGGGTGACTGCCGAGGTATGACATAATCGCAGCGCTTTCGGCCGTTTCGCCGACGCATTCGAACGGCTTGTGCGCTCGCAAGCCGCACAACTCGGCAAATCCGTCCCGCTGGGCTTTATCGTCGAGAAGGTTACGGCCAAAGATGCCGATCAGCTCAGGCTTCTCGACCGACAAAGCGAGTGCCAGAAACACAAACCGGCATTTCGGACAGTTGCCGCACCATACCCTCGCGCGCTCAGCCGGCGACTGCCGGAAGGCTGTATTGCAGCTCAGAAAAATTCGGAAATATTC
>Ga0126371_10003196_pt1 | contig 14287 bp, 15 predicted proteins | sample PanSoiMetaPlot_4_FD_110145 | JGI IMG/M metagenome (GOLD analysis project Ga0126371, IMG submission 110145) | Tropical forest soil microbial communities from Panama - MetaG Plot_4 | ecosystem: Environmental > Terrestrial > Soil > Tropical forest > Bulk soil | place: Panama | collected 2016-02-17 | reverse complement strand
GCAAATCGCCGATGACCCGAAGGCATTCTGCCGGATAATTGACTCTACCGGGTGAGTGTCACTCCTCGGCCGAGCACACCGATAAACAAAATCACGACCGGCACGGCTGTCAAAATCCACTGATAACTTCGCGAGATTGGCTCTTCGACACCGGAAGGAACGATCGACTTGGGAATGTAATAGCGAAACCACATCATGCCGCTATGCCCTCCTGCAGTGGCTGGCAGCGCGGACAGCCACACATACTGGATGCCGATGGGATTGAAGATTCCCGAGACTCCCACAACAACGATCCCCGTAAGGTAGGGCACGAGCGTCAACCGAAGCAGACGAGGATTCTTGCCGGAAACGGCCAAATATCTCGCGAACCCGACTCCCGCCAGCAACACAACCGCGTAGTAAGAAGCAACGCCGACGAGGAACAGCAGGGTCCGCCACATCCAATGAGGCTGCAGCCCTGTGATCACTCCCGCCCAGTCCCCAAAATTCGTGATCCCTGAAAAGAAGAAATAGCCTGTGCCGTCGAAGAGATTGAACAGGCACGCAATGAGCAGGAAATAGCGGGTGTGTGGCGATGCGTTTCGGCGTATTCGAAGAAGAAGCCAAAACAAACCGCCTGCCGCCAGATTTACCAGCGTTCCGCCGGCCTGCACCAAACGCGAGTCGAACGAACTCGACCAAGCCACCGTGCTGAGCATGCCCGACTGCGCTCCCGTCAGCAGAGCGATCGCCGCGTGTCCAATGCCTTCGTGCAGGAAGTCAGCGAGTACGGCGGTGAGTACGCTGATGGAGCAAAGTGTGAGGATATCGTCGCCGGCAAACGCTTCGCTGTGCTCGGTGACCTTCGTTTGCACGTCGGATTCAGTCATCGCGGGCGGAACTCTTCCACGTCTCCGGCCTTGGCCATCAATACGACGCCCGCCATGCCAACGAACAGGCCGTGCTCGACGATCCCCGGCAGGTCGCAGAGTCTTGCGTTTAATGCAGCCGGGTCCGCAATCTGGCCGAAGTGGCAATCGAGTATGTGATGACCCTCGTCGGTGATGTAAGGCTTGCCCGATGCATCCTGGCGGCGAACGACACGCGCCCCGAGGTCGGTGATTCTTTTTGCCACGAGCGGTTCGGCGAAGCCGATCACTTCCACCGGCAGTGGGAATTTTCCGAGCATCGGCACTTGCTTCGACGAATCCGTCACTACCACCATCTTCTTCGACGCCGATGCGACGATTTTTTCGCGCAGCATCGCGCCGCCTCCGCCCTTGATCAAGTTCAAGCGAGGATCAAACTCATCGGCGCCGTCGATTGTCACATCGATCTGCTGATACTCCTCAAAAGTGGTCAGCGGAATTCCGAGCTCCGCCGCCAGATCTCGCGAGGCAATTGATGTGGGAATTCCGCGGATTTTCAGGCCGGCACGCACACGCTCAGCCAGCAAGCGTATCGCGATGGTCGCGGTCGATCCCGATCCGAGCCCCACGATCTGGCCGTCATGAACGTAACTCAGGCTGGCGCGCGCAGCGGCTTCTTTCTCGGAATCATTTCCCATGAATCAGTGCCATCCTGTTTCGATGTAGATGAGATATCCGCCGAGCGCCACGCCGAACAAAGCGACTACGACGGCAACGAGGTCGATGACAAACCCGGCGGGCTCGAAGCTGTCGCTATCGAGTTGCACACGCGTGCGGCGGTAGCGCATGAGTCCCGCGCACGTAAGAACTACGCCCGCGATGATGGAAATCATGCCGAACCAGACGGAAAGTCCGGTCGTTTGGATCTGTCGGCCTTGAAGCATGCCAAATTGGCGAAGCGCGATCGCGAAGCGGCCGATTGCAAATCCGAAGACGACAATCGCGACACCCGTACGCACCCACGCAAGAAACGTGCGCTCGTTGGCGAGGTGGTCGCGGGCTCGGTTGGGATTGTCGGCCATCGCAAGCGGAGTTGCCGGATGATTATTCCACAGCTTTCTGCAGCAGCGCGCCCGCTCCGGCCAGATTCTTCACGAGGTCGGCCGGGATGCCGTGCCGTTTCGCTAAATATTCCGGATCGTTGTACGTGATCCAGACCTTCCCCTGGTCGTCTTCAGCCACCAGCGCCTTCAATGGAAGATCGATAGCGACCGATGGCGTCGACAGCATCACGGGCGTTCCGGCCTTCGGGCTGCCGAACAGGAGCACCTGCGTCGGATGCATCTCGAGTCCGACTCTCGCAGCCTCCCCGCTGTGATCGACGATCGCAAAGATTTTCAACCCTTTCAACTCGAGTAGCGCTTCCAGCCGCTTCAACGTGTCAGGGACAGAGTATGGGCTCGTAATGCGGATGAGGCCACGGTCGTCAGGCATCGAATCCTCCAGAAATGACGGCGTTGTTCGTGAGCCCGCCCCGGTCTACAGATTCTATACGGACCAGACGCAATCGTTCTTCGGTTATATAGGTCTTGGATCTTTAGCTGGAAGCGCGCGCAGCTCGCACGGGTGCACACTGGGAACAAACCTGCACCTGCAAAAATGACTCTCGTCGTCCTTGACTGACAAAGACCGACAAAGCAGCATTTTTTCAAGTTGGTTGAAATAGTTTAGAATCAGCGGAGCATTTTTTGTCGGGGCGTAGCGCAGCCTGGTAGCGCACCTGCCTTGGGCGCAGGGGGTCGTTGGTTCAAATCCAATCGCCCCGACCAATCCCTCCCTAACGACTCATCTCTTGAGCTATTTACTTTTCACCAGAAAATAGGCAATACTCAGACACTAGTACTATTCCTCCCCGATTCGTCCAGTTTGCGGAAGACTCAACGTCTCGGATTCTCTGTATGCCTCGGACGGCGAAGAAATCGGATTTGATGCGAGCGCCAATTGCCGCTCTGGTTTGCGGATGCCTCGCAGCATTTCTTTGTCTTTTGCAAGGCGACGAGACGTCGCGGCTGGTAATATTGTTGCTCTTTCTGCTTTGTGTAATTCCGCTTGGCGTATATTTTGGGAGGGTTACGGCGATCATCGGCTCGACTGTAGCGTCGTTGACGTTCGCATTGCTTCTATTTCCTCCCCTCTACAGCTTCCGGATCCAAAACAATGCGGACCGCCTTAACCTGACCCTCTTCCAGGCCGTTGCCATCACATTGGCGTGCCTGTCAGGCAAAATGGATTCATCCGAGACGCTTATTGAAGCGGATCATTGGCGCGTGATCGACACCAGATTGGATGAGTTACAGAGGATCGTGGAACAAAAGCGGGGCGAATTGGGCGACGACGGTCACCGCTAGACCTCAAGCTCCCTGGCGCGCGCGATCCATTCGACTCTGATCGACCGACCAAATCTCCGGCGCTCGTTCCCTCCAACGGTTATGCCGCGGACCCAGTGGTGCCTCCTCTGGCTTCACCCAAATATTTCGCGACGGCAGCTTCCAGGTTGAAATGCATGCCTTCGCGTCCAAGTGCGCTGGCGAGTGACGATTTCTGAATCATCGAGAGCACTTCTGGATTCATTGCAACGAGCCACAAGCGAACCCCATGCTCACGCTGTTTCTTCTCGGCGTCGGCCAACATTTTGAGTGCGGTGTATTCGAGATCAAAGACAGCACTCAAGTCGAGGGCTACGATACTCGGCCGCGCTTTATCAAGTTGCAACCACATCTTGTGTCCAAGCTGTTCGGCATTCGCGAAAAACACTCGCCCCTCGGGCCTCAGTATCAGCAAACCGGGAAAGGTTTCATCTTCGGGATGTTCGTTCGTGCGGGGCCGAAACACGTTCGTACCCGGCTTTCGCCCGAGAACATGCAACCGTGGATTCGCAACCTGGTAAGCAAGGGCCACGATGGACGCAATGATCGCTACGATGATTCCCTTCAGCGTCCCAACCAGCATGACACCCGCAAAGGCGGTCAACGCCCAGATGAACTCGGTGCGGCGGACTTGCAGAATCTCGAAAAACTCCGCGGGCTTGATCAAGCTCACAGAGTAGACAATGACGATGGCTGCCAGAGTCGCTTGCGGCATTAAAGCGATCACTGGTGCGAGCAGGAGCATCGTGAACAGCGTCATACCCGCGGTGACGAGCTCTGCAACTTGAGTGTGCGCCCCGGCGAGTCGATTTACTGCAGTTTGACTGGTTCCCCCTCCGCCGGGCATCGCTCCTAGCAAGGCGCCTCCGACATTTGCAATTCCGGTGGCCAGCAATTCGCGATTAGCCTGCGGCATTGGTTCATCATTTTTGGCAAAGGCGCGCCCCGCGGCAATCGACTCGGTGAAGCTCATAAGCGCGATCCCCAAGGCGCCGGGCCAGAGCCGGGCGGCAAGTGCGAACGATGGAGCCGTAAACGAAGGCAGCCCCCGCGGAATGTGCCCCACCAGGTCAACGCCACGCACGCCCAGCGACAACAAGTAAGCGGCACCGACGCCCGCGGCCACCGCGACAAGTGGAGCAGGCGCCTTCGGGGCGAAGTGTTCGATCCCAAGCAACAGGAGAACCGTGCCGACGCCGATCGATATCGTGATCAGCTTTGTCTCCGGGATGGTCTGCAAAGTGGAAAACAGGTTTTGCAGAAAGCTCCCCTTGTGTATATGTGTGCCCAGCAATTTGGGAATCTGATCGAGGACAATCACCACACCGATGCCGGCCTTAAAACCGATGAGCACGGGCTGGGAGATAAAGTTGGCGACGAAGCCCAAACGCAAGAAACAGGCGAGAACAAGCATCGCTCCCACCAACAACGTCAACGTCGCAGTTGCTCTTAACAGAGAGTTTGGATCTCCGTTGGGCACAACTTCCCCAAGTTGGGTTGCGGTCAAGATGGCGATGGTCGAGGTGGTGCTGACACTCAGAACCCTTGAGGTGCCGAGAAACGCGTACAGGATCATCGGCAGAAAGGCCGTATAGAGTCCAACCTGAAGAGGCAGCCCAGCGATGCTGGTGTAGGCCATCGATTTCGGAATAACCACAGCGGCAGCCGTCAAGCCGGCGATAATGTCGGGCTTCACCCAATCTTTGCGGTAAGAGATCAACCAGTCAGGGATGCCGAAATGCACCGGCCGCGGTGAGACGGATAGCATTAGTTCTCTCCCAAGCCAGCCCTGCAAACCACGTAATCCTGGCTTGCGAAAAGAATGGCTTTGAGACGCCATGCCAACAACTGGAAGAACGGCCAGATCAGGCGAGCGATATGTTGGCGTGTTTGGGTCCCGCGGTGTCCCAACCAAAACAGAAAAGGCCGGCATTCGTCGGCCCTTTCTTTGATCCGACTTGTTCCGCGAACTCAGTGCTCGCCGAAGGTGTAACCGATCGATCCTCCGAAACGGAACACGCGCGACGACGTGTATTCGACGTTGTTGTTCACCAGGTAATAGTGCACTTCAGGGCGAACAAAGAATCCGCCTTTTGCGTAAAGTCTCAAGCCTGCTCCGAACTGTCCCATGAAGTGTGTGCTTGTAGCGTAGTTCGTGCAGCCGTTGAAGTAGTTGCAATTGTAGAAATTGCTATAGAAGCGCGTGCTCTCGGCACCGATACCGGCCGACAGTTCGGCGCTGACGCGGTGCGTCAGACTGCGCAGATACATCCCGTTGAAATCCCAGAAAATCGGGCGATACGGCTGGTACCCGTTATAGAGTCCCTGCGAACCGCGCCACGAAATCTCGCCCATGATGCCGATATGTTTGCGAAGCATGAAGTCGCCACTGATCGACGGGTAGAGCCCGCCTGTCAGCGATTGGGGCGGATAAGATGCTAACGCAGTACTGTTGTACGCAGGGGAACTGATCGTGCTTGCTCCCACCTCAAAACTCATCTGTGCGTACGCTGCCGACGCTAACATCAAGAGCATGCCAGCTGTTACGACAAGGGTTAGTCTTTTCAAGTGCTTTCTCTCCGAATCATTTTAAAGAGTCGTCCATCGCCCACAGCACCGCTTCCGCGCGCAGCTTGACTCATGCCGCCGGAATAACGCTGATTCCCGGTGACGTCGACGCGGCTCAGGCTGGGCTTGATTGCTTAAACCCAAGCGTCCGCGATTCTACTCGGTTGTTTCCCTCAGCTTAGTGACCGGTGGATGGCATTTGCAACCCACATGACGTTGCCTATATGCACCCCTCGGCGAGCACGAACTTGCGCTGAATCTGATGCTTACGATGCGAAATCTTCACTCCGTGATGTCTCGCATAGTCAAAGCATAAATGACCGCATTTGCCCGAATGTGACATTTACAAAGAATTACCGAGTCATATCGGCGAAACGTTAGTAACCCATCGGTAACCATGGACTGCACAATTTTGGTTGCACATTCATTTCCCTGAAATATTGTTTATTTAATATCAGAAGTGAGGTTCAGTCTCATGGGATCACCGCGCGCTACCAGATCGCTTCCCTTGCAAGTCGCGGCGGTGTGCTATCGGAAAGTCGGCGGCCTGATCGAGTTCCTGCTCGTCAATACGAATGGCGGCAACAAGTGGACCTTCCCGAAGGGTTCGACCGAGCCGAGGCTCTCGCACAGCCAAGCGGCTGAGCAGGAGGCGCTCGAAGAAGCGGGCGCGATCGGCGTTATCGAGCCGCGTCACTTTCATCTGTATATCCACTCCAAGGGCGTTTTCTGGCAACCGAGCGGCGTGCGCGAATACGTAGTGAAGGCATTCCTTATGGAGGTAACGCACACGCAAAGACCTTCCGAGCCTTCGCGCAACCCGACCTGGTTCAGCGGCGAAGATGCCCGCAAGGTTTTGAGGAAAGGCCGCGAGGTTAAATATGCGGGCGAGATGTGTGGTGTCATCGATCGCGCCGTCGAAAGAATCGAAGCCAACCTGATGCTTCCTCGCCTACCCTCGAACGGTCGGAACCTGCGATCATCCGTATAGCGTTGTTTTTCGTCCGGCGTTCGACGCATTTCACCTGATAACTTCGGCTTTCTTAGGCCACGAAGCGGAAGCCTTCTGTTGTCGTCCTCCTCTTTTCCATTGTTTGAATTTTCATGACCCACGTAACTGGTTGCTCTCCGGCTTTGTTGTCACAATGATTCTTGTGCCACCCGGCAACGATTTCTGCCGGAACGCGGAGAAAACGTGATGATCAGGAAACTCTCGCTTGTCCTGTGTTTGACAACTGCAGCATGCCTGACGGCTGCCGCACAAACGGCTCCGGTCGCAACCACCGCAGCGCCGGTGAATGTCGTTCTCTCCGATGGCACACCGATCAAACTGCATATGGGAAGCAACACCGCGGCCAACACAGCCCGGGTCGGCGAAAACGTGGAACTCGAGGTGGCCGAGGACGTTCGCGTCGCGAACACGATCGCGGTTGCTAAAGGCAGTGTCGCGAATGCTGAGGTCACGGGCATCCATGCGGGTCTGGGTACTGGCACACGCCTCGACATCAACCTGCGATCGGTGACGCTCGCCGATGATCAGATCGTTCCGGTCCGCTCCACCAAAGAGCGCCCCACCCGCGACAGCCAGGCTCTGATCGTCTCCAGCGCAAGCCAGGATGCGAGCATTGCACCCGGCACAACGGTCATCGCGTTCGTTGATGGCGAACAGAAGCTAGACCTCACCCGCCTACGGGCGGCAAGCGGTCCCACGCAGACGTTGAAAGTTTCGTCCGTTCCTGAAAATGCAGAGGTCACGGTCGATGGCCATCTGTCGGGCAGCACGCCGTACACTTTCCGCGTATCCTCAGGCGAGCACACCGTGGTCGTTCGCATGGTCGGCTTTCAGCCATGGCAAGGAACTGTTCGGGTGAACAACGACGCGGCCCACGTCGATGCGGCCTTGGTCAAGCAGGATGGAATGGAGAGCATACCCGCCGCCAAAGCCGGTCAAGCGTCCTTGGGAGACTTGGCCCGCGCGGCTCGTGCTCGCAAGGCACAGCAGAATCTCGCACCGGCAACCGATCTGACGCAGCAAATCGAGAAACAGGACGACAAGCGCGATCCCATGCAGCCGGTCGCCGAAAACAAATAGACGGCCCGTAGCCGCCAACGGCTTGCGGCCTTAAAGACTGGACCGAGCCGTCAGTCGTCAGAAAGAAACGCTCTGGAGCCCGTTTCCAGAGCGTTTTTCTTCCTTGCGGGATAACAGCCCCGACCCGACCCCCTTCTTCGAAAAGCCATCCGCGTGAGACGATATTTCTTACGTCATGATTCAACTCTCAGGCGCCGGAAAGCGCTTCGGCCACAAATTACTCTTTGAGAATGTCGACTGGCTGATCACGCAGCAAGACCGCATCGGCCTGGTCGGCGCCAATGGGACCGGCAAGTCCACGGTCATGAAGATCCTGGCTGGTCTTGAGACGTTGGACTACGGTTCCATCACGGTCGCAAAGGGAATTGCTGCGGGGTATCTCCCGCAGGATGGCCTCACCCTGCACGGCCGCACAGTCTTCGCCGAGTGCATGTCGGTCTTTGACGAGCTTCGCAACATGGAGCTCGAGATGGAGACCCTGACTCAGAAGATGGCGGAGCTGCCACACGAATCTGCGGAATACACGCAAGTGGCTGACCGCTATCACCGCCTGGAGCATGTGTTTCTGACCCGCGACGGCTATGCCACCGAAGCCAAAGTAGGAACGGTACTCACGGGCCTCGGTTTCCACAAAGAAGACTGGACCCGACTCACTGACGAATTCTCCGGCGGCTGGCAAATGCGGCTCGCGCTTGCCAAACTTTTGCTGCAACAGCCGAACCTGCTCCTTCTCGACGAGCCGACCAATCACCTCGACCTCGAAGCGCGCAACTGGCTTGAGGAATATCTCAATGAATATCCTTACGCATTCGTCCTGATCTCACACGATCGCTATTTTCTCGACGTGACCGTGAAGAAGACTGTCGAGATCTGGAACAAGCAGGTTTTCTTCTACACCGGAAACTACGACAAGTACCTGGCCGAGAAAACGCAGCGCCGCGACCAACTCGAAGCCGCCTATCGCAACCAGCGCGAGCGCATCGAACAACTTGAAGTCTTCATCAATCGCTTTCGGTACCAGGCCACCAAGGCAAAGCAGGTGCAAAGCCGCATCAAGGAACTGGAAAAGATGGATCGGATCGAGATCCCGCCCGAAGAAAAAACGATCCATTTCACCTTCCCGCAGCCCAAGCCCAGCGGACGCATTGTCGCCGAGTTCCACAATGTCGCAAAAAGTTATGGTCCCAAGGAGGTTTTTCAGAACGTCAGTTTCATGATCGAGCGCGGCGACCGCGTGGCTCTCGTCGGTGTGAATGGCGCGGGCAAATCGACCCTCATCAAATTGCTCGCCGGGAGCGAGGCTCTGACCGCCGGCGAATACAAGACCGGACACAACGTCGAGACCGACTACTTCGCTCAGGATCAGTACAAGGAACTCAATCCCGACGCGCGCATCCTCGATGACCTCGAAGAGCTTTCCCCGCGCTCGACCCAAACCGAATTGCGAAGCCTGCTGGGCTGTTTTCTGTTTCAGGCGGACGACGTCTTCAAACGCATTGGAGTGCTCTCTGGCGGAGAGCGCGGCCGCTACGCGCTGCTCCGCTTGCTAATGCATCCAGCGAATTTTCTCCTGCTCGACGAGCCCACCAACCACCTGGACATGCGCGCCAAAGACGTGCTTCTCGAAGCGCTCGCCGTCTACACCGGAACCGTCGTGCTCGTCTCCCACGACCGCTACTTCATCGACAAGCTGGCAACACGCGTCTTTGAGGTTGGCGATGGGCGGGTCGAGGTGTACCCCGGAAATTACGAGGACTATCTCTGGCGTAAGCAGGGGCGCGTCGCCGCCGCACCCACGCTTGCCGATGTGCCAATGCGCGACGGATCGCCCCGGCTCTCCTCATCGGCCAAAGAGATCCAACCGGCCAACGGGGATCATCCCCAGCCAACCCCGGCTTCGGAAGACTCAAAGGGCAAACGTCTCAACCCAATCAAGCGCAAACAGATGCAGGACCGCTTGCACGAAATCGAGGAAGAGATCGCGCGGGTCGAGACAGGCATCGCACAATCCGAGAATTCATTGCTGACCTTTGTCAGCACTGAAGAAACGCAGCGTCAGAGCAAAGCTCTCGACAGCCAGCGCAAAGAACTCGAAAGTCTGATGACCGACTGGGAAGAGCTGTCCCAGACCCTTGAAGCTACCGAGTAAGCTGTTACCTGTAACAAATGCGTTGGGAGTAACCTGCCCCAAACCCCGCGTCCAGAGCGCCTTCTGGCCGTGTAACGAATAGACTTAGCTCTCTTTGTTGCTCAGCATGACAATCCTTCAAAGACTGTGAATCTTGAGACCGCGTTCGTACAGGTTCTTCCGTAATCTGCGCCTCACCCTACGTGCGTGCGATAGTCAGCATGGCCAATGGCCGAAGAACCACCGCTCAGATCGACGCCTTTCGTAGAGGCATCGGCGGGGGACACCAGGAAGGTCGATACCATGTTGCAACCTCCGGAGAACAAGAATTCGACGCCAGTTGCGTCTAACCAAAACACCTACACACCCGTAAAGACCTCCAGCGCCCCCATTGAGCAGGCCAGCATCGGCCGCTCGCTGACGATCAAGGGTGAAATCAGTGGCGGCGAGTCGCTCTATATCGACGGCCGCATCGAAGGCACCATCAATATTCCTGACCACCGCGTCACCGTTGGGCGCAACGGCTCCGTCAAGGCCGATGTGAACGCCCGTGAGGTCGTGATCATGGGTAAAGTCCACGGCAACGTGATCTGCAGCGACCGCCTCGACATCCGCAGCGAAGGCTCTGTAACCGGCGACGTCGTCGTTCAGCGCATCAGCGTGGAAGATGGCGCGATCCTGAAGGGCAGCGTGCAGGTTCAGGCCAGCAACGAAAAGAAAAATCAGCACCAGAACAAGACCGCAGAAGCTCCGAAGCCGGCGGCGACCGAAGCACCCAAGGCAGTGGCTGCGGTTGCGGGCAACGCCTAAGCGTTCGCGAGATCGGATTCGCAACTTAAGTTTTCACGCTTCGAAGATCTGAAACAGCGAGACTGGCAAAAAGGGCACGATTTTCTCGTGCCCTTTCTGTTTGTAATTCTGAATTATTTGTTGCCAGAAGGCGTGTGGTTCAGAGACGCAGAGTTCATGCAGTACCTGAGTCCTGTGGGCTTCGGACCATCTTCGAAAACGTGCCCCAGGTGCGCACCGCAGTGGGCGCAGCGCGCCTCTACGCGTTTCATGCCATAGCTACTGTCTTCAAGCTCTTCGACGTTTTTCGGATCAATCGGCGCATAGAAACTGGGCCAGCCGGATCCTGAGTCGTACTTCGTCTCCGACGTGAACAGCGGCGCTCCGCATCCGACACAATGGTAGGTACCCGGCTCTTTCGTCTTCCAATATTTCCCCGTAAAGGCACGCTCAGTGCCAGCCTCGCGCGTGACGTGATACTGCTCCGGAGTCAGTTGTGCGCGCCATTCCTCGTCCGTCTTCGTGATTTTCGGTTTCGTATTTGTTTCCATATCAGTCAGCCATCCTGCTCTAAAAGACGATTTCAAATCCGTTTATTGGATGCGCCAGGGCCGCAAAAGTGACATGCCATAAAGCGGCTAAGTGATTGAGCCGAAAAGCCGATTTGGCTCTTCTAAATCTCCACGATCATGTCTTCCAGCCGTGTCGGATACGTATTCAGGATCTCGCCTCGATCGCGTTTGACGACCACGGTATCGGAGTGCCGGAAGCCGCCCCAACTCGGATCGTAAACACCTGGTTCGCAGCTGAACGTCATCCCGACTTTCAGTACGGTCTTGTCGCCTTCAGCGATCCACGGCGCTTCGTGCCCTTCCAATCCGATCCCATGACCAGTCCGATGCTTAAGGAACTTCTCGAAACCGGCCTTACGAATTTGGTCAAGGCTCTTCTTGTCGACCTCTTCGGCGACCGCACCTTCTTTCATATTTTCTGCGGCTGTATCGTGCGCCGCCAGCATGGCATTGTAAAGGCGCTTGGCGTAGTCGCTCGGCTTCCCGACGGAGAAGGCACGCTCGCACTCCACGTTATAGCCACCGACGCAGGCGCCATAGCTCAAAATCAGCGCATCACCACTCTTCAGCCTGTCTTTGCTCGGAACGGCGTGCGGAAACGCCGAGCGCGTTCCAAACGGAACCAGTCCTCCGAAGGGAGCTTCTACGGAGACACCGACAACATCTTTCAGTTCTTTGGACATCTTGTCTGCCAACGAGTCGGCTGTGGCCTTGAGAATCTGATCTTCGGTGACGCTGCCGGTCTTGTGGATGTAGTCGCGTCCCGCCTGCACTGTGAAATCTGCGAAGTACATCGAACGCCGCATCAGGGCGATCTCGTCGTCATCTTTCACGTAGCGCATCTCGTCGATCAAATCCCCTGCGTTCACGATCGTCGCCTTCGGTGCCCCCAGCTTGATCTGCGCGAGCCGGCTCGGGGACGGTTCCTCGATTCCGATCTTCCCCGTGCCGAAGCCACGCTTGGCGACGCGTTCGAAGATCCAGCGCACCCGATTCACTGGACCCGGAAAATCGAAATACGACTCGTAGTCCTTCACCCACCAGAGTTTCACCTGGTCGGACTCGAGTTCAGGAACGAACAGCGCCGGATCGCCCGCTTTCGGGATCAGTACCGCCAGCGGCCGCTCCGTCGACAGGTGGAAATATCCTACTGTGTAAATGACGTTGGTGGCGTGCAGCAGCATCAGTGCGTCGATCTGGCGCTTCGACATCGCCTCCTGCACCTGGCGCACTTTGCGCTGATACCACTCCGGCTGCAGACGGTCATGCTCCGGAGCAGTGTCCGGCAAAATGCTTTTGAACTCCAATCGGTGAACCCGTCCATAGCTGCTGGCACTCGCACTCATGCCGAACGCTGCCGCACCCGCCATCGTTCTCAAAAATTGCCGGCGATCATTTCCGCTATGCATTGGAGTCTCCTATCGGCCTAGGACTTTGATGGAATGAACGGGCGACATACTAACGCGAGCGCTTGATTCACGTGCGAAAAAATTGAGCTCACTCGATTGTGACAAGGCGCACTTTTGTGATCAACAACCTTTCAGCTTAATTCGCTAATGGCTAATCTACCTTCACATATATTTTCTCAGGGGATGTAGAAATGGGTGATTTGAGCTTTCACTTTTCACGCCAAGAACTAGCGTGCCGCTGTTGCGGACGTCTGCAAATCGAAAAGCGATTGATCGGCGCGCCCGAAGACCTGCGAAGCCGCGCCGGGGTTCGGATCGTCATCCACGCCGGATATCGTTGCCCTGCGCACAATCTGGAAGTCGGTGGCGTTCCGGACAGCGAGCATACGCGCGGGCTGGCGGCCGACATTCATGTCCCCGGACTCACCCTGCAAGCGATGTACGAGCTCGTCTCCCAAGTGCCGCTCTTCGCGGCGGGCGGCATCGGAGCCTATGACCGAATTTTCTACACGTCGACGTGCGGGGACATCGTGCGCGCTGGGCACGGGTGTGCGGGAAGTACGTCGGCATTGAAGAGTTGGTACAAGAGCCAAAAACGCGGCTGGCATCGTCTGAGGTGACGACTAGGACACGAAGCTAATCCACCTGCGGCCCCATCCCGCGATACTTGCTTTCGAAGTAAAGCAGCGGTCGGCCGTTGCGAACCACGACGTCCTCGACTTCTGCAATGAAGATCGTGTGGTCGCCGGCGTCCTGGGCGGAGTGCAGCTTGCACTCCAGATACGCAAGGGCGCCGTGTAACACAGGCGTTCCGTGTTGTGTGCGGTCGAAGGTCGCGCCAGCCTCTTCGGCGGCCCGATCATGAGTTCGCCCGGGCCGCGCATAATATTCCGAGATCACACGCTGGCTCTCGGCCAGCACGTTCACTCCAAACCGCTTCTTCGCGTGCAGGTGGGCATGCGTGCTCGCTCGCTGATCGACGCAGACCAGCACCAGCATGGGATCGAGCGAGACCGACGTGAACGCATTCGCCGTCATCCCGTGCACTTCGCCCGCAGAATCCAGCGTGATGACCGTGATCCCGGTTGCGAATGACCCCAGCGCTTTTCGAAATTCGGCCTGCGTTACGCTCATGGCTGAAACTTGCGATTGCGCCGGAGTCCCCAACTCATCAATCTAGCTTCCGGCAGACGATAACGTTACCACGGTCTCGATGGCTGCCCGAGCCTCGACGTGCAGGCTGACCCACCAAACACGCGCGCACCAATTCCACGATTCGCGCTAATGTATGATTCGGTTACCGAGAGAAACCGGTCCAGTTCCGGGGAAACAAAGCGTTGAGCGTCGCCACTCAAAGTTTTAGGGATTCACAAACTCTGGAAGGATACCGCGCGGACCTGCACTCGGGCTCTCCGCTGCATCGTGAAGCGGCCTGCCGCTTGTTGCGTTGCAATG